>Ga0209490_10005568_pt1 | contig 11454 bp, 9 predicted proteins | sample MAT06_FD_187209 | JGI IMG/M metagenome (GOLD analysis project Ga0209490, IMG submission 187209) | Freshwater microbial communities from Lake Fryxell liftoff mats and glacier meltwater in Antarctica - MAT-06 (SPAdes) (version 2) | ecosystem: Environmental > Aquatic > Freshwater > Ice > Liftoff...
ACCGAACCGACGACGAAAAGAACAAGGGCCAAGACGACGACGACGATGCCAAGCAGAATTCGTTTGAAGATGCGCATATTCGACTCGATTATTATATCTGGAATAGTGATTGTAGCAATTCTTGATGTAACTGTGGTTACCAGCCGTGCGTGCCTGGGCTGCCTTTAAAGGGTCCGACAATTTCACCTGTAATCCAACCGCCGTAAAAGTCGCCGGGTTGAGCCTGGACAAGTTCGTCACCCACGTAACAGGTATCCATGCGCGACGGGTAGAAGGCTACATACTCCTTGATCACAGCAAAGGCGGCGGTCGGTCTTGGGTAAAACCACGCTGCGTTTTCTACCTGCCGATCGCCCACGCACACCGTGTAATAACTGGCCTGACCTTTCCATTCGCAGAAAGTATGCTTGGGCGTTTGGATCAAGGCATCCAACTTGATATCTGCCGGCGGAATATAATAGACCGGCGGATGGCTCGTCTCCAAGACGCGCTGGGCCGCCGTTGTATCGGCAATCGTGACGCCATTAAAAACAATGCGCACGCGCTTGGTCGTTGGTTCAACGCGGGGTGGGCGTGGATAATCCCACACCGATTCTTGACCGGGACCTGGAGGTAGGCGTTTGATCGACATGATGTTCAGTTCCTTTGTCTGGTAGATAGGGGAAATAGGTAGATAGGTAAACAGGGAACATTCCCTGTCTACCGCTAGTCCGTTGAGAGCCTATCGCATAACGCATCTAATCAATATCAATGCCCAGGATGTCATTGACCGTTACCTCATAGGCTTGGGCTAAGACGCGTAACTCCTCTAGCGTAAGGCGGCGCGCTTGATACTCGACATCAAAGAGCAACTGCTGAGAAAGCCCTGTCTTCTCTTGCACCTGGGCATAGGTTAGCCCGTGGGCCGCGCGCAGTTGGATCAGTAAACCGCTGACGCGGCTGCGCGCCAGTTGTCGCACCGCATTGCGCGCCTTGGTCTCTGTCTCGTCTACGGGCTCCACGACACGTTTGGGCGCATGTGAAAGCCGTAATACGGCATCACGGATCCGTTTGTAGATGGGGTCGTCGGTAATGTTCATGTTACTCATTTTGTATACCCTTCGGCGAGCGAGCTGGGCCGCGTTGACTCGACAGCATCCGGATCAGCCACTGGGTTTGGTAAGTGAATGATGACGGTATTGATCGCAAGGCCCTCGACCGATTCTACTTGAAAACTTATATTCATATAGTGGACGCTCGCCCCCGGTTGCGCCACACGGCCGAGCAGTGCCATAATTAGCCCACCCACGGTTTCGGCTTCTGCGTGTTCCAGATCCAATTCGTAATGCTGATTCAATTCGTCGAGCAGCAGATCCCCACGCACCCGCAACACATACGGGGCGATCTCCTCGAACGGGGCAATTTCCTGATCAGATTCATCTTGAATCTCGCCGATCAGCTCTTCCACCAAATCTTCTAGGGTGACGAGACCGGCCGTGCCGCCGAATTCGTCAACGACAATCGCAATCTGAATATGTTCGTGGCGAAAGCGTTTGAGCATTTGCTCCAGCCCTAGTGTTTCGGGGGCAAAAATGGCTGGACGCACCAATGTCGCCAAATCGAAGGTTGGCTGATCCTGGCTGATATGGCGCGCCAGGTCTTTGACATGCAGAATGCCCACCACGTGGTCGCGATCTTCGGCATAGACTGGATAACGTGAGTAGCGGTGCTCGGCGATCATGGTTAATACTTCGGGCAAGGTTGTCGCCATTGGCAAAGCCGCCATGCGCGTGCGCGGGGTCATGATCTGGCTGATGATGCGGTCGTGAAAGTCCAGCACGTTTTCTAGATAGACTTGTTCTTCCGGTTGCAACATCCCGCCTTCGGTGCTCTCTTCGACAATGTAAGCAAGTTCAAGTGAAGAGACTAATTGTTCGCTAGCCGCCACCGGTGGCACCCCAATCAGACGCAGCAACCCTTCTCCGATCCAGGTGAGGACGAAGGTTAAGGGGCGAAAAAGTTTGCCTGTCAGCATCATAAAGCCAGAAAGTTGTACCGCCGTGGTATCGGCGCTTTGCAAGGCGAGCGACTTGGGTGCCATTTCACCGATCACCACGTGGAGGCTGGTCAGCATGATGACGGCGAGCACGGTTGCGATCGTGTGGGCCGCCGCGATGCCCAGCCAGCCCAGGTGCTCAAGTCCTTTGTAGAACAGGTCTGCGATCGCATATTCACCATACATACCCAAACCCAAGCTGGCAACCGTGATGCCTATCTGCGCAGTAGACAAATAGCGATTCAAGCGCGTCGGATTGCGCAAAATCGCCATCACCCGCTGTGCCCCAAGCGAACTGTGTTCGGCACCCTGCGCAATCCGAGTATAATTGGCGCCGGCCACCGCAAATTCGGCGGCTACAAAGATACCGTTGATCAGAATCAAGCCGCCAATAATGAGCAGAGGCAGAAAGGCGTCGCTCATAATCCAATCTCCTGCAGATGCATTACCTGCTCGGGTGAAATGGCAATACTCACTTCGGTGACACTGTTTTGGTCCATTTTTTCAATGCGAATAATGACATCCTTAATTTGTACCTCTTCGCCCTCGCCAGGTACGTGCCCCAACTGGCTGATCATCAAGCCCCCGATCGTGTTTGCCGCATCTGATGGCAGGTGATTGCCCAATAATTCATTGAGTTGATCGACATCGACATCGCCGCGTACGTACACCCGATCGTCGAGGCGCAAGTGTACGGCCGGTGGCGTGGCATCAAACTCATCTTGAAATTCACCGATAATTTCCTCGACCAGATCCTCCAGCGCCAGCATACCGGCCGTGCCGCCGTACTCGTCGATCACAACAGCCAGGTTGTGGTGATTGCGCTGCAATTGCACCATGACATCCTCGATCAGCGTCGAATCTGGCACATACAGCACGGGATAGGTGATATCTTGCAAGGTAACGGCTCGGGCTTGATCACCAACTGGGTCATTGGCATTCGTGGCTTGTTGGTGTAGCAGCAGCAACAAGTCTTTCAAATGGACGATGCCTACAATCTTATCAATCGACTCTTCGTAGAGGGGCAGGCGCGAGTAGGTGGAATCGGCCAGCAGATCAAAGATTTCGCGTATGGGCTGGTCTACTGACGCGGCTAGCATGCGGTTGCGTGGGATCATCACGCGGCGGGCGGTGACATGGCGCAACTGCAGCGTGTTTACTAGCAGTCGACGTTCCTCTTTGTTCAAAACGCCGCCCGCGCTGCTCTCTTCCACCAACATCATAATCTCTTCTGGCGAGTGGACGTGGGCATGTTCGCTGATCGCACGTACACCCAACAACCGTAAGAGTGCCTGGGCGCTGCCGTTGAGCAGTGCAATCAAAGGGCGGAAGAGTAGTCGCGACCAGCGCATTGGGCCGGCCGTTAAGATCGCCAGACGCTCCGGATAGCGCAGACCGATATTCTTGGGGATCAACTCGCCTAGAATCACTTGGAGCATGGTTAGCAAGAGCAGAATAGTTGTCGCTGCCACCAACTGCGCAATCACTGGTGTCCCTGCACCCAGGCGCGCAAGTTGCGGCTCTAACCAGGTAACCAGGCTTGATTGGCCGAAAAAGCCAAGCGTCAAGCTTGCGATCGTGATACCCAGTTGGCAGGTGGAAATATAGAGATCTAGCTTTTGTGGATCTTCAAAGATCGTGAGCAAACTTTGCGCCGTTAGATTGCCTTCATCAGCTAACTGCGCCAGGCGGGCGCGGCGCGCACTCACCGCTGAAAATTCTGCGGCCACGTAAAACCCGTTGATTGTAATCAGGAATAATATAACAGCAAAGATAATTGGAAGGCTCATAGTTGGGGGTTAGGTAGTAGACGGTCAATGCCATTAAGCCAAATCAGCATATTGTAGGTGCGGTTTTTAACCGCACATGGGTGGTCTAACCGAGAATGTGCGGTTAAAAACCGCACCTACAATTCCTACTGGCTACTTTACTTCAATATTGAAAGCGACTGTCTCGGACATTACCACGCCGCCGGAGCCGTCGCTGATCGCGCGCAATGCATAGGTGACGGTCTGCGGTTGGGCATCGGCTGGAATCTCCAGTTTAAAATTAACATAGGCCGTGTTGCCGGGCCCCATCGCGTTTAACGAGAGGGTGCCGCCCGAACAGACGCCATCCCCGCGGCAGAGTTGTGGCGACCAAGGCCCAGCTTGCGCAATCGTGACGGACTGGTTGTCCAGTGTGTCCCCGCTATTGGTAATTAACACGCCAATCGTACAAGGCACACCGATGGCGCAGCTTTGCGGATTGCTAGCCTGTACCGCCAAGCTGGTGGCATAGCGCACATTGGGCGTCGGCGTCCCTGTTGGTTGCTCGGGCGTCCAGGTTGGTGATGGAATAATCTCGGGCGTGAAGCTGGGTGTCGGCGTCAGCGTTGGTGTTGGAAAGAGCGGCACAACGGTGGTTGTAAAGACCTTGTTCGTGCCATCGTGGAAGGCCACGGCTAATTTGTAAATCACAGGTTCATCGTCAATGCATTCTTCCTTTTCGCCAACGCCGTTAACCGGCAGGTTTTCATAATAGACCGCCTGTACATTGATCACATTCCAACGCACGATCGTGCATTCACCGAGCATAACCGCTTGTTCCAAGGGCGCAAACTGGACTACAGGCATACCCAGCGTTGGCGTCGGCATGGGTGTCGAAGTGGCGGTTGGCTCTACAACTTGTTCGGGTGTGCTCGTGGGCAGATCGATAATGGGTGTCGGTCGCCGCGTCGGAATCTCTGCCGATGCATCGAAGGGGGCTGAATTTTCAGTTTGCCCATTATCAACCGGCGCTGGCGGTGGCGCCAATGGGTCGAGCGTCGGCACTAAGGTGGCTTCCACAATTTGCCCATTACTTGGTTGGGCAGCGCCCGCTTGCGGCAAGACCACCACTGGCGTAGGGGTCACTGCCTGGGGAAAAGCAAAGGTTGGTGTGATTACGGGCGCGCCGGCCACCGGCGCCAGTGTAATAGCCGCGATCGCCTGGGGTGGGCTCGTGGCTGTAATAATCGTATAAACGGGTTGGGGCGTGGGCGTCGTGGCATCAGCTAATGTATCGATGCTAGCGGGTGATTGAGCCAGAAAATTGCCGGTTACCATCTGCCAGCCTACATAGGCGGCAAAGAGGCTACCACAGGCAAAAATGCTCAAGAAAATGATACCTGCCCCCACCCAACCCCATTGGCGCCGCAGCTGATCGGCTTTCTCGCCCAGGCCTGGGCTGTCTATGGGGAAACCAGGCCAACCATGCGCTGGCGCGTTGGATGGCGCAACCGGCTCCGCCTCTGGCGTGGTGCTGCGGCTCGCACTAAAGGCTGGATTGAGCGCAGGCGTGCCGGTGGCCGCCGCCGCCTGATAGCGTGCACAATAGCGGTGGCTGCCGGCAAGACAAAGCGTTGCCTGCTCGGTAAGGAGCAACGCATCCAGGCTATCACCCACGAGACAGTGATTCTCAAAACTCGGATACTCGACAGCATTGTCTGGATTATTATCGAGGTCTACTGTGCCCAGATAAGGGCAGATAGATTTCGCCATCAGGGATTATGCTATCTTTTCCGCTGCAAGTTGCGCGGCAAGGGCTATGGCTTGTTCGCGGTTCTGAATCTCACCCGCCGCCTGGGCTTCGAGCACCGCTGCTAGCAATTGTCCTACCTGACGCCCCGGCGCGAGATGGAGCTGCGTCATTAAGGTATGGCCGTCTAGCAGTGGTTGGCGATGAACTTCCTGCAAACCGTCTTCAGCAAAGGCAAAGGATAAGAGTTCGACCATATGACGCAGATAGGCTGACCAGTCGGGCGGTGTTTCTTTGTGAATGGCCAAATAATCGGCCAGGGCCAGTAAGACCGTCTCTACGCCTGCCGGATGCTCGAACTGTTTGCCACCCACATCGCGAAAGAAACGGTAGCGCGCCCGCCGCCCGACTGTTTGGCCGGCAAAGGCGTTGTGCAATAGATGAGGGCGCATATGGCCTTGGACCACCGCTTCTGCTAAGGCGACCTCCTGGCGGTTAAACCGTAATTGGGTGAGGCGTTGTGTCGACAACGCGGCGCCCGTCGCTTCATGTTCCAAAAAACGATAGCGCACACTGCCGCCGGGTTGGCTTTCGGCTGTGCGGACGGCCGGTTTGCCCACATCGTGTAAAAGCGCATGCCAGACCAGCCAATCGGCACGGGCATGGCCTACTGCTAGCGGGTGGGCAAAATGATAGCGCAGCCGTGCACGTAAGGGCTCTAAGACTTGCTGCCAGGCCGTCTGTGCTGGCCCTTTCTCTGTTACCGGCTGTCCCTTGATCCAGTTGCGAATCTGGACGGAGTTTTGTACAACTTGCAGCGTGTGGTGGTAGATATCCTGGTAGTGAGGATAGGACTGTTCAACGCCCACCAGCGCAGAAATTTCTGGCAACACATAGCCCAGCAAACCCAACTTTTGTAAATCATCAATGGCTTGCGCCGGTTTATCAGTGGCCAAGATTTTCCAGAGCTCGTCGCGCACCCGTTCCGCGCTGGCTAGGCGCAAGATGCCTTGTAGCCGTTTGATCTGGACCGTTGTTTCTTCGTCGAGCGTAAAATTCAATTGATGGGTAAAGCGCACGGCCCGCAAAAGCCGCACGGCGTCTTCGGCCAGGCTAGCCGCCGATACTCGGCGCACGATGCGATTGGCTAGGTCCGCTTGCCCTTTGCAAATATCGATCAAGCGCGTCTCACCATTGCGTTCCAGCGCAAAGGCCATCGCATTGATGGTAAAATCGCGTGCCAGCAGATCTGTCTCTAATGTACCACCGCGCAGGCTGGCAATATCGCAGATCAACGGTTCGCCATTTGTGGCGGAAAAGACCAGCCGCGCCACATCACGCGCCGTGTCCAGGGGATAAAAGGCCCATCCAAGCCGATCCGCCACCCGTTGCGCGGTGGGGAGCGCTGCCTGATCGATAGTCAGATCTAGGTCGCTCTGTTTTCCGTCGATCCCGAGCAAAAAGTCGCGCACTACGCCGCCGACTACATAGACTGGCGTAGTTTGCTGCATAAAAGCATGCAGTAAGGCATTAAAGGCCGGGTGAGATGGTTTCCAGTTCATAGCGCAAGCAATAGCCATTACAGTACAATGACGAAATTCGTTGGCATTATAGCAGAAGTTACCAGCAACGGGTAAGTGGGAAACGGTTAGTGATCGATGTAGGGATACGGGATTAGGGAAACGGGAAACAACAACGCTGACCCGCATCTACCGTTTCCCGTTTCCCGTATCCCGTATCCCTTATAGCGCAACCGGTTGCCCTGTGGCGGCCGATTCGTGAATCGCCAATGCACTACGTAGGAAATTGCGGCTAAGGCTCAACGGCACAATAGGATTGGCGCCGTCCAAAATGCACTGCTCCATTGTCATAACTTCGCATAGATAAGGATTTATCGCAGCTGTTATCACGGTGGTCGCATTACCTTGCGTTTTGGTGATCAAACATTGGCTTTCCTGACCGGTTAAACCTGGCTTCCAAGGCTCAACGATCTGGACCGCGCCCTGATCGCCGATGATGTGCGCCGCCTCGCGAAATGGTGTGCGCAGGCCAGATGAGATCTGGGCGACCAAGCCATTGGCAAAGTGGAGTTGGGCGCGCATGGCTACATCAACGCCACTCTCGCCAACAATCTTGCTCGCATAGACGGTTTGGGGCAGATCACCCGCGCCGGCGGCCTGGGCCATGACCAGCGCCAGGCTATTCGGGTAAACACCCACATCCCACAGCGATCCCCCGTCTAAAGCCGCGCTCAGCCGAATATTGGTGGCGCGTTCGGGTGGCAGATAAAAGTGGAACCAACTGTTGATCTGTTGAATATTGCCCAACTCACCATTGCTGACCATAGTTTGCACCTGGTGCGTTTGTGGGTGATGCAAATACATAAAGGCTTCGAAGATGGTAACACCATTGCGCTGGCTCGCCGCTACCACCTGATCAAATTCGGCCAAGGTTGTGACCAGGGGCTTTTCGCACAACACGTGTTTACCGGCATCGGCGGCTTTAATCGTCCACTCGGCATGCAGCGTATTGGGCAACGGATTATAGATCACATCGATATTGGGGTCGGCCAGCAGCGCTTCGTAGCTGCCATAGGCCGTAGGAATGGCGTGTTGGTGCGCATAGGCTTCCGCTTTGCCCAGCTCGCGGCTGGCAACCGCCACCAACTCGCTGCGCGCCGACTGGCGGATTGGGTCGATCAATGCTTGGTTGATGTTGGCCGTGGATAAGATACCCCAGCGGATTTTCTTTTTCATGGTGTGTCTTTGTACCTGTCTGGTTGAAAGTGATTGGTTAAACTTTATTCTATTTTACCACATGGCTGGTTTGTTAAAGATTTGCAACTCGCCTATGACTCTGGTAAGATGAGGTTAGTATAAGGAGCGATTACTATGTTAAAAACGGTAGAGTTACCGCAACAGTTACAAGAAGAATTCGAGCGCACGGCTCATTTGCTGCATGAGCAGGACGGCATTCGCCAAGCCTTGATTGAAGCGATTGAACTATGGCTCTCGCAGCAACACCAGAAATTAACCCAGGCCGAAGCAACGGTCAATAATCGAGCCTTTGAAAATTTACGGCCTGAATTAGAACGAACTTATCCTGGCAAATGGATCGTCATTGCCAACGGTAAGTTCCAGGGGGCAGCTAATTCAGTGGAGGAGTTGAATCACTTTGCACCCACGGCCAAACATAGAATCGTCCTCCAACTAGGTCAAACTCGCCCCAAACAGGTTGAATTAGGATGGCAAGCAACGTTCGCTTAATTTGCTGGACTACCCCTGACCGCCTCGGTATCGGGCTTCAAGTGAGGAATTTAGCCGGGCAAATTCATCGTCAGACCGTAGAATTGGTGCAAATTGATACCGGTTACAGCGAAGAATTGCTCATTCCGCAAGCATTATTTGACGCATTGAACCTAGCCTATTGGCAATTGCCTGACTCCGTTGTGGCTCAAGGAACAACTGTTACCGGACAAGTGATCCAATTTTACGAAGCCCCAGTCGATATTTTGATCCCCGATGCTGATGAACAACATCGTGTGGTGGCCCAAACATTCGCCAATAACACGCGCTTTCTGCTGGGGCGAGCTTTCCTGCGCCGCTGCAAAGTTATGTTGGATGGACCAGGCGGTCAAACTTGTCTTCTATTGTCCACTGCCCCGTGATATTCGCTAACCGGCAAGTTCAATCTCCCACTCTCGGTTTGGCCATTGGCTTTACCGTGGGTTGGTAGCTGCCGCCTATCATCATCTTAACCAGCCAAGAATGGAGAAAAATCGATGGCACTAGTAACGCAGGATTTGTTAAACGCTATGACTTGGCGTTGTATTGGGCCGCCGCGCGGCGGGCGTGTGGTCGCCGTTGCCGGTGATCCGCGTAACCCAGCCCTCTTCTACTTTGGTGCATGCGCTGGTGGGGTTTGGAAGACAACCGACGCCGGCGTTACCTGGGCCAATATTTCCGATCGATTCTTTAAGACTGCTTCTGTCGGCGCGATTGCTGTTTCCGATTCGGACCCCAATGTGATCTACGTGGGCATGGGCGAAAGCACAATTCGCATCGATGTGTCGCACGGCGACGGCGTTTACAAGTCGGTTGATGGCGGCCAGACCTGGAAACATATCGGCCTGACCGAGACCCGCCACATTGGCAAAGTGCGTATTCACCCCAAAAATCCCGACATTGTCTTTGTCGCTGCATTGGGGCATGCCTTTGGCAGCAACGAAACGCGCGGCGTCTATCGATCCAAAGATGGCGGCAAACATTGGGAACGGGTCTTGTATAAGAGCGATAAGGCCGGCGCAGTTGATCTGACCTTTGACCCCAATAACCCCGATGTGCTCTATGCTACGCTTTGGGAAACCCACCGCAATTTCTGGGAGCTCTCCAGCGGTGGTCCAGACAGTGGGCTTTGGAAATCAACCGATGGTGGCGACACCTGGACCGAGATCAGCGAAAATCCGGGCTTGCCCAAGGGGCTTAAGGGCAAAATCGGTGTGGCCGCGTCACCGGCCAAGGCGGGCCGGGTCTGGGCGCTGGTAGAACATGTGGAAGGGGCGCTCTTCCGTTCCGACGATTACGGCATCACCTGGCAGAAGATGACCGACAAGCGCGATTTGCGCTACCGACCCTGGTACTATAGCCATGTTTTCGCCGATCCGTTAGATGCGGACACCGTCTATGTGCTCAACCTGGGCATGTGGAAATCGACTGATGGCGGCAAAACCTTTGAAAATGTGCCGACCCCGCATGGCGACAACCACGATCTCTGGATCGACCCCCGCAATTCACAGCGCATGGTGCAGGGCAACGACGGCGGTGCCTGTGTCTCCTTCAACGGCGGTGAAACCTTCTCCACCATCTACAATCAGATGACGGCGCAATTTTACAATATCACCGTCGATAACCAATTCCCCTATCGCGTCTACGGCACGCAGCAAGACAATTCGAGCGTCAGCGTGCCGAGCAATACCAATGATGGCGCGATTACCTGGGGCGATTGTTACACCGCAGGGACCGGAGAAAGCGGCTATATAGCTGTCCATCCGCACGATCCGAATCTGGTTTACGTGGGCGCAGTGGGCAGCTCTCCTGGTGGTGGTGGTGCTCTACAACGTTATGATCATCGCACTGGCCATATTCAACTGGTTAATGTGTGGCCGGAACCGTACGGTGGCATTGGCCCCAAAGAGCTAAAATACCGCTTTCCTTGGACCTTCCCGATTCTTTTTTCGCCCCACGACGCCAATGTGCTCTATACAACCGGCAACGTGGTCTTCCGCAGTACAGACGAAGGCATGCATTGGACGCCGATCAGCCCGGATTTGACGCGCGCGGATGTGAATAAACTGGGCGCGTCGGGCGGTCCGATTACCAAAGACACGAGCGGGGCCGAACACTATGCCACGATCTTTACCTTCCGCGAATCGCCGCATGAAGCTGGCGTCTTCTGGTCTGGCAGCGATGACGGCCTGGTCTACCTCTTGCGCGATGGCGGCGATTCCTGGCAAAATGTCACCCCGCCCAATTTGCCGGAGTGGACCTATATCCGCACCGTAGAGCCGTCGCCGCACGATCCGGCCACCCTCTATCTGGCAGCGACGCGCTATAAACTGGACGACCCCGCCCCCTATCTCTACAAGACCCACGACTATGGGCAGAGCTGGCAGAAAATTACCGATGGCATCCCTACCGATGATTACACGCGTGTGATCCGTGCTGACCCCAATCGTAAGGGATTACTTTACACCGGCACCGAGACGGGCATCTATCTTTCGCTCGACGATGGCGCCAATTGGCAACGTTGGCAGGGCAACCTGCCTGTCGCACCTGTTTATGATTTGCTGGTCAAGGAAAACGATCTGGTTGTGGGCACACATGGGCGCGCCTTCTGGATTTTGGACGATCTGACCCCGCTCT
>Ga0209490_10005576_pt1 | contig 11446 bp, 11 predicted proteins | sample MAT06_FD_187209 | JGI IMG/M metagenome (GOLD analysis project Ga0209490, IMG submission 187209) | Freshwater microbial communities from Lake Fryxell liftoff mats and glacier meltwater in Antarctica - MAT-06 (SPAdes) (version 2) | ecosystem: Environmental > Aquatic > Freshwater > Ice > Liftoff...
TTTGCATCTTTCTAAAGAACTTGGGCGGCTTTACGAGAATACCGTCACTGGTAGCGAGAAACTTTTCTAAGCCAATGTCTACACCGATTGGGTGTCCGTGAGGCCTTGGTTCTGGTACGTTGACATCACACTGAATGTTGATATTGGCATACCAGATATCAGCTTTCTTGACGATGCGAACTTGCTTGACCACAAACCCTTCTGGGATTGGTCGATGCAAGTCGATCTCTATATTGCCAATCTTAGGCAAAAGAATCATCCCGCTAGATATAGGAGATTCTTTGAACTGGGGAAATAGTAGAGACTTGAACTGCCCATACTTTTTAAACCTTGGGAACCCTGTTCCTCTGGCTTGAAAAGCTTCCCAGCCTCTATGTAACTGCTTTACTGCTTGTTGCAAGACTTGAGAAGGCACTTCACCTAATCGGGGAAATACTTTCTTAGCTTTGGGCAAGGCATTAAGCTGTTTGATTTCAGTGGGAAATGGCAAGTCAGCAGCCATGATGTACTCTCGTTGAATCGAGCATCGATCGATCTGGCACTTTCGACTATTTAGCCAATCCTTGATTTCTGTCAACGCATAGTTGTAGGCTATTCGACACGTCTCCATCCACTCTGACAGTTGTTCCTGTTGAGCGATATCTGGATGTATGCGGTAGCGGTAATTCATCGTTAGCATAGGGATATTATGGCATGGTTTACTCATGCTAAGCTATACAGTAAATGTATATTAAGTATGCATCGAGCCTACTTAATATACGCTCTTGAGTCCATGTATCCCGCCGCCAAGTGAGGCACTATGGCGGGGGTCTTATAGCTCCCCGAACCCCTCATTAGATAATATTGAGGCGTACATGGCAAAATTGAATGAGGAGGCTGAGTCTAGGGTTTGGAAGATCTTGCAACAAGTTTTAAAAGTTACTGATGCTGCTAATGATGTAGAGTTTATATTATTTGCTAACTTTGGTGAAACTTCAGAAACGTTGCCATATCTTGAGGAAATGAAAAGTGTTTCTTTACAGGCAATTTCAACTTTTTCACAACTGTCTACGCTCATGCTTCATATTGCTGAAGCTCAGCCTATTGCTTCAACTGATATACTAAATATGCTGGCAGAAGCGACCGCTATTAATGAAGTAAGAGTTGCTGCGTGGGAACGTAGTATTGAAGAAGTAAAAATAGAGTGGAACTTTTATGACTAAGAATTTGCGTGTTCCTGATACTCATACGTCTCAGCGATTGTTGACGGATCTTCGGCGTACTCGTATTGAGATGGAAGCTTTTAATCTCAAGCTTGCGGAAATTATTACTGAATTGGAGTTAGAGGCAATTAAAAATAAACAAAAGAAGATGGAAGAGCGGAATAGACTGAGCATTCATTCTCAGTTGTAAGAAAATTCCTCTACAAAAAACGGTGCCAGATATGGAGACGGTTAGAAAGTCAGCTGCTAAACTACGACTTATTTCTGACAAGATTGAGGTTGCTATGCTGGATATTGATCGCGTTTCGGATATGTTGGAGCAAAATATTCGGTAGAGACGATTGGAAGGGTTAAAGAGGTCGTTTGGTTAGGGGCTATAACTAAAAGAAGGGCTATCAATCAAGTACATCAGGATGTAAAAATAGTGATTGCTATGCAAGACAGTTTTCCAAAATTGACCCCAGAAGAATATTTTGAATGGGAAGCAAAACAAGAACTGCGCTATGAATATTTAGATGGTGAAGTCTATGCTATGTCTGGGGGAACCGTTAACCACGGACAAATTGCTGGCAACTCTATAATATTGTTAGGGAATTATTTGCGTGGTAGTGGTTGTCGAGTTTTAACTTCTGATGTCAGAATAAAAATTCAAAAATCCACTAAATTTGTTTATCCTGATATCAGTGTTAGCTGCGACGATCGCGATAAAAATGCAACTCAATTTATAAGTTATCCCTGCCTAATTGTAGAGGTTCTTTCGCCTAGCACGGAAGCCTACGATCGGGGCAAAAAATTCAACTGGTATCGACAATCTGATAGCTTACAAGATTATATTTTGGTGAATGCTGACAAAGTTGAAATTGACCTTTATGAGAGGCTTGATGGAGATAAGTGGAAAATTAATACTTATGTAGAGGGTGATTTAATCGAGTTAAAAAGTATTAATTTAACTTTCTCGATCGAACAATTATATGAAGGTATAACTTTTTCGGATGATTTACTGTCTCTCTAGCCGATCGCAAACAAGCTTATTTTTGTATTTGATGCACTTGCTCAACTGCCAAGCCTGTTATTAGAGCAACTTGAGTAACCTTCATCCCTGTTTTAAGCAAGTTTAGTGCAATTTCTCGTTTATTTTCTTCCCTGCCTTTTTGTTCGCCTTCTTGCAAGGCTTCTTGATAGACCTTGGTGTTTTTTAGATCGCTGAGTGCAAACATGGTTTCGATCTCCTCGCGGCTTAGGTTTTTAAATTTGGACACAAGCACTGTCTCGATTAAGTCAATTATATCTGCATTCAAGTCTTGCTGTTTTAGGTTTTGGACAATTTTTGGTGCGTCTTGTTCAGGACTGGTGATTAGACCGATTATGCCGATCGCTATTGACTGAGTATCTTTTAACTCATCTAGGTAAATCGAAATTAGACGGTTATTGGCAACGATCTCTTGTTGGAAATTGGATAATTGTTTGGGGGCGATCGCGCGATCTTTGAATATGGCGATCGCTTTCTAGTCGTTTTGTGGTTCGTATGGGTTGAGATTTAGCAATATCTCGCTGAGAAATTTCTGATAGAATTTACTATTTTTCTAGTCGCTTGGATATAGCTAGGTAGGCTCTAGCAACAATGTCGGGATTTTCAATTGTCTCCTTTTCTAATTCTATGAAAAAATTGCAAACATCTTTGTGACAAATATTAGGGTCTTGTTCGCCCCATTCTTTCTGGACTTTATTACTGATTTCTTTGACTATCGCTTTCCTGATTTTATCATCGAGGGCTTGCTCTAAATTTTCAGCCGTCTCAGCCCTTTTATCAAATGAACTGAGCCACCAATTAGTATCTTGAGTTTTTTCTGCTTTTTCTTTGGTTAAAAGATCTGCATAGACTATTGCAGCATAGTCACCTGAGTTTTTGAAGGCATTCCAACCCATTTTTGTTAAAGCTTCATTTACAGGGTCGTTGTCGGAGTCGATATCATCGGCTAGTTTGCTATTAGTGGCTAGGTAGCCTTGACAGAGAAGCGAAAGTGCTGACAAAGACTCAATCTTTAAGTTAAATAGTGAAAGTATTGCTTGAGGAACCCTAATATAGTCACAATCTAAAAGAGCTTGCGTCTGCTCTTTATTCATACTGTAAAAAGCTTTTAGCACCTCATCTCTACTCATATTATCCACTTGATTTACATAGAAAATATATCGAGTTGTTCCATTTGTACAATCAATTTTTTTGTGATCATCTCTAGCAAATCCCAATCCTTCAGTAGTAAGACAAAATATAACTTGGAAGGAGCTTCTTGTTGGAGCAGAATTTTCCCCGTCAAGTAAAATGTTAAATTCTTCTGTTTTAAAGTGTCCAATAATGTGTGAAGCCTCACTCGTTTGTTGTGTTAATAGAAAAGAATTATTTAGTTGATTGATAAAAATATCGATCTGGATACCAGCAATATTATCAATAGGTCTAGAATACCTATGATCATACAAATATAGTCCAACTATACTCATTCTTCAAAATACCTTTCTGGTGAACTAGATCTACTGGGGATTTTATCTTGATATTTCCAAGATAAAATTAAAATGTTTCTTTCAAGATCAAATTTAAATTCAATTAGTTGTTTATATATTTTTGACCCAACCTCAGATAAAAGCTTAGGATAAGTCCATTTACTAGATATTTCTATTATTGAATCGTAATTCAAGTATTTCTGTAAAACGTCTTTTTTACAAGCTATTAGACTCCTGAAACATTCAGTAAGTTGACCTCCACCCGTAGAAATAGCCTCTTTAAAAACTAAAGCTTTGTCTTTATTAAGAGGTATTTCGATAACACATTTATCAAGACCAGCTTGAATACTAATCTGTGTAATACTTTTAATATTTAGAGAGTAGATAAACTCAACAAAACATATGAGAAATAATATTCCTGGTTGTATTGGAAGTCTTACTATATCAGTCTCTGATTTATTGTTAACCACATCTATACAAGCATATTTTAAGTGATTGATAAATATAGATAAAGATAAATTTCTGTCTCCTTTACCATGAGACGTTTTCTCATCATAATAGTATAAAGATTTAAAGGATTCTTCATCATTTGTAAAGTTATCATAAAGAAGAAAATTACTCGGAATATTAATCTTACTATCATTTGGGTGTGAAAAGCTATCCTGATTTGACAGCTTTAGACTGCGTGAAAATGTTTCGAGATATTCAGTATAATCAATTTTTGAAAAGCTTTTAAATAAAGATTGAAGATCTCTTTCTGGATTTGTTTTAGAAGTACATAAAAAATTCCTAATGCGCCAATCGTTATCCCATTGATTGTAATCAAGAGTTTCCTTTACTTTTATAGGATATCCAGTGACGAAGAATATTTCTGCTTGTGGTTTTCCCATACCTAGCAATTGAACTATAAGGTGAATTCCGTAGCTATTAGATATTGTGGAATCATTGTACTTTTCATAACTAACATCTAGAAGGACAGCATTATGAGATTCATTTATTTTGTTAAAATTTTCTTCAAAATATTCAAAGTTACATAGGATTAGCTGTATTCCTTTTTCAGAGCACATTTTAAGCAGTAGTTTTAAATACTTGAAATCTCCAATTAAACCTACTTTCCCTGATTCTTTATTGTCTTTGTCACGAAAAGATATTTTTTTATTAAGAGAGTCAAATGTTTCTTTCTCTTCTAAGTTAATTTCAAAACAAATTGGAGCATTGTCCTCTGATCCTTCAAACCAAGCATCATCAACCGCCCAAATTGCGAAACGATTGCCTTCACCAATAATGCATTTTAAACTTCTCTGGATATTCTGGTTTGCCATATTCCACGCTCTTGTATGTAATCACAATAAATTGGGAAGTCTTTAGCTCGGCTTCTGTGAACTTTCCATCCACCCGTTAAGCCATCGAATGTTTCAACATCTTTATTCATTCCAGTCTGTCGTTTCGGCAAAGATTTTTTACCTGCATTTTCTACGAATACGGTTTCATTGAAATTATCTCGACAGTAGCGTATTGTAACTTCGGGATTTTTCTCTTCAGGATTATCAATACTGTAAATCCAACTATGTTCAAAAGTATTTCTAAGGACAACAATCATGAGTGGATATATTCCATTTGATTGTTTGAGTGTAAATGGACAATCAATTCTCAGTGTCGGCTTGGGGAAATCACTTGCTGAAAAATTTCTAAGGCTTTGTTGTATTCTTGGTATACTGATACAACGTTGACGACCTTGTTTCCATACCACTCGCCCTATAAAATTGCTAATACTTTCAGTATTCCATTCCCCTTCTAAAATCTTTGCACAATCAGTAGGAATTTCATAAAGTATTTTTTCGGAATCACATTTAGCAATCATAACGCTAACGCTGAGAGAATCTAGAGAAGACAGATCAAATAAGGGTGGTTCTAACTCAAGTGGATTTTCTCTAAATTGTGTGTAATTTTCGACAAATTCTATAAGGTCGTCATGTGTAGCCGCTAAATCTTTTGGAAGTTGGTGCAGCATACCTGATATCCCTCTCTTCTCAGCAGCTTCTATTCCCATTGATATACCCTGTTGACTATATAAAAGATTCATCTTGCAAACTTCATGAGAAATCATTTTCTTCTGAAATTTTATTTCTTCTATATCTTGCAGAGAATCATATATTAGTACAACTAAGTTATCTGCAACTGGCTTATCACTAATATAGTAAGTTGCGGGAATTATTAATACATAGTTATGAGGTTTAAGTATTGACAACCAGATCATCACATTGAAATTTCTCTCGGAATTATCCCTAGAAATTATTTCCTTTAGCTTTTCTATAAATATTGGTTCTACTCCACCAAGTTGTTCTATGCTTTTTATACACTGATATTGAAGGGTTTCAATATCAGTTACTGTAATAATATTACTCAAATTTTCAAGATCAAATATATAATCTTTACTTGGTGGCGATTTGAATATCCATACGTTACTTTCTGTATCTAAATCTTCCAAAACTTTAGAAATTAATTCTTCACCTATTAAATTAATTTTTTTTAGCAAACTACAAGGTATCTGAGTCCTAAAGTGTAGATGCTTATACCCAGAATAATTATCTAATTCTATTGAGACATTAAAATCTTCACATCCTTCATTTGAGATGATTTCGTAAGAAACAGCAACAGGTGTTAAAGAATATGGTAAAAGCTCCTTCATGAGTGACTTGCCTACGCTTTGACGAGCATAGTTACTATCTATTAGCATTAAATAAATTGCGAGTCTTGCTGCAAAATTTTCAAAAGTTTTTTTTCCTGTTAAGTCAGTTTTAGCTTGGGGCTTATATAAGGGGTTAATAAATCCCCAATATTGCATTGGGCTTTTGAGATCTCTTACAAATCCAACATCTCCACCTATACAACTAGAATTAAGCAATCCTGCGATAGACAATTGCTTTATTAGATATTCGGCTAAGTTTCCATCTTCTACCATAAGCCTATGTCTTATGGAGGGAGAATATCTAATGGACTCTTTCATCTCATATTCGTAGTCAATAGGGATATTACTACTGCTATCTTTAGCTTCCCTCAAAAACTTCTGCATTATTGGTTCACTGATTAGCTTATGAGTTTCTACTCTATAAATTGTCCACACAAGATCGAACAAAAGATCATCTGATCCATTTGTGTTTTCTAAATTTCTCACATCTTCAAGGATTTCGTTATACGCTTCTGATCCACCAATATTTTTCTCAATAGATCGGAACGTGCTGAAGCCTCTAGTTTCCAGCAAAGATAAATAATCTTTTTTAGAACATTTTGACGGAATTAGATATTTAACATCAGGTAACCGCTCCAACCCTCGGGACTCAAAATGCTGTAAGGTATCTAAAATTCCAAAAGGAATAGCAGCACTGGCAAATCTTGGCTTTGTTAAATACATCTTTACGTCTTGGTGCGCAAAAAAAGTATTAAATACTTTTTTTGCTATATTGGAGCTATGACATAATCCTAAAGCTTTAATTCTATTCTCTTCTATTTTAGGAGTAGATTTTCCTTCTAGGATATGTTCATCTCCATCCATGTGTGAATGCAGAAATAGTCCACCCTCTTTCACTTGAGATAGTGCCATTATGAGGGTATGCTGCCACCATTCCAAGTGAAATAAGCAGAAAGAAGATATCAATATGTCAAATCCATCATGTGGCAGATCGTTTGCCATATTCTCTTTCAATCTAGTTAACCAATTCGATGGAAATGATTCAAATAATTTGTTAGTGGATGGCTCAAAGTCAAGATCGTCTAGTTGAAGCCAATGATTATCAGCAGACCAAAAACTACTGTTGGAGTTTTCTTCTGCCGATGCAAGATCAATTCTTTCTAGCATTTCTTCAGTCTCAGTTGGTAAGGAATTTAACCCATTACTAAGCTGTTTAGTCGTTACCCTAAGAGCAGTTCCAGATTGTTCGATTCCAACAAGTCTAACTGTTCTTTGAGTATACTCTTGAATCTTTGCTAACAGAGGTAATTCTAAAGTCCCAGTTCCTAAACCTAGACTAAGAACATACAGAGGTTGTTTAATATCTGATTTTAAAAGTTTGGAGATTTGCTCAGCAGCATTGCTCAACTCTTGATTCGGCTTGTTATGCCAATAGAGTTGATTGTATGTTTTCCAAAATTCTTTGTTCTCGTAAACTTCAATATTGTTCATAGTGATGATGACTTCATAACAACTTCGGTCGAGCCATTGGCATTCCATCTGACTAAATCCATATCTGCTTTAGTATCGCGATCTTGATTTAAACGAATTTTGCCTGTCACACCATCATACGGGGAATTCTTCATTATTGTCTCTCCAATAACTTTTGGAGAGGTAGAATTAGAGTCTTCAATTGCTTTGATTAGAATATTTGTCATGTCGTAGAAGTAGGCAATATCAAAACTTGATTCTTTACCTTTAGCTTTAACCTTTTCATCAAATTCCTTGATTTTCGGATCGTTGTTATCAACAAAATAACGTGGCGCAGGGAAAACAGTTTTCTCAACAAATTTTGGCGTGAGTTTTTTGTCAAGTCCTTTAAAAGCTAGATTAAGACTCCCAAGAACTGGTAAATCTAGACCCACTTCATCCATCTGCTTTGCGATGGTCGGATAGACTGTTGCAGGAGGGTAAAGCATGATAGCATCAAGATTAAGGCTCTTTAACTTTTGTAAGGCTGTACGAAAATCTTTCTCTGTTAAGGGGAAAGATTCTGTGGTAACAACTTGTCCACCAAATCCACTGATTTTCGATTGAAATTGCTTAATAGCTTCTTCTCCGAGTTTCCCAAAAACATTTAATGCTCCTATACGCTTGTATCCCTGTTTCTTGGCATAAGCAGCGAGGAGATCGGTCTCTTCATCGGCAGTTGCATAAATGCGATAAGCAAAAGGGTATTTTTTTGTGATCCCAGGCATTACTGATTGAGGAAACACTAAAACATCTTTCCCTGATTGCTCATATACTGGCAATGCGGCTAGTGCCATAGCTGTAGTTGCGACTACCTGTATGTTGACGTTCTGTATGTCTAAAAGTTTCCTCGCTGATGACACTGCAACATCAGGTTTGCCTTGAGAGTCTTCAAAGAGAATCTCAATCTTTGGAGTAGTTTTAGTACGACTCTTTAAGGCGAGTTCCATGCCAAACCTCTCGCCTTCACCTAAATAAGCAGTTGGACCAGTCAAGGGTAAAATAGCACCTATCTTAACAACGTCAGTACTCACCATTGGAGTCTTCGTAGTACTACTTTGTGGTGTTTCAGTCGTTCCAAATAAACCACAAGCAGCCGTAAGGACAGCAGTTAAAAAAGTAGTAATCAAAAATCGTAAAATCGAATTGCATTTCATGTTTTTCTCTTTAATTTGTTTTTGAAATTTTAAAAAATAGTTGATAGATAGCCTTGCCAATTTTTACATTCGGATTCTCTAACAGTATGGTTACATCCCTCTACAACTGAAAAACTATAGTTCTTTTTGTCGCATCGAGCAGTAATACTTCTTAGATAGTCAACGTAGGAAGCAGAAATATATGAGTCATCTGCGCCAATAGCTACTTTGATTGGATAATTAACTAAAGGTAACAAATATTCAATTGGTTTCAATTGCTTGAAAAAATCGTCTTCTGGTTGAATAACACTTGTTCCTTTTCCCATACTGTTTCTACCTTCACCCAATATAAACACTTGCCATGATAGCCAGAAAGGAACAACGCCCCACAACACTACATTTTCAACACCTGTAAGTAAAGGAAGCTTTGAAAGTGTTGATAAAACTACTGAGCAACCATAGGAAAAACCTACTAAGCGATATTTTTCTCCAGTTTCCTCTAGCTCTTCAACAATCTCTGTGAGCTTACTTACTGAGGATTGGAGGCAAAGTACACCTTCAATATTTCCAGTCTGGTTAGTCTGCCCAGGTAGACAGACAACTCTGGAGGAGTACCCACGATTCATTCCTTCTTCATTTAATGGGGCATATGCTGCTTTATGAGACTCATGGAATGGACTGGTCAGACCAGGAACAAAAATAATATTTTTCATTGTTTTTCTCCTCAAATATTAGCTGGTAAAGCAATTAAATAAACCTTCTGACCGCCAAACTCAATCATCTCTCGCACTTCCTTCACACCGATCGCATCCAAAGCCCCAAAAGGCTCATCCATCATCTGTAAAATCGAAGAACGACCGTGAGTACAAGCCAACACAACCCTCTGCCTCTCACCACCACTCAAAGCCGAAACCTGCTTCTCTAAAAATGGCTGGATGTTATCAGGAGGGTCAGCAACCCCACTCAACCGCAACATCTCACGCACCTTCAGATTAGGGAATATATTATCACGCGCCCTCATCAGTGATATCCCACGTTCGACACGTTCCCAAGCAGACAACCGATGGATTGGCTTCCCATTCAATAAGACTCTACCCGAACATGGTAACAAACCCGCGATCGCATCTAAAAGCGAAGTCTTACCATAACCATTCGGCGCAAACAACACCGCAATCTGTCCCGCATACAGCGTAAACGAAATATTACTCAAAACCTGACGATTGCCACGCATCACACCTAAATTCTGCACCTCCAAAATTGGCTGTCCAAACTCGACACCATCAGGCGAAACAATCGAAAGTACCGCCCCACCATCAAGCTCAATATCCGTAATACTGCTGCGATCGCCAGCCAACTCCTCCAGCCAAACCCGATCGCTGTGGTCGAGCGATCGCCTTAGCTCCGCATTCACCATCGCCGCATCTTCCACCAGCAACTTACCATTCTCTAACTTCCAAACTGCCGTCGCCAAATCCAACACATGGGGCAAATTAAATACATGCTCCACAATTACAATCGTCATCCCACTTGCCTTCAACTCTTGCAGCAAAGCAATCACAACCGCTTTACCCTCAGCATCTAGTCCAGCTAATGGCTCATCTAGCAGCAAAATTCTTGCGCCCGTCCACAAAACCCGCAAAATCGCTACCCGCATCCCCTGACCCAACGAAATCTTATCCGCAGAGGAATTTTCTCGACCATCTAAACCAAATTTTACTAAAGCAGCGATCGCCGCTCGACGTTGCTTTAGCTCCTGTCGCCGCACCCGTTTCGGCATCAACAGTGACCATAAGGGATTTTCCCCCAACTGATCGGCAGTCGCCACCACAATATTATCCAAGATGCTCAAGGTCGCAAACGATCGCCCACCCTGCCATGTTTTCCCAATGCGCCCTATAGTCGCAAAAAATTCAGGCGTAAACCCATCAAATATATTCAGGCGTTGCCACAGCGATCGCGGAAAAGTAAACGACTTACTATCAGCATTATCCAATAACACAATACCTCCCGAATTTGGCTCCAGATAGCCAGCCAGAGCATTCATAAAACTGGTTTTACCCGAACCATTTGCACCAATCAAACAGATAAAGTCGCCTTCACATAGCTCCCCTGAAACGCCATCCAAAATCTTTTGAGCGCCATACTGAATGAATAAATTATAAAAGCGCATCAAAACACTCGAAGTTTCAGGCGTCTTGGTATTTGTTCTCGTAGATTGTTTCACAATAATATTATTCATCGCCATTACCTCACTCTATCCTGTACTCGCCAGCAATTCCCTGCTGACGAAAATGGGCGATCGCCACCAAACATAGCCCATAAATTCCCAGACGCACATTCGCCGCGATCGCATCAGGTATCGCCACAAATCTGAGCACTTCAGGCAGGGCAATTAACAACACCGCACCCACCAA
>Ga0209490_10005578_pt1 | contig 11441 bp, 10 predicted proteins | sample MAT06_FD_187209 | JGI IMG/M metagenome (GOLD analysis project Ga0209490, IMG submission 187209) | Freshwater microbial communities from Lake Fryxell liftoff mats and glacier meltwater in Antarctica - MAT-06 (SPAdes) (version 2) | ecosystem: Environmental > Aquatic > Freshwater > Ice > Liftoff...
CGATCAAGCAGTTTCCGGGGGACCGGTACGTCGCGGCGAGGTGAGGGGGGCTAGGCACTAGGGGCTAGGCACTAGGGAGCGGGCGAGGCGCATCCGCGGCGCCGGTGCTGCTTCACCGTGATCTTCGCGCCGGCGGGTGGAGGGTCGGCGAGGAGGCGATGGAGGGGGCTCACGCGCCCGAAAGCGGCGGCCTTGGGGCGAGGTCGGAGCGGGGAGGCGTGACCGCCGGGTTGGGCGTCGGCTACGCTAGGGCTTCACGGCCCGGACCCGACTCCGTCGCCGTGGCCCGGAGCGCCGACCCCATGCCGCTGAAGAAGGTCTACGAAGCGCGGATCGACTACCTGCAGATCATGGACGAGCACGGCAAGCTGGACGAGAAGCTCGCCAAGGGGATCGACGGCAAGCCGGTGCTCTCCGACGACGAGGTCCTGGAGCTGTACCGGTTCATGGTGAAGTGCCGCGCCCTGGACGAGGTGGCGTTCAAGCTGCAACGATCGGGGCGGATGGGGACGTACCCGCAGAACAAGGGGCAGGAGGCCGCGGCGATCGGGAGCGGCTACGCGGCGAAGCGCGGGGTGGACTGGCTGGTGCCCTGCTATCGCGAGAACGCGGCGTTGTTCATGCACGGGCTGCCGATGCACTACGTGCTGCTGCACTGGATGGGGGACGAGCGGGGGAACCAGATCCCCGAGGGGGTGTGCCAGACGCCGCTGTGCATCCCCATCGGGACGCAGATGCTGCACGCGACGGGGATCGCGTGGGCGTTCAAGATGCGGAAGGAGCCGCGGGTGGCGATCACGTACTTCGGGGACGGGGCGACGAGCGAGGGGGACTTCCACGAGGCGATGAACTTCGCGAGCGTCTTCGCGACGCCGACGGTCTTCTTCTGCCAGAACAACCACTGGGCGATCAGCGTGCCGCGCGAGAGCCAGATGGCGAGCGAGACGGTGGCGCAGAAGGCCCTGGCGTACGGGATGCCGACGATCCAGGTGGACGGGAACGACCTCTTCGCGGTGTACAAGGCGACGAAGGAGGCGGTGGACCGGGCGCGGGGGGGGGGCGGGCCGAGCTTCATCGAGGCCGTGACGTACCGCCTGGCGGACCACACGACCGCGGACGATGCGCGGCGGTACCGCGACGAGAAGGAGGTCGAGGCGTGGCGGGGGAAGGACCCGGTGATCCGCCTGCGCAAGTACCTCGAGGCGAAGGGGATGTGGGACGACGCGAAGCAGGGAGCGCTCGAGGACGAGGCCAAGCCGATGGTCGCGGCGGTGGTGAAGAGCGCGGAGGGGATCGAGAAGCCGTCGGTGGAGGACTTCTTCGACCACACGTTCGCAGCGCTGCCCCGCGAGCTGGAACTGCAGCGGCGGACGATGCAGACGCACTCCCTGGGACAGGACCCGGAACAGGCCGGGTTGCGGGGCGTGGCGGAACGCGCGTAGCCAGGCCTCTCCCGACCCTTTCGCGCACGGCTCGCCGAGCCTGAGTCCACACGAGTTCGATCGGACCGTCACCCGCCAGGATCTCCCGCCCATGGCCAACCTCACGCTCGTCCAAGCCATCACGCTCGCCCTCCAGCAGGAGATGGCGAAGGACTCCCGCGTCGTCATCCTGGGGGAGGACGTCGGGATGAACGGCGGGGTCTTCCGCGTGACGGAGGGGCTGCTGAAGCAGTTCGGGCCGGAGCGCGTGATCGACACGCCGCTGGCGGAGTCGGGGATCATGGGGACGGCGATCGGGCTGGCGATGGCGGGGATGCGGCCGGTGCCGGAGATCCAGTTCGAGGGGTTCCTGGGGCCGGCGTACGACCAGCTCGTGAACCACGCGGCGCGGTATCGGACGCGGTCGCGCGGGGCGATCACGGTGCCGCTGACGGTGCGGGTGCCCGTCGGCGGGGGGATCCACGCCCCCGAGCTGCACAGCGATTCGCCCGAGGCGATCTATGCGCACCAGCCGGGGCTCAAGGTGGTGATGCCGTGCACGCCGTACGACGCCAAGGGGCTGCTGATCTCGGCGCTGCGCGACCCGGACCCCGTGATCTTCTTCGAGCCCAAGCGGGTGTACCGCTCGTTCCGCGAGGAGGTGCCCGAGGAGGAGTACATGATCCCCATCGGCCAGGCGAAGGTGGTGACGGAGGGGACGGACCTGACGGTGGTGTCGTGGGGGGCGAGCGTGTTCCAATGCCTCGAGGCGCTCGACGCGCTCCCCGAGGACGTCTCGGTGGAGCTGATCGACCTGCGCAGCATCTATCCGCTCGACCTGGACACGGTGGTGCAGAGCGTGCAGAAGACGCGGCGGTGCGTGATCGTGCACGAGGCGCCCAAGACGAGCGGGTTCGGGGCGGAGTTGTCGGCGCTGATCCAGGAGAACTGCTTCCTGCACCTCGAGGCGCCGGTGCAGCGGGTGACGGGGTTCGACACGGTGATGCCGTACTACAAGCTGGAGCTGGACTATCTGCCCAACGCCGAGCGGATCGGCGGGGCGATCGGACAGTGCCTGGCGTACTGATCCCGTCGGGATCGGCACGCCGCAGTTGATCGGGCAGGATTGATCTGGGCGGATTGTCGGGGGGGCGGCCGGGCTCGAACCGGCGGCAGGCACCCATCGTCGGAACCATTGACGCCCCGCCGCGGCGGGGTTCGGAGAGCGAACGACACATGGCCAAAGCCGCGTCCAACCCCGACGACTTCATCCTTCCCGACCTGGGCGAGGGCGTGCACGAGGCCGAGCTGATCAAGTGGCGGGTGGAGGTCGGGCAGACCGTCGCGGAGCACGAAATCCTCGCCGAGATGGAGACCGACAAGGCGCTGGTCGAGGTGCCGAGCCCGCGGGCGGGGACGATCGCAACGCTGCACGGGTCGAATGGGGAGATCCTTCACGTGGGGAACCCGCTGGTGTCGTACGTGCCCGCGGCGGGCACGGCGCGGGGCGTCGAGGCCCGGCCGGCGGAGGCGAAGACCAACGGGAAGGCCCGGGGTGCCCGACCCGCCGAGCCCGCGTCCCGACCGGCGGACGAGGCCCCCGACGAGCCGGGCGCCGAGCGAGAGGATGCCGGGACCGTCGTCGGGAACATGAGCGGCCCCGCGGCGGGCGTGTCGGCGGCGCCGGGCAAGGCGCTCGCCACCCCGGCGGTGCGCCGGTTGGCGCGCGACCTGGGGGTCGACATCGACGCCTGCCGCGGCACGGGGATCGGCGGGCGGGTCGTCGACAAGGACGTGCGCGGCTCGGCGGGCGGGCGTGTCGCGGCGGCCCCGACGGCCGGCAGGGCCGGAGCGGCCCGCGCGACGTCGAGCGGCGGGACCGCGTCGGCGGGCTCCGGCGGCGACGTCGCGCCCGTGGATTCCGAGGAGCCGCACAGCTCGCTCGCGGGCGATGCCCGGCCGATGCCGGCGCGGATGAAGAGCGGCGCGACGGGGTCACGCCCCGCGCCGTCTCCCGGCGGAAGGGCCGGCACGGGGGAGATTCCCGAGGATCAGACGCGGATCCCGTTCCGCGGCGTGCGGCGGACGATCGCGAACCGTCTTCGCGAGAGCGTGAACCAGGCGGTGCACTTCACCGTCATGGACGAGGCGGACACGACGGGGCTCGACGTCCTGCGGCGGAAGCTCGGAGCCGCGTCGGGGGAGAAGGTCTCGTTCCTGCCGTTCGTCGCCGCGGCGGTCTGCCGCGTGCTTCAGGATCCGCGGTTCAGGTCGCTGAACTCGACGACGGACGACAAGGTCGAGGAGATCATCCAGCATCGCAGCGTGCACCTGGGGATCGCGACGGACACGGACAACGGGCTGATGGTGCCGGTGATCCGCGACACGGACCGTCTGGGAGTGCTGGAGATCGGCCGGGCGATCGGGATGATCGCGGAGATGGCCCGCAACCGGTCGATCCCGCGCGAGCAGCTGGTGGGTTCGACCTTCACGATCAGCAACGTGGGGAGTCACGCCGGGCGGTTCGCCACCCCGATCATCAACTATCCCGAGGTGGGCATCCTGGCGGTCGGGCGCGGTCGCGAGGGGATGATCGTCAGCAAGGGGACGTTCCGCGTGGGGCTGCTGCTGCCGCTCAGCCTCGCGTGCGACCACCGCGTGGTCGACGGGGCCACGGCGGCGCTCGCGCTGGCCAGGATCATCGAGCTCCTGCAGAGCCCCGATGAACTGCTTGCCCCGGCGCGGGGCTGAGGTCCGACGCCGCACGGGGCGACGGTCATGCGCGGCGGAGCGTGAGGTGCACGATCTCGGCGGGGGCGGCGGTCCGCAGGGGGAGCCAGTTGCCGGCCCCGTTGCTCACGAAGGCGGCGCTCGCCCCGGACCGGTAGAGCCCGCTCCAATAGCGGTAGAGGGCCGGGCCGAACCCGACGCGGTCGGTGAGGTTGAGCTGGCCGCCGTGCGTGTGTCCCGAGAGGGTGAGGGGGATGCCCGCCGCCGCGGCCGCGTCGAAGGCGTGCGGATGGTGGGCGAGCAGGATGCCGAAGGCGTCGGGGTCGCGGAGGGCCAAGACCTCCCGCATGTTCTCGTCGAGGTCGGCGCCGCGGCCCCCCGCGGATCCCCCCCACCGCAGCCCCAGGAGCTGGAGCGGCTCGCCGCGGACGCGCAGTGTCGCGGCCTCGTTGACCAAGAGGTTCACCCCGGCCCCGCGGACGCCGCGCTCGAACCCGTCCCGCCCTTGGAAGAGGTCGTGGTTGCCCTCGCAGAGCCAGACGCCCAGCGGTGCCCGGAGCGACCGGGTCAACTCGAGCGCCGCGGGGAGATCGGCGAGGGCGTGGTCGATGAGGTCGCCGGTGCACAGGACGATGTCGGCCCCGAGCGCGTTGGTGCGATCGACGATTTCGCCGAGGATCGCCCCGCGCGTGAAGCGGCCGACGTGGACGTCGGTGATGTGGGCGATGGTCAGCCCCTCGAGGGCGGGGGGCAGACCGGGGAGAGGGACGTCGACTCGACGGAGGCGGAGGTCGTCGAGTTGGGACATGCCACGGACGGTGGCGGCCGTGGCGGCGAGGGGAGGCAAGGCGACGGCCGCGGTCGCGAGCAGCTGCCGTCGCGTCCAACCGGGGGCGGGGGGCGGGGGGGGCGAGACGGGGACCGATCGAGAGCGTACCGCCTTCGAGCCCGCCTTTCCCATGGTCCACGCGGTCATGATCCCGACTCCGATCGGGAGGGCGAGGAGGTGCCAGAGCGTCGCCCACGCGATCAGGAGGGGGGAATCAAGCGATCCGACGCCGATGCGCGAGACAATCATCCATGCGAAGAGGGCCAGCTGCGCAAGTGTGAACACCGCCAGCGCAACGCGTGCGGGCGCCCCAAGCCCGAGGGATCGCAACCGGCGGTCGCCCCACCACCACCACGCGATGTCGAGAAGCGGAAACGCGGCGAGGATCACGAGGAAGATCATTCGGTCCCCTTCGTTCCTCGTCCCGACCGATCAATCGGGCTTGGCCCGCTCCGCGGCGTCGCTGATGTTATCGCCCGTTTCCTCGAGGTCCTTCCCGAATCCCTTGGAGGTGTTGCACGCGGCCAAGACCGCGCACACGGCGAGAACCGCCAACGCCCCGACCGTCCGCATCGTTCGCTTTGTCATCGAGAGGTCTCCTGACCATCCGCCGGGTCGGCGGGTGCTTCGAAATCCTACGCCCCGCCGCTTCCTGACTGAGAGTGGTGGCCGGGCGTCTGCCACCTGCCAATAACGGGCCGCCGGTTGTGCCGGCGACCCGTCATCCTACGGAGGAGCAGAAGCTCGCGCAGGATCAGTCGGCGCCGTTTCGCTCAGCGGACTTCTTGATGGCCTCGCCACCCTTCTCGATGTCCTTGCCCGCACCCCTGGTGGTGTTGCAAGCGGTGGCGGTGATGACGAGGCCCGCGAGGGCGGCGAGGCAGACGGCTTTAACTACGTTCTTCATGGTCATGGGTCTCCTTGGGCTCCCGATCAGTAGGGGCCATTTCCTGAACTCTTGGACTATTCACCCGGCCCATCCGGGTGGAATGACTTCGGCGTGAAGGCGAGTTCACTCCGCCGGTCCCTACCCTCCCGGAATGACCTGCACGACGGCCGCGACCGACGTCCGCTATTCGTGGAAGCTGCTGCGGGCCGGGGCGTTCCGGCTCGACGGGGGGTCGATGTTCGGGCTTATCCCACGGGTCGTCTGGTCTCGTGAGGTCGAGCCCGATGATCGCGGACGGGTGGCGGTTCAGCACAACTGCCTTCTGCTTGAGGGGGGCGGATCACCCGTCCTGATCGAGACGGGAACGGGAGACAAGCTGGACGCCAAGAGCCGCGAGATCTTCGCCATGGACGGCCGTTCGATCCTGGACGCCCTGCACGAGGTCGACTGCCCCCCGGACGACGTCGGACACGTGGTCGTGAGCCATCTCCACTTCGATCACGCGGGCGGGCTGACGCGCCTCTGCCGGCCCGGCGAGACGCCGGATTGGACCGGACCGGCCTCAGGCATGGCCGGGAGCCGGCCCGACCACGGCGTCAAGCGGACGTTCCCCGGGGCGGTCGTGCACGTCCAGAGCCGGGAGTGGAGCGATGCGCTGGCGAACAAGAGCGTGATGACCCGGACCTACTTCAAGGATCACTTGGAGCCCATCGCTGGCCAGGTGCGCCTTGTTGACTCGCCCCGGCCCTTCGTGACCGGGATGCCCCCGTCGCGGGACGCGCCGCCCCTGACGACGCTCGAGCAGCGAGAAACGCCGCTGGCGGGGCTTCCCGGGGTCAGCGTGTTCCTCACGCCGGGGCACACGTGGGGGCAGCAGGCCGTCAAGTTCACCGACACGGGCGGGCGGACGGTCGTCTTCGTGCCCGACGTCATGCCCACCGCGGCCCACGTGGGGGCGGCGTACAGCCTGGGATACGACGTCGAGCCGTATACCAGCAGCGTGATCCGCCGGTGGCTCCTCGAGGACGCGGCGGACGGCGACTGGCTCCTGATCCTGGACCACGAGGCCGGGAATCCGTGTCGGCGCGTTCGGCGTACCGAAAAGTGGTTCGAGCTGGTGCCCGACTCACCCTGACGTTTCGGCCCGGGTCAGGTGGATGCCGCGGAAGGGGTGAACCACGCGCCATCGGGGCGTTCCCTAGCATCGACCCCGCGTCGCCCACCCCGCACCCGAGACCCTTGGATCGCTCCGTGAACGACGCCGCACTCCCCAGCATTCCCCCCGAGGCCCCGCCGGAGCCCCTGTCCATCTCCGGGACGCGTGCCGACACGGTTGCCCCGACGCTGGACTCGACGACCGAGGCCGAGGGCGAGGGGGCCGCAACAGCCGTGATCGAGCCCAGGTCGGCCGTGGGTGCCGCGAGCCTGTCGTTCACGGACCGGGTGGAGGCGTTCATCGCCCGGCTGTCGACGCGGAACACGTTCTGGCACCGCGTGTGCTCCCTGATCTGGCTGCCGTACGCCTTCAAGAGCGGGATCAGGATCAAGCGGCTGGACGCGGCCACGTTCTCGGCGGTGCTGCCGTTCAAGCGGTTCAACCGCAACTGGTACAACGCCATGGCCGGGGCGGCGCTGCTGGCCAACAGCGAGATCGCCGGCGGCATGTACATCTTCGGGATCACCGGCGGGGCATACACGATCGTGTGCAAGAACCTCGAGTACCGGTTCCTGAGGCCGTGCTTCGGGCCGGCGATCTACAAGATCACGCCCCGCGAGGACATCCACGCCCTGATCGCCGCGGGGCGCGAGTTCAACCTCATCGTCGACCTCGAGGTCATCCAGCAGGCGCTTCTTCCCGAGGCCGTCGCCAAGATGCGGCGCAAGGACCCGCTGCTGGCCCGGCTCGCGGCGAAGGACCGGCGCGTCGGTCGGTGCGCCGCGACGTTCCACGTCACCCCCACGCTGCACCAGAAGGCGCGGCGGGGGGACACCCGACAGGTCGGCTGACCTCAGGGTGCTGGTTCCCCGACTGCTGGCGGCAGGGGCCGGCGGCATCGGCCCGGCTCCGAGCGTGGCGGGCGTTGCCGTTCCTATGCTCCCCCGCTCCCGCCGGAGTGGCGAAATGGCAGACGCTGCGGATTCAAAATCCGCTTCCCGCAAGGGAGTGTGGGTTCAAGTCCCTCCTCCGGCATTGGACCCCCCTGACCCGCGGGCCCACGCAACCGACTGGACCATCCGGGCGGATGGAATAGACTCCCGGCCCGGCGGCGAAGCGGCCTCCTGGCGTGGCGGTCGAAGCCCCCGCGCCGCCCGTTCCCTCCCGGACCCACACGCCCCTGACCGGGCACAGCGCACAACCCGGGGCCTCTCGCCCCGGGGGAAGGAAGTCCCCCCGATGGCCGACACCCCCCAGCCCGAAACGCGTCAGGTCCAGCTCCGCATCGACGAGTCGAAGATGGCGACGACCTACGCCAACACGATCCGCACTTCGACCACCCAGGACGAGGTCGTGCTCGACTTCGGCATGAACCTGCCGGTGCCCGGCCAGGACAACAACCAGCCGACCCTCGTCTTCAGCGTGGGCAGCCGCGTAGTCATGAACTGGTCCGGCGCCAAGCGGCTCGCGATCAGCCTCGGCCAGGCCGTCCGCAACTACGAGGAGCGTGCGGGCGAGATCAACCTCAATCCCGGCCAGCAGGTCAAGCCCCGCCTGAGCCAGTGACCGACCGCCTCCCGTGACGGCCGGCGAGGCGTCGGGAGACGGGTTCCGGCATAGGATGTGCCCGACGGAAGGGCCGCTGATGCGGCCCTTTCTCCGCGCCTGTTCTGGAGTTCGCCATGGCCGGGAGATGGGTCGAGGCCGATCCCCGTGCGCCCGCCGCGGAGGTGGCGCGACTGATCGTCTCCGATCGGCTCGACGCCTTCCTGAAGGCGGCGAAGGGTGCCCGCCGCGCGCTCGCGGCCGAGGCGCCCGGCACGTCCGGCGCGGCGCGGGTGCATTCGCTCCGCGTCGCGGCCCGTCGGTGCGGCGTCGTCCTCTCCATGCTGGGCACCTTCCTCCCGAGCGGCCCCCGTCGACGCGTGCGGCGGCTCGTCCGCGACGTCCGGCGCGCCGCGGGGCGGGTGCGCGACTGCGATGTCCATCGCGAGCTGCTCGAATCCCTCCGACGCCGCGGCGGCGACGACAAGGTGCCGGCGGCGACGACGGCGCTCGCGTTCCTGGACCGTGACCGGGCGGCCGCGAGCGGGGCGGTCGTGGCGCTGCTGTCGGGGGAGGAGTGGGACGCGGCCAGGCGGTCGGTCCGCCGGCTGGTGAAGAGCCCCGGATCTCGGGGCGACGACGCGCCGTTCTGCGACGCGGCGTCGGAGCGGATGGCGACGGTCGCGGAGCGTCTCCGGGCCGCCGCGCGAGAGAATCTCGCGGACCCACCCCGCCTGCACGAGCTTAGGATCGCGCTGAAGCAGGCGAGGTACGGCGCGGAGGTCTTCGGGCCGTGCCTCTCCCGCGCGTTCCGCGACGAGCAGGGCCCCGCGCTCGAGCGGGCGCAGCGGACGCTCGGCCTGCTCAACGACGTGGCGACGCTGGTGGACCGCCTGTCGGCGGACCTCAACGAGCTGGCGACGATGCCTCCTTCCGATGCGTCCGAACGTGAACAGGGACACTTGCGGGACCTCCGGGACCGGTATCGGGCGGTGCAGGACAAGCGGGTGGCCGAGGCGTTGCGTTGGTGGGAGGGCTTTGATCTCGACGCCCTGTTGGCGGGCCTGGGCGTGGAGCCCACGGCCGCTCCCCATCCCTCGGAGGGCGCCGCTGCCCCCATCGTCGACGCGGAACCACCCTGGCCGACGGGGACCACGCTCGCCGCGATCGACGTCGGGAGCAACGCGGTGCGGCTCCTGTGCGTCGAGTTGACGGACCCGGGGTCGTGGCGGGTCCTCGCCGAGCGTCGGATCGCCCTTCGGCTGGGGACCGGCCTCGCGGATGGGCGTGGCCTGAGCGACGGTCAGGTCGCCGCGACGGCGGAGGCCGTGCGTTCCCTGGGGCTGGAGGCGGTCGAGCACGGCGCGACCGTGGTCAGGGCGTTCGCGACCGCCGCGGTCCGCGAGGCCCCCAATCGTCCCGATGTGCTCGCCGCCGTCCTCGACCGGTCGGGGATCGCGCTCGAGGTGCTTGAAGAGCCCGACGAGGCGGTCCTGTGTCACGAGGGCATCCACCGCGCCGCCGACTTCGGCCCGGGCCCGACGGTGGTGGCGGACCTGGGCGGGGGCACCTTGCAGGTCGTCGCCAGCCGCGGCGGGGTCGTGACGGCGACGGCGTCGATGCCTCTCGGCGTCGTGCGGCTGACCGCCGGCTTCGGCGGAAATCTCGAGCTCGCCGGGGTCCGTTTCGACGAGGCCCGCCGCCACGTCGATCGGCGCCTTCGGCGCGGGCTCGTGGCGATGGGTCAGGCGCCGACCGCCCTGATCGGCTGCGGCGGCACGTTCGAGGCCCTCGGGGAAGTCGCCGCGGCCAAACGGGCCCCGGGGACGACGACCGGAGAGGTCGCCGCCGGGGCCAGCCGAGAGGAGATCCGTTCGGTCCTGGCGGAGGTTCGCGCCCTCGACATCGCGGAGATCGCGCAACTCGCCGGCGTCGCGGACGACCGGGCCGATGTCCTCGTCGCCGGGGTGCTCGTGGTGGAGCGGCTGATGCGTCGCCTGGACGCGACGACGATGACGCCCCTCTCCGGCGGCGTCCTCGACGGGCTCATCCTCCTCATGGCGAGCGACTCGGCCTCGGACGCGTCCGATCCACGCCCGCTCGGCGCGGTCAGGCGGTTCGCCGTCCGAGCTCGCACCGATGCGGCGCACGGCGAGCAGGTGGCCCGCCTCGCGTGCGCGATCTTCGACGGCCTGCGCGAGGCCGCGCCGGATCTCATTCCTCCGGTCGACGACGCCCGCGAGCGGGCGCTCTTGGAGGCCGCGGCGGTCCTGCACGACGTCGGGTGCCTCGTCGAGTACCGGCGCCATCACAAGCACGGGGCCGCCATCATCCGCAACGCCCGGCTCCGCGGGTGGCTGGCACGGGACAGGGAGCTGGTCGCGCTGATCGCGCGGTATCACCGCCGCGCCGAGCCGCGCCCGTCGCACAGGGCCTTCGCCGCCCTGTCGACCGAAGATCGCGAGACGGTCCTGCGCCTGGCGGGGATCCTCCGCGTGGCGGATGGCCTCGACCGCTCGCACGCCCAGCCCGTGATCGGCGTGCGCGTGACCGTGACGGCGGACGCGGCCGAGATCGTCGCGAGTTCTCGCGCGGCGCTGGGCGTCGAGCTCGACGCGGCCCGGTCCAAGGCCGGTCTGCTCGCGGGGGTCCTCGGCCTGCCGCTCACGATCGCCCGCGAGGACGCCGCCCGCAGGGCGGACGAAGCGGCGCGCCCCGCGCACGCGACCGCCGGATAACGTCCCCGCTCGCGGCCCGCTGCCTGCATGGAACTCGGCCGGACGGGGTGCGAACGGACACGGGCGTACCATGATTCCGGGGACCGTCCGCGGGCCGGGGTCCGGCGCGTCCCGGAACGGCCCCGAGGCCAGG
>Ga0209490_10005580_pt1 | contig 11440 bp, 13 predicted proteins | sample MAT06_FD_187209 | JGI IMG/M metagenome (GOLD analysis project Ga0209490, IMG submission 187209) | Freshwater microbial communities from Lake Fryxell liftoff mats and glacier meltwater in Antarctica - MAT-06 (SPAdes) (version 2) | ecosystem: Environmental > Aquatic > Freshwater > Ice > Liftoff...
TTTCTGGTTCTTTTTCATGCCTTAAGTTGATGCGAAATTGATGCGAAAATGTCAAGAGGCAGTTTTCACCATACTGGAACTAGCTGCGGTTCCGTATTCGAGCCCCGTAGACTCCGCCACTCTTTTTGAGTGGCAAATCACACGAAAGGCTTGTTAGAAAACAGCACCTGCCGAGAGGGAATTACTGGGATTTTTTGACGGAGAGGAGATTCGCGCGACGTTCGGCTTCCATCGCGAGCGCAACAACGGTGTTTTTGGCTTCAACGAGGGCCTGATTTTTCAAACCGGAGACGAGGTTGGTGATGGGCACGCAGAGGTTGGAGTAGCAAATGATGGAGCGGTTGTCGGGATATGGTTCGACGCGGAGCGATCCGTCGCTGGATTTGGCTATGGGCGACTTAATGAGCTTCCAGGCCACAGTAAAGTCATCGCCATTCCGCGTGTAAGTGTTGCGCACGACGTAGCTTGTTTTTTGAATTACCGGGACTTTGACGGTATAGCGCACGTCCTTGCTGCCATCGGGATTGGTCGCGATGACGTTGGCGCTGAGCAATCCCGGAGTATATATCGGGGCGGCGGCGTAGTCGGTAAAGAGATTGCTAACGACACTGGGCGGGGCGTTGACAACGCGGTAGAGACTGAGTGCGGGCCACGGCAGGCCTGGCACAGCGGTGCTTTTTACAACGGTGGTTCCGGCAGCGAGTTCATCGCGCTCGGAGCGGGGAACCTCTTTGACAAGATCCGCATTCAGCGAGCCAAGACTCGCAGCAAGAAACAAAGCGGCGGGGAGGATGGTTTTCACACCGCGAGATAATCACACGCCGACAGCCGTGGCGAGACTGTGTAGCGTGGTCACGCGGAGTAGTTCGCAATGACGCGCTCGTAGGCGGCGAACAGACGATCGAATACGGTTCGCCAAGAATACCGCGAGCGTGCTTGTTCACTGGCCTGCAATCCCGCCTCGCGGAGATCAAGAGCAAAAATAGCGTCGATAGCCTCCGCGAGTGCATTGGGCGAGTTTTCGCGCGCCCAGTGCTGTTGATCGTTAAAAATAATGCGATCCATGTAGCTTCCGCGAATGCCGACCACGCAGGTTCCGCTGGCCTGGCTTTCCAGCGCGACGAGGCCGAAGGTTTCCTGCACGCCGGGGTGGACGAAAACATCAGACGCGCGATAGATGGCAGAGAGCTCAGCGGGATCGGAGCAATACGGTGTCCACGTGACAACCCCGGTCGCTTCGCGAAGGTCCATCACCGACGCCCGCTGCGTGCCATCGCCGACACAGAGCAGGTGGTATTTGCCGGGCATGGCGGCATGGAGTTGGCGAAAAGCCGCGAGCAACGTGCGGAGATTTTTCTCCGGCGCAAGGCGTCCGACATAGAGCAAAAGCCGTGCGCCGCCAGGAATCCCCAACGCCGCCCGCGTGAGGAGAGCGTCGTCGGGCGTGGGCACAAAAACATCGGCATCGACCCCCAGATCCACCGCCTCCAAACGTTCGACGCCCCACATCGACAGGGTTCGAGCGAGCACCGGACTTGGCACAAACGAACACTCGAAGTGATTATACAGAGCAGTCACGTAGCGGCGGCAAAGTTCTTCAGTGATCGTCACCGAGAGCGGGCCAAAAAACTTCTCTACCGTTCGGATATAGGACTCTGGAAAATGCGAGTGATAAAACCCGACAACGGGAATATCCAGTCCCCGTCCTGATGCCACAGCCTTCCACGCGACCTGATACGGATCGCCGGACTCAATGATGTCCGGGCGCTCTTTTTCGAGCGCCTCCTCAATGAGATGCAGCCGGGTGAGAGCGCGGTAGCGGGATGTGCGCGAAACAAGAGGCGACGCAATCGTGTATGTGCGAACCACGTCGTCGCCGCTCTGTTCGGTCGTCGCACCGGGAACAATGATGACATGCTGGCAGTCCTGCCGATGCTTTCGGATGTAAGCCGACTTCTGCTCGATATAGCGGCGGACTCCACCGCTCACCGGTGAGTAAAACTGCGTCAGATCACAGACTTTCAACCTACTCCCGGGCCGCCAGCCAACGTTCGGCTTCCATGGCTGCCGCGCACCCTTGGCCGGCTGCAGTGATCGCTTGGCGATAAACATGATCCGCAACATCTCCGGCGGCAAAAACGCCCGCGACGTTGGTCGTCGTTCCTCCTTGCTGGATAAGATAACCGTTCTCATCGGTCTTCAAAACAGAGCGGAATGCCGCCGTATTCGGCTCGTGCCCAATCGCTACAAAAACGCATTTGACGGCGAGTTCACTCTCGGTTCCATCGACAAGATTGCGCAACGTCACGCCCCGCACCTCGCCTGCTTCGTCGGTGAGATAACCCGTCACGGCAGAATTCCAAACCGGCTTGACTTTCGGATTCGCCAGCGCGCGATCAGCCATAATTTTCGAGGCCCGGAGCGTGTCGCGGCGGTGGATGAGATAAACCTCCGATGCAAAGCGTGTGAGGAACGTCGCCTCCTCGCAGGCCGAGTCGCCACCACCCACCACACACACTGGCACATTGCGATAGAACGCACCGTCGCACGTCGCGCACGAGGTTAGCCCGTGCCCAATTAAGGCCGATTCGCCTTCGATGCCGATGTATCGCGGCGAGGCACCACTGGCCACAATCAATGACTTGGTCTCAACCCACGCCCCGTCAATCTTTAGCCTGTGAGGCGTGCCGACTTCAAATTCCTCAACAAAACCGTATTGGAACCGCGCACCGAATTTTTCGGCCTGCTGGTGCATTCGTTGGATCAACTCCGGCCCATCAATGCCCTCGGGAAATCCCGGAAAATTTTCGACCGCCGTGGTCGTCGTGAGTTGGCCGCCCGGGAGGCGCCCTTCGAGAACGAGCGGCGTAAGACTTGCCCGGGCCGTGTAAATGGCCGCCGTGAGCCCAGCGCATCCCGTGCCGACAATAATGACATTTTCCATAATCCGATGGAGTAAACATGATCCCGGACGAATGGCGAAATCAATAATTCGTTCCGTTCCAAGCCGACCCTCTCAACGATCCGGCATCAACGTTGCCGGAAATCCCGCTGGCAGCCGCACAGGGCGCCCCTCCGGCATTTGCACGAGCGCCAGCGCTTGGCGACAGGTCACCATTAACGTTCCGTCTTCCGGACGCACGACCTCGAACTCGACCCAAAACCGAATGCCGCTCCACTCGCAAAGCCAACCACGAATTTCCAGCACATCGCCGAGTTTCGCCGGTCGCTTGTAGTCGATCTCTGTGCGCGTCACCACCGGATGAATCTTCGTGCGCTCAATCTCGGCAAAACTCATCCCCATCTGCATCGCCAGCAGCGTGCGGGCCGTCTCAATGAACCGCAGGTAAACAATATTGTGCACCACGCCACCGGCGTCCGTATCGAAATACATAACCTGCACTTCCGTCGAGATGCGGCAGTGCGCAGGGACCGCTCGCGCCGAGGTCGACGAACTCACTGCTTCTTGAGCGCCTCGATCTGCACGGCGATTTCCTTCTCGGGGATAGTCGCGAAGGCCTCTTCGTATTTCTTGATCGCTGCCTCAATTTTGTCGCTGTCGGCCAACATTTTTGCCTCGTCGCGCAAAGTGCGGAACCGTTCGATTTGTGTTGTCACCGTGCGCTGGAGTACCCCGAGCGCGGCTACCGTGTTCGGGCCGATCTGCGGTGCGGATTCCACCAGCGGGTCGAGGATTGTTTTTGCTTCAAGAAACTGCCGGGCTTTGACCTGCGTCCGCACCGACGGCAATCGCGTCACGCACGCCGCCATGGCGTCGGATACGGCGGAAGGGATTTTGACCGAGGCCGGGGGATTGCCCGCGCGAAACAGCTCGACAGCCGCCGCCGTTGCCCGCACCTGCTCAGCAACGGCCTCGGAGACCACAGCCACCTCGCCATCCGTTGGCGTGGCCATGCCGCCTTCGAAAGCCGCCGTCGTTGCAGCAATCTGAACGCGCACGCCGCTCGCGGCGGCCACCGAGGAATCCCAACTCTTCAAAAAAACCGCCGCTGCCGGATCCTCTTCAGGTTTCATCGTTTTGAGCTGCACAACCAGCGCCTCCGCGTCCGCAAATTCGAGTCCCCGTGCCTTGAGCTTTACAATCAAGTCCGCCCTCGCCTCTTTGCGCTTCGCGGCCTCATGCAAAGCCCTCATGCTCTCAACCATCGGCTGAATCGTCGGCTCCTCAACCGCCAGATCCTGCAAGCCGAGGAAATACTGATCAGACTCCAAATCAAACCCTCTGGCACTCTTGGCTGACTGGAGCTCAGGCCGCAAAAGCTCGATCACTGCCGCAGCCTTGTTTTTGTAATAGGTCGATCTCGGCGTCCAAACGCCATCCTCCTTTAAGTTCCCCGCATCGTATTTTGCCGCGTCAGCCTTAAGGATCAACAGCGACGGCTCCAGCATTTTGCGCGCGCCAGCGATTCGCCCGGAGATGGACTCGAAATCCTCGATCACTTTCTGGAGGTCCGCCCGCTGTGCCTTCGACATCAAGGTCACTGGAACATCGGGAAAAATGACCAACTTCACCAACCGCGCCGCCGGGACCTGCACGCTTGGACTTTTTGCCGTGCGAAAATCAAAGTATCCCGCACCAGGACTCGTCTTCACCGAGCGATCCTGAAAGCTTAAAAACTCCATGATCGTCACTTGGTCTTCCGGTGACCACGCCTGAGGCTTCACCAGTGCAAATCCGGACTTCCCTGACTCGGCCAACGCAAGAGGCAATGCAACAAACACAACACCATACGCCAAAAGACGAATCGGCCAGCTGAACCAACGGAGGGATGACATTAACGTGACACTAACTCCGCAAGGATTGCCATGGCAAATCAAGAAATCGCGCTACTTCGCAATTTGCACGCCCATCGCGGTCAAAACTCCGAACAACACACACCAAGGAATCACCCCCAAAGAAAAAAACGCCGCCACTTTCCAACCCGGTTCACCGATGACCAACGCCAGCACGGCTCCCGCTTGCGGCCCCACCGTCACCGGTGCCAGCAACGCCAGACCCGAGAGCCCCGCCCGATCCCACAACCGCCACACCCATTTCGTGTTGTCCCGCTCGGTCGGAATCCGAAGCTTCGCCACCAGCCACTTCCGCGCGGGCTCGCCCGCCAGGACCATTACCGCACCACCCGCCGAATACCCCAGCCACGCCGCCACCGCCGCCATCGCCACCGGTAGCCCCAGTGCCACTCCGGACGGAATCGCCACAACAAAATACGCGAACCCAAACCCAAACGCCGCTCCCAGCCCATTCATCAATAACCCCATGCCATCCACCATCGCATACATCCCCCGCACCGCAGGAGAAAAATTCCCATAATTATCCATTTGACCCTCCCAACCGTAACCGCTAAACCATATTCCCAGTCGCGGGTATAGCTTAGTGGTAAAGTTCCTGCCTTCCAAGCAGGCCATGAGGGTTCGATTCCCTCTACCCGCTCCCCCCTCATAATCAACGACTTACGAACGAAGAGGGGGCAAAGTGTGCCCTCTACTGTGCCCCAGACCCCCCTTAAAACCACGATATTTCAGGACGCTTCCCGATGTCAAAACGGGGTGAAAACGCCTTTGAAAAACTCTCCGGCGAGTGAACCGATTAGAAACGCTTGAAGAAAAAGAGAGGGGGGATTCTCTCCTCTCTCTCCTTCTATTCTCTCAAGCGTTTTACCTGCCTTCCTCTCAGGGGTGGGGCAGTCTCCGCGCCGGGCATCGGGCGGGGCGATCTTGTTCCCTCCGCTTCCCCTCGCTTGTGGCTCGCGTGTCTATTTTCCGGGGCGTGTCAATACTCCCGCCGCTCGATGGCAGGTAAACGATTCTTTATGCCCGTCTATAGGAATCCGCCGGGCCAGCGGTCCGGCCTCTCGGAATCCCCTTCATCATTCTGCCGGTCATCATCGAATCATAAAAATTTCTACCGCGCGGGATTCTGTGTTCCCTCTGACAATCCGCCGCCCTTTTCCGATCCGCCAAGCGTTTCAAGCGTTTCGATTTTTTGAGACTTCGCGAAACGTGCTCGCCCATTGTGGGGCACTTTCAAAACGCTTGAGAAAGGCACAAGCGTTTTCCAAGCGTTTCAAGCGTTTCGATTCAACCCATCGCTGCCGCTCGCCAACGCTCACCCTTTCGCGAATAGCGGGGCCAGCGTGTAACGGGTCACTTTGCGGCCCGGCGTGCCCGCCTTCGGTGCGTGCGGGATAATCCGCCCATCCTCTGCCCAGCCTGCAAGAATCGCCTCTGCTTCGGTTTTGTTCGCTGCAATCACTCGCCCGGAATAAAGCTCCCTCGCCGTGATTCCATCCGGGCGGGTCAACATGATTTTCCGCGCCTTCTCCCATCCGGCTTCTTTTGCGTGCTCGCGTTGCGGCCCCAGGAACTCGGCCTGCCGCCGCTCAAACCAATCACGGATCACAAGCCCGGCCTTGGCAACGCCAGTTCCAAGCGGGTGCTCATGGCCGACCATTTCCGCGCCGAATGTCCCCGGCCCGCGCTTCTCGATTTCGCAATGCTCGTAAAGATGGCACAGGAGAGCCAACCGGATTGCCTGCTCAGTCAACCGCGATTGAAACGGGTCTGGCTTAAAACCTGCCCGGCGGAGCACGGCATTATAATCGCGAGTGAACGCAAGCCGCGCCTCGCGGGTCATCTCGATTAAATGAGGCTCGGCATTGGCATCAAGCCGATACTCCCTCAATGCGTTGAAGATTGCGGCCTCATATGGTTGCCCGACCTCAGACGGAATCATCCGCGCCTCTCCCGCCATGTTCTCCGGGATTTCCATCGCCCGCGCTTTCGGGTCAACCACAAGAAACCGGGGTAGCAAACCCGCCTCGCAAAGCCTCTCATTTTGGAATAGCTCGCGAACTTTCGCAGGCGTGCAAACCCAGCACACGGCGAGGGATGGGGCATCAAGGTAAATCACCCCGGTATTCTTTCGGACAATGGTTATCGGCTCGCCATCGAAGGCTTTGAGCCAAAGGCTTTCGCTAGAAGAGTCTTTGTCAGAATACTTTCCCAGCACGGAAGAAATCGCGTCCCCGGCATCGCTATCAAAATGCGCAAGCGTCTCCCCGTGCTGGGACAAAAGATTTGCCATTCCCTCGGGCGTTAAATCGTCGGCCATAAAAAGCGGGTCATGCAGTTCTTTCTCGATTTCCGCCAGCCGTCGCCGGGCAGTCCCCAGCTTTTCAATGATGCTCTGCCGCTCTTCCCCCGTATCTCCCTTCAAATGTTTTAAGCTCTGACGCCCTTTATCAATATCAATTTGAACCGCCTCGCGCTCGCCCTCGATTTGCGGTTTCAGTCCGCTCTCAAAGCTCCGCCGCTCTGCCGCCTGAAATCCACTCAGCGGCCCCATTGCAAGGCGGTATGCACCCGATCCGCCCGACCCCGATTGCTTGCCCATCATCAGATAAAGACTCGCCCGCGTCTCCCGCCCGAGTAATGACTTCACCCGCACCCCGCGCCCGATGCTCGCGCTGGCAGCCGCCAAGACAAGCGGGGCGGACATCGCCACGGGCACGCCCCCGACATCCGCTATTGCCTCCGCCATCTTGCGAAGCACGGCAGGCAGGTATTCCACGGGGAACGGGTCAACGGCATCCGCCGGGGATTCTTCCGCCAGACTCTCCGGGTCTGCAACGTCCGCTGCCGGGGGCAGAATCTCCTCCTCGACAATCTCCACTTTCGCAGACTTTTCCGCGCTCTCTCCGCCCGCATCCGGGGCGGTCAAATCAATAATTCCAGCCATATTTTTTCTTCCTCTTTTTCAAAACCGCATTGCATTTTCTATTAGCTCGCGATGCTCCTCCCACGAGTCCGCGCCGATGCTCGCCATATCGTTCAAATCCCCGACCGCCTCACCATCGCTCCGGGTCATTCCATCGAAAGAAAACCCCGACACCCGCGCCCCGGCTCCCGCCAGTTGCCCGGCCCATTTCCGCGCTGCCTTCAAGCCTGCCGCGTCATTGTGGACAAACACCCGCACAGGCAGGCCAGCAAAGGCGGAAAGGCATTCATCAGGAATCCGACAAGCCGCGCCAATCATGCAAACCACCCCCACCGCCTCCGCGCATTCACTCGCCCATGCATGATGCACCGCCGCCAACGCATCCGGCCCGCCCTCCACAAGCGCTACACGATCCCGCCGCACGGCATCCGCCCAGCCAATCGGCCAACTCGCCCGCGATCCTGCCAGCGTCCATGCCTTCGGCTCCCCGTTCAATCGCTGCCAGCGTTGACCATCCAGCCGCCGCGCTTGTGCTGCCCAGCGATCTTGATCCGTGACAACCCATGCCCGACACTCGCGGGAGTCTGCGAATCGCAGAATTCCCCGCTCGATGGCGATCACGATGGCATCGCGGGAAAGATTCCGCAGCCGCGCCAGTCGTGCCCGCTCCGCCGCAGTTCCCTCATCAAGCAGAGGCAATGCAGGTTTGTCCCGCTCCTTCGCTGGCTCGGCAGTCCGCGCCGGGACAAGCGAGAGATTGCTCCCCGCACCCGTTATCCCGGCCATCCGAATCAGCTCCCGCGCCGCCTCGCTCTCAGGGATGCCCCTCGCCAGCGCAAGGAAGGAAACCACGTCTCCGCCCTCTCCGCTGGCAAAGCAATTGAAGAGTCTTCCGTCATCGGAAACCGAAAAGCTCGGATTCCGATCCTCTCTCCAAGGGCACCGGCAGGACTTGCCCGGCTTCCACATCGGGAACAGCTTCGCTCCGATCTCCCGGATTGTCAGCCGCTCTTTGGCTTCGGCTACCGCGCTCAAAGTTCGCCCCTGTTGCGACTTTTTTGCCACCTCGCGGCGGCGCTTCGCACGTCACTCTCAGAGCCCGCAAATACGAGAAAAAACGGGTTTTGAGTTTGCCCCTCCCGCACGCTCTGAACGTCCGTTGTAATGGTCACGAGAAGCGGATCAACGTGAACACATCTTTGACTTGGCGACCAGAACGCCCCCCATGCGTCTTTCCCGATCACGCGGCCTCCTTCACCGCAAGGCGGCTTGCAAGTTGCTCCGCAGCACAACGGGCGATATATGCCCGTAGACTGTTTCGCCCGATGAGGCGAACCCCTCGCTTATTTCCAGGTTGTGAGAGTCCGACCGAAATCACGCCGCTTTTCGGATCATTGCAAATCCGATAAACCGCCGCCCGGCTCAGCCCCTCGATCCGCCCGCCAATGCCCGGCAGGCGATCCCACGTTTCATTTTCAAGGCCCGTTATTGTCGCAGAAGGGTTAGCCTCGCCCTGTCCGCCGTTTTGTGTTTTAGAATTTTGCATCTTGTTGTTCATGGAGGTTCTGCCTCCACAAGATGAAAATGCCTTCCCTCACGATTATTGCACGGAAACCGGCTCCCGACTTTGTCGCCAAAAGCTCGCCGCTTAGCTTACGGGAGAAGACGATTTAACCCGTATTCGCCCAAAGCAATCGAAAGCCAGGCATCCCGGAGATTGTCACGCTTGGCGGAAAACGCGCTCTTCATACCCTTGCGATTCGCAGCCGACTGCGCCCCCGCCGCCATATCTGGAAACAGCCTGAAGCCCTCATCCCATCGGCTTTCAAGCATGTCAGCGAGTAAATCTGAAAAGACTTTCCGGGCGATGGCATCGCGATCCGGCTTCCCAGTTCGCAAGGCGGTTTCGGCCCAAGATAATTCGTTTAAAATTTGCATTTCATTAGGTGAAATCGAAAAGAATTTTCGGTGACTTTCTAATAAAGCATTATGCCTATTTTCAATCTTGTTAATGGCATCACGACTTCGTGCAGCATCCGCTGGGCGCGTAGAAAAGACTCTCACAACAGGCTTGCGAGTTATCTTCGTGGCATCCCCCCTCTCACTTTGACTCCGCTCCAATTCTACTTTGAGAAGCAAGTGTTGCCGTGTCTCTAAAGCCTCTTTCCAAGTCTCCAAAACAAACCGCGCCGCGTCCGCGCCTCGCGCCTTGATGTTCTTCTTGCCCGGCCCTCGCGTGCGCAATGCTCGCAAGCGGTCCACAAAAGTCCGATTGCCCGACAAGGCGGTTGCGTGCGTAATCCGATCATCCTTCCACTCAACTTTCAACCCCGGCGATTCGGCAATCAAACGATTGGCAAGCTCGGCCAGAAAACGCCCGGCCCATCTCCCCCGGTCAGTCTCCGAGCTTGCCGATGCCCATTGAAAAACCCTTTCAATCAATAAATCGGAAACGTCCTCGATCCTGTGCATCGCGATAACCGGATCTACCTCGCGATTTCCCCGATCACGCATCCAATCGGGATGCTTGTCTGCCTCAAATTGAAACTCGGCCAACTCCTTCGCCTCAACCGATGCCCGTTGAAAAAGATTGAGCAACGACTCCTCCGCCGTCAGCCCGTCTCCCGGAAAGCCGGAAATGAAGGCAAGCCGATCCTCCGCCGCCCCGGCTTCCTCTGGGAGACATTGCTTGACCTTTACCTTCCCCGCCGGAACTCCCCGCTTTTTCAATGCCTTCGTTTCGACCATGTCCGTTACATTCTACCATGCTCCGTCAAGTGCCGCGATGAACAAGCACGGAGAAAACGCTTGGGATATTGCTTGGAAAACGCTTGGAACGTTCCAAGCGTTTTGAAAGTGCCTCGCAATGAGCAAGCACGTTTCGCGAAGTCTCAAAAAATCGAAACGCTTGAAACGCTTGGCGGATTCCTGCAAGCGGAAATGGATTCCTCGCGACGGGTCAAAGATTCTCGGTCAGTTCCTCAATCGTCACGCTCGCTTGAGAGAGGATGCTTGCTAGCGTCCGCACGTTAACCGCCCCGTGGTTCGGCACCGTCACGCGGGCCGGGCCTTTCATAAGCCGGATATGGCTCCCCCTCTGCCGGTCAACAACGAACCCCAGCCTCCGCAAGGCCCGGACGATCTCCGGGCCGGAAAGGTCTCGGGGAAGCTTCACGCAAAGGCAAGGGCCGGGTCTTCCGTGAAGTGCAGCCGCGCACGGGCCGGAACCTCCCCCTCGTCAAAATGGCAAAGCACAGCATCCCGTATCATCGCCTGCAAATGGGTCAAGTCATCGCCCTGCGTGGAAATCCCGCCGCCGCGCGGATCATCCCATGATGCCGAAAAGCCTCCGGATTCCTCCGCCGTGACAGTGAAAAGGATTTCCTTCATGTCCAGAAACGTTGCAGAGATTCCCCGATCCTGCAAGCCGGAAGGGGAAGCGGGGAGGATTCCCAGCCCCCCCGACAGGACGCCCGACAATCGCCCCGTCAAGTGCCGCGATGAACAAGCAAGGCGAAACGCTTTTGATATTGCTTGGGAAACGCTTGAGCCGTTCCAAGCGTTTCGAAACATGCCCGCGATGGGCGAGCACGTTTCGCGAAGTCTCAAAAAATCGAAACGCTTGAAACGCTTGGCGGATTCCTACAAGCGGAAAAGAAAATCACTCCCCCGGCCCCGGTCATTTGTATTTGATCGCAA
>Ga0209490_10005582_pt1 | contig 11437 bp, 7 predicted proteins | sample MAT06_FD_187209 | JGI IMG/M metagenome (GOLD analysis project Ga0209490, IMG submission 187209) | Freshwater microbial communities from Lake Fryxell liftoff mats and glacier meltwater in Antarctica - MAT-06 (SPAdes) (version 2) | ecosystem: Environmental > Aquatic > Freshwater > Ice > Liftoff...
GAGCAACTGACTTGTAATCAGTAGGTCGCTGGTTCGATCCCGGCAGGGGGCTCATGAACTCAGAAGCAGTTACATTTTGTAGCTGCTTTTTTTGTTGCGTATCTAGCTGGTTCCCTGCCTGCGTGACGCAGTCAGGCAGGGATCCCGGCAGGGGGCTCATGAACTCAGAAGCAGTTACATTTTGTAGCTGCTTTTTTTGTTGTGTATCTAGCTGGTTCCCTGCCTGCGTGACGCAGTCAGGCAGGGATCCCGGCAGGGGGCTCACAAAGACCAAAGCCTTGTAAACTAAAAGTTGGCAAGGCTTTTTTATTGCCTTCCTGAAACTGACTAAGAATTTGAACTATTTTAGTAACCAGCAGAGTAACTATCTTTAGTTCCCATATCCAATACTTCAAAGAGAAAAGCAAATTTGAATGCCAGAGTTATTATTTACAAATCATTCTCATAAGTTTTAGTAAATGAATACAGGCGAAATACTCATCTATCAAAATTCAGTTGGCAACATCAAAATTGATGGGCGGCTGGAGGATGAAACCGTTTGGCTTACACAATCACAAATCTGTGAGTTGTTTTAAAAATCAAAAGCAACTGTAAGTGAGCATATTACAAATGTATTTGAAGAGAGTGAATTAGACCATTCAGCAACTGTTCGGAAATTCCGAACAGTTCAGCTTTAAGGCACCCGTTCAGTAGAAAGGGAACTTGAGTACTATAGATCGATGTCATCATTTCAGAGGGCTACCGGGTTAAATCCCCACAAGGAACAAAGTTTCGCATCTGGACTACACAGCGATTAAAAGAATACATAATCAAAGGCTTTGTCTTGAATGACGAGCGCTTTAAAACCGGCAGTTCGATGAATTATTTCAACGAGCCATCACGGTGCGGCAGCATAGCGGGGTGGTTTTGGCGGTGCGATAATTTCAACCCACATTATGCAATAGAAATGCATTTGCATAATTTGACGAATGAAAATCAAACACTTACGTTGAAAAATATTTTCCCCATTGGATGATTTTCATTGTCAGGGTTAACCTTGACATCCTGACAGTAAACGTCAGGATCGTCAACCCTACGGGCAGATTATGCATCCTAATGCATAATCTGGGTTCAAATTTCCAGGGCGTGCCCCCGCGAGGCGCGGGGGCGGGCTGTGCAGGGCTCCGCTTCGCTCCGGTGCTGCGCACTTCGCCCTGCGGGCTCACCCTTTCCATCCCTCACGCGGGCGCACCTTAAAAGTTGGCACCTAGCCACATAATGAAAGCTGCCAGCATGAGCTTGCCGATTTTCAGCCTGTGCCTGGCGAAGGCTCCCTACTTTCATTTTAAGCAGCACCTCCAAAATTACTTCCACTAGAGGTTAAAATACGGGGAAAACCACGTTTGTTAATCACTAATACTTTGCCATTTTTACTGATTGTCCTAAGTGTTAATTAGACCTAATGAAATTCAACGAAGACTCAAGAGTAAAAATCCCCACCATCTTACACCTTATCCGGTTGGGGTATACTTACTTGTCGTTGACCAATCAGAAATGGGATGAGTCGAATAATATCTTCACTGACATTTTTAATAAAAACATTTCTAAGATAAATCCGGAATTGAATGAGGGAGATATCAAGCGCTGTTATGATGAAGTAAGCCTAAGTCTGGAAAACGAAGATTTAGGAAAGGTCTTCTTTGAAAAACTAATTGATCAATCCGGGACCCGATTAATCGACTTTGAGAATTTCCAAAACAACTCCTTACACGTTGTTACAGAATTAACGTACAAGAAGGATGAGGAAGAATTCCGACCCGACATTACCTTGTTGATCAATGGCATGCCCTTGGTATTCATTGAAGTAAAAAAACCCAACAATCAAGATGGAATTCGGGCAGAGCTAAACAGAATTCACACACGCTTTCAAAACAAGAAGTTCAGAAACTTTGTGAACATCACGCAGTTGATGATATTTTCCAATAACATGGCCTATCGCGAAGATTCCCTTCAACAATTGGAAGGGGCATTTTATGCAACCACTGCTTATGGAAAGGTTCTACTTAACTATTTCCGGGAAGAAGAGAAATTGGATCTTAATAAAATTCTTGAACCAGCGGATGATGCGATCGAAAACGTAGTGCTGAAAGATACTAACTATGTGGGCATTAAAAACTCGCAAGAGTTTATCACCAATAAAAATCCTGAATCGCCAACTAATAAAATTTGTACTTCACTTCTTCAACACGAGCGCTTGTCCTTCATACTCAGATATGCATTTGCTTATGTAAAGGAGAATTCTGGTTTGCAAAAGCACATCATGCGCTACCCGCAGCTTTTTGCTTCCAAAGCCATTCAGGCAAAACTTGACGTAGGTGTGAGGAAAGGAATTATTTGGCACACACAAGGCAGCGGTAAAACAGCATTGGCGTACTATAATGTAAAGTGTCTTACCGATTACTTTCAGAAGAAGAAAATTATTCCAAAATTCTATTTTATAGTAGATCGTCTCGATTTACTAATTCAAGCGGGAAAAGAATTTCGCAGCCGTGGATTAGTGGTACATGAAATCAATTCCAGAAATGAGTTTGTTAAAGATATCAAGACTACCAGTGTGATTCATAACGATTCCGGTAAACGGGAGATCACAGTAGTTAACATTCAGAAATTCAAAGAAGACACGAATGTAGTTCGCAATACCGACTATAACTTGGATATTCAGCGGATCTACTTTTTGGATGAAGTACATCGTAGTTACAACCCTAAAGGAAGCTTCCTCGCCAACCTGAATGAATCAGACGCCAACGCGATTAAAATTGGATTAACGGGAACACCTCTTCTGGGCACCGACTTCAACTCACGTGCCCTGTTCGGTAATTACATTCATAAGTACTACTACAACGCATCCATTGCTGACGGCTACACACTGCGACTCATTCGCGAAGAAATTGAAACCAAGTATAAACTCTCCATGCAAAAAGCGTTGGAGGAGATTGATATTCTTAAAGGTGAGGGTGATAAGAAGACGGTGTATTCGCATCCGCGATTTGTGGAGCCAATGCTGGACTATATTGTTGAAGACTTTGAGAAAGCACGCACCACCATGGATGATCCCAGCATTGGTGGCATGGTGATTTGCGATTCATCTGAACAAGCTGAGAAACTTAATGAGATATTTCAGTTTAAGTATGCCAACAAAGAAGAAATTGAAGTGTTAGCGATGGCAGCCGAGCCTTCTGTGAGTTACGCTGGTGAGCGAAGGAATAAATATCGACTCGCAACCGCATCGCTGATTTTGCACGATACTGGTACCAAGAAAGAGCGCGAAGATCAAATCGAAGAATTTAAAGATGGAAAAATTGATCTGCTTTTTGTGTACAATATGTTGCTCACGGGCTTTGATGCGCCACGCCTAAAGAAATTATACCTCGGGCGGCTTATTAAAAAACACAACTTATTGCAGGCACTCACACGCGTAAACCGCACCTACAAAAATTTCCGCTATGGGTACGTGGTAGACTTTGCCGACATCGAAGAAGAGTTTAAAAAAACCAATCAGGACTACTTTAATGAATTGAAAGAAGAGTTGGGTGATGAAATGGAGCACTACTCTAATTTATTCAAGACACCTGCCGAGATTGAAACCGACATTCAGAATATCAAAGAGGTTCTTTTCCATTTTGATACAGAAAATGCAGAAGTATTCTCCCAACAAATCTCCCTCATTTCAGATCGTGTTGAAATGCTAAAGATTACTCGTGCATTAAATACCGCAAGAGAGTTATACAATCTTATCCGGCTTTCTGGAAATTATGATTTGCTCGATAAGCTCGATTTCCAAAAGCTTACCCTGCTAGCGCGAGAAGCTAATAACCATCTGGCGCTGATTAATACGCGTGAAGTATTGGAGAGCAATGATGAGACCACCAATCTATTAAACCTTGCGCTTGAAGATGTAATCTTCGCTTTTACAAAAGTGAAAGAAGAAGAAATGGTGTTGGCCGATCAACTGCGCAATACGTTGCAGCGTACCCGCGAAATGCTGGGTGGCAATTTTGATCAAAAAGACCCGGTATTTATAACCCTGAGGGAAGAACTGGAACGTCTCTTTAAAAAGAAGAACCTTTCGGAGGTGACAAAAGAAGAGATGGAGGCCAACATAAAAGCGTTAAATGAAATCTACTCAAAGGCACGAGAGCTGGAACGCAAAAACCAATTGCTGCGTGCCAAGTATCACAATGATGAAAAGTACGCACGCATTCACAAACGATTAATGGAGAAAGATCCACTTACCGATAGCGAAAGTAAATTGTTTGAAGTGCTGAGTGGATTGAAAAAAGAAGTTGACGAACAGATTCTACAAAACGCTAATGTATTGGAGAACGAAAGCTTTGTAGAGCGAATGATGATGCGTCTGGTGATTGACCAATTTAAGAACAAGCATCAGCTACCACTTGATGTGGAAACATCCAAACGAATCAATAGCATGATTGTAAAAGAATATATGAACGAGTTTTTAGGAAGAGCCGCATGACGAAGACAGTAGAGTTTGAAAAGAAAACAAAAGAACTTATTGATGGCCTGAAAAGCGTGTGTGCCAACTATGGGTTGGGCAACGATGGCAATGAATTTAAAATCATCACACAGGTATTTCTCTATAAGTTCTTGAACGATAAGTTCATCCACGAGGTAAAACAACTTGACAAAAAAATAGCGAATGCTGAAAATTGGGAAGACGCACTAAAGGCTTGCAAGCGCGATGACTATGAAATGCTGCTGATGCAGCTAAGCGAAGGCACCGCACGCATTAAACCCAAACAATTTATCTCCAGCCTGTTTAAGCGCCAGAACGAGCCGAAATTTGCTGAGATATTCGATAACACCTTGTTGGATATTGCGAAGGAGAACAGCGACATCTTTTCGGTAATCACCGATGGTGGAGAGAAGATTGTGCTCTTCGAAAACATCAGCAAGTACGTAACCGACAAGCGCGATGAGTTTTGTAAAGCCATCATCAACAAACTCATTAACTTTAGTTTCGAGCATACCTTCCATGAGAAGTTTGATTTTTATGCCACCATCTTCGAATACTTAATTAAAGATTACAATACCAACAGCGGTGGTAAGTATGCCGAATACTTTACACCCCATGCCGTGGCGAAGATTATGGCGAGGTGTCTGGTACATGGCAAGGTGAAGAACGTAACCTGCTACGATCCTTCAGCGGGATCGGGAACACTGCTCATGAATCTGGCGCATGAAATAGGTGAAGATAAATGTACCATCTACTCACAGGACATTTCTCAAAAGTCTTCGAACCTGTTGCGCTTGAATTTGATCTTGAATGATCTCGTTCACTCCATACCTAACATCGTAAAAGGGAATACCATACTTGATCCTTACCATAAAGACAAAAAAGGTAAGCTTCAAAAGTTTGATTACATCGTTTCAAACCCTCCGTTTAAATTAGATTTCTCCGATTACAGTGCCGATTTAAATACCAAAGAAAATCATGATCGTTTCTTTGCTGGTATACCCAACATACCGAATGCAAAAAAAGAATCGATGGCCATTTACCTGATGTTTCTGCAACACATTATGTATTCGTTAAAAGATACAGGTAAAGCAGCCATGGTTGTTCCTACTGGTTTTATTACTGCACAAAGCGGTATTGATAGAAAGATACGCGAGAAGATGGTAGAAGATAAAATGCTGGCTGGTGTAGTGAGTATGCCGAGTAACATCTTTGCAGCAACTGGTACTAACGTTTCGGTAATCTTTTTAGACAAACAAAACCAAGGCGATGTGGTATTGATTGATGCTTCTAATTTGGGTACAACAGTTAAGGAAGGTAAAAATCAAAAGACACTTTTATCCCATGAAGAGGAAGATAGAATTATTGATACGTTTAATAATAAAGAACCTAAGAATGATTTTTCAGTAGTTGTCAGTTATGATGATATAAAAAATAAGAACTACTCGTTAAGTGCTGGGCAATATTTCGATGTAAAGGTAAAGTATGATGATATTACCAGGAAAGATTTTGAAGGTAGGGTCAATGGTTTTGAAAAAGAGTTAGATCGTCTTTTCAACGAATCTCAGAAATTAGAGGGGAACATTAGAAGTAATCTGAAAAGTCTTTTGTATGAGTAAAATTTTAAAATCGGTCGCAAGTTACTCAACAGAAAGGGTTTCTCTTCAGGAGCTAAATATAGATAATTACGTAACCACAGATAATCTCCTCCAGAGTAAACGAGGGAAAACAAGAGCGCAGAATCTCCCTCCGCATAACGGTAATGTAACGAAATTTTCAAAAGGGGATATTCTAATTTCCAATATCAGACCTTACCTTAAAAAAATATGGTTGGCTCAATATTCTGGTGGAAGCTCAGCAGACGTACTAACGCTTAAAATAGATGAGGATAATGATTCGTCATTTATTTATTATGCGCTTTTTCGTGACGAATTTTTCGATCACATGATGAATGGTTCGAAGGGAACTAAAATGCCGCGAGGTGACAAAACTCAAATACTTAATTTTCGAATACCTGTATTTGGTATAAATAAACAAACTCAAATAGCCAAAGTCCTTTCTGACCTAGACGCCAAAATAGAACTCAACAACAAAATCAATGCAGAGCTAGAGGCCATGGCCAAGCTCATTTACGATTATTGGTTTGTGCAGTTTGATTTCCCCAATGCCAAAGGCAAACCCTACAAAACCAGCGGTGGCAAAATGGTTTGGAGTGAGGAGCTGAAGAGGGAGATACCGGAGGGGTGGGAAGTGAAACCATTAAAAGGATTTGCAAAAAACCGGATCTGGTGGAACTCCACTATCAACGGTAAGAGCGTACTATGAAAATGGCACTATACCCTGGATCAATAGTGGCGAAGTAAATGAACCATTCATTGTGAAAGCTGAGAAGTTTATCACGGAAGAAGGTTTAAATAATTCAAGTGCCAAAATATTTAAAAAGGGAACCATTCTTATGGCAATGTATGGTGCTACTGCTGGTAAGGTAAGCTTAATCGATATTGAGGCTTGCACTAACCAAGCAATCTGTGGCATCAATCCTGACAAAGAGTTTTATAGTGCGTTTGTTAAGTTCGGATTGGAAGACCTCTACAAATATTTGATAAACCTTAGCACGGGATCAGCAAGGGATAACTTATCCCAAGACAAGATCAAGGAATTGAAGTTTCTTTTTCCAGAAGAAAGGCTCCTTAGAACATTTCATGAAAGTATAAACTCTTCTATGGTGAAAATTCTAATGAACATGAAAGAAAATCAAAAACTTTCCGAACTTCGTGATTGGCTTTTACCCATGCTTATGAATGGGCAGGTAAAGGTGGGTGAGGCTGAGCAGGAGTTGGCGATGGCTGCGGAGCCGGAACTGGGTTACTCAAAGAAGAATAAATCAAAATAGAGAAGTCAGCAAGCAAATGATTAGTGTAAGTTCTGAAATCACAACCTCAAAAGTGGAGGAACTTCTGTCTGAGGTTGCGCAGTCTTCAGCTAAGCAATATGTTGACTTAAAACTCCCGGTAAATCTTAAGCCTATCGGGTTTGGTGCGTTCGCTTCCTTAATTCAACTCATAATCACATGGCGCAGATTAGAGAACTGCGGGAAATTAATTGTTGGCTCTAAAGAAGTATCTGATGATGAAATCGAAGACATAAGTAGAAATTTTTATGGCCTCATTGCCTCTGTTATATCATGGGGCCAAGGTGTAACCAATTTTAATGGTGTTGATATTAAACACACAATTCGAAAATACAATGCGGCTACCATGGCGCCACTTTTGCAAAGTCGCTTTGATGAAGCTTCAAGAGGCGATTCCATACTCTTTCCTTTCTTTGATCATCTTGATGTTAAGAGTGGCTTGCTTCCAATTGTTTACAATAAGGGTGAACTTAGGCCTCAAGAGGAGTTTGAGAATTTAAGTGATGTACTAATTGACATAACAACAAAAAATAACAAATCTATTAAAGAGGAATTCCAAAATTTGGAACAGGAATTAACGGGCATTCTTTACGAGTCGTTTGATAATACTAATAAATGGGCACGGCATTCATTTACGGGGAAGATTCTTAACCCAAGCGTAAGGGGTATCTATTCGAGATTCTATAAACTAGAAAATAAAAATATTCCAGCGTATACGAACTCAAATGGGCTAGCAAAATACTTTTCGGAGATTTCACTTCGCAACTCTTCAAAGTATAGATTCATTACCTTTCTTGAAGTATCAATTTTCGATAGTGGTTCGGGATTAGCGCAAAGATATTCTGGAAAGGGTTTGTCAGAAATGTCGCTAGAGCAAGAGTATAAATTTCTTATTGATTGCTTGATGAAGCACAAAACCTCTCACAAAGAATTGGGAGTTGTTAAAGGTCGCGGTATTGGGCTCCACACTATAATGGAACTGCTCGACAAAAAGAAAGGCTACTTGAGAATCAGATCGGGGAGAATGTCTCTTTATAGAGACTTTCTTAAATTTCCTTTCTACATATCACCTAACGATCCACCAAACTACGCTCTCCTTGATATTGACTCAGATAGCTCGAAGCCAGTATTGAGGGCAAAAACTGAAGGAACATTGATTACCATTATCATTCCACAGATAAAGTAATTCAAATGGACTCGTTTTATATCTTTCAATATTGCATCGATCCTAAAGACAAGAATAACTTTACTCTTGTTATTTACTGTTCTGGAAGATCAGTGAGTCAGCCAATTCTTAGAGTTAAACTAAAAGAGTTTTTCGAGTCAAACCGACCACCAAAGAAGATTATTGTTATTGGTGGTGATTTTCTGAAGGGCGAACTTTCAAGAATTTTCGGTGAGAACAAAGACAACATTTTCGATGTTATCCCCAACTTTCTCACAGATAATGGCCAACTACAATTAGCAATCTTTAATGGTGAAGGAAAGCTTACTACAATCGATGGTAAGAATGTGGAGAAAGAAGAGTCACTTGTTAGAGAAGGGATTTATAATATTTTCAGAGTAAGGGAAGGCCTTATAAGAGCAGCTTCGGATAATTATCACTTTGTGTTCCCATCTGGTAAGCATAGTCCCTTCTTTATCAGGGCTGGGAATATTTTGATTCACAGCGCGGAGATTTATTTTATTGCCATTCGGCTTTTAAAATATCTCAAGCCAAATATAAACACCATCTATTGCGATACCTCATCAATCAATTCACTGGCATTCGCATTAACAGAACTAAAGAAAATATTTACCCCAAATTACCACGCACCATCAATCATAAGCTTTAGCTCTTATGATAAATTTGAAAGTTTTGATTTTCGAAACTCTAAAAATGCTTTAATCATTATTTCAGCGAGCACATCGGGTAAGTTGGTAAAAAAGTTAACAGAGGCACATCCTAGCCTAAAGACTGAAAATATAGTCTCCCTCTTTTATTTGTCAGATAGTCAAACTACTTCACAAGTAATATGCGACTTGTCACAAGATGACAAAAGTTTTCCCGATGGAATATCTACTATTGGAATGCATGAAAACGAGGTGGATTGCAAACTTTGTATTACTGGATCGTATCCAGTTAAGATCACTGGTGATATCTTCCTTTTGGAAAGGCCCAAGGTAACTTCGATCCAACTTAAAAAGACAGACAGACCATCATGGTTGAATAACTTCATGAGAAAGTTTCATTCGCGGTCTGGCATTAGTTTGATACGATGCTTTTATGGTGAGGAGCCGAAAAGAAGATTTGAAATATTTTTCAAGACTGAAGAGATCTTGAATAATATTGACATTATAAGTAAGGAGAAATATTTTAATGAAGAGTTCAATAAGAAGTACAAAAAACTTCAACATCAAATAATACCACACTCGCTAAAGCATATCATTTATTTAGATGACGAAGGATCAAAGGCGATTGCCTATCGAATAAAAAAGGAGCACAAATTGCTCATCGAACCAGCCAGCGCAAAAGAATTGCTTGGGTTAACAACTGTTAATGAAGATGAGGGGGCTGTTTTGGTGGTCTGTTCATGTCTGGTAACTGGAAATAGTCTACTCTATGTAAACAAATACCTAAGGCGATTTAAAAATATGTCGCGCACGTTCTTCATCGTTTTCTCTAGAACAGAAAACGATGGAATTTTCGAGTTCACCAAAAGCAACATCGGAATGGGTGACTTGGGGGCAAACACAAATCAGGTTGTTGTTATTGAAAAGACAAATTGTTCTCTTGTAAAGGAAGATCCAACGGAATTGCAATACCTTAGCTGGTCTTTAGAGATTGACATGTTAAAAAAGCTGTTAGTACTGGCAGAAGAGGAGCCACTTAAGGAGATGTCATTACCATATTTTAAAGAACGTCTGACCACTTTAGAGAATGCACCAGATCTAAAAATTGGTGGTTTGATAAACGATGTGTTTTTCAAAAACCCAACGAATAATTCTGTTCTTAAAATAAATCTAAGTTTTGCTTTTTTCGACTTTGAGGGATACCACGGCAATGCAAGCCAAGCAGACATCTACTTCACAATATCTTCTGTCATAAATAATCTTAGACATTCAACTGATAAAGAGAGAAGAATTATACAGGAAGAACACATTCGTACTCTATTGGACCCGGTAAATTTTAATCGCTTTGACGATGGCATAATTCAAGCTGCCATTTTAAGAGCTGCAAGTGCTAACGAATTAAACTATAAACTTGATAAATCCCACAGTCTTGCAATGATGGGTATTCTTCTTAAAATGATTGACAATCATAAAGATGAATTGACCAGTGAAGGCCTTATTGAATTTTTGTTTGCTATTTCAATTAAAAAATTGAAACTCCATGATTTGCATCTAAAAGAGATTACAGAAAAAATAGAAGCAGTGATAACAAACCCTGTGCTCCTTTGCTTTTCAGCTTATATTCAGAAGGAGATTTATAAGAAGTGAGAACGTACGCTAAAGAATGTGATGATGAAAATCATATCAGGCTTTGCTAATTATATTTTAAAGCAACTTGAGAAACCACTTACGCTTTAAACTTAAGGGTATCTCTAAAAACCTCCACTTTCCCTTCTCTATTGGAGAAGGGAAGGGATGAGGCCAATAAAAAAAGAGTTTTTAGAGATGCCCTTAAAGCAATGTGAAACGCAAATGCAGTAAATTATTGCTACAATGTTCAGCAATATTTATACTGTACATCCTTGGCTTTTTGAAATTTTAAAGGGAATGTTTAAAAGTAAAAAAACACCAACTTCGTTAAAATCGTTAAAGCGAAAAAAGTGAAGCAAACTTTATGAATCTAAAAATGAATAGAATTGTTAATTTGGCAGTCAGTTAGACCTCTATGCCTGCAAAAACAGCTAAAACAATACGGCACATCATTCGGCTTCAGGGGTTTGATCTGGAGAATGGGAAAATATCATTTTCCTTGCTGGCGAAGCTCAATGAGCATTTATTACGGCTGTCAGAAAGTACTTTGC
>Ga0209490_10005585_pt1 | contig 11433 bp, 10 predicted proteins | sample MAT06_FD_187209 | JGI IMG/M metagenome (GOLD analysis project Ga0209490, IMG submission 187209) | Freshwater microbial communities from Lake Fryxell liftoff mats and glacier meltwater in Antarctica - MAT-06 (SPAdes) (version 2) | ecosystem: Environmental > Aquatic > Freshwater > Ice > Liftoff...
CGCCCGCGACGACCACGGCGACTTCGTGATCGTCGACGTCCGTGAAGCAGCCGAGCAGGCCGTCTCGCGCATCCCCGGCGCCATCGATGGCGACGCACTACCCGCCAGCGCAGACCTCGCCGGCCGCCCGCTGCTGGTGTATTGCACCATCGGCATGCGCAGCGCACAGGCGACCGATGCGCTGCGCAAGCGCGGCTATCGCGCCTACAACCTGATCGGCGGCGTGCTGGCATGGGCGCAGGCCGGGCAGGAATTCGTCGATACCGGCGGCATGCCGACCCGCACTGTGCACGTCTATGGACGCAGCTGGAATCGCCTGCCGCCCGACTACGTGGGCGTTTGGTAGTCGCACGTTTTTCTCAACCCACCCCGGAGTAACCAAGGAATGAAACAGCCGCAGATCGGCACCCTGACGCTTGCGTTGGCAGCAGCGCTCGCCATCCATCCGTGCATCGCCTCCGCACAGGACGACGTGTCGAAATCCGATGACGTCACGACCCTCGATCCGGTGCTGGTCACCGCGCAGCGCCGCACCGAAGATGCCAACAGCGTGCCGCTGTCGTTGAGCGTGGTCGAGCCCGAACAGCTGCAGGCCTGGGGGTCCGCCCTGCAGGACGTGCGCGTGCTCGGCGCACGGGTGCCGAGCTTGCAGGCCGAGTCCTCGTTCGGTCGCACCTTTCCGCGCTTCTACATCCGCGGGCTCGGCAATACCGACTTCGACCTCAATGCCAGTCAGCCGGTGTCGCTGGTGTACGACGATGTGGTGCAAGAGAATCCGACGCTCAAGGGCTTTCCGATCTTCGATCTGGACCGCGTGGAAGTGCTGCGCGGGCCCCAAGGCACACTGTTCGGACGCAATACGCCAGCGGGCGTGGTCAAGTTCGACTCGGTGCGCCCCGCGCAGGACTTCGATGGCTTCGCGCGCTTCGGTGCCGGCGACTTCGGCTCGCGCAATTTCGAGGGCGCAGTCGGTGGGCCGATCGGTGACGTCTCCTCCGCCCGGCTGTCGGTCCTGTACCAGCACCGGGACGACTTCGTGCGCAACACCGCGATTGCCGGCGACCGCCGCGGCGGCTTCGACGAGCGCGCGTTCCGCGGCCAGTGGCTGCTGGCACCCAGCGACGATCTGGAAGTGCTGGTGCAGGTCCGCGGCCGCGACCTCAGTGGCGGCTCGGCGATATTCCTCGCCAATCTGATCGAGCGCGGCAGCAACGGGATTGTCGCGGGCTTCAACGACCGGCGCCTGGCACAGGACGCACTGCCCGCGCTCGATGTCGAGTCCGCTGGCGCCAACGTGCGCGTGAACTGGGACCTCGGCGACATCGTGCTGTCGTCGATCTCGGCCTGGGAGTCGGTGCAGATGTTCGCCCGCGGCGACGTCGACGGCGGCTTTGGTGCCTCCTTCGCGCCACCATTCGGCCCCGGCTTCATTCCGTTCCCGGCCGAATCCGGCGACGGCATCCCCGACCATCGCCAGCTCACGCAGGAGCTGCGGCTGGCATCCGACACCGATGACGCGCTGTCGTGGCAGGCCGGTGGCTTGTGGTACGACGAAAACCTCGACATCGACAACATCAGCTACGACACGCTCGCGGGCAGCGCACAGAACGGCGTCGCCCGGCAGCGCCAGGACCACACGGCGTGGGCGCTGTTCGGCGCGGCCGACTATCGCTTCTCACCGGAATGGCGGATCGGTGGTGGCTTGCGCTACAGCGACGATCGCAAGCGGTTTACCGCGCAACGGCTGGTCTCGCCAATTGGCGCGGGTCCGATCGGCCCGATCGCGGTAGCGCCGGAAGATAGCGATCTCAGCGGCAATTTCAGCGCGACCTACTCGCCATCGGACAGCGTCAATTTCTACGCGCGCTACGCGACCGGATTCCGCGCACCGGCGATCCAGGGTCGGCTGCTGTTCGGCGACGTGGTCTCGGTGGCCGATTCGGAAAAGATCCGCTCGTTCGAACTCGGCGCCAAGGCTGACCTGTTCAATCGCCGCGCGAGAATCGGGGCGAGCCTGTTCCGCTATGAAGTCGACGATCTGCAGCTGACCGCGGTCGGCGGCAGCACCAACTTCAACACCCTGATCAACGCCGAGAAGGCCGTCGGTTACGGCGCCGAACTGGATTTCGAAGCGACTCTCACCGAACGCCTGACCCTGCTTGCGGCCGCCTCCTGGAATCGCACCCGACTCGATGACTCACGGCTCGCCGTGCAGCCCTGCGGAAGCCCGTGCACGGTGCTCGATCCGGTCGGCGCGGTGGCCGGCACCGTGCGCATCGACGGCAATCCGCTGCCGCAGGCGCCGGAGTGGATCGCCAACATCGCGCTGCGCTACACCCAGCCACTGGCCGGCGGTGAGTTCTACGTGCTCAACGACTGGTCGTATCGCAGCGAAGTGAACTTTTTCCTGTACGAGAGCCGCGAGTTCGTTGGCGATCCATTGCTCGAAGGCGGCCTGCGGGTGGGCTATCGCTGGGCCGACGGGCGCTATGAAGCCGCGGTGCTTGCGCGCAACCTGCTCGACGAGGTGGAAGTGGTCGGCGGCGTCGACTTCAACAACCTCACCGGCTTTGTCAACGATCCACGCTACCTCGGAGCCGAGTTCATCGTGCGCTTCGACTGAACCCCCACGCGACGGTCGTCGCGTGGAACGACCGACTGCGGCACACTGGCGACATGCTCGAATCACTCGCGGTCATCATGCCGGTAGGCCCCGGCGACGCGGCATGGCGCGGTCTGCTGCCGCAGCTGCGGTGGCTGCCGGCGCAAGCGCAGCTGCGCCTGGTGTGCTGCCGCGAACAAGACTGCGCGCGGGCCGAACTCGACAGCGCCACTGGACTGCCCGCAGATCGCGGGTGGCTGCTGGCACCGCACGGCCGCGCACGCCAGCTCAATGCCGGCGTGGCGGCCACCCGATCGGAGTTCCTGTGGTTCGTGCATGCGGACTCGCGGATCATCCAGCCGCAGCGCACCGCAGCTGCGTTGCAGCGCGCGCTGTCGGCGTATCCCGATGCACTCGGTTACTTCGACCTGCGCTTTATCGGCGACGGTCCGGCGGCCACGGCGGCGAACACGGTCGGCGCGTGGATCCGATCGCACTGGCTCGGACTGCCGTTCGGCGATCAGGGACTGTTCCTGTCGCGCGCGAACTTCGCGCGCGTGGGTGGCTTCGACGAATCGCTTGCGGTGGCCGAAGACCATGCGCTGGTGTGGGCCGCGCGCCGCGCCGGCATCGCACTGCACCCGGCCGGTGCCAGCATCCACACCAGCGCACGCCGCTACGCAGAGCAGGGCTGGCTGCGCACGACCGCGCGGCACCTGCGGCTGACCTGGCAGCAGGCGCGCACGTTCTCGCGCGCGCGCGGTGACCCACCGTGAGCGGCGCGATTGCGATCTTCGTAAAGACCCCGGGCCGCTCGGCGCTGAAGACGCGGCTTGCCGAAAGCCAGGGCGAGCGTTTCGTGCACGCATGGTATGCACTTGCAGCACAGGCGGTGGCGGCAGTGGCGCGCGAGGCCGCTGCATCGACCGATGCTGCGGTGTATTGGGCAGTCGCCGAAGCGCAAGCGCTGGGCGACCCCATTTGGGCCGGGCTGCCGACCATCGCGCAGGGTGCTGGCAGCCTCGGCGAGCGCATGCATCAGGTGCATACCGAACTGGTAGCGCGCCATGGTGCAGCGATTCTGCTCGGTGCCGATACGCCGCAGCTGCGCGCCGATGCGCTGCATGACGCGCTGCGTTGGCTGATCGATCCCGCGCCACGTCTGACCCTGGCACCCGCAAGCGATGGCGGCTTCTGGCTGTTCGGCGGCAACCGCGCGATCGCGCGCGAGACCTGGTTGAACGCCCGCTACAGCGAGCCCGACACCGCACAGCAGTTCCGCCGCGCGCTGACCGGCCACGGCGCATGGCAGACGCAGCGCACCGAGACCGACGTCGACACCGCGCACGATCTGGCGCCCTGCATGGCGGCCCTGCAGTCGCTGCCTTCACCGCATGCGGCGCAAACTGCGCTGTTGGCGTGGATGTCTGCGCCCCGGGCAATCAGGTCCGCAAGCGCATGAACATCGAGCAGATCCTGGCCGTTGAGAATCCGCTGCGATTGGGCGTGTTCGTGGGCCTGCTGGCCACACTGGCGATCGCCGAGCGGATGTTCCCGCGCCGCGGTGACGCGGTGCCGGGCATGCGTCAGCTGACCAATCTGGGCATGGTGCTGATCGGCACGGTGGTGGTAAGGGTTGTGTTTCCGGTACTCGCGGTGGGTTTTGCGGCCGCGCTGCAGTCGCGCGGTATCGGATTGCTGCCGCAACTGAACATGCCTGCCTGGCTGGCGATAGCGATCGCATTTGTTCTGCTGGACGCGGCGATCTACTGGCAGCATCGGCTGCTGCATCGCATCCCGCTGCTGTGGCGCCTGCACCGCGTGCACCATGCGGACATGGCCTTCGACGTGACGCTGGCGGTGCGCTTCCATCCGCTGGAGATCGCCCTGTCGATGGCGATCAAGTTCGTGGTGATCGCGGCGATCGGCGCGCCGGCGCTGGCGGTTTTGCTGTTCGAGATCGCGCTGTCGGCCGGTTCGCTGTGGACCCATACAGACCTGCGCGTGCCGGATGCGCTCGATCGTTTCCTGCGCCGGGTGATCGTCACTCCCGACATGCATCGCGTGCATCACTCCGTGCATCCGGACGAAACCGACAGCAACTTCTCGTTCCACCTGTCGCTGTGGGATCACGTGTTCGGCAGCTATCGGGCGCAGCCGCGCGACGGCCACCTCGGCATGGCGATCGGCCTGCACGAGTTCCGCACGCCCGCTGAGCAGAGTCTGCTGGCACTGCTGCTCAATCCCTTCCGCGCGGCGTCGCCCAGCCAGGCCGCGCCACCCGCGGTCCCGGAGTAGGCATGCGCGCCAGCCTGCCGCTGCTGCGGACCATCGCCTTTCCCGCCATCGCACGGCGTGCGCCGAGCACCCTGCAGTTGAACCTGGGCTACCTGTGCAACATCGCCTGCGTGCACTGCCACGTGAACGCGGGGCCCACGCGCAAGGAGTTGATGGATCGCGACACCATGCAGCTGGCGCTGGAGTTCGCACACCGGCACGCCATCCGCACGCTCGATCTGACCGGCGGTTCGCCGGAGATGAATCCGCACTTCCGCTGGCTGGTCGAGTCCGCGCGCGCGGCCGGCATCCACGTGATGGACCGCTTCAATCCGACCGTGGTCGAAGAGCCCGGCTACGCGTGGGTGCCTGATTTCCTCGCCACGCAGCGGGTGGAGGTGATCGCATCCCTGCCCTGCTACACCCAGACCAATGTCGACACCCAGCGCGGCGACGGCGTATTCGCCTCCTCGCTTCGCGTGCTGCGGCAGATGAACGCGCTCGGCTACGGCGTCGACGGCAGCGGCCTGCTGCTGAACCTGGTCTACAACCCCGTTGGCGCATTCCTGCCCGGGCCGCAGCAGGCGCTTGAAGCCGACTACCGCCAGCGTCTCGGCGAGGAACACGGCATCGTGTTCAACCAGCTGTTCACCCTGGCCAACATGCCGATCCAGCGCTTTGGTTCATGGCTGCAATCGAAAGGCCAGTTCGACACCTACCTGCAGTTGCTGCGCGACAACCATCGCGAGGCCAATCTCGAGCACGTGATGTGTCGGGATCTGATCAGCATCGACTGGCAGGGCTACGCCTACGACTGCGACTTCAACCAGATGCTGGGCCTGCAGCTGGGCGATCACGACACCCGCAGCCACCTGCGCGATCTGCTCGATGCGGAGCTTGCCGGTGGCGCGATCCGCGTTGCCGGGCACTGTTTCGGCTGCACGGCGGGACAGGGCTCGAGTTGCGGTGGGGCGCTGGTGTAGCCCGGACATTTCGGCGCACATCGCCGCGCGGGTGGTCCAGCCATTGGCCAAGTTGTCGCAACACGCACTCTGATCATCCACCGCGGCGCGGCCGCGTCTACAATCGCCGCATGCACCCGAAGTCGCCGCTCGCCCCGCCACAGCTCAAGGATGCAGTGGAATCACTGCGCGGCGGCGCGCTGGTCGGCATGCCGACCGAAACGGTCTACGGTCTGGCCGGCGATGCCTCGAATCCACAAGCGATCCAGCGCATCTTCGCGCTCAAGGGCCGACCCGCAGACCATCCGCTGATCGTGCATCTGGCCGACGCCGCGCAGCTCGATACCTGGGCGCGCGAGATCCCGCCCGCCGCAAAGCTGCTGGCGCTGCGCTTCTGGCCGGGACCGCTGACCCTGATCCTCAAGCGCGCACGCACGGTCAACGCCCTGATCACCGGCGGTCAGGACACGGTGGGTGTGCGGGTGCCGGCGCATCCGGTCGCGCTGGCCCTGCTCACCGCCTTCGGCGGCGGGCTTGCCGCACCCAGCGCCAATCGCTTCGGCCACGTCAGCCCGACCACTGCCCAGCACGTGCGCGAGGAGTTCGGTGAAGCGCTGCCGATCGTGCTCGATGGCGGCCCCTGCACGATCGGTATCGAGTCGACCATCGTCGATCTGTCCGGCAGCGCACCACGCATCCTGCGTCCCGGCCGCATCGCGGTCGACGCGCTGGAAGGCGCGCTCGGGCAGCGCCTCGAAGCCGGTGCGATCGCAGACAGCCCGCGCGTATCCGGCGCGCATGCCAGTCACTATGCACCGCGCACGCCGGCCGAACTCATCGACACCGGACAGTTGGCCGCGCGGCTCGCAGCGCTCCTGCGCGAAGGAGAAACCATCCGCGTGATCGCGCTCGGCGAGCTGCCGCGCGGCGCCGATGGGCTGGAGCTGCCCGCGCAACCGAACGACTACGCGCGGCACCTGTATGCCGCACTGCGCGCGATGGACGCCGAGGGCGCCGATCGGATCCTGGTGCAAGCGCCGCCGGATGCGCCGGCGTGGCAGGCCGTGCGCGATCGGCTGCAGCGCGCCACGGCGGGCAATGCAAGCGAGGAATCGCCATGAGCGCGAACCGCAGCGGCGATCATCCTGTCGGGCGTGCGCTTTCCGCGCTGCCGGATGTGGTGAGCTGCTCGATGTTCCTGCTCGCATGGATCGCACCGATGGCGCTCGGCGCGATCTGGATCAAGAACCTGATGATCACCATGATCCTGGAGTTTCTCAGCGTGCATTCCGGCGGTTTCATCGGCAGCGCGCTGGTCGATCCCGGCAAGTCGCGCGCGGCCAAGACCCGCATCGTGCTGGTGTTCGGCCTGTTCTACATGCTGTTCGCTGCAGCTTTCAGCCTCGCCTTCGAGGCGTGGTGGCCGGCTGCGGTATTCGCCTGGCTGCTGCTGGCCAAATTTGTACAGATCTGGCTCCTGCCGCTGCCCGGTCATGTCGAGAAAGATCGCCAGACTTTCTTCATCGGCTTCGGTGCGGTGTGCTACATCCTCGGCGTGTTTGCGACGGTTTTTCTGCCACTGCCCACACTCGGCATCGATGCCGAGGCGCGCGCGGCTGCGGCAATTCCCGGCTCCGGCCTGTGGGTCGATGAGCCGCACCGGGTCATCGCATTCGGCGCGCTGTATTTCGGCGCCATGGCGTGGGCGAAGTGGCGCTGGAGACCGGGCACCGGGCTGGCGCGTTCTGCATCTCCACCAGCGCCGCCGGCAACCTGAGCGCGACATCACCCACACTGCCCCGGCGCGAGCGAGCTTCACCCAAGTTCCCGCCTCTGGATAAAGGATTGCAGCATGCCGAACAGGCAACACCGCAGCGCACCCACGTCCGTAGCCAACGACGGCGTCGCGCTGGTGACGGTGCAAGGCGCTGCCAACACGCAGAGCAAGGCCCAGCGCGAATTCAACCGGCTGACCGCGCAGTTGAAGCGCGCACGCGCCCGGGTGGAGGACTGGGAAGCTTGGGGACAACGCTACCTCGACCGCATGCAAGCCGAGCTGTTGCCGGCCGAGAGCGCCCTGCGCGAATCGCAGCGCCGCCTGCTCCTGCGCGTCGACGCCATGCTCAGCGACCCGAACACCTTGCGCGGCTTGAGCAAACGCCATTGCGCGTCATTGCGCGGCATCGTGACGGATGTAACCCAGGACCTGCTGGCCCACGCGCACGATGCGGAACTCGCAGCCCTGCACGACAAGCACAGCGAATTCAGCCTCGAACAGATGCGGCAGCAGCAACTTGAATTCGCACAGACCCTCGCCGCGTCGGTGCTCGGCGACGATGTGATCGAAGGCCACGCTGCGGAAAGCGTGGAAGATCTGTTCGAGCACATCACCGGCCGCGTCACCGAGCAGGCCGCAGCCGAGCAGCAGGCGCGAGCGGCGCGCGATGCCGCAAAGGCCGCCAAACGCGGGCGCCCCACCCGCGCGGAGCTGGATGCCGAACGCCGCGAGCAAGCCGCCAAAGCGGCCAGCGCGTCGGTGCGCGAGGTCTACCGCAAGCTCGCCAGCAGCCTGCATCCGGACCGCGAAAGCGATCCGGCCGAGCGCGCGCGCAAGACCGTACTGATGCAGCGCGCCAACCAGGCGTATGCGGCGAACGATGTGCTGGCGCTACTGCATCTGCAGCTGGAGATCGAGCAGATCGACAGCGCGCACCTGGCGTCCGTACCCGACGTGCGCATCAAGCACTACAACCAGGTGTTGCGCGAGCGGATGGCCGAGCTGGAGCAGCAACTGGTCGAATTCGCCGAGCGCTACGCCGATCAGCTCGGCGTCGACTACGCGCTGTGCGATCCACGCGCGGCCAATACCGCGTTCGACCAGTCGCTCGCCAATATCAAGGCCATCCGGCGCAACATCGACCGCGACCTGCGCGATCTGAGCGACCCCCGCACGCGACGGGCGCTGCTCGATTCTCTCCAAGACAATGAATCCGGCGATCTGATGCCCGCCGATCTGAACGCGTTCATGTCGCTATTCGATTCAACGCCGCCGGCGGCAAACAAGCGCCGGCGACGTTGAGCGTACGCTGCGCGGGACGTGCCCGGAGGTTCCCAGGCGCGCAGCGCGCCCCCACGGGGGCCGCGGGCGCCGCCTACTTCGCCGCCATCAGCGCCAGGGTGGTGTCGAGCATGCGGTTGGAGAAGCCCCACTCGTTGTCGTACCACGACAGCACCTTGACCAGAGTGCCGTCGATCACGCGGGTGAGCGTCGCGTCGTAGATCGACGAGCGCGGATCGTGATTGAAGTCGATCGACACCAGCGGCTGCGTATTGATGCCGAGGATGCCCTTGAGCGGGCCTTCGCTGGCTGCACGCACGGCAGCGTCGATCTCTGCGACCGTGGTGGCGCGCGCGGCGGTAAACACCAGATCCACCACCGAGACATTGATCGTCGGCACCCGCATCGCGAAGCCGTCGAGCTTGCCGTTCAATTCCGGCAGTACCAGACCCACGGCGGCCGCAGCGCCGGTCTTGGTCGGGATCTGGCTCATCGTCGCGCTGCGCGCGCGGCGCAGGTCCGTGTGGAACACATCGGTCAGGACCTGATCGTTGGTATAGGCATGGATGGTGGTCATCAGGCCATGCACGATGCCGACCTTCTCATGCAGCACCTTGGCCAGCGGCGCCAGGCAATTGGTGGTGCATGAGGCGTTGGAGATGACCGTGTCGCTGGCCTTGAGCGTGTGGTGGTTGACGCCGTAGACGATGGTGGCGTCGACGTCCTTGTCGCCCGGCGCGGACAGAATCACCTTCTTCGCACCGCCCGCCAGATGCAGCCCGGCCTTGGCCTTGGAGTTGAACAGGCCGGTGCACTCGAGCACCACGTCGACCCCGTGCGCGGCCCATGGCAGCTTGGCCGGATCGCGCTCGGCGAATACCTTGATGCGATCGCCCTTGACGATCAGATCGCCGCCGTCGACACCGACCTCGTAGGGAAATTTTCCGTGCGCGGTGTCGTGGCGGGTCAGGTGCGCGTTGGTCTCGGCATCGCCCAGGTCGTTGACCGCCACGATCTGGATCTCGTGGTTGCGGTTGGACTCGTACAGCGCGCGCAGGATGTTGCGGCCGATGCGGCCGTAGCCGTTGATCGCGACCTTGATGGCCATGGGCGTTTCTTCCAAGTTGGGCGAAGACCGTCGAGTCTACCTCCGGCACCGCGGGCATTCACGTTGGCCGATCCGCCGCGTGCGCCCGCACCAGTCAAGGCTTTGCCGGTCGACCCGACGGATTCCCGGCAGGCAGGCGCTCGGGAGCGCACATTCGAGCACCCATCTGGCCTGCAGCGGTCGGCACATCGCTTGCCTGATAGACCTGTTACCGCATGGGGCCGCGGTCGAATCGAGGAGGAAGACACATGTTCGTGGTGGTGGTCGACAGCCCTTCGGGCGATCTTTCGGGAATGGACACGCGTCTGGCGCAGCTGCGCGCCGACTGGGAAATCGAGTACCTGCCCGATGCCGGCACCGCGCTGGCGATTGCCGACAGTCGACCGGCCGACGTGGTGATCACCGATCTGCACGCCAAGGGCATGGACGGCGCGGCGCTGCTGCGCGAGTTCCAGGCGCGGCGCCCGGAGACCGTGCGCATCCTGCTCTCGGCGCAGGAAAACGAGGAAGAGGCGATGCGCACCATGAGCATCGCCCATCGCGTATTGCCCAAACCATTCACGGCCGAGGACCTGGTCGAGGCGGTTGAGCGGGTGCGCGCGCTGCACGGCATCCTGTCCAGCGAGCGCACCCGCGAGCTGGTTGGTCGCGTCGACCGCCTGCCGCCGGCGCCACGCCTGTATCTGCGTCTGACCCAGGCGCTGGAAGACCCCGATTCGGATGCCGGCAGCATCGCCAAACTGGTCGCGCAGGACCCCGCGCTGGCGGCCAAGGTGCTGCAGCTGTGCAATTCAGCGCTGTTCAGTCCTGGCCGCTCGGTGACCGATATCCGCTCTGCGGTGGCGCGTCTGGGCCTGCGCGCACTGCGCACCATCGCGCTGGCCGCAGAAGTATTCTCGCGGCCCGGTGCCGGTGCCGGCGATGCAGAAGCCCTGCAACGCAAGGCGCTGGTCGCATCGACGATGGCCGCGCGGCTGCTGCCGCATCGTGCCGCCGCCGACCTTGCCGGCACCGCCGCGCTGCTGGCCGACGTGGGCTTGTTGCTGCCGGGCCTCGGTGCCGATCACGCCAAACTCGACGCGGATTCCGCCGGTTCCGAACTGCCCGCCCACGCCGGTGCGGGCGCCTACCTGCTGGGGCTGTGGGGCCTGCCGATGCCGATCGTCGAGGCGGTGGCTTTCCACCATCAGCCCAGTCGCGGCGGTAGCCGCACCTTCGGCATCGTCGGTGCCGTGCACGTCGCCGTATGCCTGGCACAGGGTCACCCGCTCGATGAGCGGTTCCTCGAGGCCACCGGTTTGCTGGACCGGCTGCCGCAATGGCAGTCCCTGTTCGAAGGTTTCTCCGAAGCGGCGTAGGGTCCCGCCCTGCGCACAAGGCAAGCACACCGATGTCCACTTCCGCCACGCACATCACCAACCCCACC
>Ga0209490_10005587_pt1 | contig 11432 bp, 7 predicted proteins | sample MAT06_FD_187209 | JGI IMG/M metagenome (GOLD analysis project Ga0209490, IMG submission 187209) | Freshwater microbial communities from Lake Fryxell liftoff mats and glacier meltwater in Antarctica - MAT-06 (SPAdes) (version 2) | ecosystem: Environmental > Aquatic > Freshwater > Ice > Liftoff...
TAACGTATGAGCGACAACTTTCAACAACTGGCTGTTCTGTATAAAAATACGCTACTCAATAACGTCATTCCCTTTTGGGAGCAACACTCTATTGACTGGGAGCAAGGCGGATACTTTACTTGTCTCGATCGCCAGGGCAAAGTTTACGATACTGATAAATTTATCTGGTTACAAAATCGCCAAGTCTGGATTTTTTCCATGCTTTATAACCAGGTAGAAGCGAAAGAAGACTGGCTAAAAATTGCCGCAAATGGTGCTCATTTTTTGGCTAAAAACGGGCGAGACGATGAGGGCAACTGGTATTTTTCTCTTACCCGCGATGGTCATCCTCTCGTGCAGCCTTACAACATTTTTTCTGACTGCTTCGCGGCAATGGCGTTTAGCAAATATGCCTTAGCTTCCGGCGAAGAGTGGGCTAAAGAGATAGCATTACAGTCCTATCACAATGTTTTGCGCCGTAAGGATGATCCTAAGGGCAAATATAACAAAACCTATCCTAATACTCGTCCCATGAAATCTTTGGCAGTACCGATGATTTTAGCAAACTTGTCTTTAGAAATGGATTGGTTATTGCCCCATGATCAATTAGCACACATTCTAGATACCACTGTTCAAGAAGTAATGCATGACTTTTTAGATCAAGAGCGTGGGCTGATGTATGAACATGTGTCCCCTGATGGTTCTCATTTGGATTCTTTTGAAGGACGGTTGATTAATCCGGGTCATGGTATTGAAGCCATGTGGTTTATTATGGACATTGCCAATCGTCAGCATGATACTCAAACTATTAACCGAGCTGTTGATGTAGTGATGAATATCTTAAATTTTGCGTGGGATCATGAGCATGGTGGATTGTATTACTTTATGGATGCAAAAGGGCATCCACCGCAGCAGTTAGAATGGGATCAAAAGCTTTGGTGGGTGCATTTAGAATCGCTGGTGGCGTTGGCGATCGGGCTTCGTTTAACTGGACGAACTGACTGCTGGGAATGGTATCAAAAAATACATGACTACACTTGGTCGCACTTTGCGGATGCTGAACAGGGTGAATGGTTTGGGTATTTAAACCGTCAAGGGAAAGTGCTGTTGAACCTTAAGGGGGGTAAGTGGAAAGGCTGTTTTCATGTGCCCCGATCGCTTTACCTATGCTGGCAGCAATTTGAAGCCATCTCTGGTTACTAACCTGAGTTGTATGGGAACGCTAAGGAAGAAAATTTTGCAGGCATCCCTTGAATTTTCTTCGCCGCCATCCTAATAGTCTTCGTCCTAGCTTGCCTTTACGCGTTGTCGTTATCGTACCGTTTGTGCTGCAAATTTTAACGGCAGTAGGGTTGGTCGGCTATTTTTCTTTTCGTAATGGGCAGCGTGCTGTTAACGATCTCTCCACTCAACTTCAGACTGAAATGGGCGATCGCATCCATTTATATATCAACAGCTTTGTTGCTTTACCGCCCCGCATTAATCAAACCAGCGAGGACGTGATTCAACGAAATTTTCTGACTCTAAAATCGCTCAATCAAGTAGAACAGTATATTTCTCTGCAAATGAAGCTGTACCCCACAGTCAGCTACATTGCCTATGGTAACAACGAAGGTAAACTACGGGGTGGCGAACGAAAGTCAGATGGAACGTTGACACTTGATCATGTTGATGATGTCATTAAAGCGGATTATCGAACCTATGGAACAAACTCAGAGGGCGATCGCACTCAGCTTCTAGAAACACTCCCTAACCAATATGATGCTCGCCTTCGCCCTTGGTATAAAGCTGCAAAAGAAGCGGGTAAACCCATCTGGGGCAATATTTATTTGTGGATCAATACCCAAGAACTCAGTATTCCTGCGGTTCACCCGATCTACAGCCCAGATGGCAAGCTAGAGGGCGTTTTTAGCACAGAATTTTTGCTTTCCAATGTCAGCAAATTTCTGCAAGCCTTAAAAATTGCTAAGACTGGTAAAACATTCGTCATTGAGCGCTCCGGGTTATTAATTGCCAGTTCTACATCCGAGAAACCTTTCCGGGTAGCCTTTAACGGCAAGACCCAAGAGCGCCTCAACCTTTTCGACAGTAAAGATGCCCTTACCCACGCAACCGCTCAATACTTACTTCATAAGTTCGGCAACTACTACAATATTCGAGAACGTCAGCAACTTGACTTTGATTTCAATGGCGATCGGCAATTGATCCAAGTTCAGCCTTTTTCAGATGGGAAAGGCTTAGATTGGCTAATCGTCATTGTCATTCCAGAATCTGACTTTATGGAACAGATTTATGAAAACACGCGGTCAACGCTCTGGCTTTGTTTAGCAGCAGCCAGTATTGCTACGGTATTGGGCATTTATACCTCGCGTTGGATTACCCAACCTATTTTGCAGTTGAGCCGAGCTAGTCAAGCCATTGCAGAAGGTGATTTAGACCAAAAAGTGATGATGAATCGCACTGATGAATTAGGGATATTGGCTCAATCGTTTAACCAAATGGCAGCTCAGTTAAAAATATCATTTGAATTATTAGAATTCCGAGTTGAAGAACGCACAGCAGAACTGAACGAGCAACGCCAAGAAACCGAGCGATTACTGCTCAGGCTCTTACCCGCGTCCATTGCCGATCGCCTTAAGCGCAGCCCTGAAATCATTGCTGATAGCTTTACCGAAGTAACGGTTCTGTTTGCTGATTTGGTAGATTTTACAGCCTATGCCCATCAAACCTCTGCTAATGAGACAGTGAGCTTACTCAACCAAATTTTTTCAGAATTTGACCAGCTTGCCGAAGAGTATCAGCTCGAAAAAATTAAAACCATCGGTGATGGCTACATGGTCGCGGGGGGGCTACCGATGCCTAAGGGAGATCATGCTGAAGCCGTGGCAGAAATGGCGATCGCCATGCAGCAAGCGGTTAATCGGTTTCGGCATCCCTCTGGTGAACCTTTTCAACTGCGGGTAGGCATTCATACGGGTGCAGTCATTGCTGGGGTCATTGGCAAGAAAAAGTTTACCTATGATCTTTGGGGTGACACCGTAAACCTTGCTAGCCGCATGGAGTCACGAGGATTGCCTGGGAGAATTCAAGTCTCGCCTGCTACCTATAAGCGCTTACAGCCTCAGTACTCTTTAGAAGAGCGAGGCATGATTGAAGTTAAAGGTTTTGGTGAGATACAGACCTATTGGTTAAACGGCAGTCTGGCGAATGGGAATCTCAACGATAAACTTTGAGCCTTCTCCCAGAGTTGAGTCACACTGTAATTTTCCGTGGTGGCGCTCAGTAATAATGGCATAGCTAATGGACAGTCCTAAGCCTGTTCCTTTACCAATTGGCTTTGTGGTGTAGAACGGATCAAATAATTGGTTCTGAGTGATTTCGCTCATGCCTGTGCCGTTGTCAGCGATCGTGATTTGTACCCACCCATTAATAATGGTAGTACTAATCCAAATCGTGCTTGGAGCTGCCTCACATTCATCAAATGTCCGAGTTTGATCTCGTTCGTCTAGTGCATCTATTGCATTCACTAGAATGTTCATAAAAACTTGATTAATCTGTCCGACATAGCATTCAATTAAAGGTAGTTCACTGTACTGTTTAATGATCTCAATGGCGGGACGAAAATCTTGGTTTTTCCAGCGGTTACGCAAAATTATTAACGTACTATCAATGCCATCATGCAAATTAACTGCTCTAAGTTCAGTTTCATCGGTTCGTGAAAAGTTGCGAAGCGATATCACAATATCTTGAATTCGATCGGCTCCTACCTTCATCGATTGCCAAAGCTTAGGCAAATCTTCGATGAGATAATCGAGGTCAATTTTCTTGGCTCTTTGGGCGATCGCCTCATTGGCTTCATACTCCTGTTGATAGAGCGCCACTAACTCTAGCAGGTCTTGAATATACTTGTCACCCGGTTTAAGATTTCCATAAATAAAGCTAATGGGGTTATTAATCTCGTGGGCAACGCCTGCCAGTAGCTGTCCTAGTGAGGAAAGCTTCTCGCTTTGTACCAACTGCCTTTGCGATTGTTTTAAATCAACCAATGCTTTTTCTAAAGTTTTAGTGCGGTCTTCTAGTTGTGTATTGGTTTGTTCAAGTTGTGTGAAAGAGCCTTGAATCTGCGTACTCATTTGGTTGAATACATTTGCTAGGGTTTGCATTTCTTGTACGTAGGAATGGTAACCTGTCGATTGATCTAGATCTCCTTCTACAAAGCCTTCCTGCGTTGCAGTTGCCAGGGCAATGGAGGCTTGGCTGAATTCTCGAATGGGACGGCTAATGCGGCGGGCTGTCCAAATGCTAGAGGCGATCGCTCCACCTAACGCCAACAAACAAAGCAGTGTGGTTGTGCGGGTATTGCTTTCAATCTGCCCCATTAAGTCAGCTTCTGGCACTATCACAACAATTTGCCAATTAACCCCTCGACCATCGGAAAACGGCAAAACTTCCAGGAGTTGTCGCTGCTGGTTAAACTGAAAATCTAGCTGTCTCCGCTTTTTAACCCCAGTTGAGCTATTCAAGCCTTTGAGAAACTGAGCCGTTGCGCGAATGAGTGGCTGTTGGCTTTGGCTAGGTGCGATTCGTTCGGGCTTTTGGGTAATGGCATTGACCCGAAAGGGTTTATCATCGGCAGAACTTGCAATCAAAAGTCCAGATTGATCAACGATAAAACTCTCAGCATGGGGGCTGATTCGGAGGCTCTGAAGATAGTCTTTGATGCGAGATAACTTGAATGGGGAAGCCAGTACACCTAGCGGTTGATTTTGAGAATCAAAAATTGGCATCACAGCATCAATCGACATATCAGACTGGTTAAACCAGATATAAGGCGTGCTCCAGGTTTGCTTCCGAGCCGCGATCGCTTGCTTGTACCAAGGGCGTGTTCGGGCATCGTAATTGGCGTTGCTGCTCAGTAGTTTATTTCTTGTTCCTTGCGCGGTTACACTATAAATTTTATACCGAGGATCAGACGCATCATCGACTGACTCAATGTTCAAGATGCCGTTTGGTAAACGGGTGACGCCCGTATATTGACCTTGTTGATTTGCCCAGCAGGTATAGTGCAACAATTCAAAAGTTTTGAGCTGCTGAGCAAACACTTGTTCAAATGTTGATAGATCGCTGCCATTGACTAATTCTTGACGGAGGGCAATAGCGTTAGTTTGATTGAGCAAATAGGGCGTTTGAAGATAGTCTTTAAGGTCGTGTTGAATCCGATCGCTCGTTTTCTTTCGCAATTCTCCTGCCACTTGATTGACGGCATTTTGCCCATTACGAAATGACAAGTAGCCGACAATTCCTACTGCTGCGCTAATTTGCACCACGAAGGGCACTACTAAAAGCCAGCGTAGTGGAACAGATTGAAAATGACGAGATAACCGAACACGAGCTGACACAGAATTTGACCTACCTATAGGATGAATAGGTCTAGTGTTCCCATTTTGTGAGAATGCATGGCGATCGCTACAGCTTTCAGAGATACGGACGATCGAGCTGAGATTCACAAGCCAAGCATTTAAGAATTCTTTACGATAAAATCGTTTAGAGGATTTTTTGATAGATTCCTTTACGATATATCAGAAATATAATGCAGGTCTTCATGACACATTTTTTTCAGTTTGAAGCCGATTTTGTAGATTCTCTTCGCTGTATCCCAATGCAGGTGAGATTCAAGCTAGATACCTGTGGCGTCAAACTGAAGCTATCTCACTGGAATCCGCTCACGGCTACAGAACGACAGGCTTTAGTCGATACGCCCTGTACAACAGCATCGGCAATGGACTATCGATCGCTGATTCATCACATTGTTCAAGCCCATACCCCAGAGCTTCCGGCTGATTTGCCCATCGATAGCCATCCGGCATGGCTAGATGAGACGGTTATTCCTGAAAGTGTGATGGAGAAAGCTGAAGGAGCGATCGCCTTACCCCAATGGCAATCTCTAACCCCGCTACAACGCTTTGCCTTAATTAAGCTCAGCCGTTCCCAGCACGAAAATAAGAACTTTCTGCCTGCTCTTCAAGAATTTGGCTTGCTGTAGATCGCCAGGGGGAAACGGGCAAATATTTTGGGCAACTTGTGCCACATGTCCCTAGGGGTTCTAAGATCAAGTTGCTCATTCTGTTGCAGCCATTCCTATGGATTTGATCATCCTGGTTGTTTATATCATTTGCATGACTTATGTCATAGCTCAGGCAATTTCTTCTTTGGATAACCAAACGAAGTTTGTGGCTGATGCAAAGGCTTTTGAAAAGCATCTTGAGGGCAGGAAACTGGGTGACAAAGACCTCAAGGATTTAGTGGGCATTGGGTTTAAGCTTGAGTCTCGGTATAAAGATCAGGATCAGCCTAAAACACTGCTGATGACCATTGAAAATAAATCGCCAGATTACTATATCTATGTAGATTGGGATAGCAGTTCGATTACCACGTATGATCCCAAGGTTTCACGGCGCGTGATTCGGGTTGCTCCTGATAAGCGGATCGATGATCTTGCTTTGCCCCAAGTGTTTAGCGCCATTCCGCCTCAGCTAAAGCTGCCTGTTTCAATTACGGCAGAAGATGCATTTAAGCCCACTGCCGATGGCAATACGCTTGAGCTTAAAACTCCTATCATTAATTTGGACGCTCTGAGCGGAGCCGCAAAAAATATAAAAACGCCTCAATATATTAAAGACATTAATTTCGACTTTAAAGAGCGGCGCAAGCCCATTGAGTTTTCCTTACGGCTCATGCTGCAAATCACAAATGTGCTGAATGAAGACGGCAACGATCGCCTTCAGCAGGTCACTCCCACGTATGGTAGACAAGTGTTTCAAACGATGCTGACTTACAGATTTACGGTATCTAGAATGTCTTGGATCGATCAGATCCCTTGGAACCCGCAGAAATAAAAATCTGCTGCGATCGATTTTTGTGAACACCTCGACTTTTTGATCCGGTTGGTCTGTCGAGGTGCTTTTTTTAGAGGAAAGTTTACTGAACTGCGATCGCCCGATCGCCCACCTTCATGCCGCTGCCGCTGACCACCCGCCCTTCGCTAGAGAGCGCGTCCACATTGGTCAACTCAATTTGCCCTATCGGAGCTGTCACTGTCCGAATGACTTCTCCTGTTGCCGGATCTTTGACTTCCCGCGTGACCCGCTCAATCGAAATGGTCATGCCTGTCCGGAATCCATCCTGTGCTCCTTTGTTGATGATAATGGTACCGCCTGTCACATCGGCAACGAGGGCGCTAACATTGGGCACGGTAGCTGGAAGCGCTGCCACAGAGGAAGCTTTGGCGGTGAGTTCGCCAGAGAGTTGATCGACGGCTGCTTGGGCGGCATTGCTGAGTAATTCATCGCTATTATTATGATCCGAACCCACGTTAACGCCCAGTACCGATACTGCACCGCTGCCTTGACGAGCTTCACCGTTACCTTGGGCTGTCGCAATAATTTCTGAGGTAGTGGTGTTAACGAGTCGGGCGGTCAGTTGAACTTCGGCACTATGACGGCGGCGGTTAGTGCCAATACCCAGGACGCTAACGCCCGAACTGCCTTCGTTAAGATTGTAGCGAGTGACAGAGCCAATCACTACCGCATCAGCCCCTAAAATTCGTCCCACTTGGGCGGCGGTGCTGGCATCAATTCTGCCAGCTAGAGCCAAGTTTTGTTCTTGCAGAACTGCTTGAATGCGACTGCGTTCAATTAAGGTGTAAGCGTCGCCCTCCACTAGTTTGTTTGTTAATAGATCGCTGACACCTTGCGAAGGGCCGCCGCCGCCCCACCACGACCAGGCTTGTCCCGTGCTGGCAAATTCAAAGTCCAAAACAGCGATTCGGAGTCGCGGCTGGGCTTGGGCAATTTGAACTTCGGCGGCAGCGGGCAAAATGACAACGGGCGTGTAGAGTCCGGCAAAGAGCAGGGCGCTGAAAGACAGATGAATAAATTTAGCGGAGTGGGCAAATTTCATAGTTTGAATAAATCCTTCAGGTGAAAAGATAAGTAACGGGCGATCGCCTACCTCAGGTCTAGATCCTAGATCTTTAAGATAGGTCTCTATTCCTATGAATCTGAGTTTAGGCGTTTATGCAAGATTGCAAATTATTTCTGACATGAAAGTTACTAAAGTATTCAGTCCAACCTCGTGAGGATCTGGACGATTTGCGATCGACTCAAAACTCTGTCAGTCTAGTAGAGTACGGCGTAAGTTTAGCCACCAATACAGTTCAAAGTTCAAAGTTCAAAATTAACTTTGAACTTTGAACTTTCCTAATATCGGCGTACTTCCGCCTAAGTCTACTAGTCTAATGAATGCGCCTCAATCGATCGCCTCATTCACTGGAAAGCGAAAAGCGATCGATTAACTGAATGGCTCGATTCGCATTTTGCTTCAACCCTTGGGGCAAGTGAGGGACGTGAGGAATCTGCGACAGAAAATCAACGGTGCGGCGAAGAATTCGCACCACATCCCCTTCATCTAAGCTGGTGTGCTCACAAAGCTCCTGCCACTCTACGCCTAGCGCCCATTGTTCGACTAAACCAAACCAGTCGGCTTCCAACCAAACAGGTAGACCGATTTGGTAACGGCGCTGCATTTTGAATACCTCCCGTCGAGTGCTGCGTAGTCCAGCTAGCGCTTCCTCGGTTTCGGGAGAAGGGTCATAGCGCGTCCAAATGTCGGGACGAGAGACTTCGGTGACTAGGGCGGCACAGGCGGCGGCGAGGTGATGGGGGTCTAAATTGTCGAATTCGCCAGAGGCTAGTGCAAGCCCTAGCCACAGTTCGTTGTCGCCTCGGATGGCGGCGGCGATTTGCCCAAGCTCAGTGGGGATAACGCCGTCGAGACCATTGAAGTGTTGCAGGATGCTCATGAGGCTGAGAAACTCTTGCCAGTAGCGCTGGGAATATTGGTCGAGCTTGGCTTGGCGATCGGCAATTTCAGCTTGCAGCTTAGTCATTCGCTTGTAGCGTTTCATAAAAAAGCCAGGATCGCCTAATTGTCGCAGCGGGTGGGCTTGAATTTGGGCTTCTACGGCATCGGCACGGGCTTGCTGGCTTTTGACTTCGGGGGCAAGATCGAGGATGAGCGGCACTTGGGGAATTTGCTGGGCGATCGCCTTCGTGGTCTCATCGCCTTTGCGCACAGAGCCAGGTCGGAGAGGTAACTCATTGGGTGGCATTAAATCATCGGCTTGGGCAATGCGAGGGAACTCGGCGTGTAAGCCGACGACATCGCTGAGGGTAATGACATACCAACGGTTGTCTTGACCTAGACAAGCCAGGTGAGGAAACTTTCCTGAGCCTTGAGTTTTAGCAATTAAAACTGCGGGTAAAGGAACGGCAACCGGAACGTTTTTCCCCTTGAGGCTGAGAATAGTTCCAGCAACGGCAAAAGATAAAGAAGTGACAAGGTTTTGAGTTTGATCATCGAACGCTTGCTGTTGCAAAGTTTTTAACAGTCGGCGTTCTTCCTTAAGTCGTTCATTAAGCTTTTCGTACTGGGCTAAAAGCTTCGGATCAATGGCATCGAGCTGGTTTTGCTGTTGGTTGAGTTCGGCAGTCAGATCGGCGATCGCCTGTTGCTGTGGACGCAGAATTAGGGTAGATAGGTAATGCCCAAAGCTGCGCTCAATCAGTTCATGAGCTTCTTCTAGAGTATGAGTTTGCAGCAAGTTCAGCACCATGCCGTAGCTGGGCGTAAATTGGCTGACTAAGGGATCGGCTTTAGAGGTTGCTAAATACGCTGCTTCAGATGCGCCCTCAAAAGGCGTTTGCACGGTGACCACGTAGCCAATTTTGTCCATGCCGCGTCGTCCGGCACGTCCTGCCATTTGTAAGAATTCGGAGGCGTTCAGCAAACGGTGCCCCAGATCAGTACGTTTGGACAAACTAGAAATAACGGTTGTTCGGGCAGGCATATTGATCCCTGCGGCTAAGGTTTCGGTGGCAAAGACAATTTTGATTAATCCTTGTTGAAACAGTTCTTCAATCAGTCCTTTCCAGGCAGGTAAGACTCCGGCATGGTGGGATGCAATACCGCGATACAGCGCTTCAACATGACCATTCCGGGCAGCTTCAGGGTTGCGTTCTAAAAAAGCATCAATTTGGGTTCTCAATGTTTTAGCTTCGGCATCATTGACCAGGGAAAAACTGTTGAGATCGGTGACTGCCTTATCGCAGTTTTTGCGGCTAAAGATGAAATAGATTGCAGGCAGCATGTCTCGCTGTTGAAGTTGGCTAACCACATAGCCCAAACTGGGTGCCTCGTTGCGTCCACGTTGCCTACCGCCTTTGGGCTTAAGGCGAATATTAATACCTTTGCCTTCAGGATTAAGCAGAGGAAAGAGTCCTTTGGGGCTGCAAAAGCTTATTTCCAGGGGCACGGGGCGAAAGTCGGAGTAGACCAGTTCAGCTTCGCCGTGGACTTTGTTAATCCAGTCGGTGAGTTGATCGCTGTTGGCAATGGTGGCGGAAAGTGCCACGAGTTGAATGTTATGGGGCGCATAGATGATTGACTCTTCCCAGACGGTGCCGCGCTGGCGATCGTTCATGTAGTGGCATTCATCTAGCACGACGGCTTCTACGTTGGTCATGGAGGTGCCGACCTGTCCAATCGGCGTGCCGTAGAGCATATTGCGGAAAATCTCGGTGGTCATGACCAAGATGGGGGCGTCTCGATGGAAGGACATATCACCCGTTAGTAGCCCCACTTGATCGTCGCCAAAGCGATCGCGGAAGTCTCTTAGCTTTTGGTTAGAGAGGGCTTTCAGTGGCGTGGTGTACAGTACCCGCTTGCCCCGCGACAGCGCTCGATAGATGGCATACTCACCAATGAGGGTTTTTCCGGAGCCTGTGGGGGCACACACAACCACGGAGCGATCGGCATCTAAGGCGGCGATCGCCTGTCGTTGGAAGTCGTCCAACTCAAAGGGGAAAAGGGTATCGAGGTCGAGGGGTGGGGTGGAATTACTCACAAATCAGGGGCTACCGTAGTTTCGAGGATTGAATGGAGACTGAATATTTCCCATTCATCCTTAAATAATAAGTCTAGATTCAGGAAGATTACACAAAGGTGAACGCTTAATTAAAACCACCGGGTATCTTAAACGTCTTTACCCAGGTCTTTAACCAATGTCATTTTTGCGGCTTGCGTCGTTTCTCGAACCGTGGCGAGATCGGGAAATGGCAGCGAACTATCCATTTTTAGCCAAAGCAAATATTCAATATTGCCTGCTGGGCCCAATAAGGGCGACCAGGTTAAGCCACAATAGCCCCAGCCCAGCCCTTGAGCCGATCGCAGGACTTGGGCGATCGCATCTGCTTGCACATTAACATCGCGCACTACGCCTTTTTTGCCTATTTTTTCGCGCCCTACTTCAAACTGGGGCTTCACGAGCAGCAACGCCTCGCGCGGTGCCTGTAAAAGCTGCCAAAGTGCAGGCAAAACCTTGGTTAACGAAATAA
>Ga0209490_10005589_pt1 | contig 11429 bp, 17 predicted proteins | sample MAT06_FD_187209 | JGI IMG/M metagenome (GOLD analysis project Ga0209490, IMG submission 187209) | Freshwater microbial communities from Lake Fryxell liftoff mats and glacier meltwater in Antarctica - MAT-06 (SPAdes) (version 2) | ecosystem: Environmental > Aquatic > Freshwater > Ice > Liftoff...
GCTTGGCAACCGAAATCCAAGTGACATTACAGCATTCACAAATGGTTTCTTGCTGCGAATAAAAAAGAAATAGCTAACCATGTCATCCACTCAACGCCGCTGCGCAGCGCGAGTGATGACGGACGTTAGATTATGAAAATATACCCATCCAAAGTCGATTGGTGGCTCGGTGCCATACTTGTTGCCACACCCTTGTTTATCATCGGACTGGGGGTTTATCTTACCCCTATTTCAAAAGAAGGCTCAGCGATCGCTATCCTTTCAGGACTGTTCACAGGCGCCCTGACGGCTGCATTGGCTATTCCCTGCCGTTACATCCTTGATGAGGAGGGGCTGCTTATTCAGGCAGGCTTAATGAAAGAAAAGATTAAATACAAATCCATAAGAAGTGCCGAACTATCGTCCAATCCTTTAAGCGCACCTGCACTATCACTGAAAAGAGTCAAAATTATTCTGGATTCAGGATTTAGGTTGATTTCACCAATTGACAGAGAAGAGTTTATTCAGGAAATAAAAAAGAAAATCTAACCATGCCAATCAGCCAACCCCGATAGCTTTCGGAGTGGCACATGGCGGACCTTCAAAAGATAAGAGAAAACAGGAAGACTTTTGATTCCAGAGTCCTTTGCGAGCTTGGCGACTTTGCGGGAGAAACAATTTTTAGAAACAGAAGAAACTCATGAGTCCACAGATCTTGGATTCGGCCACGGCCCAGACTTAGGCTCAGGTCATCCCTACCACCTTACGGCGAGGGCCGTTTATTTGAGATGCCAGATACGGGACAACCTGATAGAAAGATTTCCGAACCAAGTGGTTCACCCAAGCCCGCTACGCGGGCTGGTTGACCACTGACGTTCGGCAGAAACAAAATGATACTCGCAGCAATATCTCAGAATGCAGCCCAAACGGGAGTAGGTCTTGGCTCTGCCATAGCAGTAGTATGTTCTTGGGAACGGAATAAATCTATTTTGTGGGCCATTTTACACGGCTGTCTTTCCTGGCTCTACGTCATCTACTTTGCCCTTACCCGTGGTGACGAAGAGACCAGAAAATAAACTAAGAAGAGAAACCGTCGGAGACGCAGTTTCACCACACTTGATCCCGTCAGACTTATCTGATAAATAGAAAGTCGAACCATGTGGTTCACCCAAGCCCGCTACGCGGGCTGGTTGACCACTGACGTTCGGTAAACAAATGAAACCTAAAAGTAAAGCGGTTCTTGTAGCCGTAGCGGTTACCGCTATCGGATCTCTAGCATTGCTGTATCTCAGGCCACCAGCCGACTGGGACAAGATTAAGATTGGGATGAGCGAGAACGAGGTTTCTGAAATTATTCCTGAGTTCGATCAGCCGTGGGGCGGTATCAAAGCCGATTTCAAGTATGAGAAGAGATTGGGATTTACTTGGCGACTGGCTGTGGGGCGCAGCACGACCGGTGTTGATTTAATCGAGAATGAACTTTGGATTACTTGGCCTGAAATGAGACGTCTATGGCACATCACCAAAACATAATACCGAACCAGACGGTTCTCTCAACGCTCGCCCGCGTCACGTCTCCTGCTGTCGCTTCGCTCCTTCGCAGGAGCCGCGCCACAAGCGAGCGTGAGTGACCTTGGACGTTCGGAGGCAATATGAAGAAACTTACTCACGCATTTTTGTGGATTGCGATCCTGCTCGTTTTGCTACACTTTCTTCCCGAGATATCTGGGCTCGACTTAAATCTTTTGACCATTGCCAGGACTGCTGCCTACATAATCGGGTCAGCAGTTGCGATTGCTGGTCTGTATAAAGTTGTAGTTTCCGCGTTCTTCAAAGCGGACAAAGCTGGTTTCTACCAAGGCGCTTTCTGTATTCTTTGTGGTATGGCAATCGCCAGTTTTAGTGTATGGCCATTTGTCGTAGCAGTTGCTCTTATTGCGTGGCTCGACCACAAGGGACAATCAATAATCTAAAATCCGAACAGAGCGATGCAGTTAATCCCCATGACTTCGGCACTTTTTTCACGATCCAGACTCAGACCCAGGTAATCCCTACCCCCCTCCGGCGAGAGCCGTTTATTTGAGATGCCAGATGCAAGATAACCTGATAGAAAGATTTCCGAACCAAGTGGTTCACCCAAGCCCGCTACGCGGGCTGGTTGACCACGGACGTTAGCCAAAAATAAATATGCCTCGCACGATCATCATCATGCTTCTCGTTGCTGTGTTTGTGAGCGGTTGCGGTTACCAGCCCCCCACAGGGATTTTCCGTTTTACGGACAAGATTGCGTTTAAGATAGACGAGGCCGCGGTCACCCAATATGACGACTTCCAAATGCTGAATGTGCGGTCAACGTGGATTGAAGAAGTTCCGACTGAACGTTATTGGATTCGCATTACTTGGAGCGAACCGCATAAGATCGAACCTCCCGAATTGAAGGCCTGGTATTATAAAGTACCCAGAAAAGAAAATGATACGAAAGGAACGCCATTTATGCTGGAGATCAAAGGCCCAATTCTTTCTGACTCCCTTCTTGTAACACTCGTATCGAAGCATGATCCAAAAGAAGCAATTACTCTTACCGTGCCGTATGGAAAGCCACTTTACAAATAAAACAAAAAATGCTAACGGAGCGATCCGCCTAACACCTACCCGCTGGCACGCCAGATGCTTGGTCGCTTCGCTCCCGGCATCCGTCGCGCCGGCGGTCCGGGGCAGGTGACTGGGGACGTTCGGAAAAGGTATCCGAGCCGCTTCGCTCCAAAATATGCCCTTGGCTTCCGGTTTCCGGGTGGTAGGATTTCATCATGAGTCTTAATGAGTTGCCTCAAGTTCAGTCACTTTCCATCCGCGAGAAGTTGGAACTCGTTGATGATCTGTGGAAATCCGTTTCGTCCGAACTTGCTGCGATGGAAGTGACACAAGAAGAAAAAGATATATTGGCGGAGAGATGGTCGGATTTTCTTCAGAATCCCTCCTCTGCACTCACCGTTGACCAGTTCAAAATAAATTTGAATGCGCTACGCGCGTGAAAGATATCCAGATTCTTCCCGCAGTATTGCAGGATATTGCCGAGGCGGCAGCATGGTATGATGAAGACTGTTATGCAGGACTGGGTGACCGCTTTATCGCTACCTTTTACAACTACTTCCCAATTATTCGAGAGAATGGAAGCATTTATCGCAGAGCATATCTGGACTTTCGTAAGGTCATCATCCAGCCATTTCCATACTCCCTTTTTTACAGGCTCCACACCGACACTTGGATCATCGCGCTAGTCATCCACGCTGCCCGACGGCCCAGCTTGGAGCGGAGAATTCTGCGGGAACGAAAATAATCCGAACAAGACGCATGCACCCAACCTTCAGTCGCTTAAACTCCTACGGCAGGTCATTTGCAGCGTTCGGAAGTAGAAGAAAACAAGGGGACTTTTGATTCCAGAGTCCTTTGCGAGCTTGGCGACTTTGCGCGAGAAACAATCTTCAGAAACTGAAGAAACTCATGAGACCACAGATCTTGGATTCGGCCACGACCCAGACTCAGGTCAGATCATCCCTACAACCTTCCGGCGAGGGCCGTTTATTTGAGATGCCAGATACAAGACTACCTGATAGAAAGATTTCCGAACTATGTGGTTCACCCAAGCCCGCTATGCGGGCTGGTTGACCACGGACGTTCGGTAAAAAAATATGAAACTCGCACTGGCTAAGACCATCCTACTCGCAACTCTAATCTGGGCGGTCACTTGGGGATTGTTCTGGATTTGCGCACTCGTATGGCTGCATGCATCTCACGCGCAGGTTTACGACTATTTTGCGCAAGGCGTGCCAGGAACAATAAAAACCATAGATAATAGTCTTCTTGCCGCGTTTGAGGCTGACAAGCGTATGGCCATAACTATTTGTGCGTTTGGATCATTGATAATCTCACAAAGTTCTCTATTCTTTACATCACTCAAAAAATAATGCCGAACGGACCAGTCCACCTAACCCCTACCCGTCGTCACGCCAGATGCTTGGTCGCTTAGCTCCCAGCATCCGTCGCGCCGCCGGTCTAGGGCAGGTGAATGGGGACGTTCGAAAACAAAATGATCACCTATCGCGCAATTCTACTTCTTGGAGTGTTCATAACCTTGCGAGAGACTAGTGCCCAGAGTATCAATGACGCATTTCCCGATTTCAAAGGGGAGTTTGCTATCATCCATTACGACGTTTCTTTTCAAGTTAGGTTTCCGCTCGAAATCGGAGGTAAGGAGAGTCTCCCCGATGTTGAAGGATGGATTGAGCAACTCAAGTCTTTGCCCAATTCAGACGGGACACTCAGAGTGTCGATCTTCCGCAGGGAAGATGTTGTTCGATTCATCAGAATGAGTTACATTGGTAAATACGCTCAAGAACGCATTTACCTGATTTCAGAGAATTCGATCGACTTGGTAATGCCACGCGTAGATGGGGTGGAGGGTTTGTGGTCGAATCAGCTAGGTATTTCCCGATGGAGTTGGTATTTTGATACGGATCGTGAATTGTTGGAGACCAAGTATTTTAGGTGGAATCCCACCATAGAATCAAAGAAACTGGTTTACCGATGGACTCTCGCAAAGCAAGACACTAACCAAAAATTTCCGAACAAGGCGGCGGACTCAGCGGCTACCCGCGTCACGGGCAGCCGTGAGTTACCTTAAACGTTCGAAACAAAATATGCGCATCATTCTTTTCTGCCTAATGTTTTTCTGCCTCGCGTTCTCCTCGCAGGCGGAGCCCATTTTAGGCGAAGATTTGCGTGGAACTTGGAGCGCGAAGTTTACTGCCGCCAAGAATGACTCCATGTTGGGTAAGATCGAGTGGATTTCTATTACCTTCCGTGACGAAGGATTGGTTGCTTGGGAGTGGAAGCGGGACGGAAAAACTGAGAGGCATAATGGAAAGTTTTCTTTGAAGGAGATTTACAGAGCAGGAACTCGGACTGAGAATCGAGTCCAACTGACCCCCGAAACCATGGCTGTCTACCGCAGCCTCTCGTTGAACAACGTCTCGATAGATCATGACAATAGGTTTCGCCTTTCGGAAAAGGTTTTGAAGTGCCAAGACCATGACGGCAACGATTGGGTTTTCTCTCGGCAAAAAACACCACAAGAATAAATCGAACCATGCGATCCACCGAACACCTACCCGCTGGCACGCCGAGTGCTTGGTCGCTACGCTCCCGGCACTCGTCGCGCCAGCGGTCCGGTGCCGGTGATCGCGGACGTTGGGCATGAAAGATAAGTCGATGATCATTCCAACATCCTACAGATCGAAAATCTCTAGTAAGCACTCATACCCTATTGGTGCCGAGGCAATTTCCGAAAAGCTCGGAGACCTACCTCAATCCTCGGATTTCACGCTATACTTCTCTAGTTTCGGCAGCCAACATATTTCCATTCATTCAGATATTTGTGTGATGGATATTGAGTATTCATTTCACCGGCCGACATCAGAATCCATGATCAGACTCGGATTTGGCACCCCCAACTGGAAAATCACCGTCCATCCAGTCCCACGTCAATTAAGACATCAAATTAAGCAAATGTTAGAAGCCAGTGGGATTCCTCTTTTGCGCGAATGGAGTATTATTCATAGAGATATCACTGGGAATGAAGGCTGCGAAAGGATCAGTGTCGTTTTTGACCCGTCGATAGAACGAATCCGCTTTGACTGTTTTTCGAACATGGGTCCGAAGGTATCAAAACGGAAAAAAGCCCAACTGACCGGTCCAGCAAATCACCGTCCCTTCGGGACTTCTGGCATGGCTCCTGCTGATTCCGCTTCGCGGGCAGGAGCCATGCCAGAAGCAAGCGATGATTCCTGACCGGGGACGATAGGCAGGAGTTAAAAAGCCCTTCCGGATCCGGACTTCGATCAGACGTCACCTGCCATGGTTTCTAATTAATCTTGGACTCGCAAAAAAAGGACGTGATTGTGAAGAGGAAGGTGGTAGTCACGATTGGTATAACCTAGACGGTCGAAGAAGTGGTTGCTATCACTGTGAGATAACTCGTGATGGTCAATTATGGAAGGAGTCCTCTGAAGTATGAACGAAAAGCCTATCGAGCCAGTCCAGCAAATCACCGTCCCTTTGGGACTTCTGGCATGGCTTCTGCTGATTCCGGTTGGCAGATGCGGGCCAAAGGAGAGAATGGTCTGCCGGTCTCGCCAAGCCTCGGCGCGCGGGCAGAAGCCATGCCAGAAGCAAGCGGTGATTCCTGACTGGGGACGTTCGCCAAGAATATCCGAGCCGCTTCGCTCCATTTTTAATGCAAGGTTTTTTTCCATTCCGTTTGATGGCGAGTCCAGCCGAGAAAAATATAGTTCGGAGTTTCCGATTCGTGTTCACGGAACGCGCACTCTCCCCTCCGAGGTCAGCCGCGGCTTGCAAAGAAAATATCCAAGGCACCTGCAGCGATTTGCCGCTTCCCTACCGGCCCAGAAGGAAGTATTCTGAAGCAGACTCTCCAGAGATCACACCCACCTTTTCCGGCAATGAATAAGCGCGAACAGAGCGGTCCAGATAACCCCTACCGGCAGTCATGCCGAGTGCTTGGTCGCTACGCTCCCGGCACTGGTCGCGCCAGCGGTCCGGGGCATCTGACCGCGGACGTTCGGTGAAAATATGAATATCGCACCACCGATTTTGGCCTATGCGGTTCCACCCCTGTGGGCGATGCTGGCGGCACTGGCAGTGTTGACTTTGATTCCAATCACAATAGTCGCCGCATTCATTGCCATTCTCCAGTGGTCGTCCTATCGAGGAGGCCAGGTTGCAGCAATCATTACGGTTATCTTGGGTGTCGGTGCAATGAGTCTACTTGTAACGTTCACAGGATTTTCCATTTTCATCGAAGTGTGGTCGAGCGTGACAGACACGTTGATCACTAGCCTTCTTCTGATCGGAATAATCTCTTCTCTATGGATTCTTCTGTGCAGACACAAGATTGCAAAACTAACTACACGATAAAAAATACCGAATAATGCGATCCACCGAACACCTACCCGCTGGCACGCCGAGTGCTTGGTCGCTACGCTCCCGGCACTCGTCGCGCCAGCGGTCCGGTGCCGGTGATCGCGGACGTTCGGGGGCAATATGAAGAAACTTACTCACGCATTTTTGTGGATTGCGATCCTGCTCGTTTTGCTACACTTTCTTCCCGAGATATCTGGGCTCGACTTAAATCTTTTGACCATTGCCAGGACTGCTGCCTACATAATCGGGTCAGCAGTTGCGATTGCTGGTCTGTATAAAGTTGTAGTTTCCGCGTTCTTCAAAGCGGACAAAGCTGGTTTCTACCAAGGCGCTTTCTGTATTCTTTGTGGTATGGCAATCGCCAGTTTTAGTGTATGGCCATTTGTCGTAGCAGTTGCTCTTATTGCGTGGCTCGACCACAAGGGACAATCAATAATCTAAAATCCGAACAGAGCGATGCAGTTAATCCCCATGACTTCGGCACTTTTTTCACGATCCAGACTCAGACCCAGGTAATCCCTACCCCCCTCCGGCGAGAGCCGTTTATTTGAGATGCCAGATGCAAGATAACCTGATAGAAAGATTTCCGAACCAAGTGGTTCACCCAAGCCCGCTACGCGGGCTGGTTGACCACGGACGTTAGCCAAAAATAAATATGCCTCGCACGATCATCATCATGCTTCTCGTTGCTGTGTTTGTGAGCGGTTGCGGTTACCAGCCCCCCACAGGGATTTTCCGTTTTACGGACAAGATTGCGTTTAAGATAGACGAGGCCGCGGTCACCCAATATGACGACTTCCAAATGCTGAATGTGCGGTCAACGTGGATTGAAGAAGTTCCGACTGAACGTTATTGGATTCGCATTACTTGGAGCGAACCGCATAAGATCGAACCTCCCGAATTGAAGGCCTGGTATTATAAAGTACCCAGAAAAGAAAATGATACGAAAGGAACGCCATTTATGCTGGAGATCAAAGGCCCAATTCTTTCTGACTCCCTTCTTGTAACACTCGTATCGAAGCATGATCCAAAAGAAGCAATTACTCTTACCGTGCCGTATGGAAAGCCACTTTACAAATAAAACAAAAAATGCTAACGGAGCGATCCGCCTAACACCTACCCGCTGGCACGCCAGATGCTTGGTCGCTTCGCTCCCGGCATCCGTCGCGCCGGCGGTCCGGGGCAGGTGACTGGGGACGTTCGGAAAAGGTATCCGAGCCGCTTCGCTCCAAAATATGCCCTTGGCTTCCGGTTTCCGGGTGGTAGGATTTCATCATGAGTCTTAATGAGTTGCCTCAAGTTCAGTCACTTTCCATCCGCGAGAAGTTGGAACTCGTTGATGATCTGTGGAAATCCGTTTCGTCCGAACTTGCTGCGATGGAAGTGACACAAGAAGAAAAAGATATATTGGCGGAGAGATGGTCGGATTTTCTTCAGAATCCCTCCTCTGCACTCACCGTTGACCAGTTCAAAATAAATTTGAATGCGCTACGCGCGTGAAAGATATCCAGATTCTTCCCGCAGTATTGCAGGATATTGCCGAGGCGGCAGCATGGTATGATGAAGACTGTTATGCAGGACTGGGTGACCGCTTTATCGCTACCTTTTACAACTACTTCCCAATTATTCGAGAGAATGGAAGCATTTATCGCAGAGCATATCTGGACTTTCGTAAGGTCATCATCCAGCCATTTCCATACTCCCTTTTTTACAGGCTCCACACCGACACTTGGATCATCGCGCTAGTCATCCACGCTGCCCGACGGCCCAGCTTGGAGCGGAGAATTCTGCGGGAACGAAAATAATCCGAACAAGACGCATGCACCCAACCTTCAGTCGCTTAAACTCCTACGGCAGGTCATTTGCAGCGTTCGGAAGTAGAAGAAAACAAGGGGACTTTTGATTCCAGAGTCCTTTGCGAGCTTGGCGACTTTGCGCGAGAAACAATCTTCAGAAACTGAAGAAACTCATGAGACCACAGATCTTGGATTCGGCCACGACCCAGACTCAGGTCAGATCATCCCTACAACCTTCCGGCAAGGGCCGTTCTTTTGAGATGCCAGATGCGAGATAACCTGATAGAAAGATTTCCGAACTATGTAGTATAGCCAATTCCCTCCCGCTCCGCTTCGCTTGACTGTAGGAGATCGGTGGCTGCAGGCTTTCAATGAAAAAGACCAGACTTGCTCTCCCCTTGAGTTGGTTTACTTTGATTTAATGCTTGATTGGGCACAGTGTAGCGCAGTAGAACGCAATCCCGGCAAGGTTAGTGGTGCTTGGTTATTTCGTGGCACACGCGTGCCCGTTCTAGCCTTATTCGAAAACCTCGAAGCGGGCGCCCGTGTTGATGATTTTTTGGAATGGTTCCCCGGCGTTACCCGACAGCATGTCGAAGCTGTGCTTGAGCACACAGGGCACAGCTTGGTTGCATGAAGAAGATATTGTTTGATCAGGGCACTCCTGTTCCTTTGCGCCATAGTTTTCCTTCCCATCAAGTCTATACAGCCTACGAATTAGGCTGGGACAAACTGTCGAACGGAGATTTGATTTCCATGGCAGAACAAAATGATTTTGATTTACTCATTACCACAGATCAAAACCTGCGGTATCAACAGAATTTACTTTCTAGAAAAATTTCCATCCTCGTTTTACAAACTACAAGCTGGCCCAGAATTCAAAAAAGCTTGGATCTGGTCGTTTTGACAGTGAGTGCTACTGAATCTGTATCCTATACGGAATTGAATGTACCATAAAACCGAATCCCTTCTTGCAGCGAATCCCCTACAGCACGCGATTTTTTTAGTAACTCTCGTCCGCTCCAGGCGGTCTGATCCCCGCGAGCTGTAGAGGATCGCTGAAGCAGGTTCCTCGGACAAGAAATCTGAGACAAAGGAAACATCGAAAGAGTCCACAGACCTTTGATTAAGCCATGACCCAGACTCAGGCCAGGTCAACCTTACCAGCTTCCGGGCAGAGCCGTTCTTTTCACATGCCAGATGCGAGACAACCTGATAGAAAGATTTCCGAACTATGTGGTTCACCCAAGCCCGCTACGCGGGCTGGTTGACCACGGACGTTAGGCCACTTCCGCGCACCGTGAACGATTTCGCCTGGAACTCTCTCGATTGGTGGACTTGGTTCACTGCGCACCGTCGTCGCCCTTCCATTGCGACGCTTGTGCGCCGTCTCCAGACTTACTCGGGATTCGTTGTCTTTCATGGTTGCCGCCCTTGTGATGTTTCCACCTACTACTCGTCCGGCTTGCAGCCTTCAGACAGCGACAGCCTCAACGAAGTTGCCCGCAGCATTTTCTTTCGCCCGATATTCCACAAGTCACAGAGGACGCCCTCTCCGCCGCAATCGCTTCGATCAGTCGCCTCGACCACGGCAAGCTCTGTGTGGTGCTCGACGAGCACTTTTTAGTGCGTTATTGCGGGCACTACATGATTTATGACACGAGCGGCTTTGTGGCATCGGAGCATCGCTTCTACGCGAGCACGGCTATGATTATCGCCGGGTTCTCAAGCGGTTCGGCACGCCCACTGTACTCCGATTCCGATTGTCGCGTGAGTCGGTGCCACAACGAGAGTTCGACGATCTTGCCCGACACCTACACGAAGTCATTTGGGAGGAATGTCGCAACCGTCCATCGCCACCATTGTTTAGCTGGTCTTTTATCCTTCGTGAGCCGATTCCGCTGAAATATACTTTGGACCACCCGCATCCAGAGATTATTCCCGATCCACTCTTTCGTTACGTCCCTTACCAATACCAGAATGAAGTGGCCTAACTATGCGCTGCAGCGAGCAGCTCCGTGCGTCGCTGAGCTTGGGGTCGATCTCGTCAGAAAGGAATTGATAAGAGACCAAGAGAAGAGTATTAAAACATAAACCCAACCAGTCGGTTAACCCAATCCCCTACAACCTGCGGCTTTCGGGGATTGGTCACCAAGGACGTTCGATAAAGAAATTATGAAACCAGAACAATACATTGCCGAGCAGGTTAAAGCTGAGTTAGCTCTTTTAGAGCAGAAAACCGACAAAGCAAAATTATTCACGAGACGATTCTTTATTTCCATAAGTATACTTATGTTTATTAGCCCCCTCGCTGGCGTGATATTCGTCCCGGGCGTAAATCGTTTTATTATGGCTTTGCTTATGGTCCAAGGGCTTATGTTGCTCAGTTCTTTCCATTATCCAAACAAAAAGAGAGCATTGCCGAAAGACTAGTTTTGACGTGTCATTCAAACGGCTATCTCCTATAATAAAAATCGAAATAGGCCATTGAGCCCACCCCGAAAGCTATCGGGGTGGCACACCGGGGACGTTCGCAAATGAAATAGTTCCATGCCAACCGCATACATCGAGACCACGATTCCGAGCTATTACGTGGCCCGGCCTTCGATGAATGCTATCCAAGCATCCAGGCAAACGAACACTCGGGCTTAGTGG
>Ga0209490_10005595_pt1 | contig 11425 bp, 8 predicted proteins | sample MAT06_FD_187209 | JGI IMG/M metagenome (GOLD analysis project Ga0209490, IMG submission 187209) | Freshwater microbial communities from Lake Fryxell liftoff mats and glacier meltwater in Antarctica - MAT-06 (SPAdes) (version 2) | ecosystem: Environmental > Aquatic > Freshwater > Ice > Liftoff...
GATTACACTTTGGAACGCTTAGCAAAACGCGGCTATGAATCCATGCTCGACTACTACTTAAAAGTACGCCCTGAACAGAAGTTTATGGGTCACTCCTTTACATCGTGAACCGCCGTATACGCAACTGAGAAAAATGATTAACTATCATTTTTCGAAAGTTGGGAGCGAAGCACGCGCACGTACGGTGGTGTGAGAGGCGCACCCTATCGCTGAAAGGCGGTAGGGCCGCCTACTCGATTTAGCAGCAGTGCATTTACTCATTCAGTTTGTTTCTTACTGCGTTAATTATTTTTAGTTTGTCTACAATTAATAGAAGAATAAAAATTGTCAATGCAAGTATAAGTGTCGTTGCTGCGATGATTGCGAAATATTTTATTGTCCATTCCAATGCAACCTTAATTCTATGAATGAAACTAATATTTTTCTCTGTCGCACCTTCATACATTGAAAGTTTTACGGTGCAAAATTCGTTCTCTGTGTCAAAGTTTCCAAGTTCAACACCAAGTTCCTGTGCTTTCTCTTCTATCTCTAATATTTTGTCGTTAAGTGCTACAAAATCTGATATTTGACCGCCTTTTGATTTTAAGTCATTTAAGTTTTGAAGTGTCTTTTCAATTGAGGTTTTCTTTGCGTTAAGTTGTCTATATTCATTGGTTTTGTCAACCTTAGTAATTTCAGTTGCTTTAATAACACCTATTTTTTGAAGGTCAATATATAAACTGTCGAAAAGCAAAGGACTAACTCCGATTAATAAATGAATTTGTCTATTTCCTTTTTGACCAAGGTTCTGTTCATATTGAATTACTGAATTGTAAGTTTTCACTTTCGCTTTAAGCGTCTTTTCGTCTTTCTCAAATTCAGAAGTTTTTGTTTTAATAGATGCCGTTTTCTCGAATTTCTGATTTGAAGCAATGTTTGATGAAACTTGAACATCACCTTTCATTGCAAATTTTTCTGAAGCATAGTTTTTTCGCAAGTTGTCTATGCTGCTAAAGAAGTTGTCACTATAATCATTACTGTTATTAATGTCTGTCGCTAAATAGCCATAAATAAGCCTAAAAACGAAAAGCAGAATAAAAAGACCTGCTAACCTTCTGCTCGTTTTCCAAAATCTAGTCCTAAATTTTGTTGTCATATTTTTTGTTGTTAATTGTTGGTTGTCGTCTTGGTTGCATTACTGCTAACTAGCTTATTTGTCTAGCTTTTCTCCCTATAAACTAGACATATCCTACCGAAAATGGAAGGATAGGTCTAGGTTTGGACTAGACATATCCCACGAATATATATAATTAAATCAAATATCCAAATCCTCTAATGGACTCCTTATCTCATAAATCTTCTTGGTGCTCACGTGTGTCTATATCTCGGTAGTTTTGCTGCTGGAAGGACCCAATAGTTCTTGGATGTATCGCAGATCTGTACCAGCCTCCAAAAGGTGCGTTGCATAGCTATGACGCAACCAATGAAGGGAGACTGCAAAGACCTGTTCTGACGAACAGAAACTGGATATGAGGCTTTACCGACTGGATGAGGTGGCACACCACACCGAAGTCCAAATGTGTTTGGAGTCGATGCAGTAGATCCAGCAGCAATAGGTCGACGGGTATTCGTCTTACCGAGGGAGATCCTAACTGTGCGAAAGCAGAGAAGGAAGTCGTGGGAATTTTGTTTAACCCATTTTCTTTTTTTATGTGAATTAGAAAATCAAAGCCATTCATAATAGGCAGGCTCAGATCTAGAAATATAATGTCGGGTAAAGAGCGGATGCTTTTTAATTTATTCAGTGCAATTTTACCATTGGTTGCTGTATCGCATTGCAATGATGGATTAATTAAGTCTATTGCATTTTTAAAAAAAGCTGGCCATCTTTATCATCATCAATTAATGATATTTTGTTCATGCGGTTGGTATGTAAATGGTGAATGTTGAACCTACATTGGGCTTTCCTTCGGCTATAATCAATCCTTTGTGATTGGTTACAATTTTTTTCACAATGGCTAATCCTATGCCTGTTCCTGAATATTCATTCTGGTGATGAAGCCGCTGAAAGAGTTCAAAGATTTTATTTGAAAATATTTCTTCAAAACCAATTCCGTTGTCGGCAATTTTTATTGTGTGATATTCTTTTTGGTGGTTCGCTCCAGCATGTTCTATTTCACTTCCAGCAATGCGTACGGCAGTAATTTTCACATGCGGAGTAATTTCTGGTCGGCTGTATTTAATGGAGTTGTCAAGAAGGTTTGTAAAAAGTTGGGAAAGTTGAATAGACACTCCGTTTAATGTTGGAAGATTTTCATGTTCAATTATTGCTTGTTTTTCAGATATGTTTACGTACAGGTCGCTTTTTGATCCTTCAACAATAGTATTCAAGTCGCATTCTTCAAAAATTATTTCAGTTGTACTGGCACGCGAAAAGTAAAGCAAGGAGTCAATTAGGTTTGACATTCGCTCCCCTGATGCAATGAGGCGGTTAAAATAATCCAGTGTCATGCCCGTAAAATTTTCTATTTCAAGAATGCGTCTGCTGAATGTTTGGATTTTTCGCAAAGGTTCTTTTAAATCATGACTGGCAATATAATTGAATGAGGCAAGTTCTGCATTGCTGTTTTCAAGCTGTGTATTTTTTGCTTGTAATTCTTCGGTGCGGCTTTTTACTTTTTCTTCTAATCCTTCGGTAAGTCTTTTTTGTTCGGTAATGTCAATGCTAGCACTGATGTATCCCGCAAAAGTCCCATTTGAGTGAAATCTGGCTGGTACTTTGGCCAATAACCAGCGATATTCTCCATTTTTATTTAATATCCTAAACTCTACCGTGTAATTTTCTTGTTTTGCGAAGGCAGAAAGATGAATATTAACAACTCGATCTTTGTCTTCAGGATGTATTAAGTCGGCCCATCCTAACAGGAGTAAATCCTCCATCGGTCTTCCAGTAAGATCCCCCCAAGCCTTATTAAAATAGGTGACATTGCTCTTTTCATCCGCAACTCCGATCAATACTTCAGTAGCCTCTGCCATGGTGCGGAATCTCGCTTCGCTTTCCTGTATTGCTTCTTCTGCTGCTTTTTGCTCCGTAATATTTGTAAAAAGAACGGCTATTTTTTTACTTCCATTATCTCCTAATCTGAAAGCGTTGACATCAAACCAGCTATTTAAAGCATCTTCTTTTTGCGTAAACCTAATGGGCTTCCCCGTTAACGCCACCTGGCCAAAAGTTTCGAACCAAAAACCTCCCAAAGTCGGCATCGCTTCTCTGGCCGTTTTATTTGTTACATCTGGCAAACCTGTTTGCTTTTGAAATACCGGGTTGTTTTCAATAAAGCGGTAGTCAATCGGTTTATTGGTTTCATCAAAAATCATTTCTATAATGGATAAACCCTGATCCATGGTTTCAAAAATGCCACGATATTTTTCTTCGCTTGCTTTTAATTTCAATTCTGCGTCTTTCCGCTCAGTAAGGTCCATCATGATGCTTACATTGAAATCAACTTTTGTGCGAATTGCCTGATATTGTACAAATTTATGGGCACCGTCTTTTGTAGTATAATCAAATTCACCAGTTTCTTCACCTTTGCTGATATATTCTTCGAAACGCTCGGCTGCTCCAGATTTTGCAGTTGTTTTTAAGTCGCCAACATTCATTTGCAATAATTCATTAACCGTATAACCCAAAAGTTCACATGCCGCTTTATTGGCAGATAAATAATTGCCTTGGTCATCAGTAACAACTATTGTCGCAAGGGAATTTTCAAAAATCGATCTATACTTTTCTTCATTTTCAAGCAGTTTTTGCTCGGTTTCTTTCTGTTCGGTAATATCAGACCTTATTGCTACGTACTGGTATGGTTTTCCAAGCTCATCCAAAAACGGAACAATGGTAGTGTCAACCCAGTAAATGGTTCCATCTTTTGCTTTGTTTTTTAATTCACCTTTCCATAATTTTCCGTTGGCAATGGTTGTCCAGATATTGCGGATAAAAGCTTTGGTATGATAACCAGAACTAGTTATGCGATGGTCTTGCCCTATTAATTCCTGTCTGGTATATTTTGAAATTGTGCAGAAGTTATCGTTCACATATTTAATAATTCCTTTCTGGTCGGTAATAGCAACAATGGAGGATGCATCAAGTGCATATTTGTATTCAGAAATTTCTTTTAAACCTGCTTCAATCTGCTTGCGTGCCTCTGTTTCTACTTCAACTAACTTTTCTGTCGACACACGCATGCTTGTTTCTTTTTTCAAACGGAAAAAGAAAAGTGTAAGCGCAACAATCGAAAACAAAGAAAGCAACAATAAAAAACGGGGTGTGGTGTTGGCAGAACTTTCTTTAACCTGCATGCGATGCTCCAATATTTTATCTTCTTTTTGCAACATCAGCGCAATTTGTTTACGCACTTGGTCCATTTTATTTTGGCTTATATGCATAAGGCTATCTGTGAGAAAATTTGCAGATGGATTATTTTTAAAGATTTTCAACTTATTATTCAGCATTAAATACCGTTCATCAAAAAGTGTTTTAAGTATTTGTAAATTTTCTCGTTGTCCAGTATTGTCGCTAATAAGTGAATCAAGCGTAGCAAACACAACCTTGCTGTGTGGTTCTGCAGTAATAAAAGGCTGTAGAAAAACAGAATCGTGAGTAATCAGATAACCACGCTGCGCAATCTCTGCATCTTTTATATTGGAACGCAGTTCAACAATCTTATCCTTTACAGCATGGCTATGGATCACCCAATCAATGGAGTTATTAAACTGTCTGACCTTGTTATAAGAAGTAAACGCAACAACAACGAGCACTGCTGTAAGCAATATAAATAGTACAGTGGAAATATTATTTGATGCAGTGTTCATTTCTTGTTTTATTATTTTGCAAATTTAGAAAGATACTCTTGTTTGATAACTTGTCGTGTCAATTGGTTTTGTGTCCGTTTGTTTCTTGCATTATAGTTATAAGTTTGCAGTGTTCACCAGCGGTTGCATTATGCTTAACGAACCGCGTAGTACGAGACCCGTACGCTACGTGGTGTGAGAGGCGCACCTCATCGGTGAAAAACCTGATGAGGCCGTCTACTCGATTAGGGGCATGTGCTTCTTTTCTTTCTGCAAGTGGTCGTGTCCATAGGAGCTTACGATATGCATTGTCTTGGCTTGTGTGATAATTGTATTGAATTGTCATAGCAGTTTCTTTACACTCGGAAGTAAATATTTTTCTTTAGGCTCAAAATCGAATTTTATTTTTTCAAGTTCTTTAAAAATAGTATCTTTTTCCTGGATGTTTTCCTTAGAAAGAATTTTCTTGATGATTTCTTCTAATCCACTGTCGCCAAGAAAAAAGTTTTTCATCTTTCGTTTTTCCAATTCAATAAATTTAATTCTCTGGTCGTATGTCTCTTTGAGGTAAATATGCTTGATTGTAATTACTCTGTCTGCACTCAAATTGCTTCGTCTGTATATTCTACCATTTCTTTGGTCAATAACAGCAGGGTTGTAATGTCCGTCAAAATGAATTACGGTGTCGCTGAACTTGTCAAAATCTAATCCTTCATTACCAACTTGGCTAACAAGAAAAACAATGTGAGAATTTAATTCTTGATTTCTTTTATCTACCGTGTTTAAAAGTTCCTTTCTCTGTCTTGAGTTTGATGTGCTGCCGTCCATGCGTATAATATTTGAAGTAGAAAATATTTTTTGCAGTCGTTCTTCTAAAACTTGAATGGTTGGAATAAAACGGCAAAAAACTACAACTACTTTTTTGTCTGTCGGCATGGGCTTGTCCTGAATCACTTTCAACAGAGCATTGAATTTATTTTCAAACACTAAATGCTTGTTCTTAAAAAGTTTTTTGACGGTTGCGTATTTGCCTGTCTGTAAAGGTTTGCGTAACGAATTTGAAAATGCTGGTTCACTTGAAACTAATTGAGATAATCTTACGCTGAACATTTCTCTTTCATCATCTTGTCTGGTTGAAACAATATCTCTGAAAAGTAGATACTGCAATTTTTCTGCTTCGTTCAAATTGCATTCATCTGAAACAATGTCAAGCGGTGGTTTATTATTTCTCACCATTACATCTCTTAGGAAATCATCAAGTCCGTTTTTTCTTCCATGTGTTGTAATCTCCTTTGGTCTTTGTATTTCTTCATCGTTTTCAACAATTAGTTTTCCAACTGCGTTGTCAAACGAATTGACTAAATCATAAACTCTCTCTTTACTGATTGATGTTTCGGCTTTCAATAATTCAATTTCATCATAGAGTTTCGTCAGTCCTGCTTTTATAATTTTTACAATGGAAAAATTCAAATAGTTTGGCGATTCAACCAAACTAAGCATGTGTATTAATTCATTGAGATTATTTTGAAACGGAGTTGCTGTAAGCAACAATAGTTTTGAGTTTCTATTTTCATTCTGAACTGCATAAATTTTTCTGATTGCAGAATTGTTTAAGGCAGTAGAAATATTTTCGTCTGAATCAATGTAACCAGATTTTACAATGTGTGCTTCGTCTGCAATGATATAATCAAAATAGTTTGTAGGAAATTGAATGTATCTGTCGCTTTTGAAAACTGCTTCTGTCTTGCTCCCTTTCGTTGCAGGCAAAGCACCAAACGAAGCAATCCAAATCCCTTGTCGTGTATTCTTAATCCCTTTCCAATTGTATTTACTTGTAACAATATTTTGTCCTTGTGCTGTTTGAAAAAAGTTTTCCAACAAATACTTTTTGTTGGTTGAAAGTTTTGTTTGTTCAACAAACCTTTTCAAGTCGCACCACTTTTCATTTTCAGTTTCTTCTTTCCATTCCCACTTACTTCTTATTGCTGGTGCAGCAATTATCAAAACACGAAATCTTTTTCGTTTGTTGTCTGCGATACTTAACAACACTTTGCTGATTATTGAAAGTGCTTCAAAAGTTTTTCCGCCGCCAACTTCGTCTGCTAATAAAACACCCCTTAAATATTTATATTTCTCCCAATCTTTTGGGTATTTTCTTTTTTTGGGATATTCGTTTAAAATCTGTATTGCTGTTGCAACTGCAAGTTGCTGCTTCTTTATTGAAGCTGCATTAAGTTGTTGCTTCCCGTTTATCTTTCCTGTAAGAAGTTGAGTAATCTTTGTCATTCTAATATTGCTTCCAATTTTTATAAAAAGTGTTGAATGATTCCGAACTTATATTCAAAGATTCATTTTCGCTTAGAAGTGTTTTGATTTTTTCATTGCAGATATTGCAAAGCTGTTTTTGCTTTTTGTTTTCAAAACATTTGAGAAGTTGAATTACAAAATAAATTCCTTCGCCTCCTGAAATACTTTCCAAAAGAGTTTGCAATTCACGTGTGTGATAATCACTGAAAAATTTCCTCCTTGCTAAAACTGCAATTCTGTTTTTTACATTGTAGAAATACTGTTCCAAGTATGGCGGTTCAACTACAACCGCTCCCAATGTTTTAACTTTTATTCCTTCCGATTCAATTGCGTCTTGTAAAATTGATGGTGTTACACTGTTAATTCTATTTGCTTCAAAAAATAAACTGTCACCAATTTCTTTTCCTCTTTGTTCAAATGAAATCTCATTGAAGATTGCAATTTCTTCCGCAAATGAATTACCGATTTTGATTCGGATAATTTCGCTTTTGAATTTATACTCACACTGGTAAATGCCTAATGAAATATTTTTTTGGTGGAGAAGTAATTTATTATCGTCAGCGTAAACTTTAGAAAGCAATTCCTGATTTGGAATGTAAAAGAAAATTATTGCTGTTTTCTCATTGTTTCTCTCTGCCCACACATAAGGTTGGTCAGGAAATATTTCTGCTGATTGTTCAAGTGCCGTTGAATCTTCTTCCCACTCATTTATGGTCAAAGGTTTTTCCCAACCTTCATTAAACCAATCATCCAAAATATTTTTACTGTCGCTTGAAATTGCAACACCACATTCTTGATTTGCTCCTTGTTTCAAATTCATAAAGAAACCTTGTCTGCTAAAGTTTGAAGAACCAACAAACACAATTTCCTTTTTTGCATACTCAATGGAAATTACCTTAGCATGAAAACCGTTTCGCGTGCTTCTTGCTTTTGGTTGAAATAGTTTTAGTCCTTGAATGGCTTTGAATGAATCGGGGAGAGGATAATTTTTTCGCAGATAAAATTGAACCTCTTTCGGATTTAGTTTCGCAATAAAATCTATAAAATCTGTTTTGAAGTCCGATGATAGAAATGGCGAAGCTATTTTTAGAATAGGTTTTTCATCTTCTTTAAGATGCTTGGCTATGTGGTCGTAAATGGAAGTGTTGACTGAATTATAGATGAAAGTTAGTCCTGATTGTTTCTTTATTGCCTCGTTTGAAAAACGAAGTTTTGTAATGGCTTTATTTAGCACATCTGTTGAAGTATGTGTTTGAGGAACTAAGGAATTAATGTAATCAACTACGCTCTTGTATAGCTCTGAATCAAATTTAAGCTCCTTGGTTTCAAAGCAAATTTCTTTTTCTTTTGAGAAGGAATCTTTAGAAAGATTTGCACTGCCTATTAAGAGTTTTGCCTCTTCGTCTCCTTTGAGTAAAGCTAATTTTGAATGAAAACAATTTTGTTGATGTGGGTTGTATGTGTTTATCGGAATACAAACAACTCTGTTGTTCCAATTATATTTTAGTGAAACTCCTTGACGGTAGTCGTGAAGTATGATTATGTTGCCGTAGGAGTTGTCAGCAATTTTCTCAATCACTTCTTTGTCCAATGTAAAAGTGAGATAAACGGCAAGTGAATGAGGAAAACTATTGATAATTTGAAAAAAATCTTTTCTTGTGTTCATTTCAGTAGGTATCTTTTAATAGTGAAATGAAAGCGAAGTGTTTAAATTCATAGAAGTTTTCTCCTTGTGCTCTTCTTAGCAAAGCGTTCCAACCGTTTTCGCTAAATTCTTTTCCTCGTTTGACAACATATTTATTACCGTTTCTGTCAAACCAACAACGGGCTTCAGGTCGCTGACTTATTTCCTTTCTGTATTTGTCAGAAATTTTGGAATACAATTCATCGGCTTTTGCCCAGGCCTCTTTTGAATTTTCTTTGTTAATGTCTTTGTCAACTGCAAGAATGAAAGCAGCAAACCAATTGTTGAGCGAATTGAAAGGATATTTATTTTCTTTCTTAATTGTCTTTTTGTAAAGCCGTTCTTGAAGATTATTTGTTGCATTGAAAAACAAACTGATGTCGTTGTAATAGTCTTCGTTGGTATTCCAGATAGCGTTTTGCAAATACTTCCCAAAAATTTTCTTGTATCTCACTGTTAGTTGGTGGTCGCCTGAAAACAAACTGAATTTCTTTAGCGATAATTTATTCAAAGTGGTTTCTAATAGCCTTTCGTTTCTGCTGTCAAGCAGCCCACTTTTAAAAAGAAAGTCGTTTATTATTTTTTCTTCGGTGGGATTGTCTTGAATATATCTGTCAATAAATTTTGTGTCGGTAATTACTTTGGTAACGGATGCACTGTAAATTTTAAAGCAAGTTTGAACTATCCAGTTACCGTCATTTCCTCTAAAGGGATTTATTTTCCTTTTAGAATTTCCCAAAACATTTCTTCCCGAAAGATTGTCTGAATTTCTTTTCCAACTTAAAACAAGTAATTTTTCAAGTCGTAATCTTGCTTCTTCCTTTTTTATTTTCCCAAGTTTCCCGTTTTGCCAAAGCCAATTCACATAGTCAATGAAGAAAAAGTAAATTGGTTTTCTAACCGTTCCTGAAAAGGGTAAATATTTACTTCCAAGTTTTTCAGAGAAGTCATCAAAGCCAAACGGGTCTCGCTGTCCTTCGTCAAACTCGGTAACTCTGATTGAAAAAATGTTATAAGCTGCTTCCATTAATATAAGTAGTCTTTATATGATTGTCCATTGGTCAAATTTGTTGTCGTCTATTTGGTTTAAGTCCGTCTGTTGCAAGTTTGCACTGACGTCAATCGCATTGCCCATAATGTGAGACTCCCGTATGGACGGGACCCATGTGAAAAAACTCAAATCACAGTCCTTGAGAATCGAATGTATGAAAATTCTAGAGAAGGTATCCGTATAATTTATCCTGGTGAAGGAGTTTTTTCAGAACCTGACGGTTTGCGGCTTGGCAAAGGTGGTGATTTTTAACACAAATGTTGATGGGGAGAACCAAGGTTTGATTAACCACAAGTGTGTCTGCGGAGCACTGGACAGCCAATTTTTTGGAGGTGCTGTTACCTGCCGGTTTATTTTTTCTCCGAAGGCGTGTCGTCCTTCACTGTCCTGTAACCTTTCGCGTCTGGATTTTTTGTTTTGAACTCAACCCAAGTGTCCATTTTCACTTTTTTCTTTTGGCCTGTTTTAATATCCTCAATTGTAATTTCGTCAATGTCTGCCGCACCTAATTGCATTAAAATTTTTTCAAGAAGAAAATTTGTCTTGTGTTGGATTGAAATTCTCTCATTGATTTTCCAATACCAATTGGTTAGTTCTCTGAAGATGAAGAACAGAATGATTAAGATTGCAGGCGCTACAATTAGCCAGATGATTTCATGGTCCATTTTGTTTATTTATTTTAGTGATTAATGATTAAGTAAATTATGAAACTGTAATTAAGATAGTGATGTAAAGAAAATACTTTTTGAGTTTGCTACCTGCATTGCCGTCAGAATTTAAAGGTCTTTAAACAAAAACACCAATGAGAACAATAAGAACAAGTCCAATTAGTATCCCCATTGTTTGTCAAATTTGAAAGTGTCAGAAAGTTGAGCATCTTTCTTGCCTCTCTCAAATAAGGCAAATCCTCCAAATGCAATTTCTCAACCGATGAGTAAGGCGATTGGTCGAACTATCATTCCATATTTCCTGTTGTCGTCAACCAATTTCTCAAGTTGCTCTTCGCGAAAAATAATTGCTTACGTCTCAGACGCAGTTCTTGTCTGCAGTTAGAGTTCCTCTCTTAATGTCGTAAGGATTTTCACAAGTCCGGAACTTGCCACAAGAAATAAAACTCCACGGATTACTAATATGCAAATGCCAATGATTATTTTGTCATTGAGTTTGTTTTTTGTTTTGAGTTAAATTTTCTGTCGTCAGTTTAATTTTCTGTTGATTTTGCTGTGTTGCCAAAAATGACACACACGGATTGCGGCTTGGCGAGGATGGTGGGTTTCCCGTAGGACACACTAAAAACGATAACTCAAATATAGATGTTTTTTGATAGAACAGTTGCGACCGTCACTTTTGCCAAACGCCCGTGTGTGCGCCTTGAATGGCGAATATAGAAGTTCTTTCAACTGAAAGGACACCCAAAGAGTGAAAGTCTCTTATGCGCGGGGTAACGCCCGAAGCATTAGTAAGTCGCAATACCTGTCCCGCATTTCAGCGGGAGTGGTTTGGAGTAATCCAAGCACTGAAGTAACCGAGACTGTAAAGACCTGTTCTGACGAACA
>Ga0209490_10005596_pt1 | contig 11425 bp, 2 predicted proteins | sample MAT06_FD_187209 | JGI IMG/M metagenome (GOLD analysis project Ga0209490, IMG submission 187209) | Freshwater microbial communities from Lake Fryxell liftoff mats and glacier meltwater in Antarctica - MAT-06 (SPAdes) (version 2) | ecosystem: Environmental > Aquatic > Freshwater > Ice > Liftoff...
GCGGCCACGAATCGCGATGGCTGTATCCAAAAGCGCTTGGCCAACAATGGCATAATCTGTACCAGGCCCCGCCCGCAAATTGGCCAGATCGACCTGGACATAGAGGGTTGGGCTGTCGGGTTCGGGCAAGGGTGTTGGTATGGGTGTCGGCTCTGGGGGGAGCAATGGGGCAGGGGGTGGCAAGGCGGCAGCTTGGACGTTGACGCCGCCGCCAGACTTAAACTGACCGCTCCAAGCGGACGTACTCCCCAGGTATTGATTGCCAAATGTCGCGCTTGGCTCAATGTACGTACCTTCCGGCCACTCGTTGAAACTGGTAATCACAACCCAGTTGGGCTGGCTGGCGATGGCGGCCTGCCAAGAACGATCATAGTAGGCGCCCCCTTCGCGATCCTGAGCAAATCCACTGCCAGGTCGCACCCGAACATCGTTATAGCCAGGCATAGTGGTTGCCACCCAAAATTTATACGCACCGGTCTGTTGGCGCATATTCTCGACCTGGTTGGCAAATTTCTGGTTTGTATAACTCAAATCTGCAGGGGGATTCCAAGTGTTACTGTAGAGATGATGGCCATCAAAGACGCTTAAATAAGCTGTATTAACGCCCTCGGAAATCCAAATACTGCTATAATTCGGATCAACCTGGCTGCGGATATTTTGCCAGGTCTCAATGCCATACAGCGTAGGCTGCCAAAAGAAGATAACCGGGCGATTGTCAACACGCAGATAAGCTGGGTGATTGGCATGTGCACTGAGCGCGTGTTGCAGTGCGCCTGATACATCGCCCCCCAGGAAAGGCGAATTAGTCTCAAATAAGATGCCAATTTTAAAGTTGCGGGCGGCAGCTTCCTCTAACATGGCAACCAAGTTGGTTTCGGTCTGATTGCCACCACCGGGACCATACCAGGCCACCAACAAGGCATCAATGCCGGCGCTCTTGGCCTGGTCGATGTGACGCCCCATCACGGCGCGGTCGCGGCTCACATAGGGTTCGGCTGGCAAATCGCTAAGTTGATCGTATGTCCAGGTGTTTTCATCAAACCAGGTATAATAAAATGCTAGCACCAGTGGATCGCTGCTGCTTTGCCCATAAATGGCGCGCCAGGGTAGCATTACCCCAATCAAAACTGCTAAGGCAGTGAGCAATAGACGACGATAAATTGATAGTGGCAAGATAGGATATTTTTCCATAAAAGGTTCTTTTTGATTACGGGGTCAAATCGTAACATGGTTTCATAGAGCGCACCAAATTACAATCCTGGCTCCGCTCGCTTATATAAAACGCTAGCTGCTATATACGCCCTCAAAGAATAGTGCGCGCTTATAGATGTAAGGTGAATGGCAAACATATTTGCAGTTTTTCATGTACTACAGGAGAATTATTCTTCTCTGGTAGAAAAAATTTAATGCTTTCTATAGCTTAGCTGATATAATGAATATTTATAGCATTGTAAGTAAATTGCAAGCGTTTAGGGACTATTTTTTACCCAATTATAGATTAAAATCAACTATTATATAGTTAAGAAATTCAGTTAAATTGTTACACAAGGTAGTCATTATATCGCGAGTTAATTATGCCTCATTATTCATTTGAATTCAATCAGTTGCTTTCCTTATTGTCGGGGTTTGTTCAATACTTTGGATCACTCCTCGCATTGCTAAGTATTCCCGTTCCGGTGGGAATCATTGGCGCGTGGCGTTGGGGCGTCTGGATGTTTCGCAAAGGTATAGGCTTTTTCTACCGATCCGAACGTGTTACCGGGTATACTGCGACAACGAGCTTGGTCATCCCTGTGTATAATGAAGTCCCAGATGTGTTTCGCACTGCATTGCGTTCATGGCTTGCCAATCATCCCACGGAAATTATTGCCGTCATTGATCATAGTGATGAGAAATGTTTGCAAATTTTCCGTGAGTTTCAACAGCCTGGCGTCTCCTACTCGTTTTGGAATACCGAGTTGAAGCTGATTGTTACGAAAACACCGGGTAAGCGACCGGCGTTGGTGGATGGAACACGGGCGGCGACAGGCGATATTGTCTTCATGGTTGATAGCGATACGATTTGGGCTGAGGATGTATTAATCAATGCGATTGCACCCTTTAAAGATCCCACAGTAGGTGGTGTAACAATCCGCCAAAATGTCTGGCGCCCAAACTCGGTTGCACAAAAGGTCTTCGATGTCTACCTGGATATTCGCTATTCGGATGAGGTGCGCTATCTAACCGCGTTTGGTGATGTTGTCACCTGTCTATCTGGCCGTACCGCCGTTTACCGCCGCGAAGCGGTCGTGCCGGTGTTAGATGACTTGATGAATGAGACATTTATGGGCCGCCGCGTGATTAGCGGTGATGATAAATGCTTGACGCTGCTGCTCCAATCTGCTGGTTGGAAGGTGCGCTATCAGGATACCGCGCGTGTCTATACACCAGGCGCCACCGAGTTTAAATCTTTTCAAAAACAGCGCTTACGCTGGGCACGCAACAGCTGGCGCTCCGACTTTAAGGCCTTGCTGAGCCATTGGGCATGGCGCAAACCGTTCTTCTTCTTTCACTTGATCGACCGCTTGCTCCAACCCTTGACAACGCTGATCGCACCCATCTACTGTCTGTTCTCCATCTATCATCAGCAGTGGGCGACAGTAGGCATCTTAATCGCTTGGTGGCTGATCTCGCGCTCGATCAAAATGTGGTCGCATGTCCAGCGAGATTTTTCTAACATTAAGATTTTGCCCATGTATATCATGATCAGTTATTGGTTTGCAATTGTGCGTATTTATGCCTTCTTTACTATGAATCAGCAGGGCTGGATCACACGCTGGAACTCTAACCGGATGGCGGCACTCGGACCACTGCGTTTGGTGCCTGGTTATCTAGGTACTGCTTTGACAATTGGCATGGTTGCCCTTTTTATCAATTTTTTACATGGCCAAACATTACTTCAAACTGTGCCGAGCATGAATGCGCAAGCTTCCGAATTGGCTGTAACACAGACCGATACCGCCTTTGAATCTGCGTCCAACAATGTACCACAAGTAGCGGAAAGTCAAGCTGCACAACCTGCGTCATTGGCGAGCAAGAGTCTGGACAGTACAAACATTGTAACTGATACAGCCGATGCGCAAAACTTCAACCCGACTACCCGTTCGCTGATCCTGGTTCCGTAAGTGTAAATCGACGACAGGTTTGTACATCACAAATTAGTTATGCAATGGGGTCTTGGATGCATGCGTCCAGGACCCCATTGCATTTGGGTGGGGTGTTGTCAACTGTCCGCACGAATCAAGGCAGACAGATTCTATCGTCTGGGTGTATTTCGTTTCAGAGTAAGTTTTTTCGCTGCGCTTAGCGGATTTGGCAATCCGCTAGGCGCAGGTTTTCCCAAAAACTGAAATACACCCCATCGCCCTAGTCTTAGATTCAAGCTCTTCGCTTTAGACTGTGGCGTGTCGTTCGGCGAGGCTCTCGAGCCGCAGTCGAACGCTATAGGGTCGTTGATCTGATGCATGGCTTATAGATAGGGCACCACCCCTGGGCGTAGCGCCATCTTGACCAGGTCCGGCATTAGAGAATGCCTACTCCGCGCTTACTGGATCCCATTAACTGTTCTCTAACGCTGCTATGCGTCCAGTGGCGATGTCGCTTTTACTGAAGCGCGCCTGGAAGGCGCGCTTAGAGACTGCGAATGCCTTGAATGTGCATCGTTTATTTGCGTTCTCTAGTAGTTGGTGCAACTCCTGGTTAGCGATTAGGCCTCTCCATAAATCACTGGCTTATCAAAAAGCCTGTGCCCTACCTTGTGCATCTTGTAATTTCGCGTAAGCTGTCATTGATGCATCGGGAATACCGTCACTGCCATTAAGGCAAGAAAGAAATCGTTGAAGGTAGGTGCGGTTTTTAACCGCACGTTGGTGGTCTAACCGAGAACGTGCGGTTAAAAACCGCACCTACAATTTCTTAACTTAATGGCAGTGGGGAATACCGTGAGGCAAGCACAAACTTGGCCGCCAAGCGTTGAAATGCCTGGCTGATCTCTAGTACCAGCGGAAGCAGGTTGGCAACAGTCTGATTCGGCTGGTATTAGGAAGACCTGTCGTTTCGCGCTCAAAGGAGCCCGCCTCTGGACGCAGGGATTGACACTGCGATGTCGAAGTGCGCGCTTGCCCTGTAGATGTGCTATAGGAACGGCTTGTGATAATTTGTGTGGGGTAAATTTCTCTTCCAAAAAGTGAAGAGCCGACACCCTGGTGGTGTCGGCTCTTCACTTTTTGGAGTAGGTTTGTTGCGTTATCTGTTGATGATCGGCAGATGGAGGAAGAAGTTAGGCGCTACGAGGGGTGCAACAAGCGCTCCACTAAAGGTAGAGGCGTTGCCTGCCGCATCGATAGCGACAGCCGTAATATTGCTCCCTTGCCAAACTACCCGTGGTGACAAGTCGAAGGTGAATTTGCCATCCTCACCCACCACGGTCTGGCCTTCAAAATAGTGACCCTGCGTGTTACTATCGGTGAAAATCTCGATAGTGGCGCCTGGTCTGGCGGTGCCGGTGACTTTGCGCTCGACGACGTTAGATAATTTGGGCGCTGGCAGATCGGCATTCGCACTGCCTACTAGTGCAATACCACCCCCTACATTGGCATAGACTTGGTTGCTTGTCCAAGTGTTGCCTAACGTCTGCAAGCCATTGGCGCGAATGCCATAGCCTTGATTGACGCGTAGCGTGTTGCGCATCAGCATGTTTTGGCTGGCATTGTCGGTTAGGTAGACGCCTTGCAAGCCATTGCCCTCAACCAAGTTCTCTTGGATGAGCGTGCGAGTGGCACCACGCAAGTCGATGCCATTTTCGGTATTGCCTGTCACCGTATTAGAAACCAACTGGTTGTCTTGAACTGCCGTCACACCAACAGCCAGAATTATCGCGATACCGGATTTCTTATTCCCCGTGCTCAGATTACCTGTCGCCGTGTTGTTGTTGGAACGCAGATAGAGACCATGTTCAAAATTGCCCGTCATGGTATTCTCATCGATCGTGTTGCCATCAGCAGATTCTCGCACGGCTATCCCAGAGGCGCTATTCTGGGCCAGCGTATTGCCACGGATCACATTTTCGCTACTGCCGGCGTCCACGTAGATGCCCTGCTGGTTCTCGTAGAAGTTGTTGCCGACGATGGTGTTACCATTCGAGCCTTGGACGCGCAGCCCATAACCTTCGTTCTGATAAGCCTCATTGTTCTCTAACACGTTGTCGGTCGATGGAAGCTGACCGGCCGCTGCGGAACCAGAGTCTAGGACAAAGCCATTGGCCAGGCTTGCACTCGGATCAGTATTGCTATAGGCCTTGTTATTGCGCAGCACCAGATTATAACAACCGCGCGAAATCAAGAACCCGTGGCTGCCGTTGTCGAAAGCCTGGTTGTTTTCCAGCTGAATATCGTGGGTGAGATCACGCAGTGTGATCCCGTACCGCAAGTTAGAATGGAATTGATTGTCGCGCAAGAGCATATTACTGGCCTGGGCGGCAAACATGCCATAATAGTTGTGATGGAAGACGCTGCTGATCACTTCACCGGTGACGCGCGAACGTTGCACTGATGGTGACAACGGATCGTTTTGATCGCGCCAGGTAACACCGGAGCTTTCGCTGTCCGCCGACCCCAGATAACTCAATTCCGAATTGCGAATATTGAGCGTGGCGCCGAACTTAGCGATGATAAAAGCTCGCCCGTTGGTTACTTCTTCGTCAACACCGCCATCACCATTATTGGCGGCTGGATCCCAAGAGGAGATCTTGATCCCATCCATATTGATGACACCGCTGTGGGTGCGCAGATAGACAAAGGTACTGTAATCGATATTGGCGACCGCTCCGCTTTCCAGATCGTGGACCACGGTGACGCTGCTACTGCTCACGCTGCCCGTGGCGGAAAGTGCGTTGCTGCTGCGCAGTAACAATTCCGTCGAGCCATTCTGCCCGCCCAGATTCAAGGTCACATTTTCGCCAATGAAAAGATTGGCATTGAGCAACCACTTGCCGCTCCCTGGTGGTAATTCTTGCAAGAGATCGCCGAAACTGCCTAGTCCATTTTTAACATCGGCTATGTTGACGACCGCTCCCACACCAGTCACCTGAATCATGTTCTGACCGTTTTGATCCGGGAAAACTCCAACGATGGACACGACGACCTCACCCCCCAAGCTGCCAAAGCTGGATGTATTGCCCGCAGGGTCGATCACAAGCGCCGTTACCTGTTTGGGGTTTTGGGGCAATGTGACCTGGAAGGTCCAAGCGCCGCTACCATCGACGACGGTTGTGCCCAAGAAGGTTTGGCCTTCGTTGCTCGGATCACTGTAGACTTCAATCGTCGCACCCGCTTGGGCGGTGCCATTTGTGACACCATCGGCCAGAATTTCGACGATGACGGGCTTCTGGATATTGGCCTGAGCGCCGCCATCAATGAGGATGCCAAATGAAGCGTTGTTTGTAATCATATTTTGGCTGATACGGTTGCGTACACTGCCCGCATCCTTCACATAGACACCGCGCGAGCCATTATCGCGGATCATGTTCCCCAAAATCTGATTGTCGGTAGCCACAGTGCCATTGGATGCGCTATTGATCGCAATACCATCCTTGCCATTGCTCTGAATTAGGTTGGCTTCAGCGGGCGCGGTCTGAGGATTGGCGCCAATCCGATTGTTGCTACCCCCTTGAATGCGGATGCCGACATCATTGTTGCCTGTAATCGTCGAGCTGATGATCACGTTGTTATTGCCCGGCGGGTCAAGCGGTTGTGCGGCGCCCGGCGGCAGATCCAGGCTTTCACCGCCCAAAATGCTGATGCCGACAACGCCTGCGCTGACCGTATTACTCTGCAACACGTTACCGCCAGACTTCACGTAAATACCGGCGATGCCGCTACGAAGCACAGTGTTGCTGCGGATCGTGTTACGATCGGCACGTGAGTAGAGGTAGATCCCATATTCTGTATTGTCTTCCAACGTATTGCCGATAACCTGATTATTGGTGGTCACCGTATCAACAACGGAATTGGCACTATACTTGGCATCCAGACGAATACCGGTTATGTTGTTGCGCACCTGATTATTTTGGAGCACGCTGCCTGTGACTTGCGACAGCGCAATGCCCACTCGGTTGAGAAAGATGACGTTGTCGTTGACCGTATTGTTGTTGGAAGCCTGTTCTACAACAATACCCTCTTGGGTGTTTTCATGCACCTGATTGTTGCGAATCACGTTACCCGAAGATTGGCGTGTGAGGATGATGCCATGCGAAGCATTGGCATAGATATTATTGCCGCCAATCTCAATCTGTTGGGAATCGTCACGCACGTTGATGCCAAGGGAAATGTTGCTGTGGATCTGCGTGTTCAACACCTTCAGCCCATAGGCCGTACCGGCAAACAAACCCACGAAGTTGTGATGGATATTACTCCCATCAACAATGCCGGTGGCCCCTGTGGCAGGATCGGCCGGGTTCGAGCGTTTGCGCCAGGCAACACCACTAATTTCATTGGCGCCCCAGCCCAGGTAGGCCACTTCGCTGCGCAACAGGTCTATCCGACCCCCGTCTTGGGCCAGGAGATAGCTGCGGCCATCGGTGAGGCTTTGATCAACAGCATTGAGTGTGGTATCCCAAGCGATAATTTTAACGCCATCGACCAACAGGTAGCCACCACGTTCCGACACAATCTTGATAAAATTAGTCAGCGTACTTTCTAAGCGAAGTTCAGCAACCGCGGGGCTGGTCACATCGAGCCGTGCGCTTTGTTGGATCAGAATGCCGGACTTGAGCAACCAGACACCACCGCCTAGATCGGCTAACCGACTACTTTGACCCAGTTCAGCTAACTTCGTTGCTACTTCAGGCAAGCTGATAATCTCACTGGCAGCTACACCAGTTTGCGTACCAATCACAATTGTGTTGGCGCCGGGAATATAGACAACGGTGGGCGCGGCTAACGACTCGGCTTGGACTGGTAAAGCATTAATGTTAGGTATCAAAAACGCTAAGCAGAGCAAGCAAGGGAGCAGCCAGCTTTGAGAACGAGTAAAGTGTTTAAACATAGATTTTCCTCAACTAAGTTAGTATAGCCAATCGCGCAGGTAAACGGAGGATTGGCACAAAATACAGTCGTAAAGAGTTTATGCTTTGGACAATTGACTAACACAAACTCTTTACGATAACGAACGCAATTTATGGGTTGGTAATGACAGGCAAATAGATTGTTGTGGTTGCCTGCCCTGTTGGCTTGGGGGTAGCCGTTGGTGTCGGCGTTGGTGTCGGCGTTGGTATGGGAATAGTCACTGGTGTGCTAAAGGGCGAGGCATTACCCTGTGCATCAATGATCAGCGCCGTTACGTTTGGTCCTGGCGCGCTGGCCAGCATTGCAAAGATGAAACTGCCATCCGCAGCAGCCGTAGTACGGCCTTGGAAGAATTGCCCCTGGCCGCCGCTATCGACAAACAGTTCTACTGTTGTGCCAGGGCTGGCCATACCAGAGACAGCATTGCTTACCATCGGGTTTAACTGCGGCGCCGCCAAGTTCAGATTCGCACCGCTGGTAAGTAAGATACCAGCGCGTGCATTGCTGTAAATCTGATTTTCGGACCAGGTGTTACCTAATGTTTGCGTGCCAGTGGCTAGAATCCCATAATTTTGATTGCTGCGAATGGTGTTACGCACAATCGAGTTTTGGGTGGCGTTCTTTGTTAAGTAGATGCCAGCCCCGTTGCTATTTTCTATAACATTGCCCTGGATGAGGGTGCGCCACGTACTGTTGATATCCACCCCATTGCTCGCATTGCCAGACACCGTGTTAGATAGAATCTGATTGTCTACAATCGTCGGCACACCGGTGGCTGGCGCTAGTGCAATACCGGCACTCAGATTGGTGTTGATGGTATTGCCACTGATCAGATTGTTGTGGGAGCGGATGAAGATGCCGTGGTTGCCATTCGCGTTGATCGTGTTGTTGGTCACGGTGGTGCGATCAGCCGTTTCGCGAATGACTAAGCCGTAGGACGTGTTCTGGTTCAGCATATTGTTGCTGACCAGATTATCTGGGCTGTTTACATCGACGACGATGCCCTGTTGATTGTGGTGAAAATTGTTGCCCAGGAACTCATTGTTGATCGAGCCCAATACGCGCAACCCGTAGCCCTCATTGCCATACGCCTCGTTATTCTCCAGAATGTTATCATGCGAGGGCGCCTGCGGATATTCCGAATTAGGGGAGCCGGGGTCTAGCATAAAGCCATGCGCCAGGCTGGTCGTGTCATCAAAATTGTTGTAGGACTTGTTGTTGCGGATGACAAAGTTGTTGCAGCCGCGCGAGATGATGAAGCCGTGCGCACCATTTTCGTAGGCAATGTTGTCCTCGACCAGCACATCATGGGTATAGTCGTGCGGGTCAAAACCGTAACGAATGTTCTGGTAGAACTGGTTGCCGCGGAAGACCATATTGCTGGCTTGATAGGTGTAGATGCCGTAGTATAGGTGATGGAACTTACTGTTGATCACCTCACCTGTCACCCGGCTGCGCAGCACATCTGGGCTGGTGGTTGCGTTCACATCACGCCACGAGACGCCATAGCTTTCGCCGTCGGCGGAACCCAAATAGCCAATGTCCGAATTGTAAATGTTAAGGGCCGCATCGTACTTGGCCAAGATGTAGGCCCGTCCATTGTCTGGATCCATGTCCACGCCACCAGCGCCACCATTGGCCGCCGGATCCCACGAGTAGATCTTGATATCATCCAGGTTGAGCACACCGCTATAGGTAGTCAAATAGACAAAGCTGCTGTAGTCAATCGCCAGCATCCGCTGCTGCCCATCCGGCTCGGTGATGGCACGCAGCGCGGTAGCGCCAGCAGCTTGTACCAGGGCTTCGCTGCGCAGGCGCAACTCGCTCGATCCGCTCTCCTTGCCTAAATACAACGTGACACCAGTATTGATGAACAGATTGGCATTGAGCTGCCAGATACCATTGCCTAAATCTTCCAAGAGTGCAGCATGGAGCATGCCCAATCCAGCTTTAATATCCGCCATTTTTACTTCGGTACCCTCGCCCGACACTTTGATGCGGGTTTGGCCTTCGATTGTTTCAACTGTATAGACCGCGCCGGTTGCATCACCCGTGAAGCGTGATGAGTTGCCACTCGTGTCGGTGGTCAGTGCCGTGACCGTGGTCGAATCTGTGTCGGGGGGCAACTGAAAACTCCATTCGCCACTGCCATTGGCAGTTATCGTGCCGTACAGCGTTTGTCCCTCACCGTCCGGATCGCCATAGACCTCCACCTTGGCCCCCGCCTGCGCCGTACCTTTCATGCCACCGTCGGCCCCCAGCACGGTAATCACGGGTGGTTGGATGCCCTCTTGGGCACCGAGATCAATCCGAATCCCATGCTGGAAATTGCCGGTAATAATATTCTCGCTAAACCGGTTGCGGATGCTGCTCGTGGCCTTGATCGAGATGCCATGCCGGCCATTGTTGCGAATCGTATTTTTTAAGACCAGGTTGCCAATCGCCGTGGCCCCATTGCTGGCCACATTGATGACAACGCCATCGGTGCCATTATTCTCGATCAGGTTGGCATTCTCGCCCACGGTCTCAGAACCGATACGGTTGTTCTTGCCGCCAGAGATGCGCACGCCACTATCACTGTTCGATATAATGGTGTTGCTGATGACGATATTGTTATCACCTGGTGGGTCGAGCGCCGGCTTTGCCCGTGGTGGATCGCTCAAATATTCGCCACCCAGAATATTGATGCCAATGCTGCCGCTAATAATTTGATTATTGCGGACCACATTGCCGCCCGATTTGATGTAGATGCCGTTAGTGCCACTGCGCAGAATCTGGTTGTCGGCAATTACGTTGCGGTCGGCACGCGCGTAGAGGTAAACACCCTGATCACTATTGTCTTCGATACGATTGTTGATCACCAGGTTGTTGGTCGAGACGTCATCAAAACGGTCATCCAGGTCGAAGGTGGCGTTGATGCGCACCCCGCGCTGGTTATGATGCAAAAAGTTGTTCTGGATCAGGTTATTGCTCGACTGAAAGATCGAGATACCATCTTGATTGCGATAGACAATATTGTCGTAGATGATGTTATTGTTGGTGCCACGATCCATCATGATGCCGTGCTGGAGATTGTCGTAAACCTCATTGTTGTGAATGCGATTATCGACACAACCACGCGAAAAGATGATGCCGTGTTTGACGTTGTTGTAGACTTTGTTGTAGGCTACTTCAAAGCCCTGTGAGTAATCATGCGGGTCGATGCCGTAGGAAAGGTTGTCGTGGACTTCGCTGCGCAAAATATCGACTTTGTAGGCTTCATAGGAGTACATGCCAAAGTAGTTATGATGGATATCGCTGTCAAAAATGCCACCTGTGGCGCC
>Ga0209490_10005597_pt1 | contig 11424 bp, 2 predicted proteins | sample MAT06_FD_187209 | JGI IMG/M metagenome (GOLD analysis project Ga0209490, IMG submission 187209) | Freshwater microbial communities from Lake Fryxell liftoff mats and glacier meltwater in Antarctica - MAT-06 (SPAdes) (version 2) | ecosystem: Environmental > Aquatic > Freshwater > Ice > Liftoff...
AAAACTGCAAGAACAGTTTATACCTACACAATCGAAAATGACTTGCCAATTATTACTAGCAACAGAGTTTCAAAGGAGTGGATGACTTTTGACGGAGACTTTAAAGTTAAAGTAGCTGTGGTTGGAGAGAAGTTAGATGAAAACAAAGTTTACGCAAATATTAAGAAAGCTTATCCAAAAGACACGTTCAAAATTGAGACTATTAGCCACTATCAAATGTGTGGCTCGTATGACGGAAACGACTGTTATGAAGAAGTGATTTTGCAAATATTCTGCAACAAAGACTTCTATGATAAATTTAAAATCTATACTCCAAAATCATTTTATGACGAGGCAATTGCGGAATTTTATGTTCTTGGGGAACGAAACGAATTAAATAAAATTGACAAACTAGCGGAGAAGGAAGAATAGGAAATACTGGTAACAGGCGTTTGGCAAAAAGGCGGGTTCAGTGCTTAAATGAAGCTTTGTGCTTCGTATCAAGTTTTGTGGTGGCAGACAGTTTAGCACTTCGAAATCGCCAATTTCTTGTAGCTGCAAAACGTGTGTGACTTGAATGGCAATCCTCGGATTGTCAATGCTTTAAGACAGATGAGAGAAGGCCTCTCGGTGACGATTTTCAGGAATAGTTACCAACTTAGCGAAGCGATATCATGAACACCTTGAAAAATAATCAAGTAGTGAGTAAACCACCTTATGCTGCATCAATGGGAAACCTTGTTGTGGTGAGCGATAAGGAACTTAGCGAAACGTTCTCACGAATACCATTAGAAAATAAACAGGCATGAGTAAAAACGAGAATAAGAATTCTTGTAGGTAAGTGATAGTGAGTTGAACGCGAGTGAACCAATGACGAACCCTCGTAAGCGCAAAAGGAGATGTCAAAAATGGGTAGTTACGTTTGTATCCATGACAGAGTGTGCCAGATACCTGAATACTGGGCACATGGCATCCGGGGTTAAGTTGGCAAGACGCTATCATAGGCTGTTTTAAGGAACAAGTGAACTCTGTATCGTTCTGCAAAATCGTAAGAGGAAGCAGACAACATGCAAGTGGTTGAGATACAGGGGGAAGACCTGATCGTAGTAGTGATGAAGTGCTTGTAATGAGCATGGAGCGAAGGGTCAGGCATATTGGGTTTTCATACTGATTTACAACCGTAAAAGGGATGATTGATTATTATGAGACAAAGACACAGCCAATAACCAAAGTGGTTATTGGCACGTCCATGTGAATAGCGATATTTGAGTGGCTTATCAACATGAAGAGCCCCCGCAATACTGCAGGGCAGGCAGTGTGAATTACGGAGTAATCACGAATACGAAAAAAACAATTAAAGAATGAGTACCGGAGACTTTCACGCACGGTTCTGTTGGAAGGTTAGGGTGAAATTCCCATGCGTGACCCGATTAGGTTGTGAAAAATCTTCTATTTGGGCTTAAAAAGTCAAGATCGGTTATGGGGTATGTCGTAAAAATTGATTAGAGTCGATTGTGGCGGGGTGTTTTTTAGGCAGCTATTTTCTATTCATATTTTTCGATAGCGTAAAATGGCTCTAATGAATCCCATTTCTGGATACGCAAAAGGATTCCCTTGTAGTTGGGCGTCCAGTTTTTGAGTTTTTCCATTGGTTTTTCAAAGCCGAGGATGTTTATGGTGCGCTTGATGTTATATACCAAGCAGATTAGGCTGTGTTCTCCGTTTACTTTTTCTAAGCCGTTGAGGTCGGTGTAGCTGTATCCCCACTTTCGTTTCATAGTGCCAAGGATGTGTTTCCCGCTTGATGCGGGACAGGCTGTTGATTTCTTGACGTTTGCAATACAACTCTTTGTTGTCTTTGTACCGTTGTGCATTCTCGGCTACTGCCTGGGCATATTCGCTGCGATGCCTATGTAAAAGTATTCAACAGCAAGAAGGTAAAAATTAGTATGACTGAAAAAGAAGACCCTCTAGAAAACGCTATTGCCGAAAGGGTAGACGGTATTTTAAAAGGTGAACTTTTGGAAGAAGCATTTTCTAGTTTTATAATAGCTCAGCGTGAAGTTGCCAAAGCTTGTAGGACATACAACCATTAAAGCTCAGCGTGGTAGAGTATCGGGCGTTGAGAGGGAAACAACCAAAAGAGTTGGGAATAATTAATGGGAACCTCTAATAACCCAAACATTAGAATACAATAACCACATAGTTACATAGTAGAAAATACAGTTTTGAAAAGAATGTGTTTTACATGCTAGGTTTATCTGTCAATTGAGCTCATTTGCCATCTATTTCTCTTTGTAACAGACTAGATAACAGAACATTAGAAGCACTTAAATTTCTTCTTCAACTATGTTGTTAATGTAGTTTTTAGAGGTTCCCTATTGCCAAACAAAATTATATGTACTGGTTAATGTGTGAATGATGTAAGCTAATTGCAAAGTTGTGTAACGGTTTTGCATGAGGTTATTGCGAACATTGCTGTTGTGAGAATTTATTCACGACTAAAGAGAATCTAACATCGTTAAGTAGGCTGCTTTAGGATGTTCTTATATTAGGTAACCAGAAGAATCATATTGAGCCGCAAGGCAATAACCAAATTAAAAACTATAGAATCATGGAAGATATAAACAGGCATCAATTGCCCCAAACTAAAAAAGATGAATTGGTTAACGCGGTTTTAAATACTAAAGCAGTGGAAACCATTGTAGCTGAAAACATTAGTTCTGATGAAGAATTTGAGGAGGTAAAAATTGCATCTGATAACAGATTTCCTGCTCGTTCTACCAAAAAAAAAGGGTATTATTATCAATATGGTCATTAAACTTCGGCAATGTAAATAGGCGGGTTTTTCACTTCGTGTGAAAGATTGCCAAGTCGAACTATTAAACCCCATTGATAATTTAAGTGCATTAGTTTTTTAGTTTATTAAGATTTATGAAAAGTTTTTCCAAGACGATTAAAAATTTTCTGTCAGATGCCTCTTTACTTTTTGAGGGAATAGAAATAGAAAGTAAATACGTTGATGAAGAACCTTTAAGAGCAGAGCTATTCAGTTTCGATCAAATGAAACAGCATAGCTTGGCACTGGCTAAATCGCACAAGCTAAGCAAGAAACGTGTTCCTGACCAGTTGCTGCTGCGGCTGGCTGATAACGAAAAGATTTTGTTGGCTGTGCGTAATCTGCTTGCCAAATCTGTGAAACTGGACTTTGAAATGAGCCCAGCAGGAGAATGGTTGCTCGATAACTTTTACCTGATTGAAGAGCAAATTCGCTTAGCAAAAAAGCACTTACCTAGGGGTTACAGCGAAGGTCTTCCGCAGCTTTCGGAGGGAAATTCTAAAGGCTTGCCCCGAGTGTATGATATAGTTCTTGAACTTATTTCGCACAGCGATGGAAAAATTGACCTTGAAAACGTAAGTGATTTTTTGAGTTCGTATAGTGAAGTTACCCATTTACATATAGGTGAATTATGGGCTATTCCTATCATGTTGCGTTTGGCATTAATCGAAAACATCAGACGCGTTTCCACGCGCATTGCGGTGGAAAGAACTCACCGAAACTTGGCAGATTCGTGGGCTAAGCAGCTAATAGCAACTGTAGAAAACGAACCCAAAGATTTGATTTTGGTTTTGGCGGATATGGCGCGTTCAAATCCACCATTAGAGCGGGCTTTTGTGGCAGAGTTCACGCGGCAACTGCGCGGCAAAGGACCCACTCTAGCACAAGCGCTTACTTGGGTGGAGCAGCGGTTAGCCGAAAACGGGCAAACCAGCGAAGAACTAGTACATGCAGAAAACCAAAAACAGGCGGCTGACCAGGTTTCAGTAAGCAACACCATAGGTAGTTTAAGATTGTTGAGTGCTGTTGACTGGCGGGCTTTTGTTGAAACACATAGTGTAGTAGAGAAAATTTTGAGTGAAGATTTGATCTACCCCTTGATGGACTTTTCTACGCGAGACCATTATCGGCACGTGCTGGAAAGCGTTGCTAAAAAATCGCTATTAACAGAAGAGGAAGTGGCAAAATTAGTTTTGCAACTTGCGCGAGAAAGTGCCGAAATGGAGCCAAACAGCCGAACTGCACATGTTGGCTTTTATTTAATTGGTAAAGGATTGCCGCACTTAGAAAAGCAGGCAAATAAACGGATTCCGATAATCGCTAAAATAAGGAAAAGATCCGGGCGCATGCCCTTATTTATGTATTTGGGGTCTATAGGATTGATTACTGCAGCAATTACCTCGGGTATTGTATTGCAGGTGTCTGCTGATATACTCAATTACCCCTTACTGGCATTGGTTGCATTTCTTTCTGTAATCTTTACAAGTCAACTGGCGGTAACTGTCGTTAACTTTTTGTCATCGCTAATCGTAAAGCCATCTCTGCTCCCGCGCATGGATTATTCAACTAAAATTCCCGAAGAATCGCGCACAATGGTGATTGTACCCTCCATGTTGAATAACGAGGATGCTATTGAAATACTGGTAGAAGCATTGGAAGTGCGCTATCTGGCGAATAAGGGAATGAATTTGCATTTCGGATTGCTGACAGATTTTATAGATGCCAGTGAAAAAGAAATGCCTAGAGACAAAGAACTGCTGCAATTTGTGCAAGAGAAAATTGTGCGGCTAAATCAGAAATATATTCATGAGCGGTTGGATATATTTTATCTGTTCCATCGCCCTCGGGTATGGAATGAGCGCGAAGGAAAATGGATGGGCTATGAACGCAAACGGGGTAAATTGGCTGAACTAAATGCCTTGTTGAGAGGGAAAGTCAAAAACGGATTTGCATTAATTATTGGTGAGCAATCTGTACTATCCCAAATAAAATATGTGATTACTCTTGATGCCGATACGCAACTGCCCCGCGAGGCAGCTTGGAAAATGATAGGTGCGATTTCTCATCCTTTAAATCATGCTTTGTATGATGAAAAGAAGAAAAGAGTGGTGGAGGGATATGGAATTCTTCAGCCACGAGTAGGTGTTAGTTTACCAGATGTGTGTAGTTCTTATTATGTAAGGATGAACGGAAGCCAATCTGGTATTGACCCTTATACCCGCGCTGTTTCGGATATCTATCAGGATATATTTGAAGAGGGTTCTTTTATAGGTAAAGGGATATACGATGTAGATGTATTTGAAAAGGCATTGGACGAAAAATTTCCCGAAAACCGTATTCTTAGTCATGATTTGTTGGAAGGATGTTATGTGCGTTCAGGGCTTTTGAGCGATGTGCAGTTGTATGAAAAATACCCTGCGCGCTACTTGGCAGATATGCAGCGCAGACACCGATGGATTCGTGGTGACTGGCAGATTGCCGCTTGGGTTTTACCTTTTGTTCCAGGTGCGGATTTTAGCTGGCACCTAAATCCTGTTTCTCTGCTGTCTCGCTGGAAAATATTCGATAATATTCGTAGAAGTTTGGTAGCTATTGCACTAACTGTTTTTATAATTCTTGCCTGGGCTGTGCTGCCATGTGCGGGATGGTGGACATTAATTATTACTGCAATTATTATTATTCCTTCTTTATTCTCACCCCTTTGGAACCTCTTCCTCAAACCCAAAGATGTCATCTTTAGGCATCATATTATCTTGACAGGACACGCGGTAGGCAACACGGCTGTAGAACTGTTCTTTTATTTGATTTGTCTGCCGTATGAAGCATTCATTACGCTGAATGCAATTCTAAAAACGACCTGGCGAATGATTATATCGCGTAGACATCTTTTGGAATGGCAGCCCACTGGAACAGGTGAATTTAAAAAGAAAGCAAACCTCTATGCGTCTTACCTCACCATGTGGTCGGAACCGGTTTTGGCACTTGCGGTTTTTGCTGGTTTATATTTCACCGCACCGTCAGCCATTGCAGCGGCATCACCTATATTATTATTGTGGCTGGTTTCGCCCATTATAACTTGGCGTGTAAGCCAGCCGATACCTAAAGAGAAATCGCTACTTAGCCTGCAACAAAGTACATTTCTACAAAAGACCGCCAGACAAACTTGGTCGTTCTTTGAACGCTTTGTTACGGCTGATGATAACTGGCTTCCTCCCGATAATTTTCAGCAAGACCCAGATCCAGTAATTGCGCATCGCACCTCGCCAACCAATATTGGTTTATACCTGCTTTCTAATTTATCCGCTTACGATTTTGGCTACCTGACCGCTGCTGGTTTGATAGAGCGCACCGATAATACTTTCAATACCCTGCATAAAATGGAAAAGTATCAGGGGCACTTTTATAATTGGTACGATACTCAATCGCTTCACCCGCTTCACCCGCGTTATATCTCAACGGTTGACAGTGGCAACTTGGCTGGGCTTCTGCTTACATTAAAACAAGGAATACTAGCTTTACCAAATCAAAAAATAATAGGCGATAAACTATTCGCGGGCTTGAGCGACACGCTGGCCGTGTTTAAGGATACTTTAGTTGAAACGGATATCAATATCCTGCTTTCCTTTAAAACTGAATTAAAACAAATCCTTAATGAATTACCGAAAACGCTTTATGAATTCAAGCAGCGTTTAGATGTTTTGCAAAGCAAGCTGAATGAAATCAGCTTTGAAAACACGGAGCGCAACGAAGAGGCAAACTGGTGGTTAGATGCACTCCACCTGCAATTGCAAGCAGCCATAACAGAACTGACGACTTTTGCGCCTTGGGTATTGCTATCAACGGTTCCCGAAAAACTTAATCGCATCAGCCAAATTATTGGCATTCCCACGTTGCAGCAACTGAGTGAACTGACAGAAGCTTTTTCAGAAGAAATCTCTAAAATTGATTCTACAGATGAAGATGCTGAGTGGTTTAAATTGTTTGAAAATGCTATTCAAAATGGAGTTGAACATGCCAAAGAACGTTTAGCGGTTATTGAGAAGCTGGCTGAAAACTGCAACCGTTTCTCACAGATGGAACTGGACTTTCTTTATGATAAAACAAAATCGTTGCTCACCATTGGTTTCAATGTAGAAGACCATCGCTGCGACCCGAGCTTTTATGATTTACTCGCTTCTGAAGCAAGGCTTGGAATATTTGTTGGCATTGCGCAGGGGCGACTACCACAGGAGAGTTGGTTTGCTTTGGGAAGACTGCTGACCAATGTGGACCGACACCCCATCCTCCTTTCGTGGAGCGGCTCTATGTTTGAATATCTGATGCCACTGTTGGTGATGCCAACCTACCCGAATACCCTGCTTGACCAAACCGATAAAGAGGCGGTGAGCATACAAATAGAATATGGCAAGCAAAGGAAAGTGCCTTGGGGTATTTCGGAATGCGGATACAACCTGCGCGATGCGGCTCAGAATTACCAGTATCGCGCCTTTGGCGTGCCAGGACTTGGATTAAAGCGCGGGTTGGGAGAAGATTTGGTGATCGCGCCTTATGCCACCATGCTTGCTTTAATGGTTAACCCAGTAAAAGCTTGTCAAAATTTAGAGCAAATGGCATCGCTTGGTTTTGTGGGCAAGTACGGATTTTTTGAAGCAATTGATTACACCCAATCGCGTTTGCGCCCGGGTCAGTCGCACACAATTGTTCAGTCATACATGGCGCACCATCAGGGTATGAGTTTCTTATCGCTGGCGCACCTGCTGTTGAATCAGCCTATGCAAAAACGTTTTGAGGCAGAACCGCAGTTTCAGGCAGCCTTATTGTTGCTGCAAGAAAGAATTCCTAAAACAAGTTCTTTCTACGTGCATACCACCGATATTGTTGAAGTTCATACCACAACCACCGAGCCATCAGTAAGAATTCTGCGCACGCCAAACACCACGGTACCTGCTGTGCAGTTATTGTCGAACGGGCGATACCATGTAATGATTACCAACGCTGGTGGCGGTTACAGCCTTTGGAAGAATTTGGCGGTTACTCGCTGGCGCGAAGATGCTACTTGCGACAACCGCGGCACCTTCTGTTATATCCGCGATACCGAAAAAGGAAACTTTTGGTCAACAGCGCATCAGCCAACTTTAGTGTTGGGCAAAAATTTCGAGGTGGCTTTTTCGCAAGGGCGAGCTGACATCCATATTCTTCAAAACAATATTGTGTCGCATACCGAGATAGTGGTATCACCAGAAGATGATATTGAAATGCGCAGGGTGCATATTACCAACCGTGGAAGCAAACGTAGATTAATTGATGTAACTACATACGCTGAAGTGGTTATTGCCCCTCCGGCTGACGATGATGTTCATCCAGCGTTCGGCAACCTATTTGTGCAAACTGAAATACTGGAGCAGCAGCACGCGATATTGTGCAGCAGACGACCGCGCTCGCATGAGGAAAAAACACCTTGGATGTTTCACATGGTGAAGGTGCACGAAAAAGATGTGACACCCATTTCGTTCGAAACAGACCGACTGCAATTTTTAGGTCGAGGCAACACGGTTTTTAGCCCGAAGGCGATGAATACTGCTGGTCCGCTTTTGGGCAGCCATGGCGCGGTGCTAGACCCTATTGTTTCTATCCGTGTTCCCATTAGTCTTGAACCAGATGAAACAATTACGCTTGATGTGATTACTGGCATGGGCGACACCCGCGAAATATGCAAGAACCTCGTAGATAAATATCAGGATAAACATCACAAAGACCGGGTGTTTGAATTGGCGTGGACGCACAACCAAATAGTAACGCGGCAGATTAATGCCACCGAAGCCGAAGCACAGTTATATACCCGACTGGCTGCTTCCATTTTATTTTCCAATCCCGCATTGCGCGCAGAGCCTACCGTGCTGATACGCAATCACCGTGGGCAAGCTGGTCTATGGCCTTATTCTATTTCGGGCGACCTGCCGATTGTGTTGCTAAAGATTGAGGATGAAAGCGATATTGACCTCGTAAAACAGATGGTGCAAGCGCATACCTATTGGCGATTAAAAGGGCTGCTCGTTGACCTCGTGATATGGAACGAAAACCATGGCGGTTATCGTCAGTTATTGCAAAACCAGATTACTGAACTACTGTCAACACAAGCCACTAACCAGCCTGGCGGTATTTTTATCCGCGCGGCAGAACAGATATCAGAAGAAGATAGCGTGTTGTTTCAAACGGTCGCAAGAGCAATTATTTCTAGTACTGGTGGAAGTCTTGCTGACCACATCCACCGCAAGGTGCCAACTAAAGCAGTGATGCCTTTGCTGGTTCCATCAAAAGAATATTCGCCTTCGCCCATGCCTTTGGCTTCTCCCCAAAACCTTACTTTCTTTAATGGCTTGGGTGGGTTTTCGGCTGACGGAAGAGAGTATGTTATTTATATAGCAGACAAAAATATGACCCCTGCCCCTTGGGCAAACGTAATAGCCAATGCCAATTTTGGCACCGTTATTTCCGAAAGCGGACAATCCTATACTTGGAGCGAAAACGCGCATGAATTCCGCCTTTCGCCTTGGAACAACGACACCGTATGCGACAGTGCAGGTGAAACTTTTTACTTGCGCGATGAAGAAACCGGCCAATATTGGTCGCCAACTGTTTTAACTACTGGTGGGCAGCCGGGCTACTTGGCAAGGCATGGTTTCGGCTATAGTGTATTTGAACACAACGAAGACGGCATTCATTCAGAAATGACAGTCTTTGTTGACCTCGAATACTCCATTAAATTCTCTGTCATTAAGCTAAAGAACGTATCGGGTAGGGCAAGGAAAATTTCGGTAACAGGTTATGTAGAACTGGTGCTTGGAGACCTACGACCAAAATCTGCCTTGTATATCGGCACTGAATTTGACATGGAATTTGGAGCCATCTTCGCCAAAAATCCATATAACACCGAGTTCCCTGACCGAGTGGCATTTTTTGATGTTGATGAAACGAACAAAACCTACACTGGCGATCGAGCTGAGTTTATAGGGCGCAACGGCAACCTGCAAAATCCTGAGGCAATGCTGCACACAAAACTTTCGGGCAAAACTGGTTTGGGTATGGATCCTTGTGCTGCCATTCAGGTAGCCGTTGATTTATTTGACGGGCAAGAAAGAGAAATAATCTTTAGGCTTGGAGCTGGAAAAAATGCCGAAGAAGCCCGCAACACACTTAGGCATTTCAGAGATGGCACACGCGCAAAAGACACCCTTGAAAAAGTAAAAGCTTACTGGCAAAATACCGTCACCGCCATGCAGGTTGAAACCCCTGATGCTGCTACCAATGTGTTGACAAACGGTTGGCTGATTTACCAAACCCTCAGTTGCCGCCTGTGGGGACGCAGCGGTTACTATCAGTCGGGTGGGGCTTTTGGTTTTAGAGACCAGTTGCAGGATGTAATGGCGCTGATGCAGAGCGCACCAGAGCTGGCGCGTAAGCAAATTCTACTTTCGGCATCGCGGCAGTTTATAGAAGGCGATGTGCAACATTGGTGGCATGTGCCCAGCGGCAGAGGTGTAAGAACCCGATGCTCCGATGATTACCTCTGGCTGCCTTTTGTTACCTGTCAATATCTCACTACAACTGGCAACACCGCCATACTGGACGAGATGATACCTTTCCTCCAAGGCAGACCGTTGAATCCGGGCGAGGAATCTTACTATGAACTTACAACACATACTCACCAAATGCAGCAACTGTATTTTCATTGTGTAAAAGCAATTGAAAACGGGCTGGACTTTGGTGCGAATGGATTGCCTTTGATAGGCACCGGAGACTGGAATGACGGCATGGATCGCGTGGGGCAAGATGGCAAAGGCGAAAGTGTATGGCTGGCTTTTTTCCTCTATGATATATTGGTGAAATTTGCAGAAGTTGCCCGTCAGCGCAACGACCTTGCATTTGCAAACCGCTGTGTAGAAGAAGCTCTAAAACTAAAAGCGAATATTGACAAAAACGCTTGGGATGGCGAATGGTACCTGCGCGCCTTTTTTGATGATGGCACTCCGCTGGGTTCAAACACTAACGAAGAATGTAAAATTGATTCCCTTGCGCAAAGTTGGTCTAAGCTATCTGGTGCGGGTGACGAAGCAAAGAGCAACCAAGCCATGGAGAGCGCCTACACCCATTTGGTAAAAAAGGAAGAAGCACTTATCCGGTTGCTTACTCCTGCTTTTGACAAATCGGACTTAAACCCCGGTTATATAAAAGGCTACGTGCCTGGTGTTCGCGAAAACGGTGGGCAATATACCCATGCTGCTGTGTGGTTGGTTATGGCTTTTGCCAAAGCGGGCAACAGCAAACGCGCTTGGGAACTGCTCCAATTAATCAATCCCGTTAACCATGGGCGCACCGCAGAAGAAATTGCTGTATATAAAGTAGAACCCTACGTTACAGCAGGTGATGTATATTCCGTAGTGCCGCATACTGGGCGCGGTGGGTGGACCTGGTACACTGGTTCTTCGGGCTGGATGTATCGCCTTATCACCGAGTATTTTCTGGGTGTATCTCGCACTGGCAACTTGCTGCACATCAAGCCCTGCATTCCTCAAGAATGGCACGGATATAAGGTGCATTACCGCTTC
>Ga0209490_10005601_pt1 | contig 11421 bp, 12 predicted proteins | sample MAT06_FD_187209 | JGI IMG/M metagenome (GOLD analysis project Ga0209490, IMG submission 187209) | Freshwater microbial communities from Lake Fryxell liftoff mats and glacier meltwater in Antarctica - MAT-06 (SPAdes) (version 2) | ecosystem: Environmental > Aquatic > Freshwater > Ice > Liftoff...
CACCGGGCTACCGACGGACACAGCCCTACCCCGGCACAGTCGTCGCGACCCATTACCCATTGCTGCAAATTCACCAGGCAATGCGCTGATCGTCGGGGTAGTCCGGCGGTGATTGGTTTGCCAGATCCAGTCTGGCTCAGCCTGCGCACCCTCCCCCGCCTCCTGCGCACCTTCACCTTCCCACAGCGGTGGCCCGCGTGCCGGGGCGATGCGCGGTGCTTCGGGTTCGACTCCCATGTGCTCCAGAATCTTGTGGATGTCGGCACGCAATGTAATGGAAACGAAGTTTCAGCGAAGACTAACTTGTACTCAAGTTATGTCGCAGCCAAGGCGATGATGCGCATCTGGCCCCCGCACATCGGGCCGCTTTTTCATCCTCAATTATTCTGAGGAACGACATGAACTCCAGCGGCAAAGGCAAAGTGGCATTGGTGACAGGCGCCGGCACCGGCACCGGCATCGGCAAGGCGGTGGCTCTGGCGCTGCTGCACGAGGACTACAGCGTGGTGCTGATTGGCCGCCGTGCCGAGCCCTTGAACGAGGTCGTCAAAGGCTTGGGCGCCGGAGACCGGGCACTGGCTGTGCCCTGCGATGTCGGTCAGCCGGACGCTGTGCGCGCAGCCTTTGACAAAGTCCAGCAGGTGTTTGGCCGACTGGACCTGTTGTTCAACAACGCCGGTGTGGGCGCGCCACCGGTGCCTGTGGAAGAGTTGACATTCGAGCAATGGCAAAACGCCGTCAACATCAACCTGACCGGCTCATTTTTGTGCGCGCAACAGGCGATCCGGCTGATGAAGGCCCAGTCACCCCGGGGCGGGCGCATCATCAACAACGGTTCGATATCGGCCCATGCACCGCGTCCCAATTCGGCGCCTTATACGGCGACCAAGATGCCGTTTGGGGGACGCGGCTAGAACTTCCCTGCTGCATTGCCAGCTTGAGCATTACGCTTTTCCGCGTCAGTGCGGTTCCCAGTGGACATCGTCATCGATCGGGAATATCGGGCGCGGCATGCGCGACCACGGCAGGGTATTGAGGTTGGGCGTGGTCAGGCCGGGGCAGTCCACCTCCAGGATGCGCTCGGGAGGCGCAAATTCGTCAAACGCGGCGCGGAAATGGCCTCGACTCTTGACCACCAGCGTGCTCACGCTGGACAGATCGATGCCCAGCACTTCGAGCTGCGCCGGATCGAGCAACTGCTGCCGCCGTGAGATAACGGCCACGCGCACACCACCCAGGTCGAGCAGGGCCGAAGGGCCCATTTCGAGTTGAGAGCCCTTGACCATCCCGCGCTGGCCCCGAAAGCGTCCGTCGGACAGCGCCGTTACAGTTGCCGTGTGGCTCAGCGCCGGCGCGAAGACGTCGTCGGCGTGATTGCGATTGAAGGTCGCGGAGAAGGTCGCACCCACACCGAGCGCATGTGCTTCCTGCGCCAGTGCAGGATCGGTGAAGACGCCCAGCAGCACGCCCTGCGTGCCAGCGTTCAGCAGCGCCATTAGCAGCGACACGGTGTTGCCGCCGCCACCCGCGCCGGGATTGTCAGCGACATCGGCCAGGATCAGGGGTTTGCCTCCCGGGCGACCGGCCAGCCCCGCAGCGAGGACAGCGTCGGGTAACGAGGTCAGGCGCGATACAAAGCGCCCTCGCGCCTGCCAGACGGTTTCCGCCAGTTCGTTGGCAAGCGCCCGGGCGGCGGCCCGGTTGCCGCCCTGGGCTGACACTACCACCGCAAAGCCGCATTTGTTGCAATCAGCCAGCGCGAAACCGCCGCACAGCGAAACGTTCAGGACTGGGCCGCCCACCCGCGTCTGGCCCAGCGCGATCAGCTCCGTGTAGGGCATGTCGGGCGCGACCAGTTGCGTCGTGGCCGGCGGTACAAACGGCAGCTTGACCAGCTCCACCACGCCGGGGCCGAGCGCCAGCAAGGTGTGCAGATGCCGAGCGGCCTCCTCGCCGCGCTCGCGCAGGTCGGTGTGCGGGTTGGTGCGGTAGGCGATGAAGGCCGACAGTGCGTCGGTCATGCGACGGGAGACGTTGGTGTGCAGGTCCAGCACGGCAACCACTGGCACGTCCGGCCCGACGATGGCGCGGATGCGCGCGAACAGCTCTCCGTCCGGGTCGTCATCTTCAGTCGTCAACGCCGCGCCATGCGACGAGATGAACACGGCGTCCAGCTTGCCGGCCGAACGCAGCCGTGTCTCGATGTCGGCTGTCAGTTCGTCGAAGAAGGCCTGCTCGACCGGTCCACCGGGCTGCGCCGCGGCAAGGCGTATCGGTACCGGCTCCCAAGACCCGATCCGGTTCATCTCGGCAACGAAGCCGGCTGTGTCGGGCAGCACCCGGGTCGCATCCAGGGCCAGTTCAGCGCCTAGTGCGTCGCCGGCGATGTCCAGCGCCGCCGCAAACATCTCACGGGTGCTGACTGGAGCCCAGCGGTTGCATTCTATGAAGAAGCCGCACAGGCCGACGCGTAGCAATTTGTGTTGGTTCATTTTGTCCGCGTGGCGATGGGTCGTTTCGGGAGTCTTGCCACCGTAGCCAGCGGACCGGCAAGGCGGTCTGCGACGCGCGCCGGCTCGCGGACTGTCGGGATCTCTTCAGCCATCACCTACTCCGGCTTGATGCGACTGGTAACGGGCTTGTACAGGGCCTGCTCCGAGGCGATGAAGGTCTTGGCCTGGGCCGGCGACATTAACGAGGGCAGGTCAGACGCGAGCCGTGCGCGCGCCTCCTTGAGCGAGGGCGCCATCAGCGCCGTATTGATCGCCGCGTTGAGCCGTTCGATCACGGGGCCGGGCGTTCCCGTGGGGGCATAGACAAAGGCCCAGACGCCCATTTCAAGCCCTTTGAGTGCCCCGGATTCCGCGAAGGTCGGAACGTCTTTGAGGACGGGCACGCGTTCGCGCGATGAAATGCCCAGGGCCTTGATCCGCTTGCCGGCGAGCATGGCTGCGGCGTTGGCAGCGGTGGTGACGCCCATGTCGAGCTGACCCCCGATCACATCGGTGACGATCTGCTGCCCGCCCCGGTAGGGGATGTGGACCATGAACATGCCGGCGCGGCCCTTGACCACTTCACCCATCACATGGGCAAACGACCCGATGCCAGCCGACCCGTAGCTGTACTTGCCGGGGCTCTTGCGCACCAGTGCCACGAGCTCATCCATGTTGTTAGCCGGGAAGTCGGGCTTCGCGACAAAAACAATTGGGGAACTGCCTGCCAGGGCGACTGGCAGCAGATCGTCCGGCTTGTAGCCCAGCGCCGGATTGATCATGGGGACCAGCAGGCTCTCGCTCATGCCGCCATACAGAAGCGTGTAGCCGTCTGCTGGCGAGCGGATGAGCTTTTGCACCGCCATCGCGCCGGCGGCACCGGCCAGGTTCTCCACCACAACCGGCTGGCCGAGCAGCTTGGCCAACTCCGGCGCCAGCATGCGGGCACCGGCGTCGGAGGCGCCGCCAGCTGTGAAGGGCACGAGGATTGTGAGGGGTTTGGCCGGGAAGCTGCCTTGCGCCCAAAGGGGCGCTGCAGCCGCCATGGCAGCGGCGGCCATCAGGCGCCGACGCGCAAGACCGGCGTGAAGGGGGGAATAGGGAGTACTCATGCGGTATTTCCAGGCGGAATGGTCAAGCACCCATCCTAGGGCCGGCCGGGCCTGCGTTAAAGTGCACTGATTGCCAAAGTAGAGGGTTTTTCCGCCATGCCATCACGCACCATCTCTGCCAAAGGCCCGCTGCGGATCGATGTGTTCTGGGGTCCTGATGTCATGGCGGGTGCGGCGCTGGCCGTGGTGGATGTGCTGCGAACCGTGAATGCGCTGGCCGTCATGCGGGCGCCGCGCGCGCCCGAGCCGGTGGCCTGGCGCTGGTGTTCATTGACGACGGACCGTATACCGGCCCTGTTGCCGCGCAGTCTCGGCTTTCGCGGCCTGGCGCATGGGGTGGTGGTGCCAGGCTGGCATGCCCGCAGTGGCCCGCACCTTGATCGCCTGGTCGGCGATGCGGGTGCCGCCGTCAGCCGTGTGGCCCGGGTCCATGCGGGCGGCGGGTGGGTCGCGGGGATTGCCAGCGGCGTTGCCTTGCTGGGTCAGGCGGGTCTGCTGGCCGGCAGGCAGGCTGTGGCGCCCTGGCAGTTCGTTGCAGCCGTACTGCGCCACAGCGAGGGCATCCAGCTGGTCACCGATCGGGCCTGGACGGTGGACACCCGCATCTGGAGCTGTGATTCGCCGGTGCTGGTGACCGAGGTGGTCCTCGATCTGCTGCGCCATACGGAGGTGGCCGAGCTCGCGGCCGCGGCGGCGCCACTGTTTCTGCATTCGCTGGAGCGCCAGAAGGTCGCGGCGCGCATCGTCGAGGGGGCCCACCAGCGCGTTCTGCCAGCTGGCGCGCTGGAGCGAGCCCGGCGCTGGCTGGAAAATCATCAGGCCGAGCCCTACAGCCTGCAGGCCACGGCACTTGCAGCGGCCACCAGCGCCCGCTCGCTTCTGCGGCATTTTGCCGCCACCTACGGGCAAAGCCCTCTCGATTACCTGCACAGCTTGCGCGTGACGCGCGCCAGGGTGCTGCTGGAGACAACCTACCTGCCTGTCGAACAGGTGGCGCATGCTTGCGGTTACCAGGATGTCGGTACGTTCCGTCGCATCTTCACCCGTGTTGCGGGTCAATTGCCGGCGCATTACCGCGAGCAGCATCGCCTGCGCACCAGCCGCAAGCGATGGGGTGGGCAAGCGCAGGCGTGAATGGAGACAGGGCTCGACTCGGCGGCCATGATGCCCTTTCGTCGAGCGCGGCTAAACACTTGCACCCTGGCCGGGGCAGACCTTCAATCGGCGCCGTGAACCGAGGCCCAGTGCACCGCAAACCTGTCTTGTGGATCGGTCCAGCAGCGGGTTTGCGTAAATCCGGCATTCTGCAATAGCGCGGACATGCCGGCCAAGGTGTATTTGTACGAATTTTCGGTATGGATGCGCTCGCCGCTTTTGATGGATAACACGAGATGGCCTCCCGGTTTGAGCAGCCGCGCCGCACTCTGCAAAATCGCAGCCTGGGACGCGGCCATGGCTTCGATGTCCTTCAGGTCGTGGCGCCACTTGAGGTCACCGGTCACCGCCATCGAAAACTCGCAGCGCCAGCGCCAGCCTGCCAACCGGCTTGGGATGAATCATCGGCTGGACTTCACTTCGCTCCACGGCAACAGTGAGCAAATGCGGCGCAGGCTGGTATGACCTGCCACTTCGGGGTAAAGGCCGCGATCTAGTGCGACCCCTTTTTCTGGATTCCGGAAACGACGGCCCTGGCGTGTTGGCAGCACCATGCGTCATCGAATCAACGAGTCGGCTCGCAGAAGCAGTGCATTCGGAAGCACGATGCCAAGCGCCTGTGCCGTGCGCAGATTCGCGGCGAGCTCGAATCGAGTCGGCTGCTCGATAGGCAGGTCACCCGCACGCGCTCCGCGCAGTATGCGGTCGACGACGAGGGCCGCGCGTCCGAACATGGCGGTGAAGTCTGCGCCGTAGCCGACCAAACCACCCGCATCGCAATAGTCCTTGGTACCCACCGAGGGCAAGCGATGTTGGAGCGCCAGGTCGGCCAGGGGACCGACATGGGCATTGAACATCGCCTCTTCGGTCAAGGCGACGGCATCGGGTCTGCGCGCCGAAATGTCGTCGAATACTCGCGCGAACTGCGACGGGTCAGCAGCGTCATGGCGCTGCACCGTCAGGCCAAGCGGTGTCGCTGCCGCCTGCATGGCATCGAACATGGCCTGACTGAACAGTGGGTTACGCGGGTTGGACAACACGGCCACGCGCGTCGCACGTGGGAGGGCCTCCTTGAGCATCTGCATGCGCTTGGCCGCCATCTCGTGGGCCAGAAAGGCCATGCCGGTCATGTTGCCTCCGGGCCGCGCGTAGGAAGTCACAAGACCCGCAGCCACTGGATCCGCAATGGCCGCCAGCACGATGGGCACCGTCTGTGTGGCCTGACGCGCAGCTCTTGCCCCGGGGATGCCGTGGGTCACGATCACCTCGACACCTGCGTCAACAAGTTCGACGGCTTGACTGGGAAGACGTTCCAGCTGACCGTCAGCGAACCGTTCAATAAATTCGATCTGCTTGCCGTCGACCCAACCGCGGGCTTTCAACCCTTGGCGGAAGGCGCCCCATTTCGCAGCGTAGCCGGTAGCGCTGGTCATCCCCAGCAGGCCGATGCGCCGTATGCCGCGAGCCCTCGCGTACGATGCCAAGGGCAAAAGGGCTGCACTGGCCAGGTGCTGCATGCAAACACGCCGAGTTGGGCAATTCACTTTGCCCCCTGTTTCTCTACTGGATTAATGAAATTCCTTGACGTCGACGACCATGCCTTGATTCGGGATGCTATGCACGATTTGCTGGGCACCCTGCATCCTGGCATGGAAGTGCTGACCGCCGCCACTGCGGCCCAAGCTCGTCTAGCGCTGTCCGGACAACCGGACATCCGTCTCGTGTTGCTGGACCTGAACCTGCCGGACGCTGATGGCTTGGAACTGCTGGCCGAATGGGCAGACGAGTATCCAGGCACGGCGGTGGCGGTGCTGTCGGGCAACCACGATCCGGCCACCGCGCGTGCCGTCCTCGCCGACGGCGCCAGCGGCTTCATTCCCAAGTCGGATAGCCTCGACGTGCTGACCCAGGCCCTTGCACTGGTTTTGGCCGGTGGTGAGTACGTGCCTGCCTTTGCGCTCCAGTTTTCCGGGGTGTCGGTGCCCCAGCCGGCTGGCCAGAGACCGGCTGTGGGCGTGCCGACGCCAGAGTCGTTGGGGCTCATTGCGCGCCAGCTCGAGGTGCTCGCGTTGATGCTCCAAGGACGCAGCAACAAGCTGATCGGCAGGACACTGAACCTGGCCGAACCAACGGTAACGAACCACGTCACCGCGCTGCTTCGCGCGTTGCATGTCGGCAGCCGCACCGAAGCGGTGGTGGCGGTCACGGCGTGGGGGTGGCGCATGTCGCAGCCGGTGAGTCGGCCATGAGTCGCGATGCCAACGCGCGCAAGGTCATTGGCTGTACCGGTTTGTCCAGGAGATGTAGGCCGACAGAGCGAGCCAGCTCGCGCGTGGCCGGACCGACATCGCCAGACACCAACATCGCCGGCAACGCCTGATCAGCGAAGTGCCGGCGCAGGACGGATAGGCATTTCAACCGCATGAGCCTAAGTATGACACCGTAAACCATCCTGAGAAAATAGGTTTCCCCTGAGATGACAGTCTGAATCCCCAAGAATCTGCGCCCCATCGTCGCAAACCACGCTCCGGGCTGCCGACGGACACAGCCCTACCCCGGCGCAGTCGTCGCGACGCATCGCCCATTGCTGCAAATTCACCAAGCAGTGCGCTGATCGACGAGGTAGTCGGGCAATGATTGGTTTGCCAGATCCCAGTCTGGCTCAGCCTGTCGCGTCAGTCGCAATGAAACTCTTCCCACAGCTCAGGCCAGCGCGCGGCTTCGTATCCGGCCCGATAGTCGACGACCGGCGCAACGCGAACGGTGTAGCTGACCAAGGTGCCGGGCGGCATCAGCGGCGAAATCTGCTGGTATTCGCGGACGGCGGTTTCCGGCTCCAAGGCGAGGTACAGCGCCGGTGTGCCAGGGCGGTTGGCCCGCCCGCCGTGCGCCGCAGCGCCGGCACCGCTGGTCGGCGCCAAGGCCCACTTCGGCGTGTGCATTCGGTACGCCGTGAGCGGGCCAAGCTCGGTCAGGATCATCCCGCTGCGCCGGCCTCAATGGAAGCGATGTAGCGCAGCAGATCATCGGTTCGGCCTTCCGACACCAGCCGCTCGGCCGTCTTGTAGCCGAACACGGACAGGGGCTCGTTGCGGTACCAGAACAGCGCCTTGTTCAGATCGCCGTTCAAGTCGGTGGCGGCCTTGATGATCCGCAGCGCCTCACGCAGGAAGTCCTGCACCCCACGTGACCCCGGCGCGCGGCTGATGGTGTTGCGGTGCACATGCGCCTGCTCGGCCAGCATCTGCAGGTCGATGTGCATGGCCTGGCTGAAGCGCTTGGGCGATAGCACAGGGGCAGGCGTATCGGCTTCCCTGAGGAAATCGACGAAGTGCTGGAAGGTGGAGCCCAGCACCGGCGGCTCTAGAACTGCTGCGACTGCCATGTATGTGTTCTGTCTGATTTCACCAATTCTGCACTATTTAAGCACATTCAATGCAACACTGAAGCTACCCGTATTTGATCGCCCTGTTGGAGCCAAGGCGTGATCGCGCAATGGGGCTGGGCGGCTAGACAATTCTGCGCTCGCGGCCTTCCCAAAAGGGCTTGCGCAAGTCCTTCTTCAGCAACTTGCCGGTGGCGTTGCGCGGCAGCTCGGCGACGACGTCCATCGTTTTGGGGCACTTGAACGACGCTAGTCTTTCGCGGCACCAGGCGAGCACTTCCGCCGTATCGACCACCGTGCCAGCCTTGGCAACAACCACCGCCTTGGGCACCTCCCCCCAGCGGTCGTCCGGGACGCCGATCACGGCGACGTCCTGGAGCGCCGGGTGCTCGGCCAGCACCCGCTCGATCTCGGCCGGGTAGATGTTCTCGCCACCGCTGATGATCATGTCCTTGATGCGGTCGGTGACGTAGATGTAGCCGTCCGCGTCCATGTGCCCGCCGTCGCCCGAGCGCAGCCACCCGTCTGGTGTGATCGCCGCGGTGGTGGCCTCTGGTTTGCCCCAGTAGCCGCCCATCACCTGTTCGCTACGCACCCAGATTTCGCCGGGTGCGCCAGTCGGCACGGGCTCGCCGGTCATCGGGTCGCGGATCTCGATCTCTACGCCAGCGATCGCCTGACCTGCCGAGACCAGCCGGTGCGCCACGGCCGGATCGTCATGGTCGGCAGCCCCCAGCACGCTCACCACGCCGGTTTGTTCAGTCATGCCGTAGACCTGCTGCATCACCCCTGGAAACAGCTTGAGCGAGGCACGCATCACCGGCAACGGCATGGGCGAAGCACCGTAGGACAACGCCTTCAACGAGGAGTAGTCCCGTTCGGCAGCGCCAGGCACCTGGTTCATCGCTGCCATCAAAGCAGGGACGTAAAAGGTATGCGTGATCTTGTCGGCCTCCAGCATGGCCAGCGCGGCAGCAGGATCGGGCGTGCGCATGAGGAACATGCGCACGCCCGCGCTGACCGCGATCAGGGCATAACTCGTCCCGCCAACGTGGAACAAGGGCATCGCCACCTGTACCCTCGAGTCAGGGCCGAACTCCTGCAGGGCCGCCACATTGCGCGCGTGCGCCAGCATGCCGCGGTGCGTGAGCATCGCGCCCTTGGGAAAGCCGGTCGTGCCCGAGGTGTACAGCTGTACGAAGCAGTCCTCAGGCGCCGCAGGATAGGCCACGGGGTCGGGTGCGTGTGCAGCTTGCCAAACCTCGTACTCGTCATCGGCGCCACCGATACGGATCACGCGCTCGACGCTGGGCATCTGATCGCGCATCTTTTCGACAGCACCGGCAAACTCCGGCCCGACGAAGAGAATGCGTGCCTTCGCGTCGTTGATCACATAGACGATCTCGGGCGGCGCAAGACGGAAGTTGACAACCGCGTTGGCAGTGCCCATGTGGGCGCAGGCCAGGGTCAGCTCCAGGCATGACGGGTGGTTGAGGTCGAGCACGGCAATCCGGTCGCCAGGCACCAGAGCGGCCGCGCGCAGGCCCGCCGCGTTGCGCCGGATCCGGCGTGCCAGCTCCGCCCAGGTCCAGTGCATGGTGCCAAAACTCAGGGCAATGTCATCGGGTTTTTGTGCCTCCCACTGGGCGAGGATGGCGGTGAAGTTGGCGGGATTGGTCATACGGTCTCCTGGTTTTGCTAGGGGCCTGCCTTTTGTCGGGTCTGTCAGCGACTGTCCATTTTGCTGTGGCAGATTGCCAGCAAAGACGCGCTCACTCTATCAGCCCCGTCGCCTGCAATAGCACCGACGTGTCTTCAGATTTCCAGCCATCTACAGATCTCGTCAGCTTGCCCGCACCGGCATCACGTGCACCAGATCCAGGTCGAGCCGGACCGTGAGTGCGGCCCCGACCACCACCGGGGTGCGCTGCGCTCCGGACAAAGTGAGTCGCAACACGGCGCCAGGCACACCGGTCAGAGCCAGTGTGGCCAACGTGATCTCGCCCGGGTGACGCGCCTCTGTCACTTCAACGCCGAATTCCCCCGTCGCCTGCGGCGCCTGGTCCAGCACGGTGACACCGTCTCCGGGCAGGATCCAATGCACACTCTGCCCAGTGCTCAAGCGGCCCTTGTCACGTACCTTGAGCAGCATCGGCAGCGCGGCGCCCGCGACGGCATCGCTCTCCCAGCGCAGCAGGCCCCAACCCGGCTCCGCAGCAGGCCCCAGCCAGACGCCCTCAAAGCGGTTGTGGATGCCCACCAGATCCGCCACGCGGGCATTGCGCGGCGCCCGGTGAATCGCGTCGGGGGAACCCTGTTGCAGCACCCGCCCGGCATCCATCACGACAAACCGGTCGGCCAGCAAGCGCGCTTCATGCAGGTCATGGGTCACCAGCACAATGGGAATGGCCAGGTCGCGCAGCATGTCGGCCAGCAGCCGGTAAAGGCTCTGGCCGTTCATCTGGTCGACTGCCGAGAAAGGTTCATCCAGCGCCCAGGCCCACATGGTCCAGCCAGCGGCGCGCCTCGGCAACACGCTGCGGGCGTGGCAAGTGCAGCAGGGGCAGCGCCACGTTGTCGATTGCGCTCAGATGCGGCATCAGCGCGTAACTCTGGAACACCAGGCCCACCCGGCGTCGCTGGGGTGGCTGAAAGATGCCCTGGGCCGTATCGCACCAGACTTCGTCACCGACCGCCACGCGCCCGGTCTGCGGGCGCGTCAGGCCAGCCACGATGCGCAGCACGGCGGTCTTGCCGGCACCCGACGGCCCCACCAGCGCAAGCAGCTCGCCAGGCGCACAGGCAAATGCACCGCGCAGCGCGATCGGCGTTTCCTGGTCGAACGGATAGTCTTTCCAACCGCATGAAGGCCAAGTATCGCACCGTAAACTGTCCTGAAAAAACGGGTTTTACCTGAGATGACCGTCTGAATCCCCAAGAATTTGCGCCCCATCATTGCAAACCACGCGCCAGACTGCCGACGGACACAGCCCTGCCCCGGCGCAGTCGTCGCGACCCATTGCCCTTTGCTGCAAACTCACCAAGTAGTGCGCTGATCGTCGGGGTAATCGGGCGGTGATTGGTTTGCCAGATCCCAGTCCGGTAAAGCCTCCACGCCCTCGCCCGTCTCCTGCGCACCACAGTCTTCCCACAGTGGTGGCCCGCGTGCCGGGGCGATGCGCGGGGCTTCGGGGTCGACTCCGATGTGATCCAGTATCTTGTGAATATCGGCACTGAATGTGATGAAAACGAAGTTTCAGCGAAGACTAACTTGTAC
>Ga0209490_10005602_pt1 | contig 11417 bp, 6 predicted proteins | sample MAT06_FD_187209 | JGI IMG/M metagenome (GOLD analysis project Ga0209490, IMG submission 187209) | Freshwater microbial communities from Lake Fryxell liftoff mats and glacier meltwater in Antarctica - MAT-06 (SPAdes) (version 2) | ecosystem: Environmental > Aquatic > Freshwater > Ice > Liftoff...
GATCGGCCGGCTTGCCGATTGGCGCAAACGGCAAACCGAGCGCCTCGCACTTCGCCATCAGATCCGCCTTGGTATAGGCGCTTAGCGCGGCGACAATCCGCGGGATGGTGCGCGCCCGCTCGACCACGCGCTGCTGTTTGGTGGCGAGCGTCGGATCGGTGGCGAGGTCCTCCAGCCCGAAGGCGGCGCAGAAGGGCGGCCAGGAGGTGTCGGTGACGACGCCGACAAACACCTGCCCGCCATCGGCCGTCTCGAACACGTCATACACCGGCCAGGCCGGCAGGCGCGTGGACATGGGCGGGGGCGCGGTGCCGGTGATTGCGGTCTGCGCCATGTGCTGCGCCATCAGAAGTGCCACCGTTTCGAACAGCCCAGCCTGGATCTCGCCGCCCAGGCCGGTGCGCTCACGCTCCGCCAGGGCCGCCTGGATGCCGATGACGGCGGAGAGCCCGCCCATGATGTCGATCACGGAACTGCCAGCGCGCAGCGGCCGCCCTTCGAGGCCGGTCATGTAGGCGAGCCCGCCCATCATCTGCACCACCTCATCGAGCGCCGTGCGGTGCTCGTAGGGGCCGGGGAGAAAGCCCTTGCAGGAACAATAGACGAGGCGCGGATTGAGCTGCGACAATTGCGCATAGCCGAGGCCAAGCTTCGCCATCGCGCCGGGCCGGAAATTCTCGATCAGCACATCGGCCGTCGCCACCAGGCGATGTACCAGCGCGAGTCCCTCGGGCTGCTTCATATCGACGCAGAGGCTGCGCCGGCCGCGCCCGAAGGCGGCGTAGAATCCTGTGCCGGAGCCGGTGAGGTGGCGTGTGGAATCGCCTGCGGGGGCGGGTTCCACCTTCACCACCTCGGCGCCGAGATCGGCGAGCACCATGCCGGCCGTCGGCCCCATGACCATATGCGTGAATTCGACGATGCGCAGGCCGTTGAGAGGGGTGGCGCTGGTCATGCGAGGAGGTTCGCGCCGGCGGCTCGCCAACCGGAGGGTTTGCCCGCGCGTGCATAGGCGCCGTGCAGCGTTTCGTTCGGCAGCGCCTCGGCCAGGATGGCGCGCGCGGCGACCAGCGCGTCGAGATCGATGCCGGTGCGCAAGCCCAGCGACTCCAGCAGAAACACCAGATCCTCCGTGACGATGTTGCCCGAGGCCCCAGGCGCGAAGGGACAGCCGCCGAGTCCGCCCAGTGCGCCATCGAAGATGCGGATGCCCTCCTCCACGCCGACCGTCGCATTGGCCAGGCCGAGGCCCATCGTATCGTGCAGGTGCAGGCTGTCGCAAAGCCCGCCGAGCTCGGCCTGCACGGCGCGCAACACGCGGCGAAGTTGCGCGGGGTTGGCATAGCCCGAAGTATCCGACAGCCCCACGGAATCGCAGCCCATCTGCGCCAATTGCACCGCCATCGAGAGCACGTCGGCGAGCGGCACCTCGCCCTGCAAGGAACAGCCGAAGGCCGTGCTGATCGCGCCTTCCAGCTTCGGCCGCGTCTGCGCATCGCGGGAGCGCATGTATACCGCGACGGCGCGCGCCTCCTCGATCTGCTCGGCACGGGTGCGGCGAAGGTTGGATTGGCTGTGCGCCTCGCTGGCCGAGAGCGTCAGCGTGATCTTGTGCGCGCCCGCCGCGACGGCCGATTCGGCACCGCGCAGATTGGGCACCAGCACGGCCACGTTCAGCCCGTGCAGCGAGGCCGCAAAGCGGGTGACCTCGGCGGCGTCGGCCATCTGCGGCACGAGCCGTGCGGGGACGAAGGAGGCAACCTCGATCTCCGGCAGGCCGGCGGCGGCGAGTGCCGCGATCAGGCGCTTCTTCGTGGCGGTGGGCACCACGGTTTCCACCATCTGGAGGCCGTCGCGCGGACCCACCTCGCTGACGATCACGTCGCGCGCGCTCGAGAACCCGAACATCCTAGAGACCCCCACCCAGCCTTCGGTTCAGATCGGACGCCGTCTTGGCAACGGCCGCAAGATGCGCGGGCGCCGAGGGCCTCATGGCGGCGGAATCTCGGCGGCGAGCAGGCTGCCGGATTGGCTTTCGGTTATCACCAGCGTGCGGCCATCGGGCGCGAAGGCGCAGTTGGTCGGCATGCGGCCCAAACCGGTGCAATCCACGCGATGCGGAGCCACGCCATGCGGATTTGCAGCGGCCGGCGCCACGCGTCCGGCAGGCGGGAGAGCAGGGCGGGCGCAATCACTCGCGGGGCTTGGGTCCACATCCGTCAAGGCTTGCGGCGGCCTCGCGAAGGACGCAAGGTCCCTTTACAGAAGGTTGGCCCATGGGAAGAACGCTTTTCCAGAAGATCTGGGATGCCCACATCGTGCAGGCGCGCGATGACGGGCTGTGTTTGCTCTATATCGACCGGCATTATTTCCATGAGGGCAGCTTCCACGCCTTCAACATGCTCAAGGCGCGCGGCCTTGCGGTGCGCCGGCCCGACCTGACCTTCGGCTTCGGCGACCACTACGCCCCCACCACGGCGCGCGACACCGCGACCATCGACGATCCCGAAATCCGCGGCATCATCGAGACCTTCGAAGGCAATGCCCGCGCGCACCACATCCGCGCCTTCGAGCTCGCCGACCCCGAGCAGGGCATCGTGCATGTCGCCGGCCCCGAGCAGGGGCTCACTCTTCCCGGCATGACCGTGGTGTGCGGCGACAGCCATACCTCGACTCACGGCGCGCTCGGCACGCTGGCCTTCGGCATCGGCGCGAGCGAGGTTGCGCATGTGCTGGCGACGCAGACCATCTGGCAATCCGCGCCACGCCAGATGCGTGTGAACTTCGAGGGCGTCCTGGCCGCGGGTTCGTCGAGCAAGGACATGGCGCTGGCCCTGATCGCGCGCATCGGCACCGGCGGCGGGCTCGGCTCGGCCATCGAGTTCGCGGGCAGCGCGGTGCGCGCGCTCTCGGTCGAAGCACGGCTCACGCTGTGCAACATGGCGATCGAGGCCGGCGCGCGCACCGGCATGGTCGCCCCCGATGCGACGACGCTCGCCTGGCTCGCCGGTCGCCCCTTCGCCACGCCCGTCGATATCGCCGATCTGCACAGCGACGCCGCGGCGCGCTTCGACAAGGCAGTGACGCTCGACGCCACCACGATTCCGCCCATGGTCACCTGGGGCACCAGCCCGGAGGAGGCCGTGCCGCTCGCGGGCCGTGTGCCGCGCGCCGAGGAAGCCCCAGACGAGGCCCGCCAGAAGGCCTGGGCACGCAGCCTTGACTATATGGGCCTCCAAGGCGGCGAGGCGCTGGGCGATGTGCGGCTGGACCGCGTGTTTCTCGGCTCCTGCACCAATGCAAGGCTCGATGACCTGCGCGCCGCGGCCGCCGTGCTGCGCGGCAGGCGCATCGCCGTGCCGATGCTGGTCTCGCCCGGCTCGACACCGGTGAAGCGCGCTGCCGAGGCCGAGGGGCTCGACCGGATCTTCATCGAGGCCGGCGCGCGCTGGGAGGAAAGCGCCTGCTCGCTCTGCGTCGCGATGAACGGCGAAAGCGTGGCCGAGGGCGCGCGCTGCGCCTCCACCTCCAACCGTAACTTCGCCGGGCGGCAGGGACGCGGGGCGCGCACGCATCTTGTCTCGCCGGCCTCGGCCGCGGCCTCGGCCCTTGCCGGGCGCTTGGTGAGTGCAGCGTGATCCGGCAGCCGCAGGGCGCAGGCACCCCAGGTGCCGAGCACCCGAAGGCGTCGCCGGTCACGCCCAACAAACAGGATTTCTGATGGAGGCCTTCACCACCCTCACCGCCATCGCAGCACCGTTCGACATGAACAATGTCGATACCGACCAGATCCTGCCCGCGCGATACCTCCGCCGGCCGCGCGATGAGCGCTACCCTACTTACGGCTTCCACGACCAGCGCTTCCACGCTGACGGCCGAAAGCGCGCCGACTTCATCCTCAACCAACCGCCCTTCGATACCGCCGGCATCCTCGTCGCCGCGCGTAATTTCGGCGTGGGCTCCTCGCGGGAGGCAGCGGTCTATGCGCTGCTGGCGATGGGCATCTGCTGCGTCGTGGCGGAGAGTTTCGGCGACATCTTCCAATCCAACGCGCTCAAGAACAGGCTGCTGCCGGTGGCTTTGCCCGAGGCCACCTGCGCGGCGCTGCGCGTGGCACTGGTGGCTACGCCAGGCACGCGCCTCACGGTGGACCTCACCGGGCAATGTCTCACCGCGCCGGATGGGCGCCAGCACGCCTTCACCGTGCCGCCCTTCGCCCGCGAATGCCTGCTCCGCGGACTCGACGAGATCGGCCTGACACTGACGCTGGCTGACTCCATCGTCGCTTTCGAGGCCCGGCACGCGTCGCGTAGCATCTAAACGTCGCGACGGGGACGTTCGTGGCACAATTTGTGGCGATGCCGAGGCTTCACGCCCGGTCAGCTTGACCTTCGCCATCGCGGCGCGTTTGTCTGCTGCCAAACATTGGATGCCCCACATGCGCTTCCCGTGGTCGCCGCTGCTACTGCTTGGACTGCTGAGTCTGCCCGGCCTTGCCTTCGCCCAGCCCGGCGGCGGCGGCCCGCCGGCCGTTGGCGTGATGGAGGCGGCGAAGCGCCCGGTCACCGAAACCGCGGATTTCGTGGGTCGCATCGAGGCGCCTGACCGGGTGGAACTTCGCGCCCGCGTTACCGGCTTCCTCCAGGAGAGGCTGTTCCGCGAAGGCCAGGAAGTGCCCGCCGGCGCCGTGCTGTTCCGCATGGAGCGCCCGCCCTTCGAAGCCGAGGTCGCCCGCGCCCAGGCGCAGGTGGCCGCCGCCGAGGCTGAGCTCGCCAACGCCAATATCGGTCTCGCCCGCGCCCGCGAACTGGTGCGCGCCCAGGCCGGCACACAGGTGCGCGTGGATGACGCGACGGCGGCGCAGCGCAGCGCCCAGGCCAGCGTGCTCTCGGCGCAGGCGCAGCTTCGCGTGGCGCAGATCAGCCTCGGCTACACTGAAATCTCCGCCCCCTTTGCTGGCAAGATCGGCGCCGCCACCTTCTCGGTCGGCTCGGTGGTGGGGCCGACAAGCCAGGCGCTGGCGACCATCGTCAGCCAGGACCCGATGCGCATCTCCTTCCCCGTCAGCCTGCGCCGGGGCAGTGAGTTGCGGGAACGCTACGCGACACGCGGGGGGGCGGATGCGGTGCGCGTGCGCATCCGCCTCGGCGGCGGCGATGCCATCTACAGCCAGATCGGGCAGATCGACTTCATCGACCCGCAGGTAGACCGCGCCACGGACACGATCCTGGTCCGTGCCTCCATCCCCAACCCGCCGCTGCAAGGTGGGCAGAGCGGCGACCGCGCGCTGATCGATGGCATGTTCGTGGCCGTGCTGGTCGAGGGCGCGGAGCCGGTGCAGGCGGTGGTGATCCCGCGCTCGGCCGTATTGCAGGACCAGCAGGGCAATTTCGTCTTCGTGCTGGATGCCGAAAACCGCGCCCAGCGCAGGGTTGTCACGCTCGGCCGCAGCATCGCCGACCAGGTGGTGGTCGAGCGCGGGCTCGACGGCGGCGAACGCGTGGTAACCGAAGGCGTACAACGCGTGCGCCCCGGCCAGCCGGTGATGCCCGGCCCCGCCAGCGCACCGCTGCGCGCCCCTCCACCCGGCGGTGCTCCGGCTGGTGGGCGGGGCTGAGGGCGCATGATCTCCTCCGTTTTCGTCGATCGCCCGCGCCTCGCGATCGTCATTTCCATCCTGCTGACGCTGGCCGGCGCGCTGGCGATGCTGCGTATTCCCGTGGCACAGTTTCCCAATATCGTGCCGCCGCAGGTACAGGTCAGCACGAGCTATCCGGGCGCTTCCGCCGCTGTCGTCGAATCGACCGTGGCGCAGGTGATCGAAAGCGCGGTGAACGGCGTGGAGGGCATGATCTACATGTCCTCCAACAGCGCCAATGACGGCACCTATGTGCTGACGGTCTCCTTCGCGCTCGGCACCAATGCCGATATCGCGACGGTGAACGTGAACAACCGCGTGCAATCGGCGCTGGCCAGGCTGCCGCAGGAGTCGCAGCGCCAGGGTGTCACGGTGCGCAAGCAATCCTCGGCGGTGCTGCAATTCCTGACCGTGACGTCGAACCGGCCGGAACAAGACCCGCTGTTCATCTCGAACTACATCACGATCAACATGCTCGACCGGCTCGCACGCGTGCCAGGCATCGGGCAGGTGTCGATGTTCGGCGCGATGGATTATTCGATGCGTATCTGGTTCGAGGTCGATCGCCTGATCAGCCTGAACCTGACGCCCTCGGACGTGGTGGCGGCGATCCAGTCGCAGAACGTGCAGGCGGCGGTGGGGCGCATCGGCGCGCGACCGATCTCCGACGACCAGCAGTTCCAGTTCAACCTGCAAACGCAAGGCCGCCTGTCCACGCCGGAGGAATTCGGCAACATCGTGATCCGCGCGAACGAGGCCGGCTCACTGCTGCGCGTGCGCGACGTCGCGCGGGTCGAACTCGGCGCGGCACGGATGGACACGGAAAGCCGCCTCAACGGGCAGCCCGCCATCACGCTCGGCACCTATCTATCGCCGGGCGCCAATGCGGTGGCGGCGGCGGCGGCGCTGAAATCGACGCTCGACGACATGGCGCGGCGTTTCCCCGAGGGGATGCGCACCGACGTGTTCTACGACACCTCGACCTTCGTGACCGACACGATGTACGAGGTGATCAAGACGCTGCTTGAAGCCTTCGTGCTGGTGGTGATCGTCGTGCTGCTGTTCCTCGGCAGCTTCCGCGCCACCATCATCCCCGTCATCGCCGTGCCGGTCAGCCTGATCGGCACCTTCGCGGTACTGCTGCTGCTGGGTTTCTCGGCCAATACGGTCTCGTTGCTGGCGATGGTGCTGGCCATCGGCATCGTCGTCGATGACGCGATCGTCGTCGTCGAGAATGTCGAGCGTGTGATGGAGGAGTACCCCGAGCTCACCCCCGCCGAGGCGACGAAGAAGGCGATGGCGGAGATCACCGGGCCGATCATCGCCATCACGCTGGTATTGCTGTCCGTCTTCGTGCCGGTGGGCTTCATCCCCGGCCTGTCGGGCGTGCTGTTCGCGCAGTTCGCGGTCACGGTTTCGGTCGCCATGGTGATCTCGGCGATCAACGCGCTGACGCTCTCGCCCGCGCTTTGCGCCTTGTTCCTCAAGCCGCATCCGGTGGGGCATGGCCCACGAAAGGGCATTCTCGCCACCGTGATGCGTGGCATCGACTGGGTGCGCGACCGCTATGGCGACATCGTGGCCAGGCTGGTGCGCTTTTCCTGGATCTCGATCATCGTCACAGTGGCGCTAGGCTTCGGCATCTTTGGCCTTGCGGGCCGCACCCCGGCGGGCTTCCTGCCTTCGGAAGACCAGGGCGCCTTCTTCGTGCAGATGCAGTTGCCGCAAGGCGCGAGCCTGTCGCGCACCCGCGCGGCGGTCGAGCAGGTGGAACGCATCATCGCCCCCGTGCCGGGGGTGGAGCGCGTGCTGGCCATCGTCGGCTTCAGCCTGATCGATGGTGGCGCGCAATCGAACGCCGCCTTCCTCGTGGTGCGCATGAAGCCATTCGGCGATCGCTCGGGCGCGCAGGAAAGCGTATTCGCCGCCATTGGAACGGTGTTCGGCGCGACGCAGCAGGTGCGCACGGCCAACACCTTCGCCTTCAACATCCCGCCGATCATCGGCCTGGGCACTGGCGGCGGCTTCCAATACCAGTTGCAGAACCTCGAAGGGCGCGAGCCGGCGGAGATGGCGAGTGCGATGCTCGGCATCGTCGTCGCCGCCAACCAGGATCCGCGTCTGCAGGCGGTGTTCTCCACCTTCGCTGCCAACAACCCGAGCCTGTTCCTCGACGTGGACCGCGACAAGGCGCAGGCGCTGGGCATCCGCATCAGCGACATCTTCAGCGCCTTGCAGACAACGCTCGGCGGCTTCTACGTGAACGACTTCAACCTGTACGGCCGCTCCTGGCAGGTGAACCTCCAGGCGGAGTCTACGGACCGCGACGATATCCCCGACATCTGGCGCATCAACGTGCGCAATTCGCGGGGTGAGATGGTGCCGTTGCGCTCCGTGGCGGATATTCGCATCGTGCTCGGCCCGCAGACCATCAGCCGGTTCAACAATGTGCGCACCGTCTCGATCAACGGCGCGCCGCGGCCGGGCGTCTCCTCGGGCGATGCGATCAAGGCGATGGAGGAATTGTCGGAGCGCGTGCTGCCGCAGGGCTACGGCTACGAATGGACCGGCACGGCGTTCCAGGAAAAACAGGCCTCGGGCCAGACTGGCGTGATCCTCGCGCTGGCCATCCTGTTCGCCTACCTGTTCCTGGTGGCGCTGTATGAAAGCTGGGTGATCCCGATCCCCGTGCTGACCTCCATCGCGGTCGGCGTGCTCGGCTCCTTCATCGCGATCGGGATCGGCGGCTTGTCGCTCGACATCTATGCGCAGGTCGGTCTGGTCGTGCTGGTGGCGCTGGCCGCGAAGAACGGCATCCTCATCGTGGAATTCGCGAAGGCAAGGCGCGAGGCCGGCCTGTCCATCCAGGACGCCGCGGTGATGGGCGCGCGGCTGCGATTCCGCGCCGTGATGATGACCTCGTTCGCCTTCATCCTCGGCCTGGTGCCGCTGGTGACGGCAACGGGCGCGGCCTCGGCGTCGCGCATCGCGGTCGGCACGCCGGTGTTCGGCGGCATGCTGTTCGCCTCGATCTTCGGCATCTTCATGATCCCGATGCTCTACGTCGTGTTTCAGACGCTGCGGGAGAAGACGAAGGCGAAGCTGGGCGGCAAGCCCAAGACGGCACCTTTGTCGGCAATCGAATAGCACACCCCCCTTTTCGTCGGCGCCAGGATGCGCAGATGATAGGAGGTAGATCAGGGATGGGAACGAGCCATGGCGAAGTTCGGATTGAGCCAGTCGGTGCGGCGGGTCGAGGACCCCCGCCTGCTGAAGGGCGAGGGCCTCTACACGGATGACATCGCCATGCCCGGCCAGGCGATGGGCGTGGTGCTGCGCAGCCCGCAGGCGCATGCGCGGGTGACGACACTCGACACCACCGCGGCGCTCGCTGTGCCGGGCGTGCTGGCGGTGATCACCGCGGCCGACATGAAGGCTGCGGGGCTCGGCGATGTGCCCTGCGTCATCCCGCTGATGAACCGCGACGGCACGCCGCGCAGCGAAACGCCGCGGCTCGCATTGGCGGATGGCATGGTGCGCCATGTCGGCGATCCGGTGGCCTTCATCGTCGCCGAGACGCTGCAGGCCGCGCGTGACGGCGCCGAGGCGGTGGTGGTGGAATATGAGTCCCTGCCGGCCGTCACCGACCTCGCCACCGCGCATCTGCCCGGCCAGCCGCAGGTCTGGGACAGCGCGCCCAACAACACCTGCTTCGACTGGGAAGCCGGCGACCGCGCCAAGACCGACGCCGCCTTTGCCCGCGCCGCGCACGTCACGCGCCTGACGGTGGTGAACAACCGCGTCGTTGTCGCCTCCATGGAAGCGCGCGCGGCCGTGGCCGCCTGGGCGGGGGACAAGCTGACGTTGCAGACCAACACGCAGGGCTCGTGGCTCCTGAAGAACCTTCTCGCCGACAACGTCTTCAAGATCTCGCCTGAGGATGTGCGCGTGATCACCCCCGATGTCGGCGGTGGCTTCGGCATGAAGCTGTACCTTTATGCCGAGCATGTGATGGTGGCCTTCGCCGCACGTCGCCTCGACCGCCCGGTGAAGTGGGCGAGCGAACGGACCGAAGCGTTCCTGTCGGACACGCACGGCCGCGACAACATCACGCTCGGTGAGCTGGCGTTGGATGGCGAGGGCAAATTCCTCGCGCTGCGCACGCGCAACCATGCCAATATGGGCGCCTATCTCTCGACCTTCGCGCCCTTCATCCCGACCGGCGCGGGCACCAAGGTGCTCGCCAGCGTCTATGGGTTCGAGGCGATTCACGCCAACGTCATCGGCGTCATCACCAACACCGTGCCCGTCGATGCCTATCGCGGCGCCGGGCGGCCGGAGAGCAACTACCTGGTCGAGCGGCTGATCGACACCGCCGCGGGGGAGCTCGGCATCGACCGTATCGAGCTGCGCCGCCGCAACATGGTGACGCAATCGGCCATGCCCTTCACCTCCGCCATGGGCCAGCGCTACGACAGCGGCGATTTCCTCAAGCTGATGGACAGCGCGCTCGCCAAGATCGACTGGGCCGGCTTCCCGGCGCGCCAGGCGGCGGCGGCGGCGCGCGGCAAGAAGCGCGGCATCGGCCTCGCCTATTATCTGGAAGCCACCGGCGGCGGGCCGACCGAGAACGCCAAGGTGGTGTTCGCCGAAGATGGCTTCGTCGATGTCTATGTCGGCACGCAATCCACCGGCCAGGGGCATGAGACCGCCTATGCCATGCTCACCAACCATGAGCTCGGCATCCCGATGGACAAGATCCGCATTCGCCAGGGCGACAGCGAAACCCTGCCTTCGGGCGGCGGCACCGGCGGCGCGCGCAGCCTCTATTCCGAGGGCCAGGCGATTTTGGTCACCGCCGCTTCCGTGATCGAGAAGGGCAAGCAGGCCGCGGCCGAACATCTCGAAACCTCGGTGGCCGACATCGAATTCACGCCCGCTGAGGGACGCTTTGAGGTGGCCGGCACGGATCGCGGCGTGGGCATCCTCGATCTCGCGCAAGTGCAGCGCCAGCGCGCGGCGGCGGGGCAGAGCGTGACGCTGCTCGACGCGATGGAGACCGCGAAGATCGAGGCGCACACCTTCCCCAATGGCTGCCATGTCGCCGAGGTCGAGGTCGATCCCGAGACCGGCATCGTCACCGTGCCGCGCTACATCGTGGTGGACGATGTGGGCCACGCACTGAATCCCCTGATCGTGCGCGGCCAGGTGCATGGCGGCGTGGCGCAGGGCCTCGGCCAGGCGCTGTGGGAGCGCACGAGCTACGACGCGGAAAGCGGGCAACTGCTCTCCGCCTCCTTCATGGATTACGCGCTGCCGCGCGCCGATGACCTGCCGGACATCGACGTCGACCTCATCGAGGTGACCTGCGAGACCAATCCGCTCGGCGTGAAGGGCGCGGGGGAGGCCGGTGCGGTGGGCTCGCCGCCGGCCGCGATCAATGCGCTGGTCGATGCACTGTCGGGCAGCGGCGTCCGCAGCATCGACATGCCAGCGACGCCCGAGGTGGTGTGGAAGGCGCTGGCAACCGCCCGGGCAGCTTGATCCCCGCGGGGCGCGGCAGGCGGCCCGTTCATTTGATGTGGATAGGGTTTGAATTGATATTTCAGTAACACCTTCGACCTGGATGTGAGGACGCGGCGCCGCAGGCCATGAACAAAGCCGGCCCACCGGCCGAGCGCCTGCTGCACCTCGACCTCATCATCCTCGATGAGTTGGGCTCCCTGCCGTTCAGCCCATCAGGCGGCGCGCTGCTGTTCCATCTGCTCAGCAAACTCTA
>Ga0209490_10005604_pt1 | contig 11416 bp, 13 predicted proteins | sample MAT06_FD_187209 | JGI IMG/M metagenome (GOLD analysis project Ga0209490, IMG submission 187209) | Freshwater microbial communities from Lake Fryxell liftoff mats and glacier meltwater in Antarctica - MAT-06 (SPAdes) (version 2) | ecosystem: Environmental > Aquatic > Freshwater > Ice > Liftoff...
CTATACTGGTAAATAAATTTCCCCAATTAAGCATTGACGAGGTACAAAAAATGCTCGATCTCAGAGAAGCTGATGTCACCAAAACTCGCTTTTATCAAGAAGTATTACAAATTGGTCGTCAAGAAGGAACGCAACAAGGAATGCAACAAGGAGAAGCCAATATGGTGATTCGTCAGCTAACCCGTCGTTGTGGTAATCTCATTCCTGCTCAAGTGCAAAAGGTTCGATCGCTCTCTCTTACTCAATTAGAATCTCTCGGAGAAGCGTTATTAGATTTTGAAAATCTATCCGATCTAGAAAATTGGTTTAGAGCGCACCCTACGAATGTTTAAAAGAAGAGAAGAGATAGATTGATTAGCCCTATTTTAGGTGAGGTGAATGCCGACATCCAGCCGCACTGAGCAAGCGTAAAAGCTGCCACAATCCCAGCATCAATAAATAAATCTGACCAACTGACTGATTTAACTTCTGGTGATTTAGTTTTTGGTGTAACTTCTGGCTGGGGTCGATCGCGGAACCGTAACAGATTAATCCAAGGCGCAGTATAGAGAGGGCGATCTGCAAAATCTCATGACAGGCAGGGCAAATTCGCTGAAGTTCTCCTTTGTCTGTTTTGCCATAGACTAAGGTTTCAGCATGACCACACAGAGGACATTCCATAAGTCTCGATCGATATTTAAATTGATATATTTGAGCCTGATTGTGACACAACTTACGTTCAGGGTTAAAACCATCTGCGATTATCTAATTCGCGGAATACCCCATCCGTCTACACGGTGGGGATGGATAGCGAGGCGATTGAGCGGTTCGATGCCGCGAAAATCGCCAACAAACTGGTGGTATAGTGTTTGTGGTCGTTGACCCACCCGCGACAACGGAGACATAAAGCCTAACACCAAAGTTCGTCTACACCAGTATTCGGCGGCGAGGAAAAGATGGTAGACCGGGAAAAGCTGAAGAGGCAATGGTAAACATCCTTGGAAGACGTAAAACAGACAAATATTTGTTTGCTTGTGATATAAAACCGCAGGGCTTGCGGGGTTAGTCTGTGGAGCGAACATAAGACCAAAGCTCCTTGTGGGTAGAGGCAGTTGCTATGAAGCAGAAAGACCAAGAAGCGATTCTTGGAATCCCCATCCGCCTATGCGGTGGGGAGGATGTCAAGGCAACGTACTAGCATATAGCTGTTACTTGCGAGGCTGAACACATGGAAGACGTTAAATTGCCACGATCGCGCGATCGACATTGGAAGATTCCCGATCTAAGACGATTTGTCCAACCTCGGATCGCCACTCTAGTTTTATTCGGGACTGTAGTGGTTTGTGGTGGCATCGTCGCTGCTTGGTTTGCAGGTGAGGGATCGATCGATACGATCTTCTGGCAATTTCAGTTTTTACAAGAAAATCCGCCGAAGTGGCTGATGGTGCCGATGGTGACAGGGGAATTTTTGATTGTGCCTTCGATCGCCCTGTTTCTGACTACGCTGGCGATTACGAAGATTTCACCCCAGCCGAAGGTCTGGTCGCGCTTCGTCGTCGTGGCGATTTTGCTAATTTTGACATTGCGATATGTGCTCTGGCGATCGCTCTCAACTTTAAATGTTGGAGATCCATTAAATGGCGTATTTAGTTTGGGACTATTTGGACTAGAAATGCTGGCGATTTTCAATGGCGTATTACAGCTTTTTTTGCTCGTCCAGACCCGCGATCGACAGATGGATGCCGATACAGCATCGGTGGCAGTTCTAGATCGCACGTTTACCCCTAGCGTGGATATTTTCATCCCAACTTACAACGAGCCTGTATTTATCCTACGGCGCACGATTATCGGCTGTCAGGCCCTGGATTATCCTAACCGCCAGATTTATTTGCTCGATGATACCCATCGTCCTGAAATGCGAGCCTTAGCTGAAGAGTTGGGCTGTGAGTATATGGCCCGTCTCGAGCACAAACACGCTAAAGCAGGAAACCTAAATCATGCGATCGACAAAACCAATGGCGACTTGATTGTCTGCTTCGATGCCGACTTCATCCCAACGCGCAACTTTCTCGATCGAACCATTGGATTTTTCCAAGACCAAAAAGTAGCATTAGTGCAAACACCGCAGAGCTTTTACGGCCCCGATCCAATCGCCCGTAACTTAGGGCTAGAAAATATTCTCGTTCCAGAACAAGAGTCATTTTATCGACAGATTCAGCCTGTGCGGGATGGTACAGATAGCGTTGTTTGTGCTGGCACATCTTTTGTAATGAGGCGTAGTGCCCTCCTCAGTGCTGGCGGCGAATTTGTCACCAGTTCGCTCAGCGAAGACTACTTCACCAGCATTAAGTTGTCGGGCAAAGGCTATCAACTCGTTTACCTCGATGAAAAGCTGAGTGCGGGAGCCGCCCCTGATGATATGGGTTCACAGGCAACCCAACGGCTGCGTTGGGCCCAAGGCACATTACAAGCATTTTTTATTGACGAAAATCCGCTTACAATCCCAGGCTTACGTCCATTACAGCGCATATCTCATCTCACAGGCATTTTGCATTGGTTTACCAGTTTGTCGCGAGTGGGATTCCTGATTATTCCTTTGGCTTATTCCTTTCTGGGCGTGATTCCAGTCAGGGCAACCACAGAAGAAGTCGTCTTCTACTTCTTACCGCAGTACCTCGTCCACCTCACCGTATTTGCTTGGCTCAGCAACCATAGTCGCTCCGCCTTTTTATCCGATATTTATGATGTCGTGCTGTGTTTCCCCCTTGCCGCCACCGTGATCCAGACCATGATCCATCCGTTTTCTAAAGGATTCAAAGTCACACCCAAAGGTACAAGTCGCGATCGACTCACATTCAACTGGTCATTAGCTTGGCCATTGATTTTACTCTTCTTCGCCTCCGCCGTCAGTCTATGGCGCAACCTCGGCAACTGTATGGTGCAAATGTCATCCTACGCTACCTCAGACGAAATCAAAGGCCTAGGACTAGGCTGGATCTGGAGCACTTACAACCTCGTGCTGATCGGGATTGCCCTCTTAGTCATGCTCGACTTACCCAAACCCGACCTGTACGAATGGTTCGATCTGCGACGGATCGTGAAATTGCAACTTCGGGTACAGGATCGCGATCTAGCTACAGAGACCGATACACAGGAATACTGGGGCACAACCACAACGATCTCCGAAGTTGGCGCAGAAATTGTCTTGACCCAAACAGGACTACCAAAAATTCCTGCTGGCAAAACCTTACCCGTGTCGATCGAAATCATGGAAGAGCAACTTACCCTACACGGTCAAATCACCCAATCTCATCTCACCAATGGGTTTCCCCATCTCAGAGTCACATTCGATCCAGTCAGCCTAGCCCAGCATCGCATCTTAGTCGAAATGCTATTTTGCCGTCCAGGACAATGGCGACACCAAACCGCCCCAGGCGAATTCACCTCACTGTGGCTGTTACTAAAAAGCATCATCAAACCCAGAGCCTTATTTGGCAGTAAACGCGAAGTCAACGCCCTCGCCATCCGCCAAAGCTGACAAGCTAAAAATCTAGGCAAGCATGTCGATCGATTCGTCACACCATTCAATCCAATCTTGTTCAAACCGAATGCCCCGCCGCAGGGTGAGGTAGGCATATTTAACTTGAATATCGGTGCAGTTTAGATTCCCCTCACACATTTGTCGATCGATCTCTTGATAAACCGCCAATCTTTCGGCATGAAGCTGTCGCTGGCGGGTTATTTCTTTGACCAGTACCTCAGGCGCAACTAAATAACCCGCAAACACTTTTACCATTAGCTCATCTTTACTAGCTTCAGGTTGGCAGGGCTGGGAAATCCACTCTTTGAGGCGAGTTTGCCCCAGATCGGTTAAAGAAAACAGCTTTTTGTTGGGACGACCTGACTGTTCGATCGCTTCGGCCGCGATCCAATTTTGCGACTCAAGTTTGGTTAATTCGCGGTAGATCTGCTGGTGGGTAGCTTGCCAGAAAAATCCTACAGATCCATCGAATGCTTTTGCGAGGTCATAACCGCTTTTTGGGCAGTCAGAGAGAGACACTAAGATGGCATAGGCGATCGACATAAATTTTTGCCTGAATTTTACTTGGATTTTACTTGTATTTGGCTTATATTTTACTTGACATATTCACTTTATTGAATATACTATATCCGATGTAATCAACTACTTGCATATCCAAATATTTGATTATATTAATCCTTCAGCTTATTCGGGAAAAAATCTATGACTACTTCTACACGCTTAACTCAGTCTGACCTAAATCGTGACTTAACTTGGGGAAATGCGATCGCCCAGCCCGCTCAAGAATTTGCCCCCACCGAACTTAGATTAGTCGAGGGAAAAATCCCCACAGGCTTACGCGGTTCACTCTATCGCAACGGCCCAGCCCGACTAGAACGTGGTGGTCAACCGATAGGACATTGGTTTGATGGCGATGGCGCAATTTTAGGTGTCCATTTCACTGATGCAGGCGCGACGGGTGTATATCGCTATGTCCAAACCGCAGGCTATGCCGCAGAAGAAAAGGCAGGCAAATTGCTCTATGGCGGCTATGGCATGACTACTCCTGGCCCAATTTGGCAAAGCTTTGGCAAAGGTCTCAAAAATGTGGCGAATACTTCAGTCTTGGCTCTACCCGATCGACTGCTGGCTTTGTGGGAAGGGGGACAGCCTCACGCTTTGGATTTGCGATCGCTAGAAACGCTAGGGCTTGATGATCTCGATCGATTGTCCAGCAATTCTGCCAACGGTTTACCCTACTCTGCTCACCCCAAGCGCGATCCAAACACGGGTGATATTTTCAACTTTGGTTTGACCTATGGCAAAGACGCAACTCTGCACGTTTATCGGAGCGATCGAACAGGCAAGATTCAGCAGCAAAATGCGATTAAGCTCGATGGTCTGCCGATGATTCATGATTTCGTGCTGGCGGGGAACTATCTCGTATTCTTCATCCCACCTGTACGGCTGAATCCATTCCCGTTGCTAGCCAACCTCAAAAGCTACAGTGATGCGCTCGAATGGCAGCCCCAAAAAGGGACGCAGATCTTGGTGATCGATCGACACAGCTTAGAAGTTGTGAGTCGGGGCGAAACCGAACCTTGGTATCAGTGGCATTTTGGTAATGGCTATGCTGATGTCGATGGCTCTCTGGTTGTGGATCTGGCGCGTTATGACGATTTTTATCCCACGAATCAGTATTTGAGAGAAGTCGCCACAGGCAAGACTAGCACTCAAGCGAAAGGAACGCTCTGGCAGATTCGGCTCAATCCACTATCAGGAAAGATCGTGACAATGCAACAAGCGATCGATCGAAATGTCGAATTTCCCTCTGTCAATCCGCATCAGGTCGGGCAACCCACTCGCTACACCTATCTCTCTGTGCGTCGATCGAATACTGATATTGCTAAAGAACTATTCGATTCGATCGGGCGGTTTGACTACCACACAGGCACGCTGACCGAAGCTGACCTAGGCGAACATTGCTATCCGATGGAGCCGATCTACGCCCTTGATCCTGAAAATCTCGATCGAGGCTGGATTATCACCGTCGTCTATGACAGCAAGGCGCACAGCAGCTCTGTCTGGGTGTTCGACAGCGATCGACTGGATGATCGACCCGTATGCATTTTGGGATTGCCTAGCGTGATTCCTTTTGGATTTCACGGCACTTGGAGATCGGCTTAGAAACTTTTTGAGGTTTTAGCGGAAAGCTAACTCAAGGAATGAGATTCTTTGAGTTAGCCCACATGGAGGATGCAAGATATTATTTACATATCTTAACGTTTCTCTAATGATGCTTTCAGAGGCATTTACAACAAATAAGGGTGGGAAGTATGACGGTACTCGATAAATATTTTGAGCTGAGCGATCGAGCTGTTTTTGATGAATCGGCTTTCGGAGAGCTAGTCGATCTATTTGCCGAACAAGCTGAGGTTGAGCCTTCGGGTGGCTCTAAAGTTCAAGGGAAAGTCGCTATCGCTGAGCTTTACAAAGTATTTTTCCAAATGTATAAGGGCTTGCAACGAGTTTGGACAGTCAGCAGTACCGAAACTGGTCTAGAAGCTGCCTGGGCGATCGCAGGTCAGCATCATGATGGCAAAATATTTTCGATGCAAGGCAGCCACGAAGCTCAACTCGACAGTCATGGTAAAATCTGCGCGCTCAAAGTTCGGGTCGATGGTAATGAGTCCGTCCATGTCGAATGAACTCGAACAAAATTGTGAACCAACCAAAACACATCGAGCGTTCTTTGCAGGTTTTCCCTAGATTTAGAATAAGTGTTGGTTTTGCGTCGAAAAGTTGCCTTGCGTCGCCGCATGGAAGCATTAAAAGCTTCGAGATGATTGGCATGAATTTCTTTGTCTTCAATCTCATGAGTCGTTTGGGGATGCTCAGGAACAGGAGTTTGATATTTTTGGTGTTGACGACCAAGACGCTTTTTAGAACCCTTGTTTTTAAGTCGAACTCTCACACATGATTGGTAGTCGTTTTAGAGGACGACCAGATTTACCATTTTTGATGACTTCATGGCAAATCTCAAACAGTAAGTTGCCATAACGTCTTTCTCCATCAGTTAAAAGGCTCAAAGTGTTTGTTTGCTCAATTACCTTGGCTAAGGTGTCTAAAGCCGTTATAAACATTTGCTTGTCTTTGCGTCCACAGTGCAATTCCCACAGGAATCGACTCCCTCGTTCCATCAGTGGTGTTCTTGGCCCTGCTATTGGAGTTGCAAAACTCTCACTGTAGTATATCTCGGACAATGCATGATTGTCCGCAAACCATGAGCTTGCGTCATATATTTGGTGTGGGAATGCAATTCATTCTGATTGCAGCATGGGCAAGAATGAGAAAATAGTCCATTTGGCAACTTTTTTAGACGACAACTCGTTATTGCTCTAGTTTAGACTCAGTAATGCTTTACAATCACCCATGCAGGAACCAGTGCCCATTCGCTCTCTAGCGTTTAAATTGCTGGTATAGCCATAATCCACCCAAAACTGTCAATGCGATCCAAATTGCCACGATCGATACCACAACAATCCAATTCGTCGGTCGATCGCGGTTAAGTTCTTTAGCAGCTCGATCTCGACATTCATCAATCACATCTTGCGGAATCATTCGCAGCACTAGCCAAATCCCTAGAGGTAAAAGGATGAGATCATCAACATAGCCGAAGATAGGGATAAAGTCAGGAATTAAATCGATCGGGCTAAAGGCATAGGCGACCACACCTGCTGCTAGAGCTTTGGCGTACCAAGGAACTCTAGGATGGTGCGATGCTAAGTAAATTGCGTAAGTTTCCAACTTTAAAAATTCGATCTTTTGGTTGAACTGCCGCCAGATCGATCGAACATATCGCATATCAGGTCGCAACTTCAGCAATTTCGATCACATGCCCATCAGGATCTTTGACTAAAAACTGCAACGGCTTCTCGCTCCGAATTTTGTGTTTCATTCCTTGAATTTGGATTTTTAGCAGCACCTGTTCGATGCAATCGCGGTTAAAACAGATGTGTCGGTCGCGGTTTGACTCAGATCTTCGCGCCCCAGGCACAATATGAAGTTGCGTATTTTTTTGGAGTTGATACCATAATCCTTCGCTACTAGAAGTTGCTTTAGTTCTAGTTGACCTTGCCTCTGAGGGGAGGTAGATCGGATCGACTGCCGCACCTAAGCTGGATTCATAGCCATAGTAATAATGCAGTGGCACATCGGCTAAAGGTAGCTCCAGTTGCCCTTCATAAAAAACTTTCGCCTGATCCATGTCTGTCACCATCACTGTGTGAACTTTTGGTGCACTGGTCAGAAACATCCACATCGCAACCCCATAGGCTGCTAGCAGCAAGATCATTACGCTCTGGGTAGAAAGCAGTGATTCCATCGTTTACGCTATTTGTTAACACCAGTTTATCAGCTCAAGTCTAGCTCAAAACCATTATCGATCGAGAGTTGCAGAACTGAGCTATAAAGATTGGGGCTATCTAGCTGTTTCCCGCTCGCGTTGCTAAAACTTTGCTACGTAACTCTAGCAAGTGGCTGTTAAACTGGCAAAGGCTAAATAAAAAATACACTTAATACACGGAGAAACAGCTATGACCCGCGCCATCATGGTAACGAGCAAAGGCACAATCAATCTTGAGTTATCTGACCTAGAGGCTCCAATTACGGTCAAGAATTTTGTCGATCTTTCTAATGAAGGTTTTTATACCAATCTTACTTTTCATCGGGTAGAGCCTGGTTTTGTGATTCAAGGTGGCGACCCCAAAGGCAACGGCACAGGTGGTTCGGGCAGACATATTCAGTTGGAAATTTGGGCAGAGGGTGATGCCGCTCCCACGATTGGCAAAACTCTGGCGCGTGGACAACAGCCCGTTGTCAAGCACGATACGGCGGGTGTAATTTCGATGGCTCGGACAAATGAACCAAACAGCGCCACTAGTCAGTTTTTCATTACCCTTGATGCAGCCCCTTTCCTCGATGGTAACTACGCGGCATTTGGCATCACCAAGGATGTCGATGTGGTAAGGGCAATTAGAATCGGTGACAAAATTCTCTCGGTGTCGATCGAAGCATAGATAGACCTCACCCCTAGCCCCTCTCCTACGAGGAGAGGGGGATAAAAAAGATTTGATTTTATGAGTAACGGTAAGTACAAAGCTCTGTGGCTGGAAGATCGGAGCTTGGTTGTGATCGACCAGACTAAGTTGCCATTTGCTTATGAGACAAAGCGGCTAAATACCAGTGAGGATGCCGTTAATGCGATTTCCAACATGACTGTGCGCGGGGCAGGCGTTATTGGTAATGTCGGGGCATTTGGTGTATATCTTGCCGCTGTTGAGTCAGACGGAGATTTGGCAAAGATCGAAAAACTCGCAGCCCAAATTCGCGTAGCCAGACCCACGGCAGTTAATCTCGCTTGGGCAGTCGATCGAATGTTACGGGTGATCCGAAATTCTCAGGATGTAATCGATCGGGCGCGACAAGAAGCGATCGACATTACTGATGAAGATGTCGTGAACTCCCAAAAAATCGGCGAATTTGGTTGCGAGATCATCAAAAAATTAGCCCAAGCTAAACATGGCGAAACCGTAAATATTCTCACCCATTGCAACGCTGGTTGGTTGGCGATTGCCGATCGAGGTACGGCTCTAGCTCCAATCTACGAAGCTTTCGATCGAGGCCTTAATATCCATGTCTGGGTGGATGAGACTAGACCGCGAAATCAGGGAGCGAACTTAACCACATGGGAACTCGAACAACAGGGCATCCCACATACACTAATTGCCGATAATACAGGTGGACTATTGATGCAATATGGCATGGTGGATATGTGTATTGTTGGCGCAGATCGAGTGACGCGCTGTGGTGATGTCGTGAATAAAATTGGTACTTATCTCAAAGCTCTCGCCGCCACTGCAAATCATCTGCCATTCTATGTCGCTTTACCTGCTTCCACGTTGGATATGCAAATGCGAGATGCGGTGAAGGAAGTAGAGATCGAAACTAGAAGTGAGGATGAGGTTTTGTACATGCATGGGATTGATGATGTAGGAGCAATCAATCGCATCAGGATCGCACCGCGCCAGACTAAGGCAGCTAACTATGCTTTTGATATCACGCCTGCCCATCTAGTCACAGGTTTAATTACCGAAAGAGGCATCTGTGCGGCGAGTGAGGCAACAATTACTCAGATGTTTGACGATTTGATTTGAGGAGTGAAAATGAGTCCAGCAGCCATGCCCGAACAAGAGGGCGTAATTAAATACAAGATCGATCGATTTATCCAAACAGAGCCGTATGACTTTGCAGTATTGGCAGCTTTGGAGGCGTGGCGCAAACGACTGTTTCAACTCGAACTGATCGGGGAATATGATGACGGCATTGGCTATGGCAACGTCAGCATTAGATCTGAGGGCAATAGTTTTTTGATCACTGCTACCCAAACAGGTTATCTTGCCGATTTAGCCGCAAAGCATTACACCAAGGTACTTAGTTACGATCCGATCGATCACGCGCTCACGGTTGCTGGCCCCGCTCTAGCATCTTCAGAGTCTGCCACGCACAGCGCGATTTACGCCCTCAGTCCACAGGTAAACGCGATCTTTCACATTCACTCCAACACTCTATGGCAGAACATGCTGGCGGCTAATTATTTGCACACAAGCCCTGATGTTCCCTATGGCACGTTAGAGATGGCGCAAGAGATCGCGAGAATTTATCAAGGTGTTACCGATATATTCGATCGAAATGTGTTTGTGATGGCAGGACATCAGGATGGGATTTTTGCTTTTGGTCGATCGGTAGACGAAGCAGGAGAAGCGATTCTACGAATTCATCAGAATTACCAATAAAACCAAAAATTTTACGTGGCGATCTCATTACCAATCTGCTTTAGGACTGCTAACACCTGATGCAGTTCATTGCGTAATGGAAGCGTCGAAAAAGATGTCGAAACATCATACTCAGTTGAGCTTCCCAATACCAGTTTCATAAAAGCAATTTCATCGCCATTTGTAATCATGGCAAATACAGGAAAATCAGAGAATGGATTTGCCATAGCATAAGCGATCGCCTGCGGCAGAGCTGACCATACGGAAATATGCGACCGCTTCGCCTCTAAAACCACAACCCAAAGTTTTCCTTTTTGCGGATGGGTATAGGTTACAAGGGCATCAATCTTACCTCGTAATACTTCTTCAGCAATTCGATCGACGGTAATTTCAACAAAAACCTCTGTTTGCAACTTAAAGGGAGGATCGTAAAAACCTGCTAGTTCAAATAAAGGTGAAACTAAAAGTAACTTAACCGTCTCTTCTAAAGGAGAATCTTCATTGCGGTGGTAAAGATAACGTTGGCGGATTCGATCGAGGATTACTTTTTCAGAATCAGTTAAGCTAGGCAAACGATCGTGCCACTCTTGGAAAAATTGTGGATCGGTCGATCGATGTAAAGAAAACTTAGCTTCTGCTTCGGCTAAGTTTGTAATCGCTTCGGTTACGGCAATAACTTGGCTCATGATTCTGACCCTCGTACCTTTCTCTGCGTCCTAACTAATCTACTCCAAATCTTAGCCTGAATTTAGGATGTACTCTTTTTCAGAGGCTAATTGTTTGCACTTTAAATCTAGAAATTTCTTACAGAATGTTTTACAGCCAAATCTACAGCTAGTGTCGTTAATTAATCGTTCCTGAATATTTACACTAAATATATAAATTGCGCTATAGTTATGTCTTACTTTTAGGGCAAAAAATTTTATGGTGCAAGAGCTTAATCGGGTAAGGCAACGCAGTCAGTTTCCAGAAAGTGCTCCTGCTGCATACCCCGTGTTTTATCGGACATATAGCCGCAAAATTGATGGACGACGCGAAAGCTGGGATGAAGTATGCGATCGAACCCTGCAAGGACTGAAACAAC
>Ga0209490_10005607_pt1 | contig 11413 bp, 7 predicted proteins | sample MAT06_FD_187209 | JGI IMG/M metagenome (GOLD analysis project Ga0209490, IMG submission 187209) | Freshwater microbial communities from Lake Fryxell liftoff mats and glacier meltwater in Antarctica - MAT-06 (SPAdes) (version 2) | ecosystem: Environmental > Aquatic > Freshwater > Ice > Liftoff...
GCGCGATAGAGGGCGACGTTGCCGCGCACCTCAACCTTAGAGTTTAGACCAATGGCACGCAGCGCACTGTTGCTCATCGTCAGGTCGCCACCCACGGTCAGCGCTGCCGCTACTTCCTTGACGGTGAGGGCGGCACTGTTCGTGATGATGAGCGAGCCACTGATCACAGAATTGCCATTGATGGTAAGCGAACTGCCACTGATTTGTAGGGACGCCGCATTGTGCAGGCTGACGATCTCAACGTTGCCTTGGCTGATGGTAATCTTTGTATTGACAGGCGCGTCAATGGCCACGCGATCGGCGGCAACGGGCGTTTTGTCGGTGTCCCAGTTCTGGGCATCCGCCCACGATGTGCCATCACCACCACCATCCCAACGAATGCTGGGTGGTTCTGCGTTGAAGAAGTCGAAGAACATGAAAACCGACTTGCCAATTTGCGGCCCAACGCCTCTGAACGAACGGGTTTCGCCGGTGGTCCGGTCAAAGGCAATCGCCGTAAAGGGTTCATTCTGGGGGATCAAGGGGATAAAGAAATAGCCACCCGGATCGGTCATGCCGGTGAAGGGCGTGGCTTTGCCGTTAACGTAGATTTTGACAGCAACTTGAGTACTTTGGGCGACTTGGCTACTGGCTGAGACTTGAACGAGAGCTATTGCACTCCCACTAGTATTGCCACAACCATTGCCTCCAGAAGGCAGAGCAGATCCCATGCCAGTTGGTCCGCTGGAGCCATTTTGTGCTGGTTCGCATTGGCGATTATTTCCGTCACTTTCTTGCAACCACATACCGAATGCAATGGCACCTGCGATTTGTGCACCAAAACGGATAACTGCTCCTGCTGCCGCGATTATCCCTAATGTCGCGGCGCTTATTCCCAGTGCTGCACCGACCGCAGGAATTGCTAAAACAGCAGCTCCAGCCCCAACTACACCGGCGACCACAGCAATCCCTGTGACAATCTGCCTCTGAGTTAGGTCAATTGCCGAAGCACCTACCTGTTGATATAGATGGAGTGAGTTATGTACAGGATAGACTATTGCGGCTGATTCGTAGAGAAAGTTCTGGACAGCTGCGTTTGGCTCGGCATATAATTGCGTAAACAGCGATTGGGAATTCGTCAATGAGGAAACTACTTGCTGGCGATAAATTTCTGATATCTGCGATGCTGGTAGCGTTTTGAAAAATTGAATTGAGTCTATGAAGAACTCATGCAAGATTTGGTTTGCTGCTTTAGGAAGTGTACCGAGTGGTTTGATCGTCACATTTATACTGTTGCTTGTTTCTGATGTCCCTTCATTGCGTAGCATAAGCTTTGCAGATCCAATCGATAAGGGCGGAATGACGAGGGTTACACTTTGAACTTTGGGATCCACACTGTCTGGAATAACGACCACAGGGGACTCAAAGATTTTACCGTCTACTAACGATTGAAATCGAGCAATATTGCCCTGTATAGAATTAGGATTTAACCCAGTTGTACTAATTGTAACAATTGTACCCGGCGGGCCCGAAATTTCGCTTCTTTGACTCTGTTGCATTTCACTAAATAACTGAGATTGAATTGTTACGTTAGCAATCGAAATCGTATTAACAGGATCCGCCACCACAGCCCCATTCGGCGCGACACTCGCCGTATTCACCACCACAATTTCATCCGCGCCATCGCCATCGGCATCGGGCAGAATTCGATAGTTGACTACGGCCTGGCCCGGCTGCACGCGATTGCCAAAACCGGCGGACGAAACTGAGCCCAACGGAAGCGAGAAGGGCGCACTGGATTGAATATCCTGCTGACCGAGAAAGGTCACGCCAATGTTGTCCCATTGAATGCCATGTTTGGCGGTTACTTCGTCTTGCGTCAGTTCGGTGACGGTGATGGCGGTGCCGTCGGGCACAGAGCCAGGCAGAATCGAGATCACGCTGCCGGTTTGGCTGGCCAAAACGCCACCGGACGCGCCAATCGTGGCGTTGGCGGGCGGATTAGGCACAACGCTAACGGCTACGCTCTGCGTGGTGCTGCCACCGGGACCCGTGGCAATCGCCGAGAATTGGGCAACGCCGGCCGGTAGGCTGCTGGCATTGGCAAAAATTTTGAAGCCATCGGTGGCCGTATTGTCGGCGCCCAGTACGGTATCGCCGGCTTTGAAGGTTACGCTTGTGATCGGGGCTGAATCAAGCGCCTGGATCGCAAAGAAGATCATCCCACTGACCGCGCCACCCGCAGTGGGCGTCGTGATGGCAAAGGCGGGTGGATTGGGTTTGCCTGTTCCATTGGCCACCAAGGGTAGATAAATGCTGCCACCCGTTTGCTGGGCGCGGGCGATAGGCCCCGCAAATGGCTGCAACCAAGCCGGGGCCGATTGCATCAGTTGCATGGTGAATAAAATTGGTTGCAAAATAAGTGATGCTACAACCAAGGTAGCGACAATCGTCGATCTGGTGCGATGCTGCATAAGATATCCTCCAAAAAATTGAATGGAAATCAAAAGTCCAAAGCCTGCAGGGCAAGCTATGGCACTACGAAAGGTACCGTGTTTATGCTAATCGAGCGTAAAAATTGCGCGAGCTGAACAATCTCTGTCTCGCTAAGACCGTTGCCACCAGCGTTGGGTCGCGGATGACCGCTGCGCAGCACTGCCGCCAACGAGGGCATTGAACCATCATGCAAATAAGGCGCGGTCAGCCCGACACCCAGCAACGCGGGTGGATCAAAACCCGTCGCGCCGCGGATGTCACGCGGATTGACGGTATCGACATTGCGCAGCACCGCGTCCAGCATGCCATTGCCGTCCGGGTCAAGGTCGCCGGGTGCGCCAGGCAACTGGCTGGCTGTCCAGGTTGGCCCTCCGTGGCAATCGACACAGCCGGTGTTGCTAAATAGGAGTCGCCCCGCCGATGCCGCAGGGTCTACTCTAACGTTGGGCGGACGAATGCCCTGTAGCATAAAGTCTGCCAATGCATCCAAATCGGCGGCGCGCCCGGCGTTGGGGGTGTCCAACAGCGCAGGATCAGTGCCGGGTGCTAAACCCAAGCCTAGTTGGATCACATGGATGGTATCTTCGACATCCTGGGGTTCATCCAGCGCAGCGGACCAATGCCAGGGCAAGGTCTGCCCAGCATTCCAGAGCGGCTGTGTCTGGCGTGGGCCGTCGGGAAAGATCCAGGTAACACTATCTGTGCCGCCGTCGGGGTGACAACTGGCGCATGAAATCCATGATCCCTGGCTGAGTTGGGGGTTGCCAGCATTGTGAAAGAGAATCTTGCCGCGCAAAATTGCTGGTGCGAGTGTTTCTGCTGTCGTCGTGCTCTCGGCTGTCACGGCTAAGGTGGTCAAATCCAACACCGACACAGAACGGGAAAGATAGTTCAACACATAGCCCTCTGTGCCGGTTGAATTGATCGCCATGCCGCGTGGGTTCATCCCGACGGCGACAAATTTCTCTAGCCTTGGTTGCTCAGGTGTCGAGATGTCGATCACCTCAACCAGATCGCTGCCGGCCAGTACCACGTACAAGCGCTTGTTATCGGGCGAAGGCAGGGCAGCGACCGGATTATTGACGGGCGAGCCAAAAATAGCTTGGTCGTTCAAGGGCAGGTAGGCCGTGATCACTTCGGTTTGGTTCTCTGTATTCAAGGTTGACACCGCAGCAAAAACCTTTGTCGTCAGATCATTGGGCAAATCTGGCGCCATACGCACATGGGGCAGCCAGGCGCGATCACCCGCCAGCGTAATCGATGTCAAGAGATTGGGAAAACCGTTCTTGTTGGGCAGAAGGACGCTTTGCGTCAATTGGCCCGAGTTTGACAGATCGATTATCGTGACTTGTCCTTCGCGTCCGTCATCTGTTGCTTCAACCCCACCGGCGCTTTGGGCGGCAAAAAGATGCGTCACATAGAGCCGCTCATCCTGATCTTCGCCATCGCCATCATCGGTCACAGCAATGGCATAGGGCAGCGCGCCAACTGGAATGCGCTGGGTGATTTGTCCCTGTTGCGTATCGACCACCACTACTTCATCTGTCGCCATCGATGTGATATAAGCCTCGGCTCCGCTTGGGCTGAGGGCAACCCCGCCCAGTTCGTAGCCAACCGCCAGCGTCATGACAACTGTATACCTGAGTGCGTCTACAGTAATCAGTTGGCCTGTTGCTCGGTCTGTGACATAAACCCACTTGCCATCTGGTGCAATGGCCAGCGACCAGGGCTCCTTACCAACGGGAATTTCGATGATGCTGGCCGGCGGATGGCTATTGATCACAGTGATCGACCCTGAATCCGGGTTGACTGTCCAAATTCTTTGATCAAGCGGTGAAACCGCAATAGGGGTGCTCCAAGCTGCACGCCCATCGGCGGTTAGCGCTGGTGGCATAGCGGTCGCATATAGTACCAATGGCAGGAAGAAAGATTGCGCCGTGGCCGCGGGATCTTGCGCTTGGGCCGTTGCTCGCCGGCAAGGTGAATGGACAGCACATAAGAGCAATACCAGGATGAAAATCAATAGAAAGGGTATACGAGCCTGCCGATTGACAACCAGAGACAGCATCAAAATTTAGTCCTTAGACAACTTCTGTTTCTGCTAAAACCAAGCTATCTTCAAAGCCAACGTCGATCGAGAAAGCACTGGCAAGTAGATACGATACGATGTTGATAAAGGCGCCCCCAGCGGGTACCCGACATTCTTCGGGAACCCGCTGGGTGTCGCGGTAGATGGGCTTACCGTAATGACATTGAGCCATCACTTACCACTTATGGTCGCGTTCTAAAACCCCACCATTGACCATCACCGTTGCCAGGCGTCCATGCACCATTGGCACCAACGGCTCTCACTTGCCAAGAGTAGGCAGTGTTGCGGGCAAGATTGACGGCGTAGCTCGTGCCATTGACGCGAATGAAGTTCGTATTATCGCCCAGCCCATTGCACGACGAGTCCGCCGTTGTGTCGATGCACACCAGATAGTAAAGCGCGCCGGCGGATAGGTTCCAGGTCAAGTTGATGCTGGTTGGCACATTGGTAGCATTGTTGCCAGGGTAGGTTTTATTGAATGGCCCAGGCGCACTAGATGTGGTAAAGCGCCACCATTGCCCAGAGCCGTTACCGGGTGTCCATGCCCCATTGGCGGCGTAGGCACGTGCCTGCCATTCATACGTTTTACCTGTTTCCAGGGCTAGCGCGGTGCTTGTGCCATTGACCCGGATAAAGTTATCCACGCCCCGATCACAGAGGCTATCCAGCGTTGTATCAATACAGTAGCCATACTGCACGGCATTGGTGGCTGGCTGCCAACTCAAGGTCACAGCGGGTGATACATTAGTGCTGCTGTTGGCGGGGTTTAGCTTACCAAAGGCACCTGGTGCAACACCGGCCGCGGTCGTAAAAGTCCACCAACTGCCGTACCCATTGCCCGCCGCCCATTCACCATTGGCCGTGTACGCGCGTACCTGCCATTCATAAACAGTATTGGGTTGTAAAGCGAGCGTAACGTTGGTGCCATTGAACCGGGTAAAGTTATCAACCCCTTGCCCACACGTGTTATTGATCACAGCATCAAAACAGTAGCCAAATTGCACCGCACCGGCCGCTGGCTCCCAAGCGAGTGTAAGCGAGGTTGGTACTTGCGCCGCGCCATTGGCGGGTGACAGTTTATTAAATGGGATCACGCCGCTATAAAGCAGGCGGTTGGGTGAATTAGCACCTGGATTGCTGACAAGGTTCGCCGTCGCATTATTGTTAAGCGCATTGGCAACTTCTGCTGGCAATGCGCTTGCATGGCTTTGCAAATATAAGGCGGCTATACCCGCGACGTGGGGTGTAGCCATCGATGTACCATCGAGGGTATTGATCGCCGTGTCACTGCTCCACCAAGCAGACGTAATCCCCGAACCAGGCGCAAAAAGATCCACGCAACTACCGATATTAGAATAAGTTGCGCGTGCATCGGTTGCGGTTGTAGCGCCGACAGTGAGCGCCTGCGCTACACGCGCAGGGCTAATGTTGCAAGCATTACCGCCATTATTGTTGCCTGCGGCAATCACAAAGGTGACACCAGCGGCAATTGAATTAGTGACCGCTGCATCTAGCGTCGGAGAGGTTGAGCCGCCAAGGCTCATATTTGCAACGGCCGGAATTGTTGGGTTCACGCGCCGTTGGTTAGTTACCCAGTTCACACCTGCAATAACTTGACTATTAGAGCCACTGCCGGCACAATCCAAAACGCGTACAGCGATCAGTTGCACCCCTTTTGCCACGCCGTATGTTCGCCCACCCACTGATCCGGCGACATGGGTTCCATGTCCATTGCAATCATTCGCTGGAAGACTTCCATCAATGGTATCTATTCCATAACTGGCGCGCCCTTGAAATTCACTATGTGTAATACGGATACCTGTATCAATGATGTAAACGCGCACGCCAGCCCCCGTGCTCACGTAGTTGTAGCGGGCGTTGAGTGGCAGCGCGCGCTGATCGATGCGATCCAAGCCCCACGGTGGATTGGTCTGGGTGGCATCGGTGGCACTAGCCGATACTTCGGTGGTGATGGTTTCGCTGATCACGGCCCCGGCCATTTCAGTAGGGTCAAGCGCAATCACTCGATCCTGTTCGATAAAGGCCACGCGCGGATCTTGTTGATAGGCGGTCAGCGCATCTGTAATCACTGCGCTAGGCAAATTGACCGCAAAGCCATTCAGCGCAGTATCATAGGTTTGGAGCAAATTGCCATTGTACTGGCTAACCAATTCCGCCGCAATCGACAATACACTGGCGCTCATCACCAGGTCATCTTTGAAGACGACAATGTACTGGTTGGGGATTAACTGATCCGCTTGCAGTGAGCCCCCAGCCACAAGTGGCAAAAATATTGGGGACGGATTGTCGGCAGGATCAGGGCTCTGAGCCTGCCCACTTGCTGCGTTTATGCTGATAAGACAAATGACGAACAGTGGTACAACAATTTGCCGAAAAAACTTGATCATACGGTTTCCTTTTTGAGTGGTATGTTGTGATTGAACTAAAAGGTAAATTCGATCTAACAAACAAGCTGATTTGTGGGTAGTGAAGATGTTGGGATATCTACATCTCTGCTGTCCCGCAGACCAACGACAAACCTTGCTCCCGCGCCCACTGTGCGGTTCAAAAATTCCCCCACGCGCGGATCATCCCGCGCCCGCTGAAAACGCTGCGGGGTGCAGGGGATCACCACGCAGCGTGCCTGATCGGCCTGGGCTAATGCCTGATCCAGCGTCAAATCGGCCAGCAAGCCCAGGCCGTGCATGCCTTTGACACAACGGCCACCCAACCCGACGACTTTGACGCGCAAACCGGCCGCGCGCAGGCTCGTGATAACCAGCACGGCGGCGGCTTCATCAAAATGTTCGCCCCAAAGGACGAAGATGGTGGGATGGGCGTTAGCCATGCTGAGCTTCCTTACAATTTTGGCCAGGTGAGATGTTCGCACCATTGCGTATTCCTGGTAAATAAGATAGCATAGGCTGGGCCAGGCTGATCTATCGAACACCTATTGCTCGCCTATTGCCCAGCTTTATCGTTCTATATACCGGATTTGCAAGTTGTTTTTTCAATCAGCCTGTGCTATGCTGAATTTACGAGAGTGTTAGTCTATGATTGGCTTTGCTACCCTATCTTACGTGAGTAACGCTGCCATGCATCCGAATGGTGAACTGTCCTTAGCCAAACTGCGGGCCGATTTGCAGACTGCGCTCAAGCAGTGGCAGGTTGCCGCCGCCGCCCAGCGATTAGCCGATTTAGCTATCTTTCGCCAATCGCAACAAACCACAGGTGGCAATTCTCGTCAGATTGTTAACCAGATCTTACTTCAACTCCTTGAACAATTAGCCACCGAACACCCGAAACGTGCCAGCGTGCTCCGCCTGCGCTACCTGGATGGCCGTACGGTGCGGGAAACCGCCAACCATTTGAACCTAGAAGAGCCAACCATCTTTACCCTTCAGCGCGAAGGCATTGATCACCTGGGGCGCCTACTCTATAAAGAGGAGTTGCACCTGCGTGCCACCGAGCGCACCAGCCGTGAACAGCGGCTGGAACCACCCACTTATACCCATTTGATTGGGGTCGAGCCGCATCTCGATCAACTATGCGCTTTGTTGACGACGGCTGGGCCACCCTGGCTGATTGCCATCGAAGGCATTGGCGGCATTGGCAAAACGGCGCTGGCCGATGCGCTAATGCGGCGGCTGGCGGCATCAACGATGTTTGGCGATTTTGGCTGGGTGACGGCACGCCGTGCCAACTTTGACTTGGGCGGCGGTCTGAACTCGCTTGAACAACCAGCGTTAACCCCCACCACCTTAACCCAACTGTTCGTCGCCCAATTATGGAACAACGACGCTTTGCTGCTGGCCTTACCGGTGGAGCAGCAACAGGCGGCATTGAAAACACGCTTGCAGCAAAGTCCGCACTTGATCGTGATTGACAATCTAGAGACGCGGGACGATGTCGAATGTCTGTTGCCCTTGTTACGTCAATGGAGTAACCCATCAAAATTTCTCTTGACCTCACGCCACTGCTTTCTGGACGAACCAAGCCTCTATCACTTCAGCGTGCCAGATTTGGGTGAAACAGATGCTATCCAGCTTGTGCGGCAAGCGGCGACGATCAGCAATATTCCCCATCTGGCCACAGCCAGCGATCACGAATTGCATCCTATCTATACTACAGTGGGCGGCAACCCGTTGGCGCTGCGCCTGGTCGTTGGGCAAAGCTATTTTGACCCCCTTCCCTTGATTCTGGCCGATCTGGCCGCGGCGCGTGGTGCCCAAGTGGAAAAACTTTACACCCACATCTATCGGCGCGCCTGGGACACCCTGGATGAAAGGGCGCGCTACGTTTGGCTAGCCTTGCCGCTCGTAATTGGGCGGAATGCCAATCTGGAAAGTCTGGCCACGATTACCCAGTTGCGTAGCCACGATTTACGCGCCGCACTGGAAAAATTAATCTGCCTCAACCTGGTCAACAGTCACGGCTCGGTCAATGAGCGTTATTACACGCTGCATAGTCTTACCCGCCTGTTCTTACAGGAGCAAGTCGGCCAATGGCAATGACCGCGGCGTTCTCGTCAGGCAATTATCCCCAACTCTTTCGCGACTTTATTTTGCGTGCTCTCCAAGGTAGCCTGGCGCAAGTGCAAGCGTCGCGCCATACACTCCCCACCGTTGTGCGCGACCAAGCGCTGCACACCTTGACTTTTGCGCTAAAGTTGGCAGATGCCTGGCCACTGACCCGCACGCTCTTACTCGATCTAGCGCCCAAGATGGAGCAGATGGGGCAGCGCGATGAGTGGATTCCCTTTCTAAAACAGGGTTTGCAGCAGAGTCAGCAATTCAACGACTGGGAAGCCGTTGCCTATCTGCACTTACAGCTTGGTATGCTTTATCAGTTTCGTGCCTGCTATGCGCAGGCCGTTACGCATCTTACCCAAAGTGTCGCGGATTATGCGAAACTGGGCCAACCAGGGCGGCAGGCAGAGGCGCTCAATCGTCTCGCGTATATTGCCCATCTCCGTCGTCAACATACCGTCGCCCGTGCCCTGGTGGACAAAGCACTGACCATCCTAAGCGAAGATGATCCGGGGCGGTCATTTAGCCACTTTGTGCTTGGCTGGGTCGCCAGCGACGCAGAAACGTATGAACAGGCAATCGAACACTTTCAGCACGCCCTCAAACTCTCGGCACCGCTGGGCGATCAACGGTTGGCCGCGCTTTACTTGGGTAACCTGGGCGCAGCACTCCGGAAACTTGGCCGCCTGGAGCAAGCCATGACCTGTTATGCAGATTCGATTGCTGGCTTTGGTGCGGTTCAGGATCAGGTGCAGCAGGCCGTGATGCAGATGAACCTGGGCAACCTTTATCTGATCCAGCAACAGCCGCAAAACGCCTTGGCTTTGTATCGTTTAGCCGAGCCGATATTCCGCGCCGCGCAAGATGAAACACATCTGGCTCTCCTGACCATGAATCTGGGCATTGCCTTACGCGAGTCTGGGCAGTTGATTGTTGCAGAGCAAACTTTGTTGGCCGCGATTGAGCAGTGGCGGCGGTTGGAAAATCTCTATTGTCTGGTAAACTCATGGGATGAATTAGGATTGGTCTATCTGGCGCAAGCTTGCCCTACCCAGGCGGCCAACGCCTTTCAACAAGGGTTTGAACAGGTAGCGCACCTGATAGACCAATCCGGTTATACCTCTTTATTCGAAAGTTTGACGCAACATACCCATCAACTAGCCGCCGTTGCCCCCACCATCGACGGGGCCAGCCAGTGCTGGCATGGTTGATGGTGTCGAGTGGCTAATGTCTGATTGCCACCAGCCATACGCTGATACGGATAAGTAGCCAGCAACTACCAGCACCAGCAACCAACGCCAGGTGTACGTTAAAATTGTTCCTGTGTTCATTTCAATGCTCCTCTGAAAAATTAGAGGCCCATTGAGTATGGAGATCTCCACCGCTCGTGGCGGTGCACGCGTGTCTCCTCAACAAGCACAAGATGTAAGTAGTGTTTCAAGCAGCATGGCCATGTCGCTTTGATCACTACTATAGAGCAGAGGGGTATCCAGCAGGGGGAGTTGTACTCTTTTTTTACTCCCAATTTGCTCCTCTCCACTCCTGATCCCTGAGGCGATAGACGATGAAAGATTCTGAAGCGTTTCGCAACCTGCTTGCCCAGGCGATCCATCGCATTCGTGCCTGTGAAGCTGGTAAGCCAGTTAACGTTGTTCAGGATGAATTAGGCCATGCATTGGGTAAAAAAGGGGCCGGCACAGCCATCGCGCATTGGCGTAAAGGCAATCTCCCTGCTATGGGCGATTTGGATAAATTGGCGCGTGAGCTGATCAAACGTAGTGATTTGCCGCGCGAGTGGTTGCACAGCTTTTTGGATAGCGCAGGATACCCACACCCCCACGCGTTGTGTGATGAACTTTTCCCAGCCGTAGCCGAAATTACCCCGCTTGTGCATCTGCCCAGTGCATCGCAAGAATTATTGTTAGCGAAAACTTACCGCGTCCTGTTAGGCAGGGCGGCGTTAGTTAATGAAATTCTCGCGGTACTCAACGATCCAGATGCGCGCCGCATTGTGAGCATTGATGGCATCGGCGGCATCGGTAAGACATCGCTGGCCCAAGAAGTCATGACCCTGGTGCAGAAAACAAAGCTGTTTTCTCGGATCATCTGGGTCAGTGCGGCCGGGGACTTGGCGGATGATGACAACCCACCTCATTCGAATTCGTTCACGTTTCAAACCATGCTCAATGCGATTGGTCGTGACGTAGGTATCGCTGAGGTTGCCCAATTGCCCGCTGAGAAAAAGGCAACCCAAATCCGTGCCGCCTTGCGCAGACAGCGGGTTTTGATCGTTGTCGATAATTTGGAGACGACGGATGAG
>Ga0209490_10005609_pt1 | contig 11410 bp, 10 predicted proteins | sample MAT06_FD_187209 | JGI IMG/M metagenome (GOLD analysis project Ga0209490, IMG submission 187209) | Freshwater microbial communities from Lake Fryxell liftoff mats and glacier meltwater in Antarctica - MAT-06 (SPAdes) (version 2) | ecosystem: Environmental > Aquatic > Freshwater > Ice > Liftoff...
GGCCTTGGCCGTGCCCGCGTCAGAGCCAAGCTTGGGACCGACGACCGATCTGCAGCGCTGGGCCGCAACCTTCGGGGCCGAGCCACGCGTCTCGGTACCGGAGGCCGAGGCACCGAAGTCGCGCCCGAGCCCGCGCCCGGCAGCGGCGCGCGCAGACGCAGGCACGAGCGACAACGCCACGGCCCGACGTTATGCCGTGGAGAGCGCGCTCGGACGGGGTGGCGTCGGCGAAGTCGACCTCGTGCTCGACCGCGACCTCGGCCGCAAGGTCGCAAAGAAGCGCCTGCGCAGCGAGTTCCGGAACGAGCCGCTGCTGATCCAGGCCTTCCTCGAAGAGGCGATGATCGCAGGCGCGCTAGAGCATCCGGGCATCGTGCCCGTGCACGACATCGGCGTGAGCCCTGGCGAAGGGCCCTGGTACACGATGAAGCGGCTCCAGGGTGAGCCGCTCGCGACCATCCTGTCGCGGCTGCGTGGCGCCTACCTCGAGACGCTCAAGCAGTGGCCACTGGCGCGCCTCGTCGAGGTGTTCGTGCAGGCCCTGCGCGCCATCGCGCATGCGCACCAGCGCGGCGTGGTGCACTGCGATCTCAAGCCCGGCAACATCCTCGTCGGCGAGCTCGGCGAGGTCGTCGTGGTCGATTGGGGCCTTGCCAAGGTGCTCGGCGAGGGCGGCCTTCACCAGGCTCGCGCCCGCTTGTGGAGCGGCTCCCCGGGCTACATGCCACCCGAGCAGGCGACCTCGGAGGACGTGAGCCTGCTGGATACGCGCGCCGACATCTGGGCGCTCGGGGCGATCCTCTATGAGCTGATGACGCTGGTCCTGCCCCAGGCGCTGGGCGACGGAACCGTGCCCGAGCCGCAGAACGACCGGTCATTTGCGCCGCTCGTGACGCTCAAGCGGCGCGCGACTCTCGGGCCGTATCGGCGTGAGATCCCGCCCGAGCTGGAGGCGGTCTGCGAGCGAGCGCTGGCGCTCGAGCCGGAGCTGCGCTTCGACAGCGTGCTCGAGATGTTGGCCGCGGTCGAAGGCTGGCTTCAGGGAACGCGCGAGCGCGAGCGCCGCGAGACCCGGGTCGTAGTGGCCGCGGCCGCCGTCGACGCGGTGCTGATGAGTGGCGCGGGTGAGCTCGCGCGCATCGCCGAGGCGGCCGACTTGCTGATCGATGCGCTGCGCGATTCGCCGACGCGACCCGAGCTGAACTGGCGCGGCAGCGCGCTCTACTGGTTCGTCTTTCGTGAGTTGCACCGGTCGGGGTCGCTCGAAGTCCGGGCCCAGGCGACGACGCTGCTCGATCGGCTGGCGGGCATGGTCGTTCCTGAGCCGGGCGAGGGGCAGGACATCGGGCCGTGGCTCGAAGCGCTCGACGAGGTGGCCGACGAAGCGCCGCGCGTGCGGTCGTTGTCGAATCGGCTCAAGGCGCTACACGCGACCCCACTGTTCGCGGGCCTCGGCGGCCACGAGCTGTTGCCGGTCGCAAGCGCAGTCGAGGTGAAGAAGATCCCGGCCGGCCAGGCGCTCTTTCATGAGGGCGAGCCCGGCAATGCGCTGTGGGTGCTGGTCAGCGGTGCCGTGACGGTGCTCGCGGGCGGCAAACGCCTCTCGACGCTGCAGCCGCCGGCCTGCTTTGGCGAGATAGCGCTCGTCGACCACTCGACACGCACTGCCTCGATTGTGGCCGAGACCGACGTGCTCGCGCTGACGCTGACCGCCGAGAAGTTCGACAGGCTCGTGCGGCGCCACGGCGCCATCGCGATGGGGGTCATGCGGCTTCTGGCCGAGCGGCTGCGCACGGCCACGGCCCGTGAAGTCGCGGGGCGGCCGCCGTCCTGAGCGCATCACGCTTCGGATCCGAAGCCAGGCGACACTGTTTAAACGAGCTTGGCGACGCGATCGGCCAGGAGTATGGTCCCGGCCCGCCGCGAGAGGTACGGATGCCGCTCGCGACGCCTCTTGGAAAGCGCGAACGGAGCAGCAGTGACCGAGCCCGCACGACGACGTACCGCCCTCTATGACACCCACGTAGCGCTCGGCGCACGCATGGTCGAGTTCGCCGGCTACGACATGCCGGTGCAGTACGACGGGATCCTTGCCGAGCACGAGCGCGTGCGGCAGCGGGTCGGCCTGTTCGACGTGTCACACATGGGCGAAGTGCGCATCACCGGCAAGGACGCGCTCGGCGCGGTCAACCGCCTCATCACAAACGACCTCGGGCGCGTAAGCGACGGCCGCGCGCAGTACACGGCGCTGTGCCACGAAGACGGCACCATCGTCGATGACCTCATCTGCTACCGCATCTCCCCCGAGGAGATCTTCATCTGCGTCAACGCCAGCAATCGTCTGAACGACGTCGCACACATGCGCGAGCGCCTGAGCGGCGAGGCCACGCTCGCGGACGAGAGCGACGCCTACTCGCAGGTCGCCGTCCAGGGCCCGCACGCGCGCGAGCTGTTGCAGCGCGTCTTCGGCAAGGCGCTCGCCGCGACCGGGGCGTTCCGCATCCGCGCCGCGACCTTCGACGGCGCCCCCTGCTACTTCGCGACCACCGGCTACACCGGCGCCGCGGGCGCCGAGATCTACCTGCCCAACGACCGCGCGACCGCGCTCTGGGCCGCGCTGATGGAGGCCGGCAGGGACCTCGGCGTCGGCGCCGCGGGCCTCGGTGCGCGCGACACGCTGCGGCTCGAGATGGCCTACTGCCTCTACGGCAACGACATCGACCGCACGACCACGCCGCTCGAAGCAGGCCTCGCTTGGGTGACGCGCCTCGACAAGCCGGAGTTCGTCGGCAAGGCCGCGCTCGTCGCCCAGGAGGCGGCCGGCGTGCCGCGTCGCCTGGTCGGCCTCGAGGTCTTCGAACGCGGGATCCCGCGCCACGGCTACCCGGTAAAGCACGCCGGCAGCGAGGTCGGGCACGTCACGTCGGGCACCCTGTCGCCGTCCACCGGGCGGGCGATTGGCCTGGCCTATGTGCCGACCGCGTTGGCCGCGATCGGGACCGAGCTCGGGGTCGATTGCCGCGGCAAGGACAAGCCAGCACGGGTCGTCGCGACGCCATTCTATTCACCGCCGGCCTGACCGGCGCAGCTCACGCGAAAAGGGGAAACCACATGTCGAAGGTTCCAGCCGATCTCCGCTACACGAAAGACCACGAGTGGGCCAAGCAGGACGGCGACGTCGTGCGGGTCGGCATCACCGACTACGCGCAGGAGCACCTGGGCGATGTCGTCATGGTCGAGCTGCCGAAGGTCGGGCAGTCGCTCGCCGCCCACAAGGTGTTCGGCACGGTCGAATCACCCAAGAGCGTGTCCGACCTGTTCGCACCGATCTCGGGCACCGTCAGCGCCGTCAACGACGCGCTCGACGCGAACCCGGAGAAGGTCAACAGCGACTGCTACGGCGACGGCTGGATCTGCGCCATCACCGCGTCCGAGGCGGGTGAGCTGGCCGGGCTGATGGACGCCGACGCGTACAGCGCGTTCCTCGCGAGCCTGGACGCCTGATGCGCTACATCCCGCATACCGAGGCCGACGTTCGCGCGATGCTGGCGACGATCGGGGTCCCGACGGTCGACGCGTTGTTCGACTCTATCCCTGCTGCGCTCCAGCTCGGGCGCCCGCTCGAGGTCCCGTCGGCGATGGCCGAGTCGGACCTGCGTTCGCACCTGCGCGACCTCGCCGATCGCAACGTCGCGATGTCGCGTGCGGTGTCGTTCCTCGGCGGCGGTGTCTATCGCCATTACGCGCCGGTCGCGGTGTCGCAGCTCTTGTTGCGCGGCGAGATCTACACCGCGTACACCCCGTATCAGCCTGAGATCGCTCAGGGAACGCTGCAGATCATCTTCGAGTTCCAGACGCTCGTGAGCGAGCTCATCGGGGCCGAAGTGGTCAACGCGTCGATGTACGATGGGTCGACCGCGCTGGCGGAAGCGGCCTTGATGGCGATGCGCGTGTCGTCATCGAATTCGCCAGCGAGACACGCGCGGCCGAGGAGCCCCGACGAGGCAGGCCTCAAGGCCGCAGAGGAGGGAGCGACGACGGACCCGCGTGTCGTAGCTGCGAATTCCCAGCGGATCCTGTTGTCGCGTGCATTGCACCCGCAGTGGCGCGAGGTGACGCGGGTGTTCGTCGAGAGCGCGGGTGGCACCATCGTCGACATCGACGTCGGCCGTGACGGGCGCACCGATCTCGCCCATGTCGAGCGCGAGCTCGAGGCCGGCGCGGCCGCGGTGGTGCTCGGCTATCCGAGCTTCTTTGGGACCTTCGACGACATGGCTGGCGGCCGCGTGTTGTGCGACAAGCACGGCGCGCTGCTGGTCGCATCGTTCCAGGAGGCTGCTGCGTTCGGGCTCATCACGCCGCCGGGCGAGCTCGGCGCCGACATCATCGCGGGTGAAGGCCAGAGCCTCGGGGTGCCGGCGTCGTTCGGTGGACCGCACCTCGGCCTGTTCGGCACGCGCGAGAAGTATCTGCGGCAGATGCCCGGGCGCCTCGCCGGCGAGACGGTCGACTCGCGTGGCAACCGTGGCTTCGTCTTGACGATGTCGACCCGCGAGCAGCACATCCGGCGCGAAAAGGCGACGTCGAACATCTGCACCAACGTGGCGCTGATGGCGACGGCGTCGACGATCGCTATGACCCTGCTCGGGCCGAACGGGCTCGCGACGGTCGCGCGGGCGTCGCACCTCCGGACCGAGGAGACAAAGGAGAAGGTCACGCGCCTACCTGGGTTCGCCCTCTACTTCGCCGACAGCCCGACGTTCAACGAGTTCGTGCTGCGCACGCCCAAGCCCGCCGCCACCTATGTCGACGCGTTGGCACCGCGCAAGATAGCGCCAGGCATCGCGCTCGGCGCGTTCGCGAAGGAGCTCGGCGATCCCGGGCTCGAGCACGCGCTCCTCATCGCAGCGACCGAGCTCACGACCGAGGCCGACATCGACGCACTGGCCGCGGGACTCGCATCGGTTTGAGGGTCGAGGCTGGTTCGGCGCCGACCGCACTCCAGACCGAACCCAGGACGAAGTGAGCCTGTCGCCGGCCAAGGCGGGAGGGAAGGAAGTGACGAGGCGGCCTTGCTGGCCGCCGCAGGAGCGACCGACCAACGCCGGCCCGCGACAGGATCGCGAAGTCATTGGTTCGGTCTACGCGGCGCCTCGCGTGACATCGAAGATATCGATGGTTCGGGGGCTCCATCCATCGACGGCGTAGTCGGCGAGGATCTCGCCGACCGCCGGCGCGAGCTTGAAGCCGTGGCCTGAAAAGCCAGTCCCGACAACGACTTGCGGTGCATCGGGGTGCAGCCCGAGGGCGAAGTTGGCGTCCCCGCTGTTCGTATACATGCACACGCGGGCACCGAGCAGCGCGCCGTCCGCGCCAGGCATGTGGCGCGCGAGGAACCGGCGGATGACCGCCTCGTCCTCGGGGTGCACGGTGCGGTCGATGGTGTCGGGGGACGCGGGCGCGCCGCCGCGATGGGCCGCAACCTTGAGGCCCGGATAGAAGGCCTCGGGCAGGCCGTACACGAACTCGTCGCCGTAGCGCATGAACACCGGAAGGCGGCCCGGACGATAGGCTTCGGGGTCATTCGGACGCACCCAGAACTGGACCTGACGGCTCACGGCGAGCGGTAGCGGGGCGGCGATCGGCGCATGTGCGGGCCCCAGCACGGATGGCGAAGCCTGGAATGCGGGCCACCAGGGTCCGAGCGTCAAGACGACGCGCCGGCAGATGATCGTGCGGCGCGACGTGGTCAGCACGACCGCGGGCCCGTCGAGGTCGAGGTTGTCGAGCGACTCGCGCGCGAACACGGCTGCGCCAGCGCGTTGCGCGACCTCGATCAGGGCCTGCACACAGCGCTCGGCGAACAACACGCCGGCCTCGTGCTCGATCACCGCCAGGTCGCCCGGGTCGGCGCGGAACTGCGGGAAGCGGCGCATGAGGTCCTGCCCCGACAGGAGCTCGTGCGAGAGCGCGTGGGTATCGACCGACGTGAGCACGCCTTGCAGGTCCGGCTCGTGGGCCGGTCCGAAGTGGAGCCCGCCGGTCTGGAGGAGCAGCGTCTCGCCGACCGCGCCCTCGAGCGCGCGCCACGCGTCCCAGGAGCGGTGCAGGAGCGGCACGTAGCGCGGGTCCTCGTAGTAGGCCTTGCGGATGATGCGCGTGCCGCCATGCGAGCTGCCGAGCGCGTGGGGGATGTCGAAGCGATCGATGCCGAGCGCGCTCACCCCACGCCGCGCGAGCGTCGCGAGCGTCGCCGCGCCCATCACGCCGAGCCCGACCACCGCGACCTCGACCTCGTGCCTCATCACCCACCTCCACCTTCGGTCCAACTACCGGCCACGATTGCATTCCTTGCCGGCCTCGTCGACAACGGCCGCGTGACCGCTGTCGTCGTCGCGATCTTCACCCTGACTTACGTGCTCATCGCGTTCCGCCGCCTGCGTTTCCTGCCGATCGGGCGCGCGGCGGGCGCCTTGCTCGGCGCGACGCTGATGGTCGTGAGCGGTGCCATCACGCCGGCCGAGAGCTATCACGCGATCGACGGCGACACGATCGTGCTGCTGTTGGCGATGATGTTGCTCACTGCCGAACTCGAGCTCACCGGGTTCTTCGTGTGGGCGGCCGCGCGGGTGCTGCGCCGCGCCCACTCACCACGCGCGTTGCTGGTCATGGTCGCGGTCGGCGCGGCCGTTGGCTCGGCCTTCCTCGTGAACGACACCGTCTGCCTGTTCATGACGCCGGTCGTCGTCGCGACCTGTCGCCACGCCAAGCTGCCGATGGGGCCCTACCTCATCGTGCTCGCGACCTCGGCCAACCTCGGCAGCGCCGCGACGCTGGTCGGCAATCCGCAGAACATGCTGATAGGCTCCATGTCGGGGATCTCGTTCGGCTCGTTCATGCTGGCGGTGGCACCCGTGGTGGCGATTGCACTTGGCGCGCAGCTCATGCTGGCGCTCGGGTTCTATCGCAAGGTGCTGCCCGCGACGTTCGGCGGGAGCGATGACGTCGAAGCCGGTGTGGTCGCTGCGCCGATGCCGGCCGGGGTGCTGCGCATTCTATTTGTCTTCGTGGTCGTGGTCGTCGCGTTCTTCGCGGGTGCACACCTCGGCTACGCCGCCATGGCGGGGGCGGTCGCGGTCATGATCATCAACCGGCGCGACCCACAGCCGACCTTCCTGCGCGTCGACTGGACGCTGCTCCTGTTCTTCGCGGGCCTGTTCATCGTGACTGGCGCGCTGCGCGTGACCGGGCTCGTCGACGCGCTCTGGCAGGACGTCGCGCCGGCATTGCGGCTCGACGCCCCGGGCGGCATCGCGGTCTTCACCGGGGTCATGACCGCCGGCTCGAACCTGGTGTCGAACGTGCCGATGGTCGTGCTCACGGGGCCGTACCTTCACACCGTCGGTGACGCCGCGTTCGGCTACACGCTGCTCGCCTACGTGACGACGGTCGCTGGCAACCTGACACTCGTCGGCTCGGTCGCCAACATCATCGTCGCCGAGCGCGCACGCGAGCACTATCACCTGGGCTTCATCGAGTACCTGCGCTTTGGCGCCGTCTCGACCGTGCTCGCGCTCGCTATCGGGGTGCCTTTACTGACGCTGTGGGCGCCGGTCGCGCTTGCGCTTTGAGGTCATGCGCAGGCGTCGCAGCGGCCGCGTAGCTGAACTTCGATTCTGCCGGCGCTGACCGCGGCGGGGCTTACGCCAGCGCCTTCGACCTGATCGACGCGCACGACGACGCCATCGAGATGCGTGACGTTGCCGCAGTCGGTGCACACGAAGTGGGGATGCTCGGCGCAGGCGTTCTGGCGACCGGCCCGCTGGAAGCGCATGACGCCGCCGATCTCGGTCTTCACGAGGATGCCGACCTCGGTGAGGTCGATGAGATTCCTGTAGAGTGTCGAGCGGTTCCAGGGTGTATCGCTGAGCTTCTCGCACACGTCATGGTGGGCCAGCGGTTCGCCGCTCGCCTCGACAAGATCCAGCACCGCGAGCCGCGACGCCGTGACGCGCAGTCCCCGCGTACGCAACAGCGCCGCGCGCTCGCGCATCGAACCGGACTGGATGACCTCGCTCAACCCTTGTGGGGCCGCGGTCTCATCGGAGCGATCTTCATCGTGCTCGTGCTCGTGGGCATGCCTGACCATGCGCATCCTCTACGCCCGCGGGCGGCCCGCGGCAAGCTCGGGCCCGCTACCAGGGTGTTTCGTCTGCGGCATGGTTCATCATGCCTCGGTCACGGCACGGGCGACCCGGCGTGCCTCGCTGTGGATGCGGCCGACCATCGCAAAGAAACCGTTGCGCCGGTTCATGCTGACGTGTTTGGCGAGGCCGAGCACATCGAAGAACGGACCGATGTCGAGCGCGCCTATCGCTGTCGGCGTCCTGCCATCGTAGGCGACCATCAGCACCGCGATGAGCCCGCGAACGATGGCGGCGTCGCTGTCGGCGAGGAAGTGGAGCTGGCCTTCCTCGAGCCGCGAGGTCATCCACACCTGGCTCATGCAGCCGTCGACCTTGGTGACGTCGTTCTTCAGGACGTCGTCCATCGGCGCCAGCGTGCGACCGAGGTCGATGATGTAGCGATAGCGTTCTTCCCAGCCATCGAGGAGCTCGAAGTGCTCGCGTAGATCGTCCAGACTCATCAAGGGTGCCATGGGCCTCCAATGCGCGCGCCCGGCGGCCCGGTCAACTGCCGCTAGCGATCTCGCACGAGTCGCTCGACGACATCGCTTGCACCGAAGGCCTGCACGTCGGCGCCGCCCGGGACCCACAAGGCGCCGGCGAAGACGACCGCGCCGGTGCCATGGCGCGGGACCGGCATCGGCGGCAGCACCTGCCAGCGGTCGGTAGTGGGGTCGTAGGCCTCGACGTCGGGGAAGACGCCGCCCGTCACGGCGCTGTTGCCTTCGCCGCCGATGACGACGAAGAGCCCGTCGTAGACCGCCGCAGCGATGCCCCCGCGGGCGGTCGGCAGAGGCGCCAGCGCGAGCCAGCCCGCCTCGGGTCGCGTGGGGTCGAAGACCCAGAGATCGTCATGCACCGCAGTGATGTCCGAGTCGCGGCCACCGACGAAGTAGACCTTGCCCGCGTGGGCGACCGCGGCGCCGTGATCGCGCTCACCGGGCAAGCTCGGCAACGCCGACCAGGCATCAGGGTCTTCGGCTCTGGTCGTGTCGAACCGGTCGACCTCGGCGACGGCGCCCCCGCGGAAGCCACCGATGATATAGATGTCAGTGCCAAGGACCGCGACCCCCGCCGAGCCGCGGCGACGTGCGGTCGGCATGGCCGCGATCGGGACCCAGCCAGCCGCTGCCGCTGTCGTATCGAGTCGCCATGCGTCGCCGGTCGCCGCAAAGTTGAAGCCCTGCAGGCTGCCGACGATGAAGACCGTATCGGCGACGACCGCCGCGTTCAGGTGATGCAGCGCGCGCGGCAGCTTCGGCCCATCACCCCAGGCAGCGGCATCGCCCGCCAGCACGCGCACCTTGTCGACCAACTGCAGGTTCTGGAAACCACCCATCACCCACAACGCATCGCCCACCGCGAGCACCGCGTTTTCCTGCACGACCGAGGGCAGGCTCGGCCCAGCTTCCCAGTACCATTCCGGTCCCGGACTGACCTCGCCCGCGCCCACATCCGCGCCCACATCCGCGCCGACATCCACATCCGCGCCGACATCCACATCCGCGCCCGCGCCCACATCCGCGCCCGCGCCCACATCCGCGCCGACATCCACATCCGCGCCCGCGCCCACATCCGCGCCGACATCCACATCCGCGCCCGCGCCCACGTCCTCGCCCGCGCCTCCCGCCACGGCGCACGCCGACACCATCAACACCGCCAGGATCGTCAACCACATGGCCGTGGACTCTAATCGCAAATCGGAGGATAGCGAAGGCGTGGGCCGCTAGGCCTTGGAGGTCGTTCATGCATGTAGCGATTACGGGAGCATCGGGGCTTCTCGGCAAGGCCCTGTGCGCCTCGCTCACGGCACGTGGTCACCGCGTCTCGCGCTTTGTCCGGCGGCTTCACGCGCGCGACGGTGAGCCGCTGGAGATCCCGTGGAGCCCGATGGATGGACTGCTCGACCCGGCCCACATCGAGGGCCTCGATGCCATCGTGCACCTCGCCGGCGAGAGCGTCGCCGGTGGCCGCTGGACCGACGCACGCAAAGGCGCCATCCGCGAGAGCCGGGTGCTCGGCACCCGCACGCTGGTGGACGCACTCGCACGTGTCGAGCAGCGGCCGCGCGTGCTCGTGTCGGCCTCCGCCATCGGCTACTACGGCAGCAACAGCGGCGACACGTTGCTCGACGAATCGTCGCCGTCCGGTGACGACTTCCTGGCCGAGGTGTGTCGCGCCTGGGAGGCGGAAGCCGTGCGGGCCGAAGCGCTCGCAATGCGTGTCGTGCGCGCCCGCATCGGGGTCGTGCTCGACAGTGGCGGCGGGGCGCTGGAAAAAATGGTCGGCCCTTACAAGGCGGGACTCGGCGGTAAGGTCGGCAGTGGTCGCCAGTGGATGAGCTGGATTGGGCTCGGCGATGTCGTGCGTGCGTTCGAGTATGCGCTCGAACAATCATCGGTCACCGGCGCTCTCAACCTCGTGGCCGGCGACTGCACGCAGGCCGACTTCGCGCGCACCTTGGCCCATGTGTTGGGACGTCCAAGCTTCATGCGGCTGCCCCGCTTCGCAGTCAAAGCGATCTTCGGTGAGATGGGCGACACGCTCCTCCTCGGGGGGCAGCGGGTCGACGCAAAGGCGCTGCGCGCGGATGGCTTCAACTTCACCGCCCCCGCGCTCGAGCCCCTCCTGAGCCAGCTTCTCGGACGCGGAGCCGCTATTCGAGCGTGAGCCGTCCCCAGCGCAGCTCGGCCCCTTCGGTGCAGCCGCACGCGGCGACCTTCGCGTCCGCCGACAGCGCGTGGATCTCGCAACGACAGCCGCTGTCGAGCTGCCCCAGCGCGCGCCCATCGCCCGCGAAGAAGCGGAGCCCGCCAGCGACCGGCCGGGTGACCACCACGAGTGTCACGGCGTCGGTGCGAGCCACCCGGTGCAGCCCGCGAATCGGATCGAGACCGGTCGCGTCCGTCGGAGCGTCCGGCCGCGCGCCGACGACCAGCGACGTCGTCTTGCCACCTGGGCCAAGTGGCCACGTCATGAGGCGCGCGCCGATCGATCCATAAAGGGTCATCCCGTCGGCCGACAGCGCGAGCTTGCTCACGCGTGAGTCCTCGTGGCTGCCCGTCTCCGATTGTGTTCTGAAGAGCTCGGCAGCGGCAACGGCAGCCGAAGGCGATACGGCAGCGGCAACGGCAGCCGAAGGCGATACGGCAGCGGCAACGGCAGCCGAAGGCGATACGGCAGCGGCAACGGCAGCCGAAGGCGATACGACGTCAGCAGCGGCA
>Ga0209490_10005610_pt1 | contig 11410 bp, 9 predicted proteins | sample MAT06_FD_187209 | JGI IMG/M metagenome (GOLD analysis project Ga0209490, IMG submission 187209) | Freshwater microbial communities from Lake Fryxell liftoff mats and glacier meltwater in Antarctica - MAT-06 (SPAdes) (version 2) | ecosystem: Environmental > Aquatic > Freshwater > Ice > Liftoff...
TGAGAACCTACTCCATCTTGGAGTCCCTTAACTAACCACTTTCTAACCCGATCTAATTCTTCATTACTACCTGTTGAAGAAGCTCGTATTCCTATTACAAACTTTGCATCCTTCAAAGATAAAAAAGGATTAGGATTTGGGTTATATTCACCCATGCGATCGCCTTCCCATTTCCAAATATTATTAGCAATATCTACAGACAAGCCTCCATCTTTACTAGGCATAGGGTAGGCATCTAGAAAAGTTACTTTGCCCATTTGATCCTTAGAATTTTTGGTATCAATAGACCCAAAGTAGGGAGCAATCTTTTTTTCTGCTGCTTTCCAATCTAATCCCTCTTCCATAAATTCCCTAATTGCTGCATTTCTAGCTACACCACGGAGAGTGCTAGAAGGAATATAAGGCATTCCCAAAGCATCAAAAGCAGGAATCAGCATCGACTCTACGCCCCTTATCCCTCCGACTCTGATCCGCCAAGGGCAGGTTACCTCAAACCAATTTCCTTCCCCTGAAATTAGTTTTGTCCGTTTAGTTAAAACTCTCAATCTGTCGGTATAGTTTGCTTTTTCCTGAGAGGTTTGCAAAATTTGAACTTTAGTAGCATCTTTGTAAGTTGGGGATTGATCCAGCGATCGCATCCAACGTAAATACTCCACAAAACTAGCTGAGGAATTTGGATTTGGCTTGCCATTATTGGGATGCTGAGGATGCTCTAACCAAGGCGAAGGTTCATTCCCATTACCACCCTGAATATTTCCTTGCTCACGACCTTCATTATTACCTCCAGTATTTTGCGCTCTGGCTACTGGTCTAATCGGCGGATTATTTTGGTCTCTATTCCGTAGAACAGGTCTATTAGGGCGATTAGTAGTCATGGATAATTCTCCTTGTTAGCATCTAATAACGTTTGACGAAATTCTTTTAGCATTCTGCTTGTCCCGATCGCGATCGCCCGATTAACAAGCTGGGGAATTAGGGTTGTAATTGTAAAATCTGGAAATAGCAAACTGCTTTCAGACTCGCAATATTTACCATTAGTCAGTAAAAATATTTTCAAATCTCGATCTCGATAAATCCACACTTCAGGTACAGCGATCGCTTCATAGGCAGATAATAATGTTTTAGAAGTGACATCTGACTCAATTGCTAAATCAGGCGGTGGATAAATCTCTACATCTACTCTTTCCTGACAGTCTCGCACTAAAGCGGCATTAGTCACATATAAACAAGTGTCGGGTTCTACTCCCGCATTGCCACGTCTAAAAAACGTAGTTGAGCAAAAATCTTCCCAATCCCTACCTTGAGCATCCAGAATTGCTTTGACAATATCTCCAGTAATACGATGGGGTCGCTCGTGTCTTGAAAGTGGTGACATGATTTCTAAAGTTCCTTGATAATAGGCAATGCGGGTATGGCGGTCTTCTCCTAATTCATCAAGAATATTTTCACAATCACCCCAACTTAGGGAATGAATAGCGATCGTACTACCTTGTCGTAAGTCAATCGACTTTATTGGAACCGTAATACTCATGCCCCATCCTCTCCAGTAACATCATTGTAAACAGCCGTTGTCCAGAAACTGAATTCACGGGCGATCGCCAATCCCAGACCAGTCAAGCCAAGGTATTCAGAAACAGGTAGATCTTTCAGAGTAGCTAGCCCTTGAGGATTAGCAAGGTTCTTAGTTGAAGACAACTCCTCTAGGCATTTAAAAAATTTCTGAATTACCTGCACTCTCCCTTTCATTTCCTTTTTTTCTTGCATTGCCATCTCTTCAGCTTTCAATCGCATCATTCCCCAAGTAGAGAGATAGGTATAAAGCTCAACAGCCTGACTCTTTTGCCTTTTTACGAGCGGATCATCTTTCGGAAGATTACCTCGTAACCCTTTCAAAGCTTCATATACAGGCTTACCAATACTGCGTGGATCGAATGTCATAAATTTTTCCTAATTAGTTGTAAACATCGCGGCGGTGACCAATATGCATAATAGTTATCGTTTTCTGCTCATCATCAATCTTATAAAGAACTCGATAATTCCCTACACGAATACGCCAACCCTCTCTTCCCTTAAGTTTTAAGCATCCTGATGGTCTAGGATCGTTACTCAAAGCTTGTAAAGATTCAGATACTCTTGGGTAAATATCTTTAGGCAAATCTGAAAGCTCTTTTTGAGCACGGCGTAAAATCAAAACGCTATAAATCATAACTAAATCTATTCTATTTCTGCGATCGCTTGAGCTAAAGGAATTGCTTCATCTTGAGACTCTTGAGCCAAATCGAATTCATAAATCTCCTCTAGTTCTTCCAGTCGGGAGAGAATTTGCTGATAATACTCAAACCCTAAGATCACACTCAAACGATGACCATCAGCATCAGTAATATATTGCTCACGGATAATCGCATTACTCATTTGCTTACTCCTGCTTGATATGATAATTGTACAAAACCACGACCCAAACTTTCTTGACCACCAATCTGCAATATCTGATTAGTATGCAGAATTGCTTGAAACTTAATTAATGCTTCATTAGAAGTTCCATTTGCTTGAGATGTTACACCCCAAGGGAAATACATCAATGTATCGGGTGGAATTGCCTCTTCATAGCGAAAACCACCATCCACAGATTTATGCTGATCGAGTTTGATCTTTACCTGTCGCCATAGACTCATTTGGATTAGGGTTGCACAATGTTGATCTTCGAGAACAATCACGTTTTTAATTCCTGTTGATTCGGGATGATCGGTTGTAAATTTATCCCAATCAATCCAACTTTTTAAACTTGCGGCAGGCAGAATCGCATCCTTGAGATAGACAGGTGAGCTAGTAGATAGACTTGTCTGATAAATATCAGGAATAGCTAAACTACCAGGATTTCCTGTCAAACGCAGCCATCTTCGTAACAATAAAGGGCAACTTACCCACACCACACCATGACTTAACGAAGGAACGGGGAGCCACAGAATAGATCCATCTCCGATCCAAATTGAGCCTTGTTCAAGTTGATTGCTACCATTTAGCTCAGTTCCAAAAAGTTGATCTCTTTTATCCTCACTGCTGCTAGCTCTGAGCTTACCTCGAATTGTACTTGATGGAATGTAGGGCAGTTCGGTATGGGACTCTCTGGCAATTCCTAAAAGATTACCTTCTTGAGTTGTTCCACCTGTATGCAAAGGGGATAAAAGATAACAATAAACTAAATTCATATATACTCCTTAATACTTAATCCACAAAATTTCTGCATAACCTAGCTCTTGCCATACCTTTAGACTCTTTTTATCTTTGTGTTCTGCCTGCCAAAGTTGCAAAGGTTTATTTAAGTAATATACGCTTCCCGCAGGGGCGGCAAAAACCTGTGGGGCGGCTACACTCTCGTTTAGATCATTCCTAAAACGGCAACTTATTGGAATTGGCTTATCAGTTGCTACACTCACTAATTCTCCTTTTGTTTGATTTTTATTAACTGTATGTGCCAATTTCCATTCCCAAGGGTAAGGACGACACATAGACACTCCATTAGTTAATCGTTCAAATACCCCATTTGTGACCATATATGCAAGCGATCGCCCACTTTTATAGAAATTTAGACCAGACAAAGTTTGTAATTGCTGCCACTGCAAATCTAATTGTGTAGCCCTTTCCATTAAGACTTGATGCCCTTCACCGCCTAGACGCATCACTAAGCTTTTACCAAGAGCTTGTAGTTTTGAATCTGTCTCTATGTCAACAGCGATCGCCAAGCTCCAACCATCTTCTAAACGAATTGCATTCTCAACGAAATAACCATCACTATCTTTTACCTGTTTTGTTCCTTCTTGCATTGAGTTATGCGATCTGGTCTCAATCTTAAAAGGTTTAATTTCGCCTTGATTTTTAGATAACCAGTGCTTTTCAGCAATATGACCAGAAGTTAGTAAGTCGGAGATCGCTTCAAAGGGTAGATACTGCCTATACTTCTTTTGAGTTACCTCATTATCTTCATCCTTCTCATGATCAAGATTATTTATTTTCACTAAAGGTACTGGCTTCGTTCTATCAAATTTCATCATTTGGTAGGATGAATTAATTGGCTCTAACCACTCAATCGGAGTTAGGCGAGTATGATTTACATAATTAAATGGACGAGGGAAATAAAGATTATCTTCGTAACTCAGAAAAGCTCCTTTGAGGTTAATATTACACTTCTCTTGTAATGCTGCTCTAATTGCCCCAGCGACCGCATGACCATTAGGAGGAAACACATTACCACCCGCCCAAGCTCTTTCTCCCGGAGCAAAGGGTTTAGCGTCTCTGAGTAAGAGAATATCTAGGGGTGTAAGCTTATACCAGCAATAGTTTGTCATTAATTATTCTCCTATTTTGATATCACGCTTACGAAGCATAAAAGCAGCTAATTTCAACCAATTTTGAACCTCAAGGTCAAGAGGTTTTTTCTCTGTAGTATTCCAAAGATTTATCAAGAATTCAGAAAGAGCTTTTAGAAATTCATCTTTATTATCTGTGAGTTTTTCACGGCGATCGCAAAAAGCCACACACCAAGGCTCAATTGCATCAGGGATTGGTACAGGGTGTTGTTCCCAAACTACAGCCGCCTGCTCAAATAATGCGGGTTCTAGATTAGGCATAGATAATAGTTTTTGCCAAAGATGGAATGTGTCAAATTTGCAAGTTGCCTTGAGAGTATTACCGTTACCGTAAATTACTCGCACTTGTACTGCATCTTTTTTCTCATAACACTGCTTCCCGTCACTATCTCGATGATGTTTAATATACTCGTGTTCCTTAGCTTCTGCTTCTGCTGCCCACATACTTTCAAGGGCGATCGCTAGTGGCACTGAATGATGAGCAATGACAATACCAAAGCTAATCGTGGCTGTACTTCCCATCGTAAATAACGGGCGAGCAGATAAATTGTTCGGAACGCGATCAGTATCTTTCCATCGCCAATAATCGCCACTATTATCAAATTGATCACTTGGATCGGCCTTTCCTTTGAAACATTGGCGGATATCCCACAGCCATTGATCCCATTCCCACAGGTTAGTATATGCCAAGACATCATCCCCACCACCATAGATCAATCTCCCTGCGTAGCGTTGTTCGGTTAAGAAAGGGACAAGTTGATTTGAGAAATCCAATAATGCTCTGGATAAAGCACTATGAGTTGAGGGTCCCATTCGTTTATCTTGTTCAAGAAACTTCTCAAATAACTCAGCTACTTCCTTCTCTAAATTTTGAAGTTCTTTATTTTCTCGCTCTTTATTGCCACTTTCTCTAACCTTAGCAACCAATTTATCAGGAACATAATTACGATAAGCAGCCATTTTTGTTCCTTTCAACCATTCGCTCATACTGTCCCCATCGCCTGCTGCCATTACATACCAATCCGCAGGATTATTTGATGGATAATACTCAGATAAAATCTGGTCAAATCTTTTTCGCAAATCTACTTTTTCTGCATTACTTTGAAACTCAATATCTTCCAGCAACCATCCAGTATTTAGAAGGCGAGGATGATATTTTTCTCTAGGGCGATCGCTAGAAATTAAAGGTTCATCGGCATAGGGAATTCCCCATTTCCCTGACATGGTTTGTATCACTCGGCGCACTGACCTACGAAGATTTTTCTGTTTAGTCTCATTTGGATCCTCTATCTTTAACACAGCAAAACAAGCATCTTGATAATTCAAAATAGCTTTGGCTCCATCTCGATCCTGTTTTTCACGGGAAACTTTGAGATAACCAGCAACTCCTGCGGTTAAATCTGGATAGGTGGCATCAATGCGCTCTTGCCTTTTTGTCAAAGCAGGAAAAATTCGAGGTAATACTTTATGTAGAGATCGTTTTAGAGTTTCTGTAGCATTTAGCATTTCGCTACCATCAAATAGCCCAGCTTGCCTTTCCCAGTTTTCTTTAATACTTTGCTCACTCATTTTTCGATTTGGATGCAGAGCCGACCCAATGCCTGAAACTGTCGAGCGTACTCCAAAAGCCGTTGGTAGTTGCCAATCCCTAGCACTTTTTACAGAAGTTAATCCTAATCTAACTTGATCAAATACATAAGCCCACCAAGATCCAACATTAGCGTTGAATGGATAGCGATTTTGTCTTGCCTGACGTAATTTTCCAGCCTTTCGCAGAAATTCTCTTTCATCATCTAAAAATAATGCTTCTCTTCCTGAAAGGTTATAAAGCATATTCTGTTTTGCTGTCCACTCATCCCTCACTCCTTCAGCAGATTTATAGATTTCCGAACTTCTGAGATCTAATTCAGGATCGCCAATTGGATAGGCTGACCAGTAGGTTTGCCATTGGCTTTCTAGCCATCCTTTCCATGTTTCGCTGGCTTCTGTTAGTCCCGGCATCCAGTTAGGACATAGCTTACGAATTTCTTCTAAAGATAGTTTTCCTAATTTTTGCCATTCATCCATCAGGGTTTGTTTTGCCATTTGCATTGCTGCTTCTACTTTAGCTTCTGGCAAAAGTACAACTAATACGTTAGGAAATCCTGCTGTGAGTAGTGAGCGATCAATTGGATCAGGAATTAACTTCCTAAATTCTTCAAGTTCAAGATCCCCCCATTTTGTTTCATGCAAAAGCCAATAGTCAATTAAGGGTTGAGCGTATAAACTTGGATAAATTAAAGAGTCAGGACCATACTTGCATGCTAAAGCCCAAGATACCTTTGCGGAAAGGTAGTGCAAAATCCAAGAGCCTGCCCAAAAGTCTCGCATTTTACGACTTGCTTTGATTAACTCTTGCACAGGTGAGAAGCTAAAAGTTGCTAAATATGGTCGAGATTCCTTCTTGCCATTTGTCCATCTCTCAATTTCTTCAGTGGTTAAATCATATCCTGCTAAAGCTCCTGCCATTGCTGCTGTGAGACTAGTATGATTCCAGATTGAACCATCAGGAATTCTAGTTTCTGCTGGCATAAGTAAAAGAGATTGATCGTTAAAGCGATCGCAAGCTGCTTGGGGGAAACAACGCCAAAACCACCAAAATACAAGTTGGGGATTAGTTGATTGTTTAATTACATCTGGAATTAGATCTGCCTCTACAGTTTTGAGATGTTCTGCTCTTTGTTTAGGTAGAAGTGCTAATAGTTCATGATGAATAGAGTCTTCAAGTTTGAAGTTTAACTTTTCTCCTGAAAGTAGATGCGAGATTTCTAATCCATCAGTTTCATAATCAATGCCTTCGCTCAGACTACCTAAAGCAGAGCGATCGCTTGCTGAAGTAATGTAATCAGCGTCATGAATATGCCTTAGTGCTGAACGAGCATTATTATCTTCTGGATTCCAGCTATTATCCTTCCAGTCTTTCATGACTGCTAAATCTTGCCAGAAGCTATTTCCACCCCGTCCATAATTATTATGTAATGCTTTTAGAGCTGGATCGTGTAATAATCCCCAAATTTTTGCTTGCCAGAATTGGTTAGACACGATTTCTTAGTTCCTTTACTGTAACCTAATGTACTCTAACAGTAAATAGTAGTTAACTCAAGCATGATCTAATATTTTTATTTATACTGTAAAGATCAGTAAAAGCCATGTATAACCGATGTTTAAGCCTATATAATAAAATTATACAAAATATTGAATTTAGCTAAAAAATTTATTGCCTATGCCTAAGTTCTCTCAATCACATCCTTATAGCGATCGCCAAAGCTTTGAACGTTTGATGCTACTAATTACTACTATTATTCGCAACCCAGGGGTAGGTAGTGCTGATTCAAGTCCTGAATTTTTGGACGAAGAAAAAAATCATGATTCCATTAGATTTGTAAAAGAAAAGCTAAACCAAATATCACAAGAATTTGGATTTGAGATTGATTATTCCATTCCTACCATTCGCAAGGATATGCTAACTTTACGTAACTACGGCATTCTTGATAAGCGAATGTATCGATGGGGATATTATCTGGGAACAGGAGTGATGAATAAAGAAGAGTTAAGCATTGCTCTCAATGCACTAGCTTCACTTGCTGAATATCAGCGATCGCCTAATGTGATGAGAACTTATGCATCATTACTCAAAAGATTACAGGGCTTTGAACCTGAAGGAAATAGTAAATTTCTTTATCCTGTGAGGGCGCAAATTAATAGATCGATTGTGCATACAAACCTTGAAGAGATGGCAGCTAAGAAACAATATAAAAGCACCTTGTTTCATGCTCTTGATGTATTAGAAATAGCTATTACAGAAGGACAAGCTCTAGAACTTCATTGTAGTTCAGACCCCTATGGCGAAGATGTTGGGTTGCTCAAGGTCTATCCTTTACAACTTATTTATCATGATATTGCATGGTATTTACTCTATGAAAAATGCGATACCGAGCACTTAATAATTTCTCGAGTAGATCGATTTACCGACCACTGCCAATTCATTAAATCTCAAACTCGCAATCTAAACTCTCAAAAGGAAAGTTTAGAAATAGCTCATAAGCTTATAAGTTCTGGTTGGGGACTGTACTTAGGCAATTTAGAAGAACAGAAACTAGAACGTGAAGGGAAACTTCATTTTGAGATTGTAAAGGTTCGTTTTTTTACACCTGTTATCCAATTTATCGAAGAAGGGGAAAAACGTCATATTTCTCAAAAGATTAACTCTAAGGGTAAGCCTAAGTTTATTGACTTTCAAGTTACTCTACCACCTCGTTCTCTTAATGAATTTAGCCATTGGGTTAGTCGATTTGCAGATAATGCCTTGGTTTTATCACCTGATTTTTTGCTAGAGAAGCACCGACGATCTGCCGAGAAACTTAACAGTCTCTATAACTTGTAGAAGTTTAACCCATTTCCTGTTTATTGTTTTCAGTGATTACAGCATTTTCGATCCCTAAGTTGCGATCTCAAAATGGATCATTTCGCATATAGAACCCCTTTAGCATCTAAATCATTGAAAGTATTGTCAAAACTTGACCTACTGGCATAAGTTCAATTCCATTAGCGCACTAAAAGAGTTTCGGTTAGCTCTGAATTAAGATATTTATAGCCCAATTCTCTACTCGATTTTAGATTTATTTAAATCGATAATAGTTGACCCTCTGCCTTCACTTTCATATTCATGCCACTGCTAGCAGTAACTCAATATTGATCAGTATAAACACTCGTGGCTTTGCATTAAAGCTTTAAACCTTTTGGTATTGGCTTGTTTGAGACTATCTTTCTGTAAGAACTTCAGACTTCTGCTTAACATGAGTTAATACCTCATGTTAAGCAGAAGGATAAATGAGATGATGTAGATAAGAGAGTTAGAGTAAAAAGTTATGAATAAAGCATTTTTCGACTTGTACTCAGATTACATAATAAGCTCGTTTGGCAAGATCACAGCAACAGGGATGTCAGAGCTAATTGAAGGAGAACTAAGTCACGACCAAATTACTAATAGACTCAGGATGTACCCAAGTGGCTCAAAGGATTTATGGGAGATAGTTAAGCCAACAATTCGGGAATACGAAGACAACGATGGAGTGTTGATATTTGATGACACCATAGAACACAAGCCTTATACGGATGAAAATGAAATTGTAGGTTGGTACTATGACCATACAAGCAATCAGACAGTGAAAGGGGTGAATATACTGAACTGTATCTACCATAACCAAGGTGTCACTTTACCCGTGGCATATGAAATTATGCATAAAACCCAAGTAGTAATAAACAAAAAAACAGGTAAAGAAAAACGCATAAGCGAGGAGAATAAAAACGAATTACTCCGAAAAATGTTAAAAATATGTTGTCAAAACCGCCTGCAATTCAGCTATGTATTAACTGATATTTGGTTTGGCAGTAAAGAAAATATGCAAAATATTAAGGAAGTAATCAAGAAAGATTTTATCATGGCGGTTAAGGGCAATCGGTTAGTCGCAATATCTGCGGACGAAAAAAGTAAGGGGCATTTTACAAATCTTGAATCAATTGAGCTAAAACCAGATACTCCTAGCACGGTGTTTTTTAAGGGGATAGATTTTCCTGTATTACTCACCAAGCAAGTTTTTATAAACAAAAATGGTTCTGAGGGTATCTTATATTTAGCTTGCAGTAATCTCGACCTAAAAGCCTCTGAAATATCAACAATTTATCAAAAACGCTGGAAAGTTGAAGAATTTCATAAGTCCTTAAAGTCTAATCTTGCTCTTGCTAAATCTCCTACTCGTCTTGTTAATACTCAAAGTAACCATATTTTTGCCTGTTTCTATGCTTTTGTTAAATTGGAGCGTATTTCTATAGGCTCTAAGCTTAATCATTTTGCGCTTAAGGCAAAGCTTTACTTTAATGCGATTAGAGCTAGCTTATCTCAACTTCAGTCCCTCTCTTATCCTTCTGCGTAACATCAGTCATTAATGCTTGCATTTTGTCATAAAGATTCAACATCAATTGTTCTCGGTTCTCTAGCTTGCACCATTTAGTTGCTTTAATCTCAAGGTATCGGTAACAGAAGTCAAATAACCTTGAGTAAGAGAAGTTATTAAGTTCAGAGATATTTTCTGCTTCAGTTTTCAAGCCTTCACCAATGGTTTCTTTGTATAAACCCTGAAAAAGGGGGATTATACAAAAACTCCAAACGGCTATTACTTCGATTGTGGGTTGGGACTATATTCTTAATGCGATATCTTTAACCTTTATTTAGAGATTGGTACAACGTGGTCTGGAAGAGTTGACTTAGTGGAATTCCTGCCGCTTTTGCCATTTCGGAAATTACGCTGGTTTGAGCGAAAGAGCAGTATAGTCCTGCCTCTAAAAACCAAGGCTGTTCATTCGGGTCAATGCGGAAATCAAACAGGCTATAGTGGCGACAGCCTAGCGCCATGTGACAATTTCGAGCCGCTTCCCAAACTCTTGCAGTAATAGGATCGCTGGGATCGACAATCCAGGACTTAGCATTTCCTTTCGCGACCATTCCCAAGTCTCCATTTTCATCTCGCTTAAGTTTGTCTTCATGTTGTCGAATCGGTTGCCTTTGTTTATCCATTGCATATTCTTCTAATGGTAAACAAATCAATTGCCCGCGATCCTCAATGACTCCGCATCTGACTTCCCGACCGAGTTCGATAAATGTTTCCACCAATATCTCATCAGCGAAAGCAAAAGCAGTTTGTAAGGCATTTTCATACTCAGAGATATTTTTTACAAGCGTCACGCCCAGAGAGTTATCTTCATTGAGAGGTTTCACGACGGTCGGAGGTGTCAGCGTCGGAAAATCTCCGAGACGAAGTAGCTCTCCTGAAGGCACTCGCACGCCTGCTGCTGCAACCACAGCTTTTGCTTTTGCTTTATTTGCGGTCAGTGCCATCACATCTGACTTGTTGCCCACATAGGGAATGTCGAGTAAATCAAACAAGGCTCTGTAGACCGTCATGCCCGAAACGCAAAACATCTGAGGCAGCATTACATCAAGTTTGAGC
>Ga0209490_10005613_pt1 | contig 11404 bp, 4 predicted proteins | sample MAT06_FD_187209 | JGI IMG/M metagenome (GOLD analysis project Ga0209490, IMG submission 187209) | Freshwater microbial communities from Lake Fryxell liftoff mats and glacier meltwater in Antarctica - MAT-06 (SPAdes) (version 2) | ecosystem: Environmental > Aquatic > Freshwater > Ice > Liftoff...
ATCGTGATCCGCGGCGACAGCGCCTACCTGCCCAGCATTGCCTCGTCGCCCTCACGCCCGCTGCGCTTCAACGTGGACACCCACGCCTACGTGAATCGCATCAGCGGCATCGGTGCCATCGAGGCGGACGCCGGGGCGCTCAACATGCACCTCGGCGCCCGCGTGCCGGAGGCGGGTAAGCCCAAGCTGTTCTTCGCCAACCCCTGGGCGATCGCCTTTACCAGCGCCAGCGGCGCGGGCGACGCCTACGCCGTCTCTGCCGGCAGCGACCTGCTGGTGAAGCTGAATGTGAACGCCGGGGGCGAGCTGAGCTTCACCGGCGGCGTCAGCACCACGCGCTACATCGATCTGAACAGCCCCGACAGCGCCACCACCAGCGGCGAGAACGCCGGCAAGAACCCGCTCGGCATCACCATCACGGGCAATGGCGCCACCGCCTACGTGATGAACTACGTCTCGCGCAACGTCTCGGTGGTGGATCTCGCCAGCGACAGTGTAACGAAGGTGATCCGCACCACCGACCTGCCGCCAGCCGGCACGCTGGACGAGATCCTCCAGGTGGGCAAGGAGATCTTCTTCGCCTCGCGCGGGCTGTTTGATCGCCCTGCGGGCACCACGGTCTCCACCCGCGACCGGCTCTCCAGCGAGGGCTGGCAGAACTGCGCCAGCTGCCACTTCGGCGGCCTGACTGACGGCAACATCTGGCAGTTTGGCACCGGGCCGCGCAAGTCGATCTCCCTAAACGGCACCTGGGATCCCAACAACCCGAACGACCAGCGCGTCCTGAACTACTCCGCGATCTTCGACGAGGTGCAGGATTTCGAGGCCAACATCCGCAACGTCTCTGGCCCCGGCAACCTGCCCAACACCACCCCGCCCCTGCTCGACCCAGCCCACGGCCTGATCTTCGGCGCTACCATCAATGATGCGCCTGCCGCCGTGCCGCCGCTGCGCGGGCTGGCCAACGCGGGCCGCCCCCAGCATACCGTCACGCTCCCCGGCAGCGGGCGCGGGCCGATCGCCGCCCTAGACGCGATGAAGGAGTGGGTGCGCTTCAGCGTCCGCACGCCCAACGGCCCGCTCACCACCGCCGAGCTTACGGCGGGCGGCGGCGTAACGACTGGCGGCCTCAACCTTTCCGACATCACCGCCGGGCGCGCGCTCTTTTCCCAGGCTGGCTGCCAGAGCTGCCACGGCGGCGGCAAGTGGAGCAACAGCACCAAGGATTTTACCTCGCCGCCACTGGACACCGAGATCTTCACGGAGGCTGACGGCAACGGCGCCACGGCGCCCAACCCCAACGCTGCCCAGTTCCTGGCGCGCTTCCTGCGCAACATCGACTCCTTCAACCTGAACGTGCCAGGGCAGGCTAATGTGATCCCCGGCCAGCCGCTGATCGGCGCGGTGGAGCTTGACACCGCCGGCCGCGACGCGCTCGGACTCGACTACGACGGCAACGGCCAGGGCGCCGGCTTCAACCCGCCCTCGCTGCTCGGCCTCCACGCGCTGCCGCCGTACTATCATAACGGCGCCTGCGAGACCCTGGCCTGCGTGGTGGCGAACGTCGATCATCGCACCTCTGGCCTGCGCCCCGGCGCCAGCGACCCGCTTACCGACGGCGCGAACCAGGCCCGGCTGGTGCGCTTCCTCGAGTCGCTCGACGCCCAGACCGCCCCGGCCACCAACCTGCGCGTGCGGCCCCACGACATCTTCTTCGACCCGCCCACCGTGATCGTCGGGTCGAGCGTCGAGGTCGGCGCGAACATCTCACTCTTCGGCCCGCGCGTGCCCACCTTCACGCCTGGCCCGCTGAAGGTAACCTTCTACGACGGGCGGCCCGGCGACCCTGGCACGGTCGTGATCGGCGAGACCGACCTAGCCGGGATCGCGAACGATTTTAGCGAGGTGACGGTGAAAGTGCCCTGGCAGGTGCCCAACCAGACGGGCAGGCGCCGTATTTTTGTGACGGTGGATAGCAGCGACCTCTTCGCGGAGAGCAACGAGCGCGACAACAGCGCAACCCGCGGTGTCCTGGTGCGCCCGGTGCCAGCCGACCGCACGCCGCCCACGGTGAGCAATGTGAATATCAACGGCGGCGCCGCGATCGCCACAGCTACCGCTGCCACGGTCACGTTTAACGCCAGCGACCCGGCGAGCCCCGGCGGCGGCGAGACAAGCGGGGTAAGCGCGTTCTGCATCGTGCGCTACAGCTTCAGCTCGGCCGAACGGCGCTGGGTGGAGGAAAGCTGCGCCAGCTTCTCGCCCCTGCCCGCAGCCAACGGCGACGGCAGCTTCACGGTGAATACCACCCTGCGGCCAATCGCAGGCACGGCCTACCTCTTTGTCTGGGTGAAGGACGGGGCGGGCAACATCTCGCGCACGCCGGGCTTCGACGTGATCAGCTTCGTGCCGGGAGCGGATCAACGCATCGAGCTGAACCGCAACGAGGTGCGGGTCTTCCGCATCACGCTCAACCCCGGCCAGTCGGCCACGCTCAGCTTCACGCCAACTGCGGGCGATATGGACGTGTCGGTCTTCGACGGGGTGGGCGCGAACGCGACGCGCATCCAGGTGAGCGCGCAGCTAGGCCTGGCGGTGGAGACGGCCAGCCTCACGGCGCCCGCAGGCGGGACTACAACCTTCCAGGTGGAGGTGCGAGCGGTGGTGAACAGCGTCTTCACGCTCGCCGTCAGCCAAAGCGCGGCGCTGCTCGCGCAGGCTGAGCAGATCGCGCCTGGCAAGGAGATCGCCACCACGCCGATCATTGGCGGGCCGCCCGCGCTCCAGGCGGCGATCGGCGAGGCCCAGGACAGCTACCTGCCGCTGGTACGGCGGTAAGGCGATGGCTCCGCGCGCATTGACGCACCCCGCGCCCGTGGCTATAATGCCGCAGAGGGCTGCTCGTGCGCGCGGAGAAACATCACAATGAAGCTGATCGTATTCGTCACCGATGATGCACAGGCCGACGCCAGCTTGGACGCCCTGGTGGAGCAGGGGTTTCGCGTCACCCGCCTGGCGACGACGGGCGGCTTCCTGCGGCGTGGCAACACCACGCTGCTCGTCGGCGTCGAGGACAACCAGGTCGATCAGGCCCATGCCCTCGTGAAGCGCGCCGCCCCCGGCGCCCTCGCTATCTCCATGGATCTGGAGCGCTACGAGCGCCTCTGAAAGGATGAAGGATGAGGGATGAAGGATGACGCGCTGACCGGCCCTTCATCCCTCATCCTTCATCCCTCATTCCTAACATGCGCATCCTCTACCTCGCGGCCGGCATCCCCGTGCCCGGCAGCCTCGGCGGCAGCACCCACGCCTACGAGGTGGCGCGCGGCCTCGCCCAGCTTGGCCACGAGCTGCATCTCGTGGCCGCCTCCCACGAGGGCTGGGGCGGCCTCGCGCCCTTCGCCCGCCCCGTCTCTAGCAGGCTCGACGGCTTCCACCTGCACTACCAGGACGTGCCCAAGGCGCTGAGCCTGCTCGGCGCGGCGCCCATCCTGCGCCTGGCCCGCGCCCTGCGACCCGACGCGATCATCGAGCGCTACTACAACTTCGCTGGCGTCGGCCTGATCGCTGCCCGCCAGCTCGGCGTGCCCGCGCTCCTAGAGGTCAACGCCCTGATCGTGGACCCGCCATCCGTGCGCAAGCGCCGCCTCGACGACGCCCTTGGCGGCCCGATGCGCCGCTGGGCCACCTGGCAGTGCCACACCGCCGACCGCATCGTTACCCCGCTCCACACCACCGTCCCCGCCGCCATCCCCCGCCACAAAATCATCGAGCTGCCTTGGGGCGCCAACGTCGAGCGCTTTCTGCCGCGCTTCGGAGACAAGGAGACAAGGAGACAAGGAGACAAAGAGCTAGGGGGAGCAGCCATTGGGCGCTCCTTGTCTCCCGGTCTCCCGGTCTCCTTGTCTCCCAACGTGGTGTTCATGGGCTCCTTCCGCGCCTGGCACGGCGTAACCGACGTTGTGCGCGCCGCGCTGCTGCTGCTAGAGCAGGGGCACGCGCTGCGCTTCACCCTGATCGGCGACGGGCCGGAGCGTGCCGCTGCCGAGGCCCTGGCCGCGCCGCACGCTGCCAGCTTCCACTTTACCGGGGCTGTGCCCTACGAGCGCGTGCCCGCCCTGCTGGCCGAGGCCGACCTGGGCGTGGCGCCGTTTAACACCGCGCCCCACCCGGCATTGCGCGCCGCAGGCTTCTTCTGGTCACCGCTTAAAATCTACGAGTACATGGCCGCCGGCCTACCCGTGGTGACAGCCAATCTCCCGCCGCTCAACGCGGTGATCCGCGACGGGGTGGAGGGCGCGCTCTTCCCCGAGGGCGACGTACACGCCCTGGCCGCCGCCATCGCCCGCGTGCTCGCCAACTCCGAGGTCGCCCGCGCCATGGGCGCCCGTGCCCGCGAGCGCGTGGTGGCCCACTACTCCTGGCAGCATCACTGCGCCGAGCTGGAGCGCATCCTCCAAAGCCTTCTCGCTGCAAGAACTCCGCTCCCCACTCCCCTTTGAGCAGAGTATACTAAGCTGCAAGGCCATCCAAAATCCAAAAAGGTGCATCCCTATGACCGGGGTCGCTGAGCTTGAGCTCTCGCTGCGGCGCTTCGACGCCGCGAGCTACACGGTCGATCTGCGCTTTAGCCTCCCGGCGAGCGATGTCGATGTGCGACCAGACCGCCGCGGCCCGATGATCGCGCAGTTTGATCTGCCGCGCCTGCACGCCCTCGCCGCCGACCCCGACGCCTACGGGGCGCTGCTCACCGCGAGCCTGTTTGCGCCCGCCGAGCTGGCCACCCTCTTCCAGGCCGCCAGCGCCGCCGCCCTCAGCCAGCAGCTGCCGCTGCGCGTGCGTCTGAGCATTGATGTTGGCGCCCCAGAGCTGCACAGCCTGCGCTGGGAGCTGCTGCGCGACCCGCTTGGCGATGCGCCGCTGAGCATGAGCGAGCAGATCCGCTTCTCACGCTATCTGAGCAGCGCCGACTGGCGCCAGGCGCGTGTGCGCCGCAAGGGCGAGATCCGCGCCCTCGTCTTCATCGCCCACCCCAGCGACCTCGCCACCTATCAGCTCGCCACCTTCGACTGGGCCGCCGAGCAGAAGCGCCTGGCCGCCGCCCTTGGCGCCATCCCCACCACCTTCATTGCGCCAGGCAGCGCCACCCTGGCGCAGCTGGAGGCCGAGCTGCGCAACGCGCCCGACCTCGTGATCATCGTCGCCCACGGCAGGTTTCGCGACGGGCCCGTACTCTGGCTGGAGCGCCCGGCGGGCGACAGCGATCTTGTCCCCGGCGCGCAGCTCGAGCTGCTCTTTCGTACCGTCGAGCAGTGCCCGCGCCTGGTGATCCTCGCGTCGTGCCAGAGCGCGGGCGACGAGTACGACGCGCTGCTCAACGCGCTTGCGCCCCGACTCGCCAGCGCCGGCGTGCCCGCCGTGATCGGCATGAGCGGCACGATCTCCGTCGAGACCGCCGGATCCTTCCAGCGTACCCTGATAGCCGAGCTGCTACGCGATGGCGAGATCGACCGCGCTGTTGCGGCGGCGCGGCGGGCCGTGCGCCTGCGTGGCGACTTCTGGATGCCTGTGCTTTTCTCACGTCTGCGCAGCGGGCGGCTCTGGTATGTGCCCGGCTTCGGCGACGACCAGCAGGGTTTCGCGCGCTGGCCTTCCTTGCGCAACAGCATCCTGAACCAGCGCTGCACGCCGATTCTCGGCTCCGGGCTGTTCGAGCCGCTGCTCGGCTCCACCCGCGAGATCGCCCGCCAGTGGGCCGAGACCCACGGCTTTCCGATGGAGCCCCACGAGCGCGAGGATCTGCCGCAGGTCGCCCAGTTCCTCGCCGTAAACCAGGATAGCCAGTTCCCGCGCGACGAGCTGGCGAACTATCTGCGCAACGAGCTGGTGCGACGCTTCGGCGACCAGCTGCCGCCCGAGCTGCGTGAGGCCCGACCGGGCACGCTCGACCGCATGATCGAGAGCGCCGGCGCACTGCTCCGCAAGCGGGCCGCCGGTGAGCCGCACGACGCCCTGGCGCGCCTGCCCTTTCCGATCTATATCACCACCAACGCGGATCAGCTGATCGAGGCGGCCCTCACGGCGCGTGGAAAGCAGCCACGCGCGCTGATCTGCCCCTGGAACGATTATGTGCGCCGCACCCAGGACGACTACGACGACCAGCCGACGCCGGAGCATCCGCTTGTCTATCACCTTTTTGGGCGCCTCAGCGAACCAGACTCGGTGGTGCTTACCGAGGACGACTACTTCGATTTCCTGATCAACGTGACGCGCAACAGCCTGCTGATCCCCGACACCGTCGGCGCGGCCCTCAACGACACGGCGCTGCTCTTTCTTGGCTTTCGCCTCGACGACTGGAGCTTCCGGGTGCTGTTCCGCAGCCTGATCAGCAAGGAGGGCCGACTCAAGCGCCGCCGCCTGACCCACGTGGCCGTGCAGATCGACCCGGACGAGGGCCAGATCACCAACCCCGACCGCGCGCGCGTCTACCTTGAGGAGTATTTCCAGGGGGCCGACATCAGCATCTATTGGGGCAGTGTAGAGGATTTTATCACCGAGCTGCTCCGCCAGCTTCCCGACGTCCCGGTCGCTGAGCAGCCGACGCCCGCTGGGGCGGGGCGCTTGTGAGCAGTGCGGGCGCAAACCCCTTCATCGGGCCACGCTCGTTTCGCGCCGGCGAGGTGCTGTACGGGCGCGCCCGCGAGACGCGCAAACTCGTCAATCTGCTGATCGCCGAGCGCATCGTGCTGCTCCACTCGCCCTCCGGCGCCGGCAAAAGCTCGCTGATCCAGGCGGCGCTCATCCCGCGCCTGCGCGAGCGCGGCTTCGCGGTGCCACGAGTGATTCGGCTCAGCACCGCCCCGCCCAGTGGGCTCCAGGGCGCCAATAGGTATGTTTGGAGCACGCTGCTCTCCCTGGAGGAAGATTACGCCCGCGAGGAGCGGCTTGAGCCAGCGGCGCTGGCCGCGCTGAGCCTGGACGCCTACCTGGAGCTGCGCCTCGCCGACGCCACCAGCGAGACGATGTTGATCTTCGATCAGTTCGAGGAGCTGCTGACGCTCGATCTGGTTGATCGTGACGCCAAGCTGGAGTTCTTTCGCCAGCTCGGGCAGGCCCTTGAGGCGCGCAGCCGCTGGGCGCTGTTCGCCATTCGCGGCGATCGGCTCGCCGAACTGGAGCCGTATGCCCGCCCGGTCCCCACCCAGTTTGCGGTGCGCTTCCCGCTGGAGCTGCTGCGCGTAGACGCAGCCCAGGACGCGATGATCCGGCCCGTGGAGGCGCGCGGCGTGCGCTTCTCGGCGGCGGCGGCCGAGCGGCTGATCGACGACCTGCGCCGGGTACGCGTGCAGCTCCCCGACGGCAGCACCGAGGAGCGCCTGGGCGACACGATCGAGCCAGTGCAGCTCCAGGTGGTCGGCTATCGGCTCTGGGAGCGCGTGGCCGACACCTCCACCGAGATCGCCGAGGGCGATGTTACGGCTGTGGGCGACGTAGATGCGGCACTCGCGGAATACTACAGCGAGCGAGTTGTAGCCATTGCTGCGGCGAGCGGGGCGTCCGAGCGCAGCCTGCGCGACTGGTGCGAGCAGCAGCTGATCACGGATCAGGACGTGCGCTTCCAGGTGCTGATGGGCCATGGCGAGAGCGGTGGCCTGGCGAACAAGGCCATCCAGGGCCTGGTCGACACCCATCTGGTGCGCGCCGAGCCGCGCCGCGGCGCACTCTGGTACGAGCTAGCCCACGACCGGCTGATCGCGCCGATCCGCAAGAGCAACGCCGCCTGGCGCGAGGCGAACCTGAGCCTGGTGCAGCGCCAGGCCGACCTCTGGGACGACGAGGGTCGCGCCGATGGCCTGCTGCTTACCGGCGACGCCCTGCGCGAGGGCCAGCGCTGGGGCGAGACAAACGCTGCGACGCTCACGGAGATCGAGCGCGAATTTCTGCGTGAGTGTATGGCGGCCGTGCAGATCAGTCAACAGCAGCGTGAGCTGGTGCGTAATCGTGTGCTCGCGATCGCCCTGGGGATTATCAGTGCGATCATCTTGATCGGCTTCACCGTCACCTTCAGGTTCTACCAGCAGGCCGAGATCAACCGGCTTGACGCAGAGCATGCGGCGGAGACCGCTCAGGCGGAGGGGCGCCGTGCGGCCGCCGCCGAGCGCATCGCTCGCCTTACCGTGCTGTCCAGCGCGAACTTCGAGACCCGACCGCAGCTTGGGCTCCTGTTCGCCGTCGAGGCGGCGCGCTCGCCCCTTGACGCCACAGCCACCCTCACCATCACGGCCCAACGCGAGTTGCTGCGCCAGGGGCTGAGGCAGATCGGTGGGCGACCCCTGGGTAGGTTGACGGAAGCGGCGGTCGCCATTGCATACAGCCCCGACAGTCGGCTTATCGCGGCGGCTGCCGGCTCAACCGTGCAGATCTGGCAGCGCTTTCGCCCCGCTGAGCCTCCGCTCACCTTCAGCCTCGCTGCGGCGATCACGAGCCTCGCCTTTAGCACCGATGGCCGCTGGCTTGGCGCCGCTGGCGAAGCGGGCGAGCTGCGCCTCTGGCCGCTCTCCGAGGCCGGAGTCGTGGGCGAGCCGATCACCCTTGGCGGGCACACGGGGCGTATCCACGCCCTGGCCTTCCACCCGGCGGGACGCTGGCTGGCAACGGCATCCGGCGACGGCACGCTGCGCCTGTGGGATCTCGTCGCGCAGCCGCCCACAGCCCGGCTGCTCCTTACCGATGCCGGCGATGTTCACGCGGTAACCTTCGGCGGCGACGGTGGTCGTCTGTTCGCGGGCGTGAACGGGCCGGACGCAGGCGCGACGGGCCACGCTGTGTTGGTCTGGTCGATGGGCGCGAGTGGCCCAGACCCTACGCCACAAAGCCTTGAGACGGGCAACCCTGTATATCTTCTGGATGCGAGCAGCGATAGCCGCTGGGTGGTAGCCGGGATGGACGAGCTCAAGGTTGCGCTCTGGGATCTCGGCGCCGACCCGCAGCGGCCCGCCCCAGCGCAGTTCAAGCTGCCGGGGACAGAGTGGGTCACGGCGCCGCGTTTCAGCCCCGATGGCCGCTGGCTCGCGCTGCCAGGCGCAGTGACTACGCTCTACGATCTTACCAGCGGCGATCTGACGAAGCCGACCCAGCGTCTGCCCGCCTTCGCCTTCATCGGCGCGGCAAGCGGCTTCAGCCCTGATGGTCACTGGCTGATCACCGCGGGCAACGACCGGCTGGTGCGCGTCTGGGATATGAGCAATTTCGCCGAGCCGCCGCTCCAGCTGCGCGGCCACGAACGCGGCATCACGGCGGTTGCCTTCAGCCCCGACGGTGCTGCGCTTGTCTCGGCCGACAGCCAGGGCGATGTGCGCGAGTGGGCAGTGCCCGGCTTCGCGATCGACCCTGTGCAGCTCAGTGGGCCGCTCCAAACGGAAGGCATCCAGCTTTGGCGCAGCACGCCCGGTGAGGCCGTTGGCGCACGCCGCATGCTCACACTGGAGCCCGGCTCCTACGGCGTCGCGATCAGCCCGAGCGGGCGCTGGGCGGCCTCCATCGCTGCGGGCACCAGCCTTCGCCTCTGGGATCTAAGCGACCCGAGCGCCGAGGCGGTGCCTCTTGCGGCGTCCGGCTTCTGGGCCATGCCGATCTTCGACCCGCGCGAGCGCTGGCTGATCGGGGCCGATGCCGCCGGCATGGTACACCTGTGGTCGCTGGATGCCGAACATCCTGGCGAGCTCGTTGCCGAGTGGCAGGCCCAAAATGGTGGGGCGGTGCGCGACCTGGCGCTAAGCGCCGATGGCACGCGCCTGGCGACCGCAGGCGATGGCGATGGGCTGGCCCGCGTCTGGCTGCTCGACACGCTGCGGTCGCCCGCAGCGCCCCAGAGCATCGACTTGGCGGCGGGCGGCGGGCTGTCGTGGACGATCCGCGCGGTGGCGATCAGCCCCGATGGGCGCTGGCTGATGGCCGGAAGCTGGGAGAACGATAACAGTGTGCGCGTCTGGGATCTGGGTCGCCCCGCCACCCTCGTCGGCACACCCGTTGCCGAGTTTAACTTCGCCAACCGCGCCTTCGACGTTGCCTTCAGCCCCGATAGCCGCTGGGCTGCGGCGGGCAGCTGGGACAACACAGTGCGCTTACTCGATCTAGAGGCCGCCACGCCGGAGTGGCAGGCGCTCACCGGGTTTGCGGCGCGGGTGCTCACGCTGGATTTTAGCCCCGACAGCCGCTGGCTCGCGGTGGGCAGCGAGGATCGCGCGGTGCGTCTCTGGGATCTCGCCCTCACCGATCTCTCGGACCCGCAGGTGGTGCTCGAAGGGCCATCCAAGATCGGCTTCATCCAGTTTAGCCCCGATGGGCGCTGGCTGCTCACCGAGGTGGGCGAGTACGCCTCTACCCATTTCGCACGCACGGGCGGTGGCATCCTGACCGGCGACGCGCAAACGCGGCTCTATCACATGGACGGCGCGGAGCTGCTCGCCCTCGCATGCGCTACAGCTGGGCGAAATCTTGCACAAGATGAGTGGCAGCGCTACCTTCAGGCGAGTAGCACGCAGCCCTATCACGACACCTGTCCGGCTGCAGCGGCGACAAGCACAGCAAATGAGCAGCACTTGTTAGCCGAGTCGCTGGTGCAGCGCGCCTTTATGCTGGCGAACACCGCTCATGCCAGCGAGGCCCGCCAGCTCCTGGAGCAGGTGCGCGAGCTCGACCCAGAGCGGATCGACCCTGTGGTCGTGGCGAGCTTCGACCAGGTAGCCCTGCGCGCAGCCCTCGCCCTCGTCGACAATAGAGACATCCTTAGGGCAGCCCAGGTTTACGCCGCTCTCGACGCCGATACGCCCGGCCTGATCACAGCCGAGGACTGGAACAGCCTCTGCTGGCAGGGCAGCCTCGCGGGGTACGCCGCCGAGCTGCTGCCGGCCTGTGATCGCGCGGTGGCGCTCGATCCCACAAATGGCGGCATCCGCGACAGCCGGGGGCTCGCACGCGCGCTCACCGGCGATCTGGCTGGCGCCGCAGCTGACTTCGCGGCTTTTATCGACTGGGCGGCAGACACCAAGTATGCAGCGCAGATCCCCCAGCGCGAGGCCTGGATCGCCGCCTTACAGGCCGGCCAGAATCCATTCGACGCCGCGACTCTCGCCAAGCTGCGCCAGCAATAGCCTCGCAATCCGCCCTGTGGCGGTTGACAGCCCACCCGATCTTAGAACATAATGCTAGCGGCTTCAAGTGCGGGGGCGCGGGGCAACCCGGTTCCCCGCACTCACTGTGTGCGTTTTAAGGAACAAACGATGACTCTTATGAGTGTCGGCGGCCTAAAAAAATACTTCGGCGCCGAGCTGATTTTCCAAGATATTAACTTTCAGGTGGCGCGCGGCGAGAAGGCCGCGCTTGTGGGCGTCAACGGCGCCGG
>Ga0209490_10005615_pt1 | contig 11402 bp, 11 predicted proteins | sample MAT06_FD_187209 | JGI IMG/M metagenome (GOLD analysis project Ga0209490, IMG submission 187209) | Freshwater microbial communities from Lake Fryxell liftoff mats and glacier meltwater in Antarctica - MAT-06 (SPAdes) (version 2) | ecosystem: Environmental > Aquatic > Freshwater > Ice > Liftoff...
AGGCAGCACCGAGGCGATTCCTTCGGAGAGCTTCGCTAACGCAGTAGTACCTGCTGCTCCGGTTTATCTCATGCGCCATGTGCTGATTCCGACTCGGATCAACCCGCCCATTGTTAAGCCCTTTTCCTAATCATGCACCGTGCCATCCGGCAAAATCGCCTCTCTTAAACACGCTCCAGTCAAATTAGCGCTGGTGATCTTCGCTCCTTTTAAATTAGCGCGGTGCAAATTTGCCTCTGACAAATTGGCTAAGCTCAAATTAGCGCCCTGTAAATTAACACCTCGGAGGTTTGCTCGGCTGAGGTTTGCCGAATGGAGATTTGCGTCCGTTAAATCTGCCAAACTCAACGTGGCTTCTCGCAGATCCGCTTTACGAAGATTTGCCTCCACCAAACTCGCTTTGTAGAGGTTCGCTCCAATCAGGGTAGCGCTCACCAACGTTGCTCGATGCAAACTTGCCCCCAAAAGATTTGCCATGCAGAGGTTTGCCAAATTCAGGTTTGCCCCGCGCAAATTGGCAGCATAGAGGGCGGCTCCTACCAAGTTTGCCATGCAAAGATTTGCCATGCTCAGGTTGGTCAGACTAAGATTTGCCTCACGCAAATTTGCCATGCTAAAGTCTGCTTCACGCAGATCAGCTTTGTAAAGACTGGCTTCCCATAAATTCGCTTTGTGCAAAATTGCGGTATACAAAGTTGCCCCTTCTAGTAAAGCTGTACATAGATTTGCCTCACGCAGATTTGCCATAGTGAGATCAACTTGGCTGAGGTCAGCTTCTCTAAGATCGGCTTTGTAGAGATTTGCCTCTCGTAGGTTGGCTTTGTATAAAACGGCTGTATAAAGGGTTGCTCTTTCCAATACCGCAATTCCCAGATTGGCTCCCTCTAGGTTTGCCATGCTGAGATCGCCTTGACTAAAGCTAACCTCGCGCAACTCAGCCTTGTAGAGGTTGATCTCTCTCAAATTTGTTTCTTTGAGATTGGCTCCCTCAAGATTGGGAGTGATTTTTGGATTGTCATGTGACCACTCGTTCCACGCTTCCACTCCTTGCTTCACTATTGCAAGGTGCCCCTCGTTTGCCATCTGGTTCAGCCCTGATTGCTGTATGAAACAGTCGTAGTTCTCGCAAAGCTACTTAGCTCAGTATTCCCAGTGATTATGGAATCTAAACCAGCCGTTTTACCCATTCGTCAGTCCTCTTCCAATCCCCAGAGACTAAATCGGTTCTATTAGTGATACATCTGTAATGTTCGTTCTGAGGGACAGGCAGCTATGTATGTATTAGTTGGTGGAGCAGGAATGATGGGTCTGGGGTTAGCGCAGCAGTTATTAAATCTGGGTCATACGATCGCCATTATTGACGCAGATCCGCTTGCCTGTCGCTTTGCGCGTGAAAAAATTGGCGTGATGGCATTTGAGGGTAGTGCAGTCAGCACAACGGTTCTGCTGGAAGCGGGAATTAGACAAGCCAACGCGGTCATTGCGGCACTGAGGGATGATGCATTGAATTTGGCATTGATCACCCTGTCTAGAAGCTATGGTATTTCCCATATTGTGGTGAGAATGCGCGATCGCGAATTCCTAGAAGCCTATCGTCTTGCCGGAGCCAGCCATGTCATCAGTACGATTGATTTGGCAGTCACAACGATGGTCAATGCGATTGAATACCCCCAAATTGAGTCAATGATGCATTTTGAGCAAGGACAAGTGGAGGTCTTAAAGCTGCCTGTTCCGGGCGATTGTTATGTGGCAGGTCGCACCGTTGCCCAAATTGCTCAAGACCCGCGCTTTCCCACGGGTTCGTTGATTATTGGGTATCAATGCCATGCCTGTGCAAATTTGGAGATTCCCAACGGTAATACTGTTCTTGAAGCAGGCTCTACGATCCTAGTCGTCACTCGTCCAGAGCTAGTTCACCCCATGATTGATTACCTCGGCATTCAGGCTAGTCATCTTCCAACGTTAGAAGTTTCTCATCTAAATCTTTGATGTAAGGCTGAACCAAGTCTTCTGGGACGATTCGCTTGCGGAGCGCATCGCTAACAGCGCCCTTTTCGGCTAAGAGCAAGCGCCGCCGAATCGCATCTAGCCCCCTGCGATCGCCCTCCAATTGACCTGCCCGATGTTGATTGTAACGATCGCGTAGTACCCGCTCAGACTGGGCAACTCGCGCTTGATAGGATGCCCACAACTCCTCATAAACCGCCTTCGGCAACACACCTGATTTCAGCAAACTATCCAGTTCATCTTGAGCCGCTTTAGACCCAATTAACTGAATCTGTAACTGCCCAACTTCCCGCATGACATCAGAAACACGGCTGATTTTTAGCCGCTTGACCAGCCAAGGTAGGCTTAATCCTTGTCCAACTAGGGAAAACAAAACGGCACCGAAAACCAGCGCAATGATGTTATCCCGTCCTGGCATTGTCAGCGGAATACTGAGCGCCAATGCCATTGAGAGTGAACCTTTGATGTTCCCCAGAAACAGAACATGCTGCCAGCGTAGCGGAATCGGGCGATCGAACCAGCGCAGTCCCGCCAACAACAAATAGACCGAGAGAATCCGTCCCAGTTGATACGCCAGAATTACTAGCAGAATAGATGGCAGAATACTCCATAGGGTCGCTGGGTTAATTTCGATGCCAATCAGCAGGAAAATAAATGTATTCACCCCAAAACCAGCGTATTCCCAAAAACTCAACAAAGTAATTCGATCTGAGGCAGACGAACTGCGAGATAGCCCAAGATTGCCAAAAATCAGCCCAGTGATCACGACCGCTACCGCACCCGATACCCCCAAAAATTGACCGATCTGAAACGTTCCTAACGCCAAGGCAACAGTCAATAAGAGACTGCTCAACGGGTCATTCAATCGAGCAAATATCGGTAGGCTCAAGTAGCCTAAGATGACCCCCACGAGTGCCCCACCCAAGGCGACCACAAGCAGTTCCTTCACGCCTTCAAAAACCGTGAGAGACCCGGTAGCATAAACGACTAAAACCAAATTGAAGGAGACTAGAGCAGCCGCATCGTTGAACAACGTTTCTCCTTCAACAATGGTGGACAAGCGGGAAGGCACCCGGATCTCCTTAAAAACCGCGATCATGGATACGGTGTCGGTATTTGCCAGAATCACTCCGATCAAAAATGCCGGAATCCAGGGTAGCCCCAGCCCAAATTTAACCAGAACCGCGATAATTGCTGAGGAAAAGAGAGAGCCTGGACCCGCCAAAAGCGCGATCGGCTTAACGGTGATGCGGAGACGGCTGATCTCCGTATTGATTGCAGCTTCAAAAATCAGAATGGGTAGGAAAAGATTTAAGACTAAGGATGGATCTAACCCAATTCGACGCGACAAAACCTCCGTAATGGGTAGACCTGCCAGAACCAATCCTGTGACATAGGGAATTTGCAGTCGTTGAGTGATCAGTGCGACTGCTGTGGCGATCAACAGCAGAATGATCAAGATAATGACCAGTGCAGGAATGTTTCCTGCCGTTGGGCTGTTTGTCGCAGGATTGCTACCCAAAGGGGGCTGTTGGATTATAATCCAGTCCATTTCCGATCACCTTTTATACACGCGATTTTCTCTGTTTGAGGTGATACAAGCCATTCGATATTGTCTGTTATCGCAAGCATGATACCCATTCTTTTTTTAGATGTTTTGCTGTCACCGCTGATTTTTACCCATTGAGGCGCTTGAGATGGCTTGCCTACCCACTTTATTTTTCAGAAAAGAGCCTAAATGGGTTCTATGGGATAGGTTCCAGGAATCGCATCGGTTCAAGAGCCTAATTTAGATGTAGATGAAGATATTGCAATGATTCAGGATACTGCGTGATTCCGGTTGAAGAAAGAACTGTGACTACGATCGCACTGTTGCATCTTTGCGCTGGGTAGCATAGAACCACATTGTTTTCATGAGAATGACTATGAAAGGATCAACTCAGATTTCGGTACTGATTGGGCTGGCGATCGCGGCGCAAGCTGCGATCATCGGCGCAGTGGTGTATGCCAAATCCACGAGTCGCACAGCAACAGCTAGCCAAACGACAACCCAGACCGGGTTTGTGAAAGCAGCGATGCCCGATGGCGCGATCTCCAACGAAGTATTGATTGTCGGTCCTGAATGCGATCGTCCCGAAGGAATTCGGGCGCGAACATTAGCTAGCAGTTTGGCAAAGCTCAACATTCCCTACCGACGAACCGAGTCTATTTCAATGAACTCTGATTCCACAGAAAACATTTTTGAAGCCATGGAGCAAATGGATCATTTGATGAAGGGAGATTCCCCGGTTGTATTTATCAACGCTAAAGGCAAAGCGAACCCAACCATCGATCAAGTAATTGCAGAATATCGTTTAGCAGTTCCTCAGTGAGGCTTAACTTAGACGATCTCTAGAACAGGTACGCCGCTGGTTTCGACTGCTCTCAACCCGCCGCGATCGCGCCCTGAGCATCGCCAGGATATCACCTCGAAGAAGCCCCAAATCTGGCGCAAACCTTCAACCTTTTGGAACTTCTCGGTTCCTCTAAATAGTGAAATGGTATGCTTTAAGCCATCAACGCTAGGGGTGCCTGAGTTTTCAGGCTGAGAATACACCCTGAGAACCTGAGACCGGATCATACCGGCGGAGGGAAGCTGTTATTTAGAGGAACTAAGCTATGCGGACAGAATGGATCGCTAAACGACGCGGACAGAGCAATGTGTCTCAAATGCACTATGCGCGTCAGGGTGTGATTACGGAAGAAATGAACTACGTTGCCCAGCGGGAAAAGCTCCCTGCTGAACTGATTCGGGCGGAAGTGGCGCGGGGGCGGATGATTATTCCCGCTAACATCAATCATCCCAATTTGGAACCGATGGCGATCGGGATTGCGTCCAAATGCAAGGTGAATGCCAACTTGGGTGCATCCCCTAATTCTTCCAATATGGATGAAGAAGTGGCAAAACTGCATCTCGCCATCAAGTATGGTGCCGATACGGTGATGGATTTGTCCACGGGCGGCGGCAACCTGGATGAAATCCGCACGACGATCATCAATGCCTCTTCTGTGCCCATTGGCACGGTGCCGATTTACCAGGCATTGGAAAGCGTTCACGGCAACATTGAAACCCTAACTGCGGATGATTTTCTGCATATCATCGAAAAACATGCTCAGCAAGGGGTTGACTACCAAACCATTCACGCAGGTATTTTGATTGAGCATTTGCCCTTAGTCCGCAACCGGGTTACAGGGATTGTCTCTCGTGGGGGTGGAATTTTGGCGCGTTGGATGCTGCATCACCACAAGCAAAACCCGCTGTATACCTGCTTTAATGACATTATCGAAATTTTCAAAAAGTACGATGTGTCGTTTAGCTTAGGTGATTCCCTGCGTCCCGGCTGTCAGCATGATGCTTCGGATGAAGCGCAGTTAGCGGAACTAAAAACCTTGGGGCAATTAACTCGCAAAGCCTGGGAACACGATGTCCAGGTGATGGTTGAAGGTCCGGGACATGTGCCGATGGATCAAATTGAGTTTAATGTGCGGAAGCAGATGGAAGAGTGTTCGGAAGCACCGTTTTATGTGCTGGGTCCGTTGGTGACAGATATTGCGCCGGGATATGACCACATTACCAGCGCGATTGGGGCGGCGATGGCGGGTTGGTATGGGACGGCGATGCTGTGCTATGTCACACCCAAGGAGCATTTAGGATTGCCGAATGCGGAAGACGTGCGAAATGGGCTGATTGCTTACAAAATTGCGGCTCATGCGGCGGATATTGCCCGTCACCGTCCGGGTGCGCGCGATCGCGACGATGAACTGTCTGCGGCTCGCTATAACTTCGACTGGAACCGCCAATTTGAACTATCCCTTGACCCAGAACGGGCGAAGGAATATCACGATGAAACGCTGCCAGCCGATATTTACAAGACTGCGGAGTTTTGCTCGATGTGTGGTCCGAAATTCTGCCCCATGCAGACCAAGGTCGATGCGGATGCGTTGACGGAGTTGGAGAAGTTCTTGGCAAAAGAGCCTGTAGCGCAGGTTTAACTGGCAACCAAGGGCGATCGCTTTTTTGATGGGAGCGATCGCCCTTGGTTAATAAACACCTTGCCAAGCCTCTCCTATCTTGTTATCCAGCAGAGGTATTTAAAGCCAGCAACTTTAAAGCCAGCAATGGTTAATCAGGAAGTCGAGTATGTTAGTACAATGCAAATTGAGAGTATCTTTTATCAGTTAGCCGACTGGATAAAAAATAATCTGCCCGAAATAAGCAATAGTTCGCTGCTCACGGTTCTGCTCTACCGTCCAATCCTCAATTTTACCCGTGCGGGTGAGTGCGTTGGAGAGGGGTTGTAGTGCAAACTCGATAACGAGGGTAAATTAGAGCCGAAGGACAGCAACGTTATGATGTTAGCTGACGAAATGACACTCGCTGAAGAATTTTTAGAGACATGGCGATCGCGATTGGAGACAGAGTTACCAGAACAAAACTCTATCAATCGGGACAGCATTGTCCATTGGCTGATTGGAGAAAACCCCGCTCGCTTAAATGACTTCACTCCAACCCAACGGCACATTGCAGAACAAGCAATGGACTATCGCTATCGCATTTTGCGGCAGCGGTATCTCGATGCTTCACCGGTAAAAGCCTACAAAGGACTGATTCAACGCCTCAGCAACCTATTCCTGATTCGCAACAAAATTCGCACCTGGATTGCCCTATCCCGCGATCGCCAGCGCAGTGTGGTAGACGTGCTAGAAGAAGTGATCCAAGAACTATTGCAAGGCGATCGCTATATGCAACAGCAAGCAACTTGGATTGCTCAATGCACTAAAGATACGCGCCTGAGAAATGCCTTACTGTTGGCAAGCGTAGAGGAATACTGTCTGCGCCCGATTCGCAACCAACCGCTGCTTTGCTATCGCTTTGTCAACTATCTGCGGCGCACCCAAAAAGGCGGCATGACTCAAGTTCCGGCCAATGATTTTATTCGGCTCGTGTCTCATGAGATTGCACCCGATGAAGCAGAAGGCTCGGTGAGTCTGCTCGATTCTCGTGCCGTTGCCGAATATCAAGCAGCCCAAGCCCTGCAAGAGCAACAAGAAACCCGCAATGCGGTTCAGTGCCGATTTGAAGATTATTTAGTAGAAAAGCAGATAGACCCCAACGCGACCGCGTGGCTCAGGCTTTATTTGCAGGGACAATCTCAAGAGGCGATCGCCAAAGCCTTGGGCTTAAATGTGAAACAGATCTATCGCCTCCGAGAAAAAATTAGCTATCACGCCACTAAAGTGTTTGCTGTAAAAACTCAATCCGATTTGGTGTCCTCTTGGCTGGGTAACACAGAGCTTTCCTAAACCTATTTGCCGCTAGCCCAACAAAAACCGAGGCGGAGCTAGCCAAAATAGAGTACTACGCCCAATCGGAGAGCCGGTTTCAGGTAAGGTCAAACCAATGATTCCGGCTTTTTTCAGTTCAACTGCGCCTTTCACTTCCCCCCAAGTTAACTGTTCTGCCCAAGTGCTGAGGCTCGGTTCATGCCCAACCAGTGCTAAGCATTCATGGTTGCCGGGTGTCCACGTAGAGAGCCAAGCCAACCACGCTGTAATGTTTCCGTTAGAAGCCAGGTAATTGGCTTCTTGTAGTTGGGTACTTAAACCAACGTCCACCAAGATATCGGCGGTTTGTTTGGCGCGTACCAAAGGGCTAGTGAGGATCAAATCAAACTTCAACCCCAAATCGATTAGTCGTTTGGCAACTAATCGAGTCTTTTTTTTGCCGTCTTCCGTGAGCGGACGTTCATCGTCGTTGGTATAGGTGCCAGATTCGCCAGCTAACCCATGCCGAATTAAATACAGTTCAATCACGATTAGGATGGTTATTAAAATCTGGGGACTTTATTTGAGTTAAATTTTGAGGTTGGGTCGAATTTGTTGAATTTGAGGATCTTCGACCCATCAAAATTTCTTGAATGAAACTCTAGCTCATGCCATTGCGATAGTGTTGATCGGGATTAATCAGCCGCAACAATTTTTGTTTCACTTGAGTGTCGTATACAGTCCACTTCATTTTCGCGTAGTCAACACTTTCGGCAAAGCCGGAGAGAAAGCCGAGGGGAATTTCAAAGCCGCCTGCCTGCGATCGCCCGCCGCCAAAGAAGCGCCCCTGAGAATCATGACCAAAGGCTTCTTTCAAAAATTCATCGGGATCAAGGGTGATTTTATTCGTCCGCAGGGAGCCGATCACCAGTTCCAGGTCTTCATCTTCATCATGCACAATGCCATATACAACCGCTGTATGCACGTTTTCTTCGGTGACTAAGAAGTCTGCGGCTTGGGGAATGGCATCGCGATCGTCGTACCGCAAATAGCCCACTCCGGCAATGGAAAAGTTATTTTGAACGACGCGATTTTTCAGCGATCGCTCAATCACATCCATGACTTGCTTCGAGCGGGAAGATTGCAACACTGCATTTAGCAATTGAGCGTCATAAAATCGACTGAGATAAGCCGCCGCCAAAAAGTCTTCCTCTTGAGCTTGTCTGAGCGCGTTGGTATCCGATCTCAACCCATGCATCAACGCCGTAGCACATTTCACATGTTCACTGGAATTGTTATCTAGCTTCAGCAGCCCCGCCTGCAAATATTGAGTCACAATCGTGGCAGTGGCGCGAGTATAAGGGCGAATATCAATAAACTCTGCCTTGATCTCACCCTGAGCGCTGTGATGATCAATCACAACGACGGCTGGAATACCTGCTGCTTCCAAAGACGGGGTTAATTGGCTAGTAGTGCCCTGATTATCGATTAAGACATAGCCTTGATAGGCTGCCAGATTGCGATTTTTTAAAGTATTTAACGCCCAGCGCTGCACGGGTAAGCTGGTTAATTTGACTAGGGCGATATTTTCTTGATGGCTCAAGGTTCCGGCATAGACCATGTCGCACTGAATGTCATACTTTTGGGCGATCAGCTTATAAGTCCAAGCAGAAGACAACGCATCGGGATCAGGGAAATCTTGCAGCACAATTAACTGGCGTTCCCCCTGATGACTTTCCAGCGATCGTTGCAACACTTCTACTTTCTGAAGTTGCTCCCGCGATCGCACAGTATCGTAGGAAGACGATTGGGTTCGATAAGTGGGAGACTCTTGTAGCGATTTAAGCAGTGGCTCTACCGGATTAGAAATAGCAGGAATCAGTTCAGAAACCGTTGATTGGGTATCGTCTGAGGGAGTCAACACACTATTGGATGTAATTTTGCGAATTGTCACAGAATTAGGGTTTTTTGAAGTAAAGGGTAGGTAGGTAAACAATGGCAGTAGAAATGCCTAAGCGATCGTTGCAGTCACTCATCAACCAAAAATACAAGGCTTCATCGGATACTTTAGATCTTCGCAAAAAAAGCGTGAAACTACATGAATCTTTAGTGCAATCTTTTAGAGCAAGGTTGGGTGATCATGACTTCTCAGTAAACCTGTGAAACGGATGATGGCTGCGATCGCTCGAAAAGCTGAATACCTTAAAATCTTCTCCCATAAATTACATCCCGATAACATACTTACGCCACTCCTGATTTAAGCCATTTTTTACATGCTTGGTCACTTCAAAATAAAGCCCACTGTAAGGTTTTTGAGGCGTAGCATGGAGCGGCATACTCGCTTCTTTGGGTGTGCGGCTGCCTTTTTTGACATTGCAGCGCACACAAGCCGTTACGATATTTTCCCAAGTATCTTTACCACCGCGCGATCGCGGAATCACATGATCCAACGTGAGGCTATCTCCGGTATAGCTGCAATATTGGCAGGAATATCCGTCTCGATGCAGTAAATTCTTGCGAGTCAATGGAATTTCTTTGTAGGGCACACGCACGTAATGGCGCAGCCGAATCACCGTAGGCAGTGGAAAGCCGGAATAAATATACTTACCATTATGTTCAACTTGCTCCGCCTTGCCCTTGAGCAATAGCACGACCGCCCTGCGCCAAGTAGTAATATTCAGCGGTTCGTAGGAAGCATTAAGCACCAGAACCTTACTCATCGGGATTCAGTGGCTAGAGAGATTTTCATGGATCTTAACACAGCTAAGATTTATGGGTGGGAAATTACGAGGGGGTAAACTGCCTAATTGACCTATTTTCAAAGGGCATCTATCCTGACTTTCAGCAGATTGAACGCGGCAGATTGATTGGATGTGAATGAATGTGGTGTGAATTAGGAGAAAAATATGCTGAGTTGGGAGCAAAGTTCAAATTTGGCGCAAATGCAGCGAGAACGAGCCTGGGTGGAGATTGATTTGGCAGCGATCGCTCACAATGTCACGCAAATCAAGCGACTGCTTCAGCCTCAGACTGCATTGATGGCGGTGGTCAAAGCGGATGCCTATGGACACGGCTCCAGTGCGATCGCTCAAGCAGCCCTGCAAGCGGGGGCAACCTGGTTAGGCGTGGCAACCATCCCTGAAGGGATTGAACTGCGAGAGTCGGGCATTCAGGCACCCATTTTGATTTTGGGTGCAACCTATACACCAGAGCAAATTCGCGCGATCGCCCGGTGGAATTTACACCCCACCCTTTGTACGCCGAAACAAGCGCTGGTGTTTGCGGAAACGATTGCGACCTTGCCCCATGGGTCACCGTTACCCGTTCACCTCAAACTCGATACGGGCATGTCTCGCTTGGGCACGGATTGGCAAGCCGCGACGGAGTTTGCCCAACTGGTGCATCGCTTACCAAACTTGGCGATCGCCAGCATCTATTCCCATTTGGCAACCGCAGAAAGCCTGGATCGAACGGTGGTCAATCAGCAGCAACAGCGATTTGAAACTGCGATCGCCCAGATTAAAGCGGTAGGCATCACCCCGCCCAAACTCCACCTGGCAAACTCCGCTGGCACCTTAACCGATGCTACCTTGCATTACGACATGGTGCGGGTCGGGCTTGCCCTATACGGACTGTATCCTGCGGCTCACTTAAAATCGGTCTTGGCTCTTAAACCCGTGCTGCAAGTGAAGGCACGCATTACCCAGCTAAAAACCATTCAGGCGGGAACCGGGGTCAGCTATGGACATCGGTTTATTGCCGATCGCGAAATGGCGATTGCGGTCATTGGCATTGGCTATGCAGACGGTATCCCGCGCAATTTATCGAACCAAATGAGTGCGATCGTTCAGGGTCAACTCGTGCCCCAAATCGGAGCCGTGACCATGGATCAACTCATGCTAGACGTGAGCCAGGTTGCCAATCTACAAGAAGGCGATGTCGTTACCCTTTTGGGGCAGGACGGCAAGGAATCTATTTCAGCCGATGATTGGGCAGAAACCTTGGGCACCATTTCCTGGGAAATTCTTTGCAGCTTCAAACATCGGTTGCCACGAGTTGCGGTCAGTCAGGCTTTACCAGGGTTTGCTTTA
>Ga0209490_10005616_pt1 | contig 11400 bp, 10 predicted proteins | sample MAT06_FD_187209 | JGI IMG/M metagenome (GOLD analysis project Ga0209490, IMG submission 187209) | Freshwater microbial communities from Lake Fryxell liftoff mats and glacier meltwater in Antarctica - MAT-06 (SPAdes) (version 2) | ecosystem: Environmental > Aquatic > Freshwater > Ice > Liftoff...
GGCGGTGAGCTTTGATTGGGATGTGTTTGTCAGTTGCGGGCAACCTGATCATGCGGATCCGGCATTGCAGGGAAATGTAAAGGGTGACCTTTTTTCCAGCCCGGATACGCTGACGTTCGACTACACGGGTCGCTTGTGGGCGTGCACTGATACGGCAGAGGCTAGCGAGGAGGAACTGCTGAAACTACGTGGCAACGACGCAGTGATTGCGATCGACCGCACCACTGGTGAGTCGAAGCGTTTCATGGTCGGCCCGGTCGGCTGCGAACTCGCCGGCCTCACTTTCACGCCGGACAACCGGACGGCATGGGTGAATGTTCAACATCCGACCAAAGACTGGCCCAATACGGCTCGGGACGGCAAGCCGCGCAGCACTACCGTCGTGATCCGCAAGAATGACGGCGGAGTGATTGGCTCGTAACGCCGACCATCTGGAGAACTTCTCAAAGCTTCTGTCACACCGGCCCTTCGACGGTCTCAGAGCCTGCCCGGTACCCGATACGGGGATTGACCGGGCAGTTGCCCGTGCCGGTATCCAAGTTTTGTAATCCGCTGATTTATCAACAAAATTGGACCCCGGCTTCGACCGGAGGAAGTCCCTTTTGGGACGCTGGAGACCAAAGTTTGAGGTTTATAGAAATTCCATCCGGCAAACTCGCCTATTGACGGGGTATTCCAGACATTTATGCCTCGAAACGCCCGCCGATAGTCGTGTTTCATTTTTAGCGCATGAGGTTCAGGCCATGTCGGATCAACGCTGCCTTGGGTTCAGCAACCGGCGTTACGGCGTGTTTGGGTTCTGCGGCTTGAACTTAAGCTTGGCGACGTCGTAGCCGCGCGCGGTCAATCGCGATTTGATGCCCGCGAGCGTGGCATCAGAAAGGGTCGGCTGGCGGGCCAGTATCCAGAGAAATTCGCGTGTCGGTTCACTAACCACCGCGTGCTGGTAGTCGGGATCGAGTTCAATCACCCAGTAGCGTCCCCACACGTTCGGCAGCCAGCTGAGCCACGCCGGGGCGAAGCGCACGCGTAGCTTCGCATTGCTGCCGTCATCGGTATCGAGCTTCGCTTCGCCGATCGCATCGTCGACTTTGCCGTTGGTTTGGCGGCAACGATTGATGACTTCGATGCGACCATTTGGCTTTAGCGCGTAGGTGGCGGTGGTGTCGGCCACGCACTGTGCCTGAAACTCGTTGGGAAAGAGGGCGATCTCGTACCACTTGCCGGCGTAGCGGTTCAGATCGACTTTCTCGACCGTCGTAAGCGGTAATGGCTGCTGCGCACCAGCCAACGTCGAAGCAATCAGGGCTAGCGCTGCGCACATCGTTCGAAGTTGTTTCATAAATCCCTTTGCTAGTGTGGTGCTTCGCAATTGATACACCTTATGGGCCATTGATCTGGCACGACTTGTTGCTGGTAATTGGCTTTACGCCGTCATTGCCGCGCAGGCGGGGATCTAAGTTGTCAGTATTTAGTGACGCCCAACTAAATCGAATTCCCGCCTGCGCGGGAATGACGGTTCTTTTATCGCGCGCGTCGCCTTCGTAAGCGCTGGATCGAATAAGTGCCAAACAGAACGAAGCACTGCACTAGACCAGTATCAGGCCAGTGTCAGACCATTAGCGCCGCCGCAACATTGCGGCCTTCGCTCAAGAGCACGTTGTAAGTACGGCACGCCGCACCGGTGTCCATGACGTCAAAGCCAATCCGCGCTTGACTAAACGACGCGAGAATACGGGTATCTGGAAAACGGAACGTCGCACCCGAGCCAAAGATGACCAGAGTCGGCTGCAACGCCAGCAGAACTGCAAAATCATCAAACACCAATTGATCGATGGATGGTACTACCCATGGGGTGATGAGCGTCTGTGCGGCAACGATCAAAGGCGCGGTAATGCGCTGGCCGCGGATATCAATGTAGCCGGGGCCATGGCCGGAAATCGTGTTCTGGCCGTCTTCAGCATGTAGATGCAGCTTCATAGGGCGGGCAAAGTCGGTGGATACGCCAAAAGCGCGATGCAGTCGGCTAAAATCAATTTTTGCAGTGCAGCAAGCACGGCGTGATTATAAGTTAGCCCCTTCATGTTAGCCCTTTGATGTTAGTCCTACCGTGTTAGTCCTCTGCGAACCATGAGCCACGAATTCTCCCGCATCAAGCGCCTTCCCCCATACGTTTTCAACATCACGGCTGAACTGAAGATGGCTGCCCGTCATCGTGGTGAAGACATTATCGACATGTCGATGGGAAATCCTGACGGCGCCACACCACAACACATTGTCGACAAACTGGTTGAAGCGTCCAAGCGGCCCAATACGCATGGCTATTCCGTTTCTAAAGGCATCCCACGGCTGCGAAAGGCGATCTGCGATTGGTACAAACGCCGTTATGACGTCGACCTTGACCCGGATACCGAAGCGATTGTCACCATCGGTTCAAAGGAGGGCTTGGCGCACTTGATGCTGGCCACACTCGACAGCGGCGATATGGTGCTGGTGCCGAACCCAAGTTATCCGATCCATATTTACGGCGCGGTGATCGCCGGCGCCCAAATCAAGCACGTCCGCATGACCGAAGGCGTGGACTTCTTTGCCGAGGCCGAAAAAGCCATTCGCGAGAGCTATCCAAAGCCGAAGATGTTGATCCTTGGTTTTCCGTCCAATCCAACTGCCATGTGCGTCGAATTGGATTTTTTCGAGCGTATCGTGGCGCTCGCCAAGGCAAACAATGTCCTGGTCGTACATGATCTTGCGTACGCCGATATCACTTACGACGGCTGGAAAGCGCCATCGATCATGCAGGTTCCCGGCGCTCGCGACGTCGCGGTTGAGTTTTTTACCATGTCCAAGTCGTACAACATGGCCGGTTGGCGCATTGGCTTTATGGTGGGTAACAAGGAACTTGTGGCGGCGCTGGCCCGCATCAAGGGGTATCACGACTACGGTACATTTACCCCGATTCAAGTTGCTGCCATCGCCGCACTTGATGGCCCACAGGCATGTGTGGCGGAGGTTGTTGCGGAATACCAATTGAGGCGTGATGTGCTGCACAAGGGGCTCGCTGAAGCAGGCTGGGAGACGACCAAGCCAAAGGCGTCAATGTATATCTGGGCGCGCATCCCGGAGCCCTACGCCAAAATGGGGTCGCTCGAATTTGCCAAGAAGCTGTTGGCCGAGGCGAAGGTCTCGGTGTCACCGGGAATTGGCTTCGGTGAATACGGTGACGACCATGTTCGCTTTGCGCTGATCGAAAACGCAGAACGGACCCGGCAGGCGGTACGTGGGATTAAAGAAATGTTTCGCAAGGACGGATTTCTCAAATGAACGTCATACACATCACGAACAGCACGCACGAAATCGTCGAGCCGGCATGGCTGGCGTCGGCAGAATCCGTCCACCGCCAACTCCGCCCCAATCTATCCACTGACTATATCGGGCGGATGAAGGAGGTTTTCGGCAGCGGCGCGGAGATGCTCGTTGTGCACGATGGTGAGTTTGTGCTGGGGCTCACGGTGTTTCGCGTCACCGAAAAGACCCATTACGGGCGCGAGTTGTACTGCGATGACCTCATTACCAACGAGGAAAAACGTTCTTCAGGCGTCGGCAAATTGATGCTCGATTCGCTGAAGGAAATTGCCGCCGCCCGCAAGTGCGACTATTTTTGTCTCGACTCTGGAACACAGCGGCAGAAGGCGCATCGCTTCTACTTCCGCGAGGGGATGACCATCAGCGCTTTTCACTTTGTTGCGCCACTGAAATGAGACCGATCAATGTTGGACTGTTGGGCCTCGGCACCGTCGGCGCCGGGACCATTGAAGTATTACGCCGAAACGCCGAAGAAATTTCGCGCCGCGCCGGGCGCGACATCCGCATCACCCATGCCACGGCAAGAGACATCACAAAGCCCCGACCGGTTTCGCTTGAAGGCATCACGATCGTTGCCGACCCGATGGAAATAGTCAGCAATCCCGATATCGACATCGTTTGTGAATTGATCGGCGGGGAAACCACGACCAAGGACCTGGTGCTAAAGGCCATCGAAAACGGCAAGCATGTCGTGACCGCGAATAAGGCGCTGTTGGCAAAGCACGGCAACGAGATCTTTGCTGCCGCCCAGCGCAAGAAAGTGATGGTTGCTTTTGAAGCGGCCGTTGCCGGCGGCGTGCCGATCATCAAAGCGCTGCGTGAAGGACTGACGGCAAACCGCATTGAGTGGATCGCGGGCATCATTAACGGCACCTCCAACTTCATCCTGTCGGAAATGCGCTCGCGTGGGGCAAGCTTTGCGTCTGTGCTGAAAGAGGCGCAAGCGAAAGGTTACGCTGAAGCAGATCCCACTTTCGACATTGAGGGCATTGATGCCGCCCACAAGCTGACCATTCTGTCGGCGATCGCATTTGGTGTGCCGGTGCAATTTGATAAAGCCTACACCGAGGGTATTTCAAATCTGACCGACAAGGACATCAAGTACGCCGAACAGCTCGGCTATCGCATCAAGTTGCTCGGCATCACCCGGCACGTCGCGGCCGGTATCGAGTTGCGGGTGCATCCAACGCTGATCCCGGCGAAGCGTCTGATCGCCAATGTCGAGGGCGTGATGAACGCGATTCTGGTCAAGGGCGACGCCGTTGGCGCGACCATGTATTACGGCCGCGGTGCCGGCGCCGAAGCGACAGCCAGCGCGGTTGTCGCCGATCTGGTGGATGTCACGCGGATGTTGACGGCCGATCCTGAACAACGAGTGCCTCACCTGGCGTTCCAGCCCGACCAACTGCACGACACGCCGATCCTACCGATGGGCAAAGTCGAAACGGCCTACTATTTGCGCTTGTCGGCATTCGACCGGCCCGGCGTAATGGCGGATGTCACGCGCATCCTTGCCGACAATGGCATCTCGATTGATGCGATGTTGCAAAAAGAAGCCGAGGAAGGGGAGGATGTCGTCGACGTCATTATCCTCACGCACCGCTGTTTGGAAGAAGATGCGGACAAGGCGATCGCCAAAATCGAAACGCTGGCCAGCATGGCCAGCAAAGTGGTGCGCATCCGCTTGGAGGAATTGAACTGATGGCCGAAACCGGCACCAACTCGGCGCGATACGTTTCCACCAGAGGCGCGGATGCTGACGCGCCGAAGTCGTTTTGCGAGATATTGTTGGCCGGGTTGGCGACAGACGGTGGCTTGTATCTTCCGCAGTCGTACCCATCGCTGAGTGAGGAAGATCTTCTTGGGATGCGCGACCTGTCGTATCCCGAACTCGCGTTTAACATCATCTCGCGCTTTGTTGACGACATCCCCCCGGAGGATTTGCGCACCATCATCAACAAGACGTACACGGCGGAGGTGTTTGGCAGCGATGACATCACGCCGCTCGTGACCCTCGAACCGGGATTGCACCTGTTGAAGTGTTCCAACGGCCCAACGCTCGCATTCAAGGATGTCGCGATGCAGTGGCTTGGGCATCTATTTGAGTACGTGCTGGCACGCGACGGACGCGAACTCAATATTCTCGGTGCCACCTCCGGCGACACCGGTTCTGCCGCCGAGCACGCGATGAAGTCCAAGCACGGTATCCGCGTATTTATGCTTTCGCCGCTGGGCAAGATGTCACCTTTCCAAACGGCGCAAATGTTTTCCTTGCAGGATTCGAACATCTACAACTTTGCGGTCGAGGGCGTGTTTGACGACTGCCAGGATATGGTAAAGGCGGTGTCCAATGACCTTGGCTTTAAGGCTGAATATCGTATCGGCGCCGTCAATTCCATCAATTGGGGACGCATCGTTGCGCAGGTCGTGTATTACTTCAAGGCGTACTTCGCCGCGACGGACAACAATACTCAACGGGTGAGTTTTTCCGTGCCGTCCGGCAATTTTGGCAACGTGCTGGCGGGCCATGTCGCCCGCATGATGGGTTTGCCGATTCGGCAACTAATCGTTGCAACCAACGAAAATGACGTGCTTGACGAGTTTTTCAGGACCGGGCGCTACCGGCCGCGCACGTCGGTCGATACCCGTCAAACATCGAGCCCATCGATGGACATTTCGAAGGCGTCAAATTTTGAACGCTTCCTCTACGATCTTGTGTGGCGCGATCCCGCCGTGGTCCGCGAACTGATGCACAAGGTCGAGGCGGAAGGTGGTTTTGATCTTGCCGCTTGCGAAAAAATCTGGGCACGCCTACCGGCGTTTGGGTTTGTCTCCGGCAAGTCGTCCCATGCAGATCGCGTCAATACCATTCGCGAAGTCGAACGTAAGTACGGGCTTGAGATTGACCCGCACACGACCGACGGCATCAAGGTCGGACTCGAAATTCATGATGGAAGCGGTCCGCTTATCTGTCTGGAAACCGCGCTTCCCGCCAAGTTCGAGTCAACCATGGTCGAGGCCTTGGCACGCACACCGGCCAGGCCGGCGAAGTACGTTGGTATCGAGCAATTGCCACAACGATTTGCCACGTTGACGGCGTCGGTGGACCGCCTCAAGGACACCATTGCCAAGTCTTGCAAGACTTGAGAGAATGGGTTAGAGATTAGTCGTAACACATTGATTAATAATTAGTTCCACTGTCTGAAAAATACCAAATAGCCGGTCAGTAGTGCCAGCGCCGCGCCGGCGATGATCGCGCCAAAGAGAACCTTCACCAAACGGTTGTCCTCAGCCTCGATGGCTTCCGGCGTCAGTGGTGCAACGGCATTGAGGCCGTCAACAAGCCGACGCTCGCGGATGCAAAACATCAATACGCCGCCCATGATCGCGCAAAAGGCGGCGAATACGGCAATCAAACTCAGCTCGAGCATGTGCTACTTCCCGGCCGGTGCCTTTGGCGGCGCGGGCGCAGTTGTTGACGGTGTGGCGGGACCTTCCAGTTCTTCTTCGAGTTTGTCGCGCTGCGCCCGCGTCACGTTGCCATCCTGAACCTGATTCAGCCGGCGCTGCAAAAAGGCGTCACGGAGGAACTGGTACTTATCGAGCGTCGCTTCCTCAAGTGTCTTTGATGTGGCAAGCAGCTCGGCGCGAATATGGATGATGTCGAGCCCTAAGGTGGCATTGCGGGAAGGCACATGCTCAATCCAGCGGCTGTAGGAAGTGGTGCGACTATCTGGAACTCGGCCGATGGCGTCACGCACTGTCGATGGGCCCATCAACGGCAACACCAGGTAGGGGCCTGACCCTACACCCCATTTGCCGAGCGTTTGACCGAAGTCTTCATTGTGTTTTTCCAGTCCCATTGGCGTGGCAACGTCGAACAGGCCAAGGATACCCAACGTGCTATTGACCACGAGGCGACCAATGTCTGAGAACGCGGCGGCGGGCTTGCCTTGTAACAGATTGTTCAGGCCATTGCCAACGTCGCCTACGTTGCCAAACACATTCGAGACCCCTGTGCGCGCGAACTTCGGCGTCACCGCCTCATAGCCTTGGGCAATCGGCTTGAATACCGCCTTGTCGACGGTCTCGTTGAAGGCAAAGGTTCCGCGATTCAAGCCCTCCCAGGGGTCCGCGCTGGGGGCGGTGGTCGAGGCGCAACCGACGAGCAAAGAAAGACAGGCGGCAACTAGAAGATTCTTGAACATGAGGGATTGGCAGTCGCGTTAGTGGAGTTTGAAGCGCATGGAAAGATCCAGCGCGATGATATCTTTGGTGAGCGTGCCGATGGAGATGCGAGCAACCCCCGTCTCGGCGGTAGCACGTACGGTGTGGATATTGACGCCACCAGAGGCTTCCAGTTCCGCGCGGCCGCCAGTGAGTTCGACGGCCTTGCTCATATCGTCAAGGCTGAAATTATCCAGCAGTATCAGCTTTGCGCCGCATGATAGCGCCTCTTCGAGTTGCAGGATCGTCTCAACCTCAATCTCGATCATGGTGTCGGCCGCCGCTTGGTGCTTCACCAGCTGGTGCGCGGCACGCAGCACCGCAGCGATCCCGCCCGCCGCGGCGATGTGGTTTTCCTTGATCAAAATTCCATCGAACAGTCCGATCCGGTGGTTGAAGCCGCCGCCGACGGTTACCGCGTACTTCATCGCGATGCGCATGCCGGGCAAGGTTTTTCGTGTGTCCAGAATCTTGGCGTTGGTGCCCATGACCGCATCGACGTAGATAGCTGTTTTGGTGGCAACCGCCGACATCGTTTGCAGAAAATTGAGGGCGCTGCGTTCGGCCGTTAACATCGACCGGGCATTACCGGAGATCTCGCAAAGCGGCTGACCCACCACAATCGCATCACCATCACCCGCGTGCCAGAAGACCTCGCAATCCGGATCAAGTTCGGTAAAGGTGCGTGTGAACCATTCCTGACCGGCCAAAACGCCATCCACCCTGGTCATGACGCTTGCCACCCCGCGCTTGGTTGCGGGGATCAGCATCGCCGTCAGGTCGCCGCTGCCGACGTCTTCCGCGAGCGCCAGTGTGACATCACGCGTGACGGCGGCTTCGATATCATGGCGGCGATGATTGATCGCCTCGGGAGCGGTATCGGCGGATGGAGTCGGCACGGGTTGCCTTGAAATATCAATTGGGACACGCATATGTAGGTTGATCGCAGTTAAAGCCGCTGCACATAACCTGAAAATGAGGATATCACGCCATGCGTGCCGACAAACTCACCACCCGATTCCAGCAGGCGCTGGCCGACGCGCAGTCGAGCGCGCTCGCCAACGACAACAGCTACATCGAGCCGCAGCACTTGCTGGTGGCGCTCATCGACGATACCGACGGCGGTAACGCGTCGCTGCTGTCGCGCGCCGGCGTGGCGGTTCCAAAGTTGCGGGCCGCGCTTGAGCAGTCGATTAAGCGCTTGCCAAAGGTGGAGGGAACCGGTGGCGAAATATCGGTTTCCCGCGATCTGTCCAGTCTTCTGAATCTCACCGACAAGGAAGCCAGCAAACGCGGCGATCAATTTATCGCGTCTGAATGGTTCCTGCTGGCGCTGGCCAACGACAAAGGTGAGTGTGGGCGCATCTTCAAAGAACACGGCGCCAACGTTAAATCGCTGGATGCGGCAATTACGGCGGTGCGCGGGTCAAATACGGTCGATTCGCAGGAAGCCGAAGGACAGCGCGAGGCGCTTAAGAAATACACCATCGATTTGACCGAGCGCGCCCGCATGGGCAAGCTTGACCCCGTTATTGGACGCGACGACGAAATCCGCCGTGTCATTCAGGTATTGCAGCGGCGCACCAAGAACAATCCAGTGCTGATCGGCGAGCCGGGCGTCGGCAAAACGGCGATTGTTGAAGGGCTCGCCCAGCGCATTGTCAATGGCGAAGTGCCGGAAAGCCTCAAGGGCAAACGCGTACTGTCTCTAGACATGGCGATGCTGGTGGCCGGCGCAAAGTATCGTGGCGAGTTTGAAGAGCGCCTCAAGACAGTGCTCAAAGAACTCTCGCAGGACGAAGGTCAGACCATCGTCTTTATCGACGAATTGCATACGATGGTCGGTGCCGGCAAGGCCGAGGGCGCGATGGACGCCGGCAATATGTTGAAGCCCGCATTGGCGCGGGGCGAGTTGCATTGCGTCGGCGCGACAACACTCGACGAGTACCGCAAGTATGTTGAAAAGGACGCGGCACTTGAGCGTCGCTTCCAGAAGGTGCTGGTCAACGAGCCCTCCGTCGAGTCAACCATTGCGATTCTGCGCGGCTTGCAGGAGAAGTACGAACTGCACCACGGCGTCGAGATCACCGATCCGGCCATTGTCGCGGCGGCCGAACTGTCGAATCGCTACATTACCGACCGCTTCCTGCCCGACAAGGCGATTGACCTCATCGACGAGGCGGCGGCGCGCATCAAAATGGAAATCGATTCAAAACCCGAGGTGATGGACAAACTCGACCGGCGCCTGATTCAACTCAAGATCGAACGAGAGGCGGTGCGCAGAGAAAAAGACGAAGCTTCGCAAAAGCGGTTCGCGTTGATCGAAGAAGAAATCGAACGCGCCGAGCGCGAGTACTCCGATCTCGAGGAAATTTGGAACGCGGAAAAGTCCCAGATCCAGGGTACCCAACACATTAAGGAAGAGATCGAGAAGATCCGCTCGCAAATCGCCGACCTGCAACGCAAAGGCCAGTTCGACAAGCTCGCCGAATTGCAATATGGCAAGCTGCCACAGTTGGAAGCGCAGTTGAAGCACGCCGAAACGGATGAATCAAAGCCCGCCAAAACACAATTGCTGCGTACCCACGTCGGGGCCGAAGAAATCGCCGAGGTGGTATCGCGTGCCACCGGCATTCCTGTTTCGAAAATGATGCAGGGCGAGCGGGAAAAACTGATCCACATGGAAGCCAAGCTGCACGAACGCGTGGTTGGCCAGAATGAAGCGGTGCGTCTGGTGTCGGATGCGATTCGTCGATCGCGCGCCGGCCTTGGTGACCCAAATCGTCCGTACGGCTCGTTTCTATTTCTCGGGCCCACCGGTGTCGGCAAGACCGAGCTTTGCAAAGCGCTCGCGACGTTTCTGTTCGATTCTGAAGATCACTTGATCCGCATCGACATGTCCGAGTTTATGGAAAAGCACTCGGTCGCCAGGATGATCGGCGCGCCGCCCGGATACGTGGGCTACGACGAGGGCGGCTACCTGACCGAAGCGGTGCGTCGCAAACCCTACTCGGTGATCCTGCTCGACGAGGTCGAAAAGGCCCATCCGGACGTATTCAACGTGCTGCTGCAGGTGCTCGACGATGGTCGGATGACCGACGGGCAGGGCAGAACCGTGGACTTCAAGAACACGGTGATTGTCATGACGTCCAATCTCGGCTCGCAGCAGATTCAGGCGATGTCGGGCTCCGACTACGGCGTGATCAAGCTCGCGGTGATGGCCGAAGTGAAGAGCTATTTTAAGCCGGAGTTTGTCAATCGCATCGACGAAGTGGTGGTGTTCCACGCGCTCGACGAATCCAATATCGCCTCGATTGCCAAGATCCAACTCGCGACGCTGGTCAAACGTGTCGCGGCGATGGAGATGACGCTCGAAGTCTCAGACGCGGCGCTCGCCGAGATTGCCCAAGCCGGCTTCGACCCCGTTTACGGCGCACGCCCGCTCAAACGCGCCATCCAGCAACAGATTGAGAATCCGTTGGCGAAGGCAATTCTTGAGGGCAAGTTCCTGCCCAAGTCGGAGATCAGGGTTGGGCTGCGCAATGGTGCAATCACTTTCGATTGACCGCTGGTACCGCGATTGCCGTACGAACACTCGCAGTTCGTTGAAATTCGTTCTGCTAAATCCGAGTGAACTTATTGCATGCCACTGCCCCCTCGCTTCGCTCTCCCCCTTTGGAAAAGGGGGAGTCAGGGGAGTAAGGGGGATTTGCCATCGTTGTCGACTCGCAAATGCTTAAAATCCCCCTCCATCCCCCTTTACAAAGGGGGAAGTAACACACCGAAATACCCTATCAAACGAATTTCGCG
>Ga0209490_10005625_pt1 | contig 11396 bp, 9 predicted proteins | sample MAT06_FD_187209 | JGI IMG/M metagenome (GOLD analysis project Ga0209490, IMG submission 187209) | Freshwater microbial communities from Lake Fryxell liftoff mats and glacier meltwater in Antarctica - MAT-06 (SPAdes) (version 2) | ecosystem: Environmental > Aquatic > Freshwater > Ice > Liftoff...
TCCAGTCATGGGAGCGATCGGCGGCGTGATGATTTCGGCTAGCCACAACCCTCCAGAAGATAATGGCATTAAGTTTTTTGGGGCAGATGGTCGGAAGCTATCTTGGGAAGTGCAAGAGGCGATCGAAACCCAGCTCAGAAGTCCTGAACCAAAGGTTTCCCTAAATTCGGAAGATCTAGGAGAATACCGCCTGCGCCCAGAACTCTGTGCCGATTATCTCCACAATCTCCAAGGAACCCTGCCGCCGGGGACAAATTTTTCGGGATTGAAGATCGTCCTCGATACCGCTTGGGGTGCTGCCGTTGATCTTGCCCCGCTAGGATTTCAGCAGTTGGGAGCCGAGGTTATTTGCTTGCATGGACAGGCAGACGGCGATCGCATCAATGTCCATTGTGGTTCTACCCATTTAGAAGCTCTCCAAGCCGCCGTCCTTGACCACCAAGCTGATCTGGGGTTTGCCTTTGATGGGGATGCCGATCGACTGATGGCGATCGATAGCCAAGGGCGAGTGGTAGATGGAGATTACATTCTTTATCTCTGGGGAAAAGCTCTTCTCGAAGCAGGACAACTGCCCCACAATACCCTTGTAACCACTGTGATGGCAAACCTTGGTTTTGAGAAAGCTTGGGAAGCTCTAGGGGGCATATTCCTCAGAACTCCCGTGGGGGATCAACACGTCCAAGCAGCAATGCAATCTACAGCCTCCATGTTAGGCGGTGAGCAGTCAGGACATATTCTCAGCCCCCACTACAGCGTCAGTGGCGATGGTTTATTAGTTGCTATGCACCTAACTCAGTTAGTGAAAAATTCTGGAACTTCCTTAGCAGAGCTGCGGGATGCTAGCTTTATTACCTATCCCCAAGTATTGCGGAATGTCCGAGTAGAAGACCGGGAAACTCGTCTCAGTTGGCAGGGTTGCTTGGAACTACGGGAGGCGATCGTGGCAGCAGAGCAAGCAATGGCGGGTCAAGGGCGGATCCTCGTCCGAGCCTCTGGGACTGAACCTCTGATCCGAGTCATGGTGGAAGCGATCGATCAAGAGATGGTCAATTACTGGGCAGAACAGCTAGTCCAAGTTGTAGAAAGCCATTTGCTTACCAAGGCTTACTAAATCTTGTTGACTAAAATTATTGAAATTTCTCATTCAGAAATAACAGACTAGGGTAGGATCAGGTATGTTAGAGAAACTGAATAAGTCTTCGATAAATCCAGATAAATATCAATCAATAAGCGCATTCTGAAACTAACCACGCTAATTATGCCAGAAGAAACTACCACCCCGGCTCCCAAAGAAGCAGTTAACGAAGCGGCTCCCAAGGCAAAAAAGGAAAAACCTCCAGCCCTTGAAGAAAAGCCCTTTACCGAATTTATCGAGCAGGACTACCTGCCAACTTTGACCACTGCCCTGACTAATAATGGAGTTAGTGATCTATATCTTTCCTTGGTGAATCAGATTCTACCCATCGGCGGCAGCCTAGAGAAATGTTGGCAAATTGTCGGTATTTGGAACAAAGGACAAAGGCAGTTTAATCTGTACTTTCCCGAAGGTAATATTAATGGGCTAAAGGCTTTTTCCTATACTAATAACGGCGGGAAACCCAGTGCTGTGGAATCATTTTTGATTGATGAACGGCGGATGACTTTAGATTTATTGGTATTTGGCTTAATCCAGCGTCTGAATGCTCAAAAATGGTTGGCTCGCAACTAGTTAAAAACCCAGATTAATGTACCTGAGAACGCTACATTTGCAACAGTTTCGGAACTATCAAGACCAAACTGTAGAGTTTATGGCTCCCAAAACAATCTTGTTAGGGAATAATGCTCAGGGAAAATCTAATTTGCTAGAAGCAGTGGAATTGTTGGCAACCCTAAAGAGTCACCGGGCGGCGCGCGATCGAGAACTAATTCTTGAAGGAGCCAAAGCCAGTCGGATCACTGCCCGCCTCGAAAGAGATCATTCTCCCCTAGAGCTAGTGATAAATTTTCACTTGGGATCAAGGCGGAGCATGGCAATTAACCAGCAATCTATGAAGCGGCATCTAGATTTTTTAGGAAGTCTCAATGCCGTTCAGTTTTCTAGTCTAGATTTAGAATTAGTCCGGGGAACTCCAGAAAAGCGCCGCAATTGGCTAGACACGATCTTGATGCAAATAGAGCCAATCTATGCCCATATTTTGCACCAATATAATCAAGTCCTCCGTCAAAGAAATGCTCTCCTAAAAACTCTCCAATCCCATAGATTTACTAAACATAATATTCCTAGTTCTGGGGAATCTTTAGGATTATTAAACTCTCCTGATACTGATAATGCTGATAATTCTAATGATTTTGCCGATTCTAATAATCTTAGTAATCTTAGTAATTTTAGTAATCTCAATAATCTTAATAATTCCCCCAACAGTTTTAGAGAAGAACTTGCTCTTTGGGATGCCCAACTAGCTACCACTGGCTCCCGTGTCACTCGGCGGCGGGCCAGAGCCTTAGAAAGATTAGCACCCCTTGCTCAAGATTGGCATACTAAAATTAGTGGCAGGACGGAAACTTTCACGCTTAATTATTTGCCCAATGTTGCTATTCCTGAAGATAATCCAGAGAAAGTTCAAGAGGCTTTTCTAGAGAAAATTCAACTCCGGCGGATCCCCGAACAGCAGCAAGGGACTAGTTTAGTAGGTTCTCACCGAGATGATATTGAATTTTTAATTAACCAAACTCCAGCTAAGTTTTATGGCTCCCAAGGACAACAAAGAACTTTGGTTTTAGCTTTAAAATTAGCAGAGTTAAAACTAATTGAAGAAGTTGTCGGTGAGGCTCCCCTATTACTTCTTGATGATGTTTTGGCCGAGTTAGATTTACACCGTCAAAATCAATTGCTAGAGGCGATCCAAGACCGATTTCAAACCTTGATTACAACAACACACCTCGGCTCCTTTGATACAGATTGGTTACGCAATTCCCAAATTCTTTCGGTAGAATCGGGGATAGTTTTAGATAAGTTTTGATAAGGGTGGTGGGGATCTTTAACAAAGGTAAGGTGGGCCTTGCCCTACAGATAATTACACTAAATAAATCTATGAATATTTCTAGTATTGTTCATCAACAAAGACGGTTTTGGCAACAGGGAAGCCCTCAAAATGTGGATTTTCGGATTCAACAATTAAAGCTCCTACAACAGCTAATTACGGAAAATGAGGAGTTAATTCTTCAGGCTCTAGGATTGGATTTGCGGAAGCCAGCTTTGGAAAGTTATAGCGCAGAAATAAGTTTAGTTTTAGGGGAAATTAAATATACGCTCCAGCATTTGCGCCAGTGGGTTAAACCCCAATCTGTATCTACACCCTTAAGTCTGTTACCCGGTAGCTCTCAAGTGATTTCTCAACCTTTAGGGGTGGTGTTAGTGATATCACCGTGGAATTATCCGTTCCAGTTATTAATTGCGCCCTTGGTGGGAGCGATCGCCGCCGGGAATTGTACTATTCTCAAGCCTTCGGAACTAGCTGTCCATACGTCCCAAGTAATTGCTGAATTGATCCCCAAATACTTTCAGCCAGAATATATTGCCGTAGTGGAAGGGGATAAAACTGCGACCCAAGCCTTGTTAGCGGAAAAGTTTGATCATATTTTCTTTACGGGTAGCACGGCGATCGGCAAAATCATCATGGCGAAGGCTGCGGAAACCTTAACCCCGGTTACTTTAGAGTTGGGTGGAAAAAGTCCCTGTATTGTCGATCGAGGAGTTGATCTCGAAGTTACGGCTCGGCGGATTGTTTGGGGTAAATTTATGAATGCGGGGCAGACCTGTGTGGCTCCAGATTATCTGTTGGTACAGCGAGAAATAAAGTCGGCGCTATTAGCTAAAATTCAAGATTGCCTCCAAGAGTTTTATGGGGCAGACCCCGCAGCTAGTCAGGATTATTCCCGGATTATTAATAATTTCCATTGGCAGAGATTAACTAATTTACTCGGTGCAGGCAAGATTGTGATCGGGGGACAGGTGGATCAGGTCGATCGATATATTGCCCCGACGGTGATTGACCAAGTTACTTGGGATGACCCAGTGATGCAGGAAGAAATTTTTGGCCCAATTCTGCCAGTGCTGGAATATGAAACTCTGGAGGGGGCGATCGAGCAAATCAATACCCAAGCTCCTCCCCTAGCGTTATATTTTTTCTCGGACGATCGTCGCCATCAACAACAGGTAATTACCAAAACCAAATCCGGCGGTGTCTGTATAAACGATACAATTCTCCACCTCGCCTCTCCCGAACTCCCCTTTGGTGGGGTTGGCTCTAGCGGTCTGGGCAGCTATCACGGCAAAGCTAGTTTCACCACTTTTTCCCATCAAAAAAGCATCCTCACTAAATCCCGATTCCTAGACCTAAAATTCCGCTATCCTCCCTACACAGAAGCAAAGTTAAAATTGTTAAAATTCTTCTTAGGCTAGGATCGCAAATTAGGCAGAATTTCCTCCTTGTAACTACCCCAAAACAGAGAGTTAGATAGAATTTTTCTGCATTACATTAGATATAGGCTGATTATCTAAAGGCTTAACATTAAGTCTATATTTCCTATGTCAGCACTAAACAGAAATTTTCCGTCTAATACATGGTTGGGCTGCTGATCTTTGTTGATGAGGGCAATATTTGAAGGTTAGTCGTGAGATATTTTCCTTGAAGGGGCTGAGAAAATACTTGACAAAGCTAATACCATTCGCTTTTAGTAAATAGTATTAGCTAAATATTGAGGTTGCTGTGGGTCGTCCCATTAAAGAAAAATCGCTGACTCGATGCGACATTATTGAAGCCGCAATCGTCTGTGTAGAAACAGAGGGTGAGGTAGCTTTAGGAGTCAATCGAGTTGCTCGTGAATTAGGGATTACGCCTCCCTCAATTTACAAGCATGTAGAAAGTGGGGCAGCTTTGCGGCGGTTGGTTGCGCTTGAGATTTGGCAGCGATTTCTGACGGTGTGCTGTCAATCGATTGAGGGGATCAGTGATACTTCTGTGTTGTTAAAAACGGTAGCGCATACTGCAAGAGATTTTGCGCGATCTCGTCCTGAACTCTATCGAGTCATGACAGCAATACCTCTACAGCCAACTGAGCCAGATTGTGATTCCATTATTCAAAGCATTGTGACTTTCTATCGGCGAGTTCTTCAACCCTACAAATTTACTGAATCAGAAACTATTCATACGATGCGAATGTTAAACGCTGCTTTCTATGGATTTGTTGCAACAGAACAAGCTGGACTACTTACGTTAGAGCCATCGACGGAAGAGAGCTACGACCTGATGATTAACGCATTGATCCAATCAATTCAATACATTCGACAATAAAGAGGTGAATGATGACCATTAAAATGCCAACAGACCAGTACATTCAAGTGGATGGTATTAATACTCGCTATTGGAAATTGGGTGAGCTAGGATCACCTGTGTTATTCATTCACGGACAGGGAGGAGCCATTGATTACTGGTACAAAAATGTATTTGCGATCGCACAACAGCATCAGGTTTATGCGCTAGATTGGGTCGGCTCTGGCAAATCTGACAAACCTCAATCAACCTATACCGTTGACGATCTGAGCCAATTTATTATTCGCTTCATGGATGCAGTTGGCTTATCTCATGCCTCTTTGATTGCAGGCTCTGTGGGCGGCGTGCTTGCTTTGAAGATGGCACTCCAATTTCCCAAAAGGGTAGATAAGCTGGTTTTAGTTGGGATCGGTGGTTTAGGTAAAGAAGTTGCGTTTCCGGCAAGGCTAACCTCACTTCCGGGTGTGGGAGAACTGCTAAATCATCCCAGCCCTAGAGCAGCAAAATTTATGATGCAGCAATGTGTTTACGATCCAACCCCTTACTTGAATGACAGTGAATTTATGGATTTGGTGCTGCGGAATATGACATCAGATATCTTACAGTTTCAAACCCGAACCTTTCGGACAATGGGAAACTTTTTCGGGATTAAATCAGAGATTTGGCAACCTATTCGCAATCGCTTATCCGAGATACAATCACCTACGCTGATTATGTGGGGAAAACAGGATCGAGCGTTCCCAGTCACTCACGCTGAAGTGTTAGTACATGACATTCCTGATGCTAAATTACAGTTATTTGATCGGTGTGGACATTTGCCATATTTAGAATACGCCGATGAATTTAACCGAGCAGTCCTTGAGTTTATATCGATTTAGCCTCAACGCTAGCAGCCCAATACGTTTCTGCATCGGAACTTATGAAAGTCGTCGGTGAGATGCAAAGATTATCTACGTCCATTGAGCTTTGCCGTTAGGAATTGTAAAAAGTAGCTCGGCGAGATTTCTCAAGTTGGCAAATAGGTAGGACTTTGATTTAGCAACGCTATGGGGATTCTAGAAAAAAATTCATCACCTTGCCATAGGTTTGTCACAGCAATGTCATAGGGATTATCTACATTGATTACTAACGAAGTTAATTAGAAGCCCCAAAAAGTTGAGAAACCCATGAAAAATAAACCCCAAGCCTCAGATATTCAGTTAAAATCAGATCAGAACTCAGAAAATCTGCCCAGAAATTTTACCCTTAGCCCCCTTCGTTCTATGCAAAAATCTGTTACCTACGTTTCCCTAATACTTCTTGGTGCAGGTATTACCCTAGGAACTGGCTATCTAACCTCCCGTACCTACAGCCTCCCCAGCCCCTCGATCGCCGGAGTTGTGAGTGGTGAAACTAGTAGAGTTGCGAACCCACCCAGTCAACCCTCCGCAGTTCCCAACGGTCTAAATTTTATTGCTGATGTGGCAGGACAGGTCAGCCCGGCAGTAGTAAAAATCAACTCTTCTCGAACCGTAGCTAGTCAGGGCGGAGATAGTTTTGGTGATCCCCGTTTAAGACAGTTTTTTGGCTTGCCGACCCCAGATAGTGGTAGCCGGGTAGAGCGGGGTAGTGGCTCTGGTTTTATTGTCAAGGCCAATGGTCGGATTCTCACCAATGCCCACGTAGTAGATGGAGCCGACAAAGTGGTAGTTACCCTCAATGATGGGCGGAGCTTTGAAGGGAAAGTTTTGGGTAGTGACTCGGTGACAGATTTAGCCGTGGTACAAGTAGAGGCAACTAACCTGCCGACAGTGGTGATGGGAGACTCCGATCAACTCAAACCGGGAGAATGGGCGATCGCCATCGGCAACCCTCTAGGATTAGACCATACCGTGACGAAGGGAATTATTAGTGCGATCGGTCGATCGAGTAGCGATATTGGTGAAGGCAACAAGCGGATTGACTTTATCCAAACTGATGCTGCCATTAACCCCGGCAACTCCGGCGGGCCCCTCCTCAACGCCAAAGGAGAAGTAATTGGGATCAATACGGCGATTATCCGGGGTGCTCAAGGGATCGGGTTTGCAATTCCCATCAACAGCGCTCAAGTTATCGCCGATCAGCTAGTCCAAAATGGCAAGGTAGATCATCCCTACTTAGGGGTACAAATGTTAGATATCACTCCAGAGATGAAGCAACAGGTCAATGGTGATCCCAATGCTCCTGTCAAGTTGACGGTAGATCGGGGAGTCCTGTTGATGGAAATTGTGCCTAATTCTCCAGCGCAAAAGGCGGGGCTGAAGAGTGGGGATGTGATTACCAAGGTCAATAATCAAGCGATCAGCAACAGTACTGAAGTCCGCCGGGCGGTAGAAAAGAGTAAAATTGGCACAAATCTTACCCTAGAAATCATCCGAGGGAGCCAGACTCAAAATGTAGCTGTCCAAGTGGGAACCCTGCCAAAAGAAGAATAAAAATGAGAAATACTTAAAGTTTTTCTAAGTACTTTAATAAATCTGCCATTTCTTGGGGGCTGGGTTGAAACTTGGGCATCGGCGGTGTGGAACCACTGACTACTTGATGAATTAACTGGGCTGTGGATTTGCGGCGGGAGACATTGTAAAGACTAGGGCCGACATTGCCTTCCGCTTGCCAACCATGACAGCCTGCACAGTTGATTTGAAAGATACTGTGACCCCGTTGGATATCCCCAGTATTTACCAAAACACTTTGAATATAAGGATCAGAGGTTTCTAGCCAGTAGATGCCAAAGAAAGTCACAGTAATTACAAGGCAAAACCCGAAGACTGCGATTAGCCATCTCTTGAAGTTGGGGGCGGCTTGCTCGATCGGGTGGGGTGAGTCGTCTAGGAGGTTAATAGTAGGGAGAGTATTCTTAAGCAAAGTTACACCTGAACATTTACTTTGATAAATTTTATAAAACTTACGGTATTATTCTAAATTTTATTATTCTAAATATTTAGTTTCATAAACCTAGCTTAATGGTTAATCTTAACTTCAGCAAGGTTGTCCGTAAACTTACTCATAAAAAATCCCTATTAGAAATTCCCGACTAGCAATTTTCTCTTTACCCTACAAGCCCCCCTACATACCCATAATGGCGTAGCCTGCATCTACATAAAGCACCTGTCCAGTGATCCCGCTCGAAAGATCGCTACACAAAAAAGCTGTGGCATTGCCGACTTCCGTTTGAGTAACGGTTCTGCCCAGGGGAGCAATTTCTTCTACGTGATGGATCATATCCAGAATGCCACCGATCGCCGAAGAAGCCAACGTCCGAATGGGCCCTGCCGAGATTGCATTTACCCGGATATTTTCTTTCCCCAGTTCTGCTGCTAGGTAACGCACGGTCATTTCTAACCCCGCCTTCGCAATCCCCATCACATTGTAGTTTGGTACGACTCGCACGCCTCCCAGATAGGTGAGGGTGACAATACTGCCGCCGTTGGTCATCAGGGGCTTGGCAAAACTCGCCATTTGACTCAGGGAGTAGGTACTAATTTCCAGAGCTTGGCTAAAACCAGCGCGGGAAGTCTTGCTAAAATCTCCAGTGAGTTCCTCTTTCCCAGCAAACGCCAGACAGTGGATCAAAATATCCAAGCTGCCCCATTTATCTTTCACAGTCTGAAAAGTGGCTTCCAATTGCTCGTCATTTTGAACATTACAAGGCACAAATAAAGAGGGGTTTAGGGGTTCGGTGAGTTCGGCGATCTTGCGTTCGGCTTTGCCTTTGTCATCGGGGAGGTAGGTGATCCCAATTTCGGCTCCGGCGGTGTGGAGTTGTTGGGCAATACCCCAAGCGATCGAGCGATTATTAGCAATCCCCGTAACAAGGGCTTTTTTTCCGGCTAAGTTGAGCATTTGCTTCTAAAAATCAAAATTAATAAGTTGAATGGATGGGGAGAATCTAGTGGATGGAGGCCTTCAGGGGCAGAGTTAGAATTTCTACTCCCGATTCGGTGACGGCGATCGTGTGTTCAAATTGGGCAGAAAGTTTCCGGTCTTTGGTGAGGGCTGTCCATTGGTCAGACTGGAGTTCTACTTCCCAAGTACCTTCATTAATCATGGGTTCAATGGTAAACACCATACCGGGGCGGAGTTTTTTCCCTTTGCCTCGATCGCCGTAGTGGGGAATCTGGGGCGGAGCATGGAAAATCCGGTTAATCCCATGACCAACAAAATCCCGGACTACAGAAAAGCCGTGGGGTTCGGCATACTCCTGAATCGCTGCACCAATATCCCCAATGCGGGCGTTGGGCTTCACGGCGGCAATCCCTCGGTACAAGCATTCCTTGGTAACTTCTACGAGTTTCTTGGCTAGGGGTGAAGGTGTCCCCACAAAGAAGGTGCGAGAAGTGTCACCATGATAGCCATCGACGATCACCGTGACATCAATGTTGATAATATCCCCATCTCGGAGAATCTGCCGAGCATTGGGGATGCCGTGACAAATGACTTCATTCACACTGGTGCAGATGGATCTGGGGAAGGGAACCTGTCCCCCGCCGTGATAACCCAAGGGCGCACTTTTGGCTCCATGGTTCTGTGTCCAGCGCTCGGCAGCATCATTAAGAGCTAGGGTATTGACACCGGGTTTGACCATCGGTTCTAGGTAATTGAGGAGTTCGTAGGCTAGCTCCCCGGCCGATCGCATCTTGGCAATTTCCCGACTCGATAAAAGTTCAATTATTTCTGTTGCCATAGGAGGTTAGATTAACTACAAGAATTCACTATAAATATTTGCAAAATTATGATGCTTAACAACCTTAACAAATTTTTATCCCTGATCCTATAGCTGACTGCAAACTTCTAGCAAACTTCTGGCAAACTTGTGGCGGATTTCTAGGCTATTTTTCAGAAAGTTCCAGTGCCTTGATTTCACAACTTCAGGGCGTTACTCTAAAGATGTGAAGAAACATTGAGATTATTCGAGATTATTTTCGAGACTATTTTAAGGTCAAGCAATTTAAGGTTAAGCAACAGATTATGGACATAAGAGTCACAAATATTTCTAGTTTGGAGTGGACAGGGGATGCGATCGCCCTCGGTTTTTTTGAAGGGGCTGAAGATTTGACCGGAGAGTTGACAGGGGATTTAGCCCAGTTGGATACCAAGCTCGCCGGAACCATTGCCGAATTAATTGCCGAGATGGAATTTAAGGGTAAAGCTGGTAGTACGGCGGTCACTAGAGTTGGCAGTAATACTCCCATTCGCAAGGTCATCTTGGTCGGGTTAGGGAAAGCTGATAGTGATAAATTAGATAGCTACCGGGTTGCAGGAGCAGCGATCGCCCGCCTTGGCAAACGTCAAAAATGCAAAACCCTCGCTATGCATCTGCCCTTGGGGGACAAAAATCCGGCTCTAGTTGCCCAGGCGATTACTGAAGGTGTTTTCCTGGCGATCCATCAAGATCATCGTTTCAAATCGGCCAGTGAAGATAAACCCTCCACCCTGACTAATATTGATCTCCTTGGTCTAGCTGGTCAAGAAGCTGCCGTGGATCTGGCTCAAAAAATTATTAGTGGTGTCACCTTTGCCAAGGAATTAGTTGCTGCTCCTGCCAATGCGGTAACTCCGGTAACTATGGCGGAAACTGCCCAACAACTAGCCACTGAGTATGGTTTAGCCCTAGAAATTCTTGATCGAGAAGACTGCGAAAAATTAGGCATGGGGGCTTTCCTTGGGGTTTCCCAAGCCTCGGCAATCCCGCCCAAATTCGTCCACCTCACCTACAAACCAGAAGGTACTCCCCGCCGGAAACTAGCGATCGTGGGCAAGGGAGTCACCTTTGATTCTGGGGGCTTGAATATTAAAGGGGCTGGCAGTGGGATTGAAACCATGAAAATGGACATGGGAGGGGCAGCGGCTACCTTTGGGGCAGCGAAGGCGATCGCCCAAATCAAACCTGATGTAGAAGTGCATTTTGTTTCCGCCATCTGTGAAAACATGATCAGCAGCACCGCCATGCATCCGGGAGATGTGCTCACCGCTTCCAATGGCAAGACGATCGAGGTCAATAACACCGATGCTGAGGGCAGATTAACCCTTGCCGATGCCCTAGTATTTACCGAAAAGCTAGGGGTA
>Ga0209490_10005631_pt1 | contig 11388 bp, 10 predicted proteins | sample MAT06_FD_187209 | JGI IMG/M metagenome (GOLD analysis project Ga0209490, IMG submission 187209) | Freshwater microbial communities from Lake Fryxell liftoff mats and glacier meltwater in Antarctica - MAT-06 (SPAdes) (version 2) | ecosystem: Environmental > Aquatic > Freshwater > Ice > Liftoff...
TTTCTGGTGATGAATCTTTCTGCCCTGCTGCGGCAGGCTTTTTGGCTTTTTTGTGTCTATTTCAGAACAAACAGCTTTTTTCAGGTTTTCTGCCTTTACTGATTAGCAAAAATCGTATTTACCCAAAAAAGCTTGAATAAAACTTATCTCATCAAGGCGAGCGCGAATTCACTCATCTTTCTAAATGCTGTTTTCTGACTTTTTCAGCAAGCCCTACTTATACGCATACATTGGGCTGGTGGCGACAAACTCCATCCTTACCACCGCCTGAAGATGGCCACCTGACTCAGTGGCCGAAACTCCCTTTAAAAGGGGAGTAGCGGATTGAGTCCAAATCATCCGTCAATTGAAAAAGCTGCAATTTAGGGCTTTCTAAATGAAGCAAGCTCATTGAGGCTTTTCGGACTTCATAAGCTCGATTGCAGCCTGATCAATTGTTAATGTCTCGCGCACTTTGAAGCTTTAAGAGTGAATTAGGCTTTTGTGGCCTTTGGGTGATTCATAAGCTGTTGCTGCGAGATTTGGAAAAATTCACCTACAAAAATTAAATGGTACAAATTATCGGGCTAGATATCAGCAAAGCCTCAGTTTCATGCTGCTTGATATCGGAAAAAATAGTAGAATCACGAGAATTTTACTACCGCTACAATTTCCCAAAATTTACCGCTACGGTCGCCGGAATTTCTGGATTGCTCGATCTAATTGGCGGTGATTTGACTAACACCATCGCCATAATGGAACCGACTGGGGTAAATTATTCTCAACTGTGGGGAACCCAACTTGCACGGGCGGGCGTGGAAGTTCGCCTTGTCGGGCATAAAGAGCTTCGCTCGTTCCGGGAGCATCACCTTGGACTTCCGGACAAGGACGATGATGCCGATGCTCTGGCGCTGGCAATTTACGGCTGGGATTACGTCGATAGCCCTCGCAGATTTGTGCAATTGCGATCGCACACAATTGTAAGAATCCGTCAGTTGGTGTTGCGTTTGGCTCATCTCAACCGCGTACAAAGTCCGATTATCAATCGGGCCCGTCAGGATTTGGCTTGGCAATTTCCAGAGGTTGCGCTTGTGCGATCGCTCCGGTCGGGCGAAAAAGTGCCGCTTCTCTGGGGGTGGCTTTGTTCCCAGCGACAGTCGGTTAAGTATGATTTGATGCTCGAAAGGTCGATCGGTCTGGGTATCACGGACGAGTTGCGCCGCCACGCTGCCCGCATCTGTGACATCCAGCAGGAAGAAATGGTTTTAGAATTTGAGCTTTCTAAGTTGGTGAGCGAGCCACAGTTTTTACCGTACCGCAAAGTCTTTGCCCGGTTTGGTTTCGGTCGCCGCGTCGAAGCTATACTTTTAAGCCAGATTTACCCTTTTGAGAATTACCTCGCCACCGATGGCAAGCCTGACATCAAAATTCGCAAAGGTAGGCGATCAGGCAAACCAACCAAGCGGCATCTGTCACTTCGCCGATTTTGTAAAGCCCTGGGCTACGCGCCAACACAGGAAAGCAGTGGCGACTTGCAAAAATCGAAAGTTGCGGGCGGTAGCGATTTGTGTCGCAAAGCTTTATGGCAATGGATTTTTACGAGGATTGAAGTGCAGCGCTGCCGCCTTGCTAACGATATTGGCGATCGGCTCGGGGAATTGATTGACACTGAAAAAGCTAGCGGCAGACCCGTGCGGTTGGTGCGATCGCGCGTGGCGGCCAAAGCAGTCAAGCTGTTGTTCAAGGAACTTGTCTGGGAACTCAGTTCTAAATCTGAAATCTAAATCTGAAATCTAAAGCCTAAAATTACTAGAGTGAAGTTCGATCGCTCTACGCACAAATCTCCCTATGCTGCAACAGCCAAAAACTCAACAATATTCTGTAGCCTGGATTAGCAAAATAGGCGAAATCCCGCAATCCTCCTGGGATGCCTTGGCGATGCCGCTAAAAACTCCATTTCTAGAATGGGATTGGCTGAACAATCTCGAAATCTCCGGTAGCGCGTCAGGTAAAACCGGTTGGCTACCGCATCACTTAACAGTCTGGCGAGACAAACAGTTGATTGCTTGCGCGCCACTTTATGTCAAAAGTCACAGTTACGGGGAATTTGTATTCGATAATCAGTGGGCGGATTTAGCTCAACGTTTGGGTGTTCAATATTATCCCAAATTGATGGGAATGACGCCGTTTACTCCGGCTGAAGGCTATCGGTTTTTGATTGCCGAGGGAGAAGATGAAGACGAGTTAACTGGCATAATGGTAAGCGCGATCGACCATTTTTGCGATCGCCATAATATCTCCGGTTGCAATTTCCTGTATGTCGATCCAGCATGGCGCGAAAGAATGGAACGCCACGGTTTCAGCACTTGGATGCACCATAGCTATATTTGGCAAAATCAAGGCTATCAAAATTTTGACAATTATTTAGGCGCATTTAATGCTAACCAGCGCCGCAATATCAAACGCGAACGCAAAGCAGTCGATCAAGCTGGTTTGTTGATAAAAACGCTGATGGGCGATGAAATTCCCCAAGCCATGTTTGCTCAAATGTATGCTTTTTATGAGAATACTTGCGACAAATTTGGTTGGTGGGGCAGCAAGTATCTGACTAAGCGGTTTTTTGAACAGTTGCACCACAATTATCGCGATCGAGTTTTGTTTGTCGCCGCCTACGACAAGGAAGATGATAGACAGCCGGTGGGTATGTCTTTTTGTTTGTATAAGGGCGATCGACTTTACGGGCGTTATTGGGGCAGTTTGCAGGAAATTGACTGCTTACACTTCGATGCTTGTTATTATACGCCGATCGAATGGGCGATCGATCGGGGCATCCAAAGCTTCGATCCCGGTGCGGGCGGCAGGCACAAAAAACGGCGCGGCTTTCCAGCTACGCCAAATTATAGTTTGCACCGATTTTATAACAACCGTCTGGCGCAAATTCTCAAGTCTTATATCGGTCAAATCAACGAAAGAGAACAGGAAGAAATTGATGCAGTCAACGAGGATTTACCTTTTACAAAGTTACCTCCGTTGTTACTCGGTGATTGACGGTTGACTGGCAATTTGGAATTAGAAATTGGGAATTAGTAACAGCCCATCAGTGTCAACATAATACTAAAACCCCGTGTATATCTCGTTTGTATCGAAGTTTCGATCCCCCTAAATCCCCCTTAAGAAGGGGGACTTTGAATGCTCTTCCCCCTTTATTAATGGGAGTTATAGGGGACGTAAGAATACTCTTGTCCCCCCTTATTAAGGGGGGTAGCGAAACTCAACTATAAACGATATTTATTATGGATTTTAGTCTTAAGTTGACACGAATGGTAACAGTCAACAGTCAACCAATTAACAGTCAACAGTCAACAGTCAACCAATTAACCAATTAACCTAATTCAAAATTACCTTGCCATCTTCCTGAATTTCCAGCGATTTTGTATCAGTGCCCAACTCAGTTGTCGCGCCGAAACTGACTTGCAACATTCCCGGCATCGCGGTTGCTTGGGGGCGAACCAGCAGCAATCCGCCGTCTGGGCGCTGATAAGTGAGGGTGATTGGCACTTTGAGGGTTTGAAGCAAAATTTCCGATTGTTCGCCCAGAGTGCGCTGCGGGGTGACGCCTACGATTTGATAATTGATGACAGCATTGGTGGTATTCACCAGTTTAATTACTATCATGCCTTCGCTAGGCGTAACTCGCGCACTGGGCATTGGGAAGCGGGGCGGCGCGTCTGTGGGTGTAGATGGCATCCCGCTGGGGCCCGGACTCGCAGCCGGAGTTGGTTGGCTGACGGGTTCTTCAGTTGCTGCGGGAGTTTCTGCGGGCTGGGAAACGGGTTTTCCTTGTTGGGGCGGGGGGCCGCCGGCTTGGGAAAGTGTTGCGAGACTAACGAGTAAACCTCCGCAGGTGGCTGCTAGCAAGCTGATTTTTTTTAACGGTAGATTGTGGCGAAACATAAATAACTCCTCACAAGTTCGATCGAGGTTTTCCAACAACGTTTATGTTAATCTATGGCGGAAATGAATTTTAATAGCTGGGTTTGGCGCGAGGTAGGAATAATCAGGGTTTGAGGGGTGGATTTTTTTTAACCGCAGAGGGCGCAGAGGGCGCAGAGGATGAGGGGGAAGAGGGGAAGTTTTAGGGGCGAGATGTTTCTGATTTGTGGGCGGGGATGGTGACGGTAACAACTGTACCTCGATCGAGTTGGCTGTCAATGCGGATTTGGCCGCGATGATTTTCGACAATGGCTTTGGCAATAGCTAATCCTAAACCAGAACCGGCGGCGCTGCGGTGGGTGCGAGCGGGATCGGCGCGGTAAAATCGATCGAACAAATGCGGCAGGGCTTCTGCGGAAATTCCGATGCCGGTGTCTGTTACTTTGATTTGCAGCGCTTGATTTAACATCGGCGAATTTCTTTTGTTTTTAGCTGCAAGCTGCAATTCTACTTGAATTTGACCGCCAGAGGGCGTGTACTGCACGGCGTTGCTGACAAGATTGGTAAACAGTCGCGCTAGTTGATCCCAGTCGCCCAAGACTGTAAAGTTGTCTTCAGCGTTCGGTCGATCGACTATTTCCAAAGAAAGAGACAGATTTTGGGTAGTCGCGATCGCCAGTTGTTCTTCAATTACCTCCATCAACAAAGCATCCAGAGGCACATCAACCCACTGCTGCTGCACGATTCCGCTGTCTTGTCTGGCTAAAAACAGCAAATCGTCAACCAACCGTCCCAAACGGCGCGTCAGACGTTCGATAACCTGTAGCTGTTGGTGTTGCTGCGGTTCGATATCCGGTTCCGCCAAAGCTACTTGCACGTTAAGTTGAATAGTGGCGATCGGATTTCTGAGTTCGTGGGAAGCATCGGCGGTAAACTGTTTAAGACGACTGTAGGATTCTCGGACAGGTGCGATCGCCAATCCCGACAACAGCCAACCAATAGCCGCCACACAAATTAGAGTTAAACCAGCCCCCAAAATCAAATCGAGAATTAATTGTCTAATCGGTTTTGTCACTTCAAACCAAGGATGACTGACTCGCAAATATCCCAAAACTTGGCGACCGATTTCCACACGCTGCGTCACTTGTCTGAGAGAATTGTTTTGATCGGACTGCAACTTATTGTTAATTACCCAAACGGTTTCGCCAGTGCGCTTAGCGTTAATCGGAATATTCAGCGGTTCCGACAAAGTAGACCACAGTAATTCCCCCGTAGGACTGAACCATTCTAAATCAATGTGGTCGTCTTCTACGGCATCGGTGCTATCTGGAAAACTGGCTTGAATATTAACTTGCAATTTAATTTTATCTGTGGTATTAGGGAAAGTTAGCGGTTCGATAACGAGAGTTCGCTCTATTACTTCGACAACATGATTGAGAGTGTCATCAATGCGATCGATCAAAGTATTGCGGACGTAGAAATAGAAACCAGTGGCGAATACAAGCAACAATACAGCAGTAACAGCAGTGTACCAAATAGCGAGGCGGCGGCGGGTAGCTTGAAACATATTGCGAAAAAATCAGGAATCACCAATAGAATATTAAATAAAATCTGAAGTAATATCGCCGGCTCATATCTTGAGATTCATCTGCGTTCATCAGCGTATATCTGCCTTAATCAGCGGTTCCTCTTTCCATTATTAATACTTCAGACAGATGTCGAGGTAGCTGCCAGCCTGATAATCTACTCGCTAAACTTTTTAGGTAAAAGCCTGTGAATAAATTTTTATTTCGAGCCGCGATCGGGCTGTTAATGGCATTTTTTGGGGCAATCACCTATTTTACAAACGACGTACAAAATCCGGTAACAGGAGAAAGACAGCGAGTGCAGCTTTCTCCCCGCCAAGAGATAGTTTTGGGATTGCAGGCGCGAGATCAAATGGCCGGCAAGTACGGGGGGCTTTATCCCAGCCAGAGTATTCAGCAGTATGTCGATCGAGTAGGGGCACGAGTTGTCAACGGTTCGGCGGCGAAACAAGCAGGTTATCCGTTTGAATTCCACCTGCTGCGAGACGCCCAAACTGTCAATGCTTTTGCTTTACCGGGGGGACAAGTTTTCATTACTGCGGGGCTGCTGCGGCGACTGAATTCCGAGGCTCAGTTGGCTGCTATACTCGGGCACGAGAGCGGTCACGTTGTGGCGCGCCACGGTGCGGAACACTTGGCAAAACAGCAGTTGGGCAGGTCTTTGGTAACGGCGGTTGGGGTGGCTACTAGCGACGATCGCGGTGGCGGACAACAAGCAGCATTAATTGCTCAAGCTGTCAATCAAGTTGTCGGTTTGCGGTACGGTAGGGCTGATGAACTTGAGAGCGATCGGCTCGGTTTTCGGTTTATGACCGAAGCGGGTTACGATCCTAAAGGTATTGTTGAGGTCATGCAAATTCTCGGTGCTGCTAGGAAGGGCGAAGCGCCGCCAGAGTTTTTGAGCTCTCACCCGAATCCTGAGAATCGAGTTGAAAAGTTGCAAGCTTTAATCGCGCAAAGTTTCCCTAACGGTGTTCCAGCTAATTTGGTTTCGGGACGCGATGAGTTTGCTAAGAATGTGTCCGGCGGTTAGGGATTGTTGGATCTGGCTTTGCTGAAGTTATTGCTAAAGGCGGATGGAAGTTTGGGCTTGAGTTGGCACGATCGACTTAATGAGCGATCGAGCAATTGGAAAGTTGAAAACCATGATTGAATCTTGGATGATTATCGGCGGCGTGACTTTCTCAGTCGCCTTCGGCACTCTGTTTTTTAAACTGCGCGATATTAACTGGGCCGTCAAACTTCAAAGACCGGATTGGCTGTTTTTTGAGCCTGCTATTCCGTTAATTTGGACGGTGATTTTTGCTTGCGGGGCCGGCAGCGCTACTTTCGTATGGGAACAGGAGCCAGGGAGCCTTAAAACTTGGGTGCTGATGGCTTTGTACTTGCTTTTAGAAATTGTCACAGTTGCCTATATTCCCGCGACTCTCCGAGCCAAAAGTCTGAAAGTAGGGACGATTTTGGGCGGGGTTGGCGAGATTTTGGGAGTTGTGCTGCTGCTGGCTGTTTTGCCGATTTCTCAAACCGCGGCTTTGTTACTTTTGCCTTACGCGATTTGGGGTGCGATCGGCACTTATACGACTTGGGAAATGATTCAGTTAAACCCAGAAGCTGCATAAATACATATAACGAACCGCGAAGACGCGAATAATAACAGGCGAGACGCCTGTTCAACGAAGTAAGAAAAGAGCGAGAAAATTTTAAAACGATTCTGAAGTAATAACTATCGAGTAACTATTAACTAACCATTCACAACTATAATGCTCTTCTCTTGTCTTCTCTTCTTTTGTGGAAAAGGCGTCCCGCCTGTTCTTTTTCACACGCGGTTCATTTAAAAAAACCATTGTTAATAGTAGCAAATCCGTGCTAGCGGGTTAACCCACCAGATCAAGTGAGGAAATCCGCTTGACAGTGTGTGGGTATTTGATGAGAAAATAGATGAATAAAACAGCTTTAAATCAAAGGATGACAGTTATCAATGGCAATTAAAGACCAGCCCCAACCACCTCGTTTTCGGCAAATTAGCAATATTTTGTTATTGCTATCAAGTTTGTTCCTGCTGGCAAATATCTTTTTGCCCAATTTGTTCGGGCCGCAAATTCCGCAAGTGCCTTACAGCTTGTTCGTCCATCAAGTACAAGAACAAGATGTAGTTCGAGCTTCGGTAGGCCAAAATGAAATTCGCTACCAACTCAAAGGCGAAGGCGACAAACCCGGTCAAGTGCTGTCAACTACGCCGATTTTTGACCTGGAACTTCCTAAACTTTTGCAAGAAAAAGGCGTTGAATTTGCGGCAACTCCCCCTTCCAAAAATGGCTGGATCGGCAGTGTTTTAAGCTGGGTGGTTCCGCCGCTGATTTTTGTGGCAATATTTCAATTTTTCATGAACAGGCAGGGTGGCGGGCCGCAGGGTGCACTGTCGATCGGCAAAAGCAAGGCTAAGGTCTATGTAGAAGGCGAATCAGCGAAAATTACTTTTGCTGATGTGGCTGGAGTAGAAGAGGCTAAAACTGAATTAGTCGAAGTGGTTGAATTCCTGAAAACTCCAGATAAATTTACGGCAATTGGTGCGCGAATTCCGAAAGGCGTGCTGTTAGTCGGGCCTCCGGGAACTGGCAAAACGCTGTTAGCAAAGGCAGTGGCTGGCGAAGCTGGGGTGCCGTTTTTTAGCATCTCCGGTTCGGAGTTTGTAGAACTATTTGTCGGTGTCGGTTCTGCGAGGGTCAGAGATTTATTTGAGCAGGCGAAAAAACAGGCTCCTTGTATTATTTTCATTGATGAATTGGATGCGATCGGCAAATCTCGTAGCAGTAACGCTAGCTTCGGGGGGAATGATGAACGCGAACAAACTCTCAATCAATTGTTAACTGAAATGGACGGTTTTGCGGCGGGCAATACTACGGTAATTGTTCTGGCTGCAACTAACCGCCCGGAAAGTTTGGATGCTGCTTTGTTGCGCCCAGGCCGTTTCGATCGCCAAGTTTTAGTCGATCGCCCCGATTTATCTGGCCGCGAAGCAATTTTGAACATTCACTCTCAAAAAGTGAAGTTGGGCCCGGATATTGACTTGAAGGCCGTCGCCGCTCGCACCCCCGGTTTTTCGGGCGCAGATTTGGCAAATTTGGTCAATGAAGCTGCTTTGTTGGCGGCCCGGAACAAACGACTAACTGTGGCGCAGGAAGACTTTTTTGAAGCGTTTGAGCGCGTTGTGGCCGGCTTGGAAAAGAAAAGCCGGGTGCTCAACGAAAAAGAGAAAAAGATTGTGGCTTACCACGAAGTCGGACACGCAATGGTTGGTGCTCTGATGACGGGCGGTGGCGAAGTTGCCAAAATCTCGATCGTGCCGCGCGGTATGGCTGCTTTGGGTTACACGTTGCAGGTACCGACTGAAGACCGTTTCTTGTTGGATGAATCGGAATTGCGGGGTCAAATTGCTACACTGTTGGGCGGGCGATCGGCTGAGGAAGTGGTGTTTGGTAGCATTACTACTGGCGCTTCAAATGACTTGCAAAGGGCGACTGATTTAGCTGAACGGATGGTGACAACTTACGGGATGAGTAAGGTTTTGGGGCCTCTTGCTTACGATCGATCTCAACAATCGTTCCTCGGCGATGGTATGGGAAATGCCCGCCGCGCGGTGAGTGCTCAAACTGCTGAGGCGATCGACCAAGAAGTGAAGGAAATAGTCGAAACTGCACACCAACAAGCCTTAGATATTCTCAAGGAAAATCGAGAATTGTTGGAAACAATTACGCAGAAACTGTTGGAAACTGAGGTGGTGGAAGGTGACGCACTTCGCGAATTCCTCGGTCAAGTGCGGCCTTTAGATAAGGTTGCCGCTTGAGTTTAACAGGGTTTAATAGGACTTACATGAGAGTCCAGAAACCGGGTTTTTTCGATAATACTTCGCTGTAGCCCGCAAATTCGAGAAAAACCCGGTTTCTTTATTCGGTTCGAGAAAAACCCGGTTTCTTTATTCGGAGTGCATCCAGGACTGTTTAATTAAACCGCAGATTAACGCAGATGAGTGTAATATCATCTGCGTTTTTTGATTGACTACCCCAAAATTTATAATAATTTCAACTGTAAAGATTGTGGTCTGGGTCTAACCAGACAATATAAAAAATATTTTCACTAAAAAATCCATGCACCCTGCCGTATTCATTAGCAGATATTTGAAACTGGTAGGGGATATTTACTAGCTGATCTTCATTGGGAATGCCGAAGCCATTAGGTTCAGTTGTATCTTGCCAGACTATTCCATGACAGCGCAGGCTTTTACTCTGATTATTGATAATTTCTTGAGATTTCAATTGTGATAAATCGCGCAGCCTTCTCAATAGAGATGCCAGATATCTAGAATCTCTATCGGCAAGTGAAAATTTATCTTTATCATCCTGATAATACCTGAAAGAAAAACTAATTCCTTCGGGTATTTGTACATCTAGACGCTTGATGCTAGATAAAGATTGCTGGCGGCGTATCTCTGCTTTTTTAAGTTTCTTCGATGACACGGGTTTTGTAGAATTCTCTCATTAATTCCTTCGTAATAATAGCATGAGAAGGTTCATCTTTTGGCAAGTCACCTCTCGCCTTAATCCAAGGGTCTTCGCGTCGCACCATCAATTCTAACTCATAAGCATCGCAAAAGAAATACTCGTCGGATAACTCGTCTAAAAACTCTTGTACTTCCTGCGGAAATTCTGGTTTTTCAACTTCTTTGAGAATTGGCTTAAAGCCAAATTGTTCTTTGTATTCGTAAAATAAAGCCGGGATAGTCGGCCCGTGCACCCAGGCTTCAAAATCTTCATCAAAAAGCGGTGTATCTTCAAAGGCTAGATACCATGCTTGGGCATAGTACAATAGTTTTTGTAGCTTGTGGTTGCTGAGGTAGGAGCCTACGTCATTGGCGAACCAGATGTAGTAATCAGCCAGTTGGGAGGCTGTTGTTACTGTAGTTATTGTGGTCATATAATTCGACTCAATAAGTTTTGTATTCTATGATAGCACAGGGCGATCGCACTCCTGTAATCGATACTTACTTGTAGGAATCCCGTTAGGTTACAACCCTTTGATATACTGCCTCAATACAGGTGGGAGAGTGTAAAGACTTTCCTGTTTTTCTATCAAGCAGCGCCGCGATAAAGATTGGAGCGCGTTGAGTAAATCTGATGATGATATTTGTCCTTTTTCTAGCAATTTTGCTATATTGACTGGCGGGTTTTCCCTAGCCAACACAGACATAACTTGTTTTTCTAGTGCGGAAGTGCGATCGTACTGCTGCTGTAAACATCTTTCAAATCTTCCGGTAACATATGGTATCATCTATTAATAGCTCACTCGCGCCGCTTCCCAACTCTTGAATCAAAGTCAGCACACTTTTTAACCATAACGGGTTGCCTTGGGAGCGGTGAATGAGTGCTGAGTAGTTGTCGATTTATTCTAAGCATTTATGTCTAATGTATATGAAATTTAGCCGATGGGGGACAAAGTTGAATATTTTTTGACTAGACAAACTTTTGATTTATAAGTATCCTAATAATTAGGCAAATTAAGCGAGTTAGTGGGGGAGAGTTTTGGACATTCATTCTTGGTCACGTATTAAAAACTTGGTCTAGTTAAGAGGTAGGTGGATGAATACTCTATTTTTAGATATGGAGTTTGGACCAATTTATGGTTCTAATAGAGCAGACTTCTTTCCAACAGAAATTGGTGCGGTGATATATGATTTAGATCGCAAGGAGGTTTTATTGGAAAGCAAAAAATTCTCCTATGATGTAGACATAGTTGTCAGAAAAAATATTATCAATGACATTGGTAAAACTGTGGGATTTTCGGAAAGAGTTGCGGCTCTTCCTTACTTAGTATGCCAAACTAACAATTAAAATGC
>Ga0209490_10005633_pt1 | contig 11386 bp, 12 predicted proteins | sample MAT06_FD_187209 | JGI IMG/M metagenome (GOLD analysis project Ga0209490, IMG submission 187209) | Freshwater microbial communities from Lake Fryxell liftoff mats and glacier meltwater in Antarctica - MAT-06 (SPAdes) (version 2) | ecosystem: Environmental > Aquatic > Freshwater > Ice > Liftoff...
GTCATGTCCCGCAAGGAACTGAAGTTCCTTGCTAATAGCTAAAGTCATCTGAAAGATGACTAAATATAGTCAAAAATCTTTAGTCTACTTCAGTAGACTTTAGCTAAAAGCCAGAGAACTTTAGTTCAAGGCGGGTGAGGGAGCCAACAGTTAAGCCATTTCTAGGCTTAAGTTGACACCAATGGGCAGTGCCGTGCCCCTACGGGTGTACCTCACGTAAACGAGAAACGCTATAAGCGCAAATAGCAAATTTATGACTGTAAAGAACTGGTTGGTGAGTGTAGTCTATAGCTAAATCAGATCCGATGTAATCGCATACACGCGAGAATATTTTCTTTATGTCGTAGAATTTTTACTGTAAAAAACAAATGTTTTATTTCAAGTATGAATGACTCACAAACTTGGTATATTGTCAAGCGGTCTGCTGGGAATTGCGAGATTGCCCCCAGCGATAAACTTGGAGACGATAATGTAGAGATTATAGAACAGTGGGGGCCTTTTAGTTCGCAAGAAGAAGCGATCGCTCGCCGTGTTGGACTTATTAGGGCTGGAAAGTGCCAACCAGTTTAAGTTAGGAGTTACGAGTTAGGAGTTCACAATGATTGTTTTTATTCCTAACTCCTCAGTATTCACTCCTAACTTTATTCTTCATTTTTCTGCTGTGGCTGCGCCCTGAGCAGCAATTTTTTTACCTATCACGTCCACTGCTTTAGCAAATTGAGGGTCTTTTAAGGTAGCGAGTTTGTCACGTTCGTTGAGCCACAAATCCTGTCGCTGGGCATCTGTCAAATCCACTTTCACATCTGGATCAATACCATGCTTATTAATATCTCTATCATTGGGCGTATGGTATTTAGCAATTGTCACCGCTAATCCTGAGCCATCTTCTAGGGGACGCACCGATTGCACCAGTCCCTTACCAAAGGTTTGACTACCCACCAAAGTAGCACGCTTGTTGTCCTGCAACGCTCCTGAGAGGATTTCGCTGGCACTGGCTGAACCTTTATCCACTAATATTACCAACGGTTTATTTGTCAGCGCGCGGCCGTTTGCCACTTCTCGCTCTCGCTCACCTTTGCGATCAATGGTAGAAACAATTGTGCCTTTATTCAGCCACATCCGGGCAATGTCTACACTGGAGAAGAGTAAGCCACCTGGATTACCACGCAGATCAAGGATATATCCAGCTACCCGTTTGCTTTCTAAATCTTTGATGGCGGTTTGCATTTCTTTACCAGCATTGGCGCTGAACTGGTTCAGGCGAATGTAGCCAAGATTACCTGCTGGAGTTTTCTTTTGCGAATATTTAACTGGATGAATTTCAATCCGCGCCCGTTTGATGTCAAACTGTTTTGTCTTACCATTGCGCTGAATCGTTAGGCTGACTTTCGATCCTGCTTCACCTCGAATCAGGGATACTGCCTGATTAGTATCCATCCCCTTGGTATTTTTGCCGTCGATTTTGAGGATGACATCTTTTGCTAAAACACCAGCTTTAAAAGCTGGTGTATCTTCGATTGGCGCAATTACAACCAATTGCTTGGTTTTTTCATCCTGACTGATCGTGATCCCAATACCTGTCAATTCTCCAGAGGTATCCACTTGCATATTCTTGAATTCTGCTGGATCCATAAACCTGGTGTATGGATCTTCTAGCTTTTTGAGCATTTCCCGAATGGACTTATACGCTTCCTGCGGATTACTGTAGGACTTGCTTAAGTATTCTTTACGAATAGCCTGCCAGTCTACTTGATTAAAAGTACCATCTACGTAATTGCGGTATATATTTTGCCAAACTTCGTCTACTAATTGTTTAGGACTTGCTTTAAATAAAGCCTGACCTCGGGAATGAATGCCAAGGCTAGTAACAGCGATCGTGGAGAGTGTCACTGCCGTAGCACCCAAAACAAGCCTACTTTTTGTAATCACCATAATGACAGCTGCGTCAGAGGGAAAATATATAGTCAGTATGCTCAATCTAACACAGGCTACCACTGTGCAGACCGAGTATGTATCCTTAATTTAAACAAAATACTTGACAATCGGGCGAACTTGATGGTTTATACAAAATTTTTGGGAGTGGGGAATCGGGAGTGGGGAATGAGGAATCGGGATGGGCACAGGAGGCAGGAAGCAGAAGTTCCTTTAATTTTGAATTTTGAATTTTGAATTGATTTCTCCCCCACTCCCCTAACCCCTTACGGTTCTACCCAGCGTTCATCACCCTTAATGAGGTTAATTAGTTCCTCTACCCCTTTATCTTCTGGGACTTTTTTAATTTCCTCTCTGCCACGATACAAAGAAATGTAACCAGGTGTTTTGCCAACATAACCATAGTCGGCATCCGCCATTTCTCCGGGGCCATTGACAATACAACCCATAACCGCTATGTCAAGACCAGTTAAGTGTTTAGTGGCTTCCCGAACTTTGTGCAGCACTTCCTCTAGGTTAAACAAAGTGCGTCCACAGGAAGGACAAGCGACGTATTCCACCATCGTCTTTCGCAATCCCAAAGCTTGGAGAATGCTATAACAGACCGGAATTTCTTTTTCTGGTGCTTCTGTAAGTGAGACGCGAATTGTATCGCCAATGCCATCAGCAAGTAAGGTTGCAATACCAGCCGTGGATTTAATTCGCCCGTATTCGCCATCACCGGCTTCCGTAACGCCCAAATGTAGCGGGTAATCCATACCCAGATCATCCATGCGCTTGGCCATGAGACGATAGGCGGCTAGCATCACTGGTACTCGTGAAGCTTTCATGGAAATAACCAAATTGCCAAAATCCAAAGATTCACAGATACGAATGAATTCTATGGCAGATTCCACCATTCCTTCGGGGGTGTCACCGTAGGTAAATAGCATTCTTTCAGCGAGGGAACCGTGATTTACCCCAATTCGCATCGATTTACCTTGATCTCGCAAAGAAACTACTAGAGGTTCTAGGGTTTCGCGGATTTTTTCGCCAATTTCGTCAAATTCGGCTTTAGTATACTCGGTTCGATTGACGCTAGGCTTTTCAAAGACATATAACCCCGGATTAATCCGCACTTTTTCTATGTGCTTGGAGACTTCCAGAGCGATTTTTAGTCCGTTGTGATGGACATCAGCCACAATGGGCACGTCTTGGTAAGTTTTAATTAATTTTTGTTTAATTTCTGCTAAAGCTTTAGCATGAGCCATACTCGGTACTGTGACACGGACAATTTCGCAGCCAATTTCGTGCAGACGACGAATACCAGCCACGGAACCGTCAATATCAAGGGTGTCTTCGTTAATCATTGACTGCACTACAACGGGGTGGCTGCCGCCAATGGTGACATTACCTACCTTAACGGGACGGGTTTTACGCCGCTTGATGGTTGTATCAAAGGTAGGTTGGCTTGATGTAGTATTTGAAGTATCTACTATGGGCAGAATTTGCATAACCTGATTAGGTAAATTTGCTGTTGCTCAAATATCAGATTTAATAAATCTCTGTTTCCCAGATTGCCACAGGTGGTGGCTCTTTGGGTGATTAATATAGAAAAAAATGGAGAATGAGACAAGCAAAGAAATAAAGAGCGATCGCTGAGTTTTGCTCATTTATCAAAATATGCCGCCTTATAACTTTTTTAGATTAATGAAGTGGGTAGCGATCGCTAAATTTATGTTTTCATAATACAAATATACTATTAAGGAAGGAAAATGAGGAGCGATCGCACCTACCACCAGCTAAATTAGACTTATCACCAAATTCTTTGACGCCCATGCTAGAAAAAACATCCACATTCCAGAAAGCTATAGAGGCGGTAGAAGCATTAGATCCAGAAGCTCAGGCTATTCTTGTAGATATTATCCAAAAGCGCCTCAAACAACAGCGACGGGATGACTTATTAAAGGCGGTTGCAGAAGCTCGTGAAGCCTACGCTAAAGGGGAAGTACGTAGTGGAACTGTTGCTGATTTAATGGCGGAGTTGGATGATTGATGCAACTGCTATGGAGTGCAAGATTTATTCGAGATTTTAAGCGTTTAGCCCGTCGAAATCAGCAATTACGCTCTGTAGTTGAGCAAACATTACAACAACTTGCTGAAGATCCGTTTTACCCTAGCTTGCGTACTCATAAACTTAAAGGGGATTTATTGGGTACATGGGCTTGTTCCATAGACTACAACAATCGTATTCTATTTGAGTTTGTTCCTCATCCCGATTCTGGGGAATTAGTAATTTCTTTGGGTTCTACCGATCCCCTTATGCAAAATCGGGTTGAAAATCCTTAAAAGCTTTACCCCGTAAGGATTTCAATCAAAATAATATGTTTAAGTTTGATAAGCCTTGCCTTATAAGGCTTTCACCCTGATTGAGGTTTAATTACCATAAGGGGATCGGTAGAGCCAGATTTACTCTAGTTAATAAGTTTTAATCCCTAACTGCCAGTTGTTACGGTAAGCTATGTCTAGACAGTTTTGGATATTTTTGAGACTTTGACTTAACCGAGACTAGAAAATCAGGGATACCGAATATTAACTCAAGCCCAATCCATTGAATCCTAGAGATAGGTAAAAACTACCAATCGGCCATAGGAATGTCGCTTGGCAATCCTTTTGCAAATTCCTCGAACATGATTCTTTCCAACTCTAACTCCATGTCATTCAGGATCTCTAAGCTAGTTTCGCTAGGGCTATTAGCAGAATCATGAGAATTTAAAGATTGTTGCTTGATAGCAGAATTGTAGAGACTCGAAGATTGCTGTTCGGTAGCTGTAGTTTTTGCTGTTGCTGTTTTCATCATCTTCATTATTGTAATCTTTTGCACACTTGTACACTGTTAAAGTTTTTCAAACAATTTACGTTAGTTTGTTGAGTGAGTACGTCAGCAGTTAATAACCAAGCCTTACTTATAGTGATTATTTGTAAGCTTCAGTGGTTTTAAGATACTCTCAATCTCTTCATCTAATATGTAGGCTTCTTTGGGTGGGCTGAAGCGCAACAGTGCAGCTTGGTAACAAGCTTTTGCTATGCGCTCACGTTCCTCAGAAGTCAACCGTGCAATCATTGCAACCGTCTCCTTGACGTGTTCCACCTCAGTGCTAACAGCACTGTGTGCGCGCAGGCAACGGGTAGCCTTGATACCTGGTGGTAGCAGTGCTTCCACACTTTGGATGTAACCCATCCCTATACATATCCCTAAACGTTCCGATGTATAAGAATAGCCCACGCAATCAATTGGATCTGATCCCTGAACGCTTTGGGTGAAGTAATCCAGCAATGTCTTTGCAGCCGGAGGAACAAGTGCTTGCACAACAGCTTCGGCTCTATATCCCATCGACTCAATATCCCGTAAAGCGAGTAGGTCGTGACCTGCCTCTTCTCTGGCTTTCTGTACAGCCCACTGCGCCAAACTCTGACGATCTGTTGAAGCGAAGCGCTCTTGCGCTTCCTCCATCAGTTGGGGTGTGGAATGGCACAAATGGTAAAAACCTGCAAGTCGCCATACCCAACGTGTAGGGGTTAGATCTGGTGGTCTGCGCTCCGACTTCACTGCGTACCAAGCAGATACTATTGCATTATTTAAAAGCTTTCGAGTTTCAGCTAAGGTGTCTGCATCAATCATCTTTTTAGTAAAGGAATAATCCATCCCTGGATGTTCGGGTTGATGTAACCAAGTCCGATTAGCAATCTCCACAACTACTTCGTCAGACGAAATATGTGTTGATTCAGTATCAATCAAAAATTTATCACACATGGTTCATTACGTATTCCTATATCTTCCAGGAGGTTAAATACTACTTTTGCTACAAGATAGAGATGGAGATGGAGATAGCTGGACTAAGCTATAGGGTGTAAATGCAATCATCATGAATTAGCTAGTATGTACCTTAAAATAAGGCTTTGAGATGTACATTATTCATGATAATGCAAAAATATACAGTTGTATAATTATTTTTCTAATATTATAGTATGCTTACGTAGATAAAATTATACGTTGCATGTATTGACTGTATCAAGTTTGCTACTTTACCTTATTTTTACACTCATCTTGGTTCAACGCCAGTAATGCCCCAGTTAGGGGCAAAAACTGCTTTAGAGTCTATCTTTCCCCAAATAGTCGTGTCCTCCTTTTACTTGAAATTGAACGCCTAGCTCCCCTTGCACGTAGTTGTGTTTTTGACATTCATACTTCCAGGTGCAAGATGTAAGGTTTAGTTTTGTTGTGCAAATCTACTTACTTATATTCACATACTTTAGTCTTTTATTGTCTACCTACTTAAATGCTTTGATTATAGAAGAAATGTTAAGAAAGTTTAAGAGCGGCAAATGTGGCGATACCTGCGGCGGGCTGCGCCAACGCAGATGGGTAAACTCATCTTTTGGTTTGTGAAAACTGAACGCTCTTAATCAAGCTCTAGAGTATAAAAAAGTGATTAACTTCAATCAGTACAAGGCTTTAAAGACTCTCGCTGCTTTGAGTTCATGGTAATTGGCTAATCTTAATTTAACGATGTTAAAAAACGAAACAGGGATTGCAACATAGATTGATTCTGTCTTACTCTGGAAAAACTACTACGCCAGTTTGAGTTCCTAAAAGTTGGGAACCACAGCACATAACTGGCTCTTCAGGATCAGCGCTCTGCCGATAAAATTGTTCAAGAAAACACTTTGATAGCCTAAAACGATGAAAGCATCTGCTAATTTCGACTTTGAAGACGAGAAATTTAATGCACCGCCTTCTCAAGTCCTTCCCTGGTGTCAGATGATTAATCCTCGATATGGCACAGACGGTATGCAATCCCACGGCTTGGCAATTAAGCTGGATAATGCCAATGCTGTAGGCTTTGTGCCAGATGATAATTGGCAGCAAGTGGAGCATGAATTTACCTCTGGAGTCGAAACGGTCTTTATTTCCAGTACTCCACGCGTGGTTATAGTACGTCGGGGGCCATTGTCTGTCAAAGACCGGGAAAGTGGTTTAAAACTGGGTACGCTCAAAGAGAATTATGATGCTTTTTTAGCCGACAAACTTAAATTTAAAACCTTTACTCGCTATTTAATTTTTATAGTGGGAGAAAATAAAAAGTTTTTACATGAATCACCACTACAACTAACTCTTAATGGTGCCGCCGGAGCGAGTTTCAGCAAAACCTACTGCGAATATCAACAAGGCAAAGTAGTTAGTGGATTCGTTGCTGAACTAGAAAAGGCTTATGCTGTTTACCGCAAACAACCCTTGACACCAAAAGGCCCTTTGTTCCACGCTCACGGAGTTTTTTGCCCGATAATTGAGTGTGAAGAAAGAGGTATTGAACCAAAAACAGTTCTCGTAGCTTCAACTGTAGACTACAAACATCCCACAGTAGGGACTTTAACAGAATACTTAATTGCTTCCGATTCTCTTGAGTCTGCAATGGTTTGCAAGACTTTTGAAGAATACAAAGATTTTGGCAAGGAAGCTGTGAAAGCTGAAACGCCTAAATTGGCAATGGCAGGAGTTTCCAACTCTTACGTTTATGCTGATGAAGATGATTTTGCTTATCCGCCGTATTAGGTGGGAGTGGGGACTAAGAATTTTAGATTTTAGATTTTGGATTTTAGATTGAAATTTAATCCAAAATTGAAAATCTAAAATCCAAAATTTAATTGCCCTATTCTTTGAGCAGCAAATAATATAGTGAACCATTACCGCCTGTGATACCAGCGCGATCGCCTGCTAGTTTACCAGACCCCATGAAATAATCTACCCGGCCCGGGCCTTTGATGGCGCTTCCTGTATCCTGGTCAAGCACAAAGCGGCTAACAGTACGCCTCTCTAGTTTGCCACCAGCAGCAGGATAGGGAAATGAGTTGTAAATCAGCGCTAGCGCTCCCGGTGGCATGAGAGACTTATCTGTAGCAATGGAACGTTCTGCTGTTACTGGCACATGAATACTACCAGTAGCTGGTCTACCGCTTGTTTCTTGGAAGAAAATAAATCGTTCCCAGCGGGGCAGATAATTACTTAACTCGCGAGGCTTTTGTCGGAAGAAAGCAGTCATCCGTGGCATTGTCAATCCTGATAGTGGAAGTTTGCCATCTTTCGCTAATTCTTTGCCGATACTAGTCCAAGGGTAATCAGTCCCACCTGCATAGCCAACTGACGTTGTTTTGCCATTAGTTAACTTAATTTGGGCAGAACCTTGGATATGTACCATGTATGCCTCTAGGCGATCGCGGAACCAAAGTAGTTCTAAACCGCGCAATTTACTCTGATTCCCTTTTAAAGCATCCTTCCCTTCCAAATCAATTCGTTTTGGGTGGGGTTTCGGCCATTGGCTGAAATCAGGTGGTAGCCGATAAAGAGGATACTTATATATTGCAGTCCTGACACGGCTGGCGGTGTAAACAGGTTCGTAGTAAGCAGTGAACTTAACAGTACCCCTGCCATCGTTTCCCACAGACTGGTAAAAGACAAACTCTCGGCTGACAGCAGCTTGTAATTGCGCTGCTGACTGAGAACTGACAACCAGTTGGCGGAAACGTAGCAAACTCCGACGGACGCGATCAAGGGTAATTTCCTTCATCGGATAATTTTGATATGCTGCGATCGCCTCTTTCTTTGTTAGGTAAACCAGACTGTTATCAATGGAAGCCAACAGCGCATTGCGATCGCCTATCTTACCTCTTTGACCCCAAATTTGCTCATCCCAACCCAAGCAAGTCTGCTGGAGCCTACAATCGGTTCCGATAGCGATTGGTTTTAGCGGTGGCGTTATCTCAGGAGTAATTGGTACTGGCTGAGGTGGAAGATCAGGAGTTATGGGTACTGGCAACGGCAGGAAGTTAGGAACCTGAGCAACAGCCGACCAGAGAGGATTTACAAGGGCAATTCCCAGACTTAAGGAAAGTAAAGCAAAGGTTTTTCTCATCATTTAGTTGAATCTTTCAACACTGGAACTAAAAACGGGTTCTACCCGGATTGCTACAACCCGAGAAGGTCTTACTACCATATATTCTCCTTGAATATTTTTGATCGGCACGCTAATAAAGTCATTTGAAGCAGATTTTGGCACAAGTTCGCCGCTATACCACTTCTGAAACTCTTGAATAGTAGGAAAACGTACTTCTTCTCGGTGGCCGCTTTCCAGTAGGAGGAATACGGCATATTCATTTGCAGTTCTAGCCATAAGGTTGAATCATTTAAAAAACATTCAACCCATTGTTAACCACATAACCCCCGAATGAAAAGGGTAAGCATACGGGAGGTTGGAAGTAAAGGGGACAAAGAGAGTAACCAATGCCCAATCCCCAATGACTCTTCACTGTAGACGCCTAATCCTTTAACCAGTTCCTGAAAAGTGTAAAATTACGTTATCTAAATTAGTCTTGACCAAGTTATTCCCTTAAGCATAATTAGTGATGTTTTTGCGATTTCCCCGTCGTTTATTTCTGTTTAATCTGCTAGGTTTAACATTTGCCGCCTGTCAATCACCACGGGAGTTTGAGGGCATATTAACTATTGGTGTTATCAACTATGGTGGAGGCGAACAAATAATTAAGCAATATGCTAAATTTAATAATTACTTGGGCGAGAAGACAAATGCATTAATTCAGCTAGAGCCTGCTTTTAATGAAAACAAAGCGGTTGAGCGCCTTGAGGCTCGTGCTTGGTCGTTAGTATTTGCTCCACCGGGAATAGCTGCGATCGCAATCGCACGTCACCAATATGTTCCCATGTTTCCTTTAATAGGTATTAGTAATTTGCGTTCAATCTTCGTTGTTCGCAAAGATAATCCAATATCCGACTTAAAACAGCTACAAGGTCTAACAGTCGCTTTAGGTCAGTTAGGTTCAGCAACAGGATATTACTTTCCACTTTACAATCTTTTTGGTACAACACTAGCACAAATTCTATTTGCACCCACACCCAAAGCCGCGCTGGAATTGGTCGCTGAGGGAAAAGCGATCGCCTGTGCTGTCTCGGAGGCTGAATTGAGTCTCTACGGTTCAGAGTTGGGGTCAACCCAATTCCGCATCTTATTTAAAGACCCTCATTATGTACCCTTGGGTGTAGTCTTGATTGGGCCTAATGTAGAACGTAACCGTCAAGAGTTCATCCGTAAAGTAATGATCGATACGCCTTCAGGTTTAGCTGAAGAAGTAGGGTATGTACCCAATGCACAAGTACCAGATTATAAATACATGATTTCTGTGGTTGATCGGGTGAGTTCCATTACTTCCAAGCTGCAAAATAAACCTGTTCGGATATTTTGATTAATATCACGCATTGCTCAAAAAAACAATTTGAATCGTGCTAGTTGGTTTTGAAGCGTTCCTGTTAGGATTTGATTTAGTTCTGTGGTGTCCTGGAATTGCAAAATTTGCTGTGTCGGTAAGTCGAAGGGAAATTGCCCTTCCAAGTCTGGGCGTTGCATCTGCGCTAGTAAAATTTGTTCAGATCGCTTACTTTGGATGGCATAGCCAATCTCAATACAGACATTTGGGCTAGGAATTACTTGGGGAGTTTCTTTACCGTCAACACTAGCAATGGGCGTGATGTCAGCGATAAATAACAAACTCTTACGGATTTTTCGCATCATAGTCCGGTTAATCCGTACAGTAGCACCACTGGGGCGAGAGGATTCTACTAATGTTAGGGGAAGGCGCGATCGCTTATTTAAATTGTCCAAACTTTTTCGCAGTTCTTCTCTGAGAACATTCGTCGCTGCGGCATACTCAGTTTGAGAGGATAAAAAAATCGTTGGTTCTAACTGAGCCAATAGCGCCTGCTTGATGAAATAAATTTCATGGCTAATTAAGTCAATGTTAGCGACGCAATAGCCACCACTACCTTCAATATAAAACTCAATATTTTCCCCTTCCAGATAGCGTCCAAACCAAGTTGATGTCTTAACTTCGTCGCTCTCTTCTAAAAAGTCTGCTCGCAATGCCGATCTCAGCAGGCTTTTTTTGCTTAAGCGAATGTCTGGCGGACGTTTTTCCAGTTCTGGAATCGGCTCGTAATCCTCTAGATACCACGCTCTAAGCGCAATAATTGACATAAGGCGCTATTTAAACTATTTTTCAATATTTAACTTCGGATAATCTTACACCAAGAGGAGTCCCTATCTTCAGACTTCTCTTTAAACACAACAATACCCAAACCTCTACTCGCTGAACTATCTCCTCTCATTGTTTATCATAGCCAGGGATGTACCAAATTTTCATCGCTTGTCTAAAAAATCGATTTCTTTACCTTTAGCTAAAACAGCATTCATCCCACACTCACTATAATTGAGTGTGGGATGAATGCGCGGGAGTGGGGAGATATAGTAATTGATGTTTTTTGGCGTAGCCAGAACAATTAATTGCTATTGTTCTGCCATGACCCATATTCATTATATTTCTTGAAGCAAATACCACGATTGATGGT
>Ga0209490_10005636_pt1 | contig 11384 bp, 12 predicted proteins | sample MAT06_FD_187209 | JGI IMG/M metagenome (GOLD analysis project Ga0209490, IMG submission 187209) | Freshwater microbial communities from Lake Fryxell liftoff mats and glacier meltwater in Antarctica - MAT-06 (SPAdes) (version 2) | ecosystem: Environmental > Aquatic > Freshwater > Ice > Liftoff...
CAGTTCAAGCGCCTACCTTGGCGATCGCTGGCTCAAGCTACCATTCTTGTAGTTTTATTCGTGACACTACTGGAGTTTGGCATTGCTTTTGGGCTGCAATTTCCTCAGGTCAGTGTCGCCTTACGACTATTGTTTAATCCACCGTTGGGTCTGCTGACTGAATGCGCGATCGCCTTTGGGCTTGGGGTGCTAGCCGTCGTTATTTTAGAACGCATCGATCGCTCCAGTATTCGTGCTGGCAGCCTGTGGGGATTGGTGCTTTGCATCGTGATCGCCTTTTTAATTAAAGGCTGGTTGCCCATTGGCAACGCCTTATTTCGAGTAGAGCAACTTCAGATTGGTGGATTGTTGGTCGGCATATTTTGGTACGGTCGCCCCTATTGGCGATCGTTTAATCAATGGTGAACACTTTAAGGTGAGCCTTCGTCCGGCTGCTCAAACGCATTTATCAATCGTTCTAAGTGATTTGTCAGCCGATCTAACCGTTTCAGCGACTCCTCTTGCACTTCAGCCAGCGTTTGCACCGTATCACTCAGGGCAAAAATCTGGTAGCCCTGCTGCTGTACTTGATTGGCTAAAGAATCCACCCGTTCTGATAATCGATCCACCGTTTCCACAGTCGCTAAAACAGCTTCACCAATTTGCTGAACGATCGCCTCTAACTGACCTTCTTGCTCATCCACCTCACACTCTCGCTGCTAAAACAATGAACCTAAATTAACCTAGTACTCACAAGGCGAAAACCACACCTCTTTTGAAGGCTGCTTACTTGGGGTCAATTTTGGCAAGAATTGTATTTTTGTAATAGTGCAGAACGATTTGTTGATAGCCAACTCCGCGCTGTGCCAAATTATGAGCGCCCCATTGGCTCATTCCCAGCCCATGACCATATCCTCCGCCTTTCACTTTAAAGGTAGCGATCGCCTGCTGTTTCCCTTTTCCAGATGCCTCATCATACGCGGGTTGCACTGTAAATTTTGTGCTTTTCAACGCTAGGGCATTCCGTAAAGCCTCTCCCGTCATCGTGCGAGTTCCCGCATCGCCCATAATCCGCATAGTCTTTACCCGTCCATGGGGTGTGCTTTTCTCCGGCTCCATCGAAATAATGTTGCCGACTCCGGTAATCCGGGCACTCAATTCGCTGCGAGAAAAGGTTTTTACCCATTCAAATTCTGGGGAGCCTTGGTCAAAATCTGGAACCGCTTTGAGGTAAGGCAACGGGCGCGTCCAGACATTTTCAACGTTTTCGGTATGCCCACCGGATGCCGAGTGAAACACCGCCTCAATAATTCGTCCCTGATGGATTAGCACCTGCCCTGCTGTGGCGTTCACCGCTGCTTGTGTAGAAGCCGCTTCATCTAAAATGCCTTTATACACTTGCCATCCAGTCGTATCGCCGACATCATACAGGCGATTTGCGGTGCTTTGCCGTTGATACAACGCATAGGAACGGGCAGCAACCGCTTGAGCTTTCAAAGCTTCGATTGGCCAGGAGGGAAACATTTCGCCGCCCAAAACGCTGTAAAGATATTGTTCCAAATCCACATAGTTGACTGCGGTTAACCCTTTAGCCGTGGGAACAACGCGAGTTCTGCCGCGATACCAGCGATCGCCAATAAACACATAGCCACCCCCTGTCGGCTCAATCCAAATTTGGGTCGATTGCCAGCGATCGACTTTAACCTTGCCATTTTGAGGTTGGGCAACAAAAGCATTCATCGCCGCAATTTCGCCCAAATTACGCCCAGCGCTGTCTCGCACCAGTGCCCGTGTGGAACTGCCCACCGTCACTTGAGAGACTGATTCTTCAATGCCAACCCGCATTTCAATGGCTTGAGCAGGAGTTGCGATCGCCACACAGCAGACCGCAGAGAACCACCAAGACTGCTTACCAAACTGAATCAGCGTGTCTTTGTAAAATAGAAAAGTTTGGGAAAACCCCTTTAGCTGCATCTGTCTGAATCTCCTATTCCATGAATTGGCTGCCTGCGTTTCTTAAACCGATAAAACTCGAACCACACGCTACACCCAATCAACCGTTGCTCAAAGTTTGCTTTGTAAAAAGGTCTAAATGAAACTCAACCCAAAACTCTCTTCAAGCTTTTTCACCCACCCTTTACGGCAACGTTGCTTAATGTAGCTCAATTTCTTTACACAGGAGCCTCTTTGTTCACCGGAAGATCTGGCTTTTCGGAGTAACCAGGGTTGGACTAATTCGCTAGATGTATAGCGACACTTCAAAAATATGGGTTGAAGTCACCTCATTTAGCGTCTCCAAATGCTTTGTGAAATTTCTTGAAGTTTTTAAGGAATATTCTCAATGTAAATGGCATGGCTCCATCCAAGTAGCGGAGACGTAAATTAGGTTGATTTGCTCCCAACCCTGCAAAAATGTCACTATAGGGTTAGGTCGGCATTGAATAGGAACGAGGCTCAATGCAGATTACTTTTCTTGGAACCAGTTCTGGAGTGCCGACACGCAGCCGCAACGTGTCAAGCGTCGCGCTGCGATTGCCGCAACGGGCGGAACTATGGCTGTTTGACTGTGGCGAAGGCACCCAGCATCAGGTGCTTCGTAGTGATTTGAAAGTGAGCCAATTAACCCGCATTTTTGTCACCCACATGCATGGTGATCACATTTTTGGGTTGATGGGTTTGTTGGCAAGCTGCGGTTTAGCCGGAAATGTGGAACATGTTGATATCTATGGTCCTCCCGATTTAGAGGAATACCTCAAAGCCTGCCGTCGCTATTCCCAAACTCATTTTTCTTACCCGGTGAAAGTGCATACCGTGAGTCCCGGCGTGGTTTATGAAGATGCAGAGTATACGGTCAGTTGCGAATTACTCAAGCATCGAGTGCCTGCTTTTGGCTATCGGGTGATCGAAAAAGATCGGACGGGGCATTTTGATGTGGAAAAAGCAGCGGCGCTAGGCATTCCATCGGGTCCGCTTTACGGCAAACTGAAGCGGGGAGAAGAGATTATGTTGCCGGATGGCAGGCGAGTCAATGGATCGGATTTTTGTGGTCCGACCCTGATTGGACGCAAGCTGGTGTATTGCACAGACACGGTTTTTTGTGAATCCGCGATCGCGTTGGCAGAAGATGCAGACGTGTTAATTCATGAGGCAACCTTTGCTCATCAAGATGCTGAGCTTGCGTATCAGCGATTGCATTCCACTTCAACAATGGCGGCACAGGTGGCGTTGGCAGCCCAAGTGCAGCAATTGATCATCACCCACCTCAGCCCTCGTTATGCTCCGGGCAATTCGATTGAACCGAAAGATCTGCTGCTGGAAGCGCGATCGATTTTTCCAAACACAGAAATGGCAGTAGACTTTTTGACAGTCAACATTCCCCGACGAGAACCTGCGCTGGTGCAAAATCTCAAACCTTGTCCTACGATCTAGGACAGAAGGCAAGTTTAAGTGAGGATTATAATTAATGCCGGAGCAGCTAGAAGAACGGGTTGCGCTTTTGGAAGCTGAAGTTGCCCGTCTTAAACATAAAGTAGACGGTGATATACCCGTTAAACCTTGGTGGGAGCAAATTGTGGGGACATTTGCTGACAATCCAGCCTATGACGAGGCGATGCGGTTGGGTCGTGAGTATCGGGAGTCTCTACGCCCAAGCATTAGTGAAGCATCTGAAGATTAGATGTATATTCTCGACACAGATCATCTCAGTGTTTTAGACCGTGGCGGAGTCCAAGCGCGACGATTATTGCAAAAGTTGGCAGATGTTGATTCGACCCAAGTAGCAACGAGCATCATCAGCTACGAAGAACAAATGCGTGGCTGGTTGAGCTACGGAGCGAAAGCCCAAACCATTGAGCAGGAGATGGAAGCTTACAAACAGTTAAAGCGGCAATTAACAAATTACTGCGCAATTTTAGTCCTTGAGTTTGATGATGAGGCTGCACGAGAGTTTCAACGACTCAAGAAGCTGTATCCAAGACTTGGCAGAATGGATTTGAAAATTGCGTCGATCGCGTTGGTGCATCAAGCGATCGTATTAACTCGAAACAGCGGGGATTTTGGGCGCATAGTGGGCTTATCTATCGATGATTGGACATAAAAACAGCGATCGCTGAGATAGACATCTGAAATATGCGGAAATATTCTGCCTATCCACCTAAATGGCTTGCTATACGGAAAGATTCCGTCTATCTACCTGATAGGGATGTTATGCGGAAACTATCTGCCTATTCACCCATTTCGGGGTGTTATGTGGAAACTTTCTCTCTAATAATAGTTAGCTTGAATTGTTCGCAGTGTATTTTACAAAGCAAAAGTAGTTTGAGCCAGATGCAATGCCTTTAGATCAATGTCTAGTTACTCGACAGGCTGAGTTAGAACGACTAGGTTTTCAAGTCTTGCAAGTAGAGCCTGAAACATTAATTGCTGGTCGCCGCTCGTTCTACTGGGATTGTATGTTCACTTTTGTAAACTACACAGTGTTTGTGCGAAGAGTAACCGCACTTTCAGTACAAATGTTAGAAAGTGAACGAACTCAATTTCTATTGAGGTCAAAGACGCTCAATCCTTCTTCTATTCCCCCAGGATTTCAATCTGGAAACGCAGTGCTAGTGGTATATATTGCTGATCAGGTTGATATAGATGCCCAACTATTTTGTGAGCATCAAGTCCGGTTAGGGTTTGCTCAGTTTTATATTCCAGCAGTACTTGACTTGAGCCGTGAATCTGCATTTTTGCTTAGACATACACCGCTGTGGGGCGCAGTGTACTACAGTAAGTTTCGCTATATACTAGGCCGTTTACTATCACCCCGAGGAAGACCAAACCAAGAACCTTTGTCTATCTCAGGAGTTATTACAGCACTATTAGTATTTTTGTTGTTTATACTCCCAGTAATATTTTTTATATTTGTTTCTTGACTGAAGTTATGCAAGCTAACAATCCGTCTGGAACGGACTGAAAGGAGATCTTGGCGAGGATAAAAAGGTTACTTGCAGCCGCTCAGCCGGAACGTTAGACCGCGTATTGAGCTAGGGAATACTTGTATGTAAGTAATTTATCTCATAGCTTCCAATGAAACTCAATACTTTTCTGCATCCAATAGCTCTGTTGTCTTGTTGTCTCTATTTGGTAAGCTGCACAGGCACGGCTAGTCAGGTTACATCTACGAGTTCAGCGAATAGCCCCGCCTCTTCTGCTGAAGGTGAACAGGTTTTCAAAAAATTGAAAGGAACCTCCGATTTGGCAGGGCTGATGACTTCCACATCTACTGTAAGGGTAGTCGTTCCACGGGAAGGATGGAATAAGCTTTCTGCAACAGAACAAGTGAAATTAGCAGCCTACACAGAAAGCTTGATTTCGCTTGTCAAAGCTGAGCCAGCCAAGTATATAGACACTCCTTCAACGGCTCCCATATACAAATCTTTTGTCGAAAAAGCATCAAATCTTTGTCAAGATTGCTGGTCAATTGTGGTTAGCAAGAGAAATAGCCAGCCTTACGGTATCGACGAAACTGTAGTTCAAGGAGAAACACCTTGGAGCCAAGACGATCCATGTTGCAGAGGGAAAAAGGCTTCTGAGCTGGGTAAATCGTAGATGCTCCTTGCTGTTTAGAGTCCAACGCCGCGGATTCAGCCCATCGAGTAAAATTTGGATATTCCTGTATTGCAGTACATCCTAAACTCATGACTGAACTTCTTCGACAAGCCATCTCAGAAATTCAGAAACTGCCAGCCGATCAGCAAGATGCGATCGCATCGCGTCTCATAGCTGAACTGAAGGACGAACAGAAATGGACAGAGCAATTTGAGTCAACCACTGATAACCAATGGGATCGTTTGGCTGACATGGTTCGGCAAGAAATCGCAAGCGGTGATACGGTTCCATTGCATGAAGTCTTTCCAGTTAAGCCATGAAATCGAGTGTCACCAAAGCATTTCGCAAACGGCTCGACCGACTTCCCGTGACAGTGCAAGAACAGGCTAATAAAGCGTATGAACTCTGGCGTGAAGATCCATACCATAACAGTTTGCAGTTCAAGCGGGTGAGTCAACGCCAACCGGTTTATTCTGCGCGTGTCAGTTCGACTATCGAGTTTTGGGGTTGCTGGAGTCGGACGACAACATTTATTGGTTTTGGATTGGGGCACACGATGAGTACGATGAGTTACTGAAAAGACTGTAGTTTCTAGTCGCTGCGTTGAGGCACGGTCTAACAATACAGTGGAGCGGACGGTACAGAGCCTTCGCGCTTCGTTCTAGCTCTCTCGCCGCCGCTCACTTTAGCCGTTATCTCGTCAGACCTCAAAGCAAGGTTAGGGTCTAGATGAGTTTGCCTTGGGAACAACGAGAAGTATAGGGCAAGTTTGAAGAGTAGGGAGTGTTGGCTGTTGGTGAGATTTTGCAGGCGATCGCGAACTTACGCCAATCACATCTGGGAATCGACGGGCGATCGCACTCGGCAAATCTCAATGTTGGCTGATGTCTTTTAGCGGTGTGCCTAGCTGACTCAAGTTCAAGGCATAGCCAGCGGTAACAAGATAGACGACATCGGCGATCGCTCCAATCTGCCGGGTGAGATGACCCAAGCGATCGCGAAAGGTGCGCCCCAAAGGATAGGCAGGCACCACGCCCCATCCGGTTTCTTCGGCAACTAAAATGATGGTGTTTGAGGTTGATTGGAGACTGTCAAGCAGAGTTTGCGTTGTTTTTTTCCAGTCCTCTTCTGGCTGATCTAAACAGTTTGTTAACCAAGTTCCTAAAGAATCGACCAATAAGCAATGGGCATCGGGGGCGATGTCAACAGCGGTAGCCAAGTGGCGCGGCACGGCTTGGGTGATCCAGTCTTTGGGGCGGCGATCGCGATGACGTTGAACTCTCGACTGCCACTCTAAATCGGTAGGATCAAGTTGAGAGGTTGCCACATAAATCACCGGATCACCGACCTGAGCCGCTAAGTCTTCAGCCCATTCACTCTTGCCCGAACGGCTCGGTCCAGTGACCAAAACGAGACATCTTGACATAAAACTCTTAAAAAGTGTTGAAAATTGTACATGACCAGGCTGCAAATCGTTGATTCGAGTGTTTACTATAGACGGGATAGTTTAAAAGTTGCCGTTAGTTTCGGAAGTAGGAGAGTAGGTTGTGATGAAACCAGATCTGAAACGAATAGAAGCTGCTCTTGATCAAATGGATATTCACACAATAGAACACTCTCTGAGGGCTGAACCTTGGGCTACGGAAGCCGATTCCTCTTTGCCATTTCGCTCAGCCCATTATGATAGCGAGATCGTGGAGACTGTTTCCATGCCCTTTGCCACATCTTCCTTAGTAACGCCTGCCTGGAATCTACCAGTCAATGTTTCTCTTGCAGTCAGCTTGCTGCAAGAAATGCAAACAACCGTAGGAGGCTGGCAAGCCGTTCTACAAACGATGACTCAACAAGTGCAGGCAATCTATGCCGAAGGGCCCATGATCGATGGCTGGCTGGAAACCGAGGAAAATAGCGGTGGTTATCGACTCTGTGGGCAGAGCGAAGCAGGAGAGTTTTGGAGTCGTCATTGTCCGGTGGAACAGATGCCCGATGTTAGTTTGGCGATCGCTCGATATCAACGCTTTCAACAAATTTTAAGTCGTAAACGCACGTTGGAGAGCCGTCTGACTCAATTAACTGAAGCCTTAATCGAGTTGCATGGACAAGGACTTGATTCAGCACCGTGATCGATCAAACCATCTCACCTGCTAAAAAAAGCGTATTCTCTAGTTCCTGCTGCTCACGTCCCATAACACCACTATGACTGCCACTCAAGTTTCTGCTGAACACCAGCTTAATGCGCCTGCTTCTATCCGGCAGATTATTCAAGATGCCTGCGATCGCGGCGCTTCTGTGCTTTACCTGCAAATTGGTCGTCCTCCGTTTTATCGCATTAACGGCGAAATGCGCCCTCAAGGACATTTTTCTACCGTCACCGCCGATCGATTTCAGCACTATCTCCAAGAGGTGCTGAAACCTCAACAAATGCAGCACTACGCCACCAATCGCAAGTTAGACAGCGATGTGCGAATTCAGGGATTTATGCAAGGGCGGATTATTTGCGCGCCCACAGCTCAGGGCACTGATTCTCTGCGGCTCTACAGCATCGCTTTAGATGGACCCGACGCAGAAGTCCTAAAGCACGGCACTGTGCGCGGCATGGTGGAAGATGCTTTCAAGCAAAAGGCTTCAGATATTCACCTGCAAGTGGGCGAGGCACCCCGATTTCGGATTCAGGGCAAAATGGTTCTCCAGGCATCCTATGGTCGGGTGACGATCGCCCAGTTTGATGATTTTTTAGATGAACTGCTCACGCCTGCCCAACGCGAAAAGTTTCAAGTTTCTCAAGAGTTAGATACAGCCGTTTTATATGAAGGGTTAGTGCGGTGTCGAGTCAACTGTGCTCAGTCGATGATGGGTGGCTCCATGGTGCTGCGGTTGATTTCATTGAATGTGCCGACGTTGAAAAAGATGAATTTGCCTGCCGTGCTGGGTTATTTAGCCGAAGAACGACAGGGTTTAGTGTTGATTACGGGAGCCGTCAACTCCGGCAAATCAACGTCTCTGGCAGCAATGCTGCGGCATGTAAATGACTCCTATCCCCGGAAGATTGTCACTATTGAAGATCCAATTGAGTATGTGCATACGTCAAATCAGGCGTTGTTTACCCAGCGAGAAGTGGGGCTGCATACGCAAGAATTTAAAGATGCTCTGCGGTCAGCCCTGCGCCAAGATCCCGATATTATTCTGATTGGAGAAATGCGCGATCGCGAAACTGTAGACACCGCCATCCGCGCTTCCTTGACCGGGCACCTCGTTTTGGGCACCCTGCATACTAAAGGATCGGTAAACGCCTTCAAGCGCTTGCTAAATTTCTATAGCCCTGAAGAACAGGAAACCGTTCGCACCCAAATTGTGGATGCCCTGAATGCGGTAATCGCTCAAGTCCTAGTGCCAACGACTCAAGGGGGACGCACTGCCGCCCTGGAAATTATGGTCAACACATCAACCATTCGCGACTATTTGCTCAAAGGCAATTTTGATGATATCCATTTGCTGATGGAAGAAGGCGTGGATAGCAGCCAAACCTTAAACCAAGCGTTGTATGACCTGCATGAAGCAGGCACGATCAATACAGTGGATGCGCTATCGGCATCCCTAGCTCCCGATGACCTTGCCTATATGTTAAAAAACTTTGTGCGTCGTTCGAGCCGTTCAGGGTTGATGACAACCGATTACCACAATCGTTCGGCTTCGTAGAGGGCGGACTGAGTTTTGAGTTTTGAGTTTTGAGTTTTGAGTTTTGAGTTTTGAGTTTTGAGTTGCTTCCACTCCTCCACCTCTCCACTCTTTTACCCCTTCACTCCTCATTTCAGCCTTTAAAAACCAGAGCGCGAATCAGGGCGATCGGGACTTGAGAGAAGTATTGACGACGAAACTGATCTTCTTTGACTGCGTTGAGGAAGTTTTGGACAGCTTCAGTTAGGACTGGGGTGGTTTCGGTTGGCGCGATTCCCGTGTCTCCCGTAATCGCAAAGGCTTGATCGTGATGCTGCACTTCAAAATTGAGCAACGTCAAGGTTTTGAAGCCGAGCTGTAAGGCGCGATCGCTGAGTTCCAATTTATCGAGCAATTGCTGACGGGCTGCGGTCTTTCCAGTACGGCTGAGATATTTGGCAATGCCGACCAGGGTTTGCCAGATATCCATGGGCGGTTGGAGAGTGGGTAAGGTGTAGGAGATCGCCAGCGATCGCTGCTCCTGTTGAGCGCGTCGAAACCACATCTGAAATTCCGTCCAGCTAGTAGGAGACTGTCGAATCACCAAAGGAATGTTTCCGGCGACCTGCTGCTGTTGCATATTGGCGGCGATCGTCGCCTGATCCAATCCCCGCCAGTCCAGCAGCCAATCGTCTGGAAGGATATTATCCTGTCGCTGAATAGATTCCTGGGGGCGAACTGCCACAATCCGCACTTCATAGCGACGCTCATAGGTATTACTGTCTAACTCAACCACCAGATCGCAGCGTCCTGGGGGAATTTCATCGCGATAGTGTCCCCACCACACGCCCGGAAACGGCTGCTCTGTGGAATCGTCCCGCAGTTCAAACTCTGTTTTGATGTATTGCACCTTGCCACCGCGCCGATCCTTGATGTTTTTATTCCACACCTTTTCAAACCAGCAGTTTTGAATCAGTAGCTTGGGACTGGGATTACCCATACCGCAGGGTTCCAGCAGTTTTAGCTCGTGAAATAGATCTTTGCCAAGCTCTGCCACCGTCACAGTCAGATCAATGGACAAACCAGGTGTAGTCGCCCCCGACTCTAGCTGCCGCAACTCCTGATTAATCGCTTCTATAAATAGCGGCACATTTTCCACTGGCAAACTCAGCCCCGCCGCAAACGGATGTCCACCAAACCGATGCAGCAAATGTGCCTGTCCCTTCACCAGTTGATAGAGATCAATGTTATTGACTGAACGAGCCGAACCACGGGCAAGCGGAGTTGTCATTCCATCTGTGCTGAGCAAAATCGTCGGTCTACCGTACTCTTGGGCAATCTGTCCGGCGACGAGTCCCAATACGCCGAGGTGCCATTGCTCATCGGCAAGCACAATCACGCAAGTAGTGGAAAGGTCAAGTTGGGCAAGCCGATCGCTGACTTGCTGCACCACTTCTTTTTGTAAAGCTTTGCGACGGGCGTTGGCAAGTTCGGTCGCTTCGGCAAGCTGGGTACACAAGTGAACATCTTGGCTGGTCAGTAATTCCACACAAAAATGGGCATCCCCTTGAATACGGCTGACGGCGTTAATCCGAGGACCTAACCCAAAGGAAATATCCGTGGGGCGATCGCCCGTACGCTTACAAAATTCCAGCAGTTTTGCCACACCCGGACGAGTCATGGTGATCGGATTGCTCTGCTTCTGCAATTGCTCAATGCCCAACTGCGCTAGATACCGACAGTCGCCCTTCAGTTCCACCAAGTCAGCAATCAGCCCGATCGCCACCAGATCCAACAGTTCAACTAAGGGCTTCTGCGGCACGTCCGGTAGCGTTTCATACAGTGCTTCTACTAGCTTGTAAGCGACCGCCACGCCCGATAAGCTTGCCAAGGGATGAGTGGCTTCTAAGTAGCGCGGATTGATGATGGCGACAACCGGGGGACGATCGCTGGGCAAGGTGTGGTGATCCGTGACAATCACATCAATGCCAAACTCACGGGCGATCGCGATTTCTTCCAGATTCGTGCTGCCCGTATCGCAGGTCACGATCAGGCGACAACCCCTGCTATGCAGATATTCCAGCCCTTGCCGAGATAACCCGTGAGATTCCGTCAGGCGATTGGGAATGTAGTAGAGCAATGTTTCCTGCTGCGTGAAA
>Ga0209490_10005644_pt1 | contig 11379 bp, 10 predicted proteins | sample MAT06_FD_187209 | JGI IMG/M metagenome (GOLD analysis project Ga0209490, IMG submission 187209) | Freshwater microbial communities from Lake Fryxell liftoff mats and glacier meltwater in Antarctica - MAT-06 (SPAdes) (version 2) | ecosystem: Environmental > Aquatic > Freshwater > Ice > Liftoff...
CGGGGTGCGGTTGCCGCATCGGTGCTGCGGTCGCGCGATTTGCGCGCGGTCAGGGCGTTTGCTTCGGATTTCGGCCGCACCGATGGGCGGATGGAACTGCTGTCGGCCTGACGCTGGCGCGGAGCGTTGACTGCCGGTGCCGGTGTGGATCGCGAGGTCCGCACGGTTTCGGCCGGAATACTGCGATGGAACAGGCTTTTCACCCACAAGAGCAGCGGCAAGCCGATCAAAAGACCCCAGATCACCAGATGGAGTGGGTTCGTCCATGCCCGGCTGGCGCCGTAATTGGCCAGCACCAGGGCCCAGCCGCGAAACGAAAGGGGCGACCATCCGATCAATGTCCATCCAGCGGCGTAGGCGATGGGCGGATCGCGACGACCTTGAACGGCAGCGAAGTGGCGTTTCGCATACGCATCACCCACCTCGGCAGCGCTGCGGTAGGCAGCGGCGGCCAGATCGAGTCGCTCTTCGCGATGGGTGAGATTTTCGATCATCGCCCACCCGGTCCAGGAGTGGCCGAGAAAGCGCAGAATCTGGCCCTGCACAGTGGAGGGCTGTTGCTTAAATTCGGCATGCGTGGTGGCTGTCTGCAACGAGGCGGTCGCCCATTCATAACGGTCGGCCTTCAACGCGCTGAGGCCACGGGTGACCAGCGCGCTGAGGGTGGCATCGCCGTCCATCGCCCCGCCCACGGCCAAGGCTTCTTCGACGTTGCCGGTTTTCTGCAAGGCGATGGCGAGATTGCCGCGCACGCTGGCATCGTCACTGCCAAATTGCTGCGCTTTGCGCAGGGCGTCACTGGCTTCCTGCCAGCGTTCCAGGCGCAATTCGGCCTCGCCCAGGATGGCCCAGGCAGCGCCAAAATCTGGTTTCGCGTTGGTTGCATGCCGCGCCGCGGCGACCGTCTCGCGCAATAAAACACCGCCGTCACTGCCGTCGTTCAAGGCCAGACGGGCCAGCTCCAGGCGCGTCTGCGCGAGCGCAGCCCAGGTCTCGTGATCCTGCGGCAAGGCGGAGGTGACTGTGTTGAACGCCTGCACGGCGCTCTCTAAACGCGCGCGTTTACCGGCGGGGGTGCCTTCATTGGCGGCCAGGGCGACGCGCACGCGACCCAATTCATACCACGCATCATAATGCTTGGGCTCACCAGCGACGGTCCGGCTGAGCAGGGCCTCGGCCTTGGGGACATCGCCACTGAGAACGGCGATGCGCGCATCGACGAGATGGAATTCCGCCGGAATGATCGCCCCCGCATGGGTTTTGGCCATGCGCATCGCTTGCGTGGCGCCGTCAAGATCCGGGCCGTCCTTTAATGCGAGATGGGCAAGCGCGAGATAATAGCTCAGCCAGCCGGCGCGACCGTCGCTCAATGTATCCAGGCTGGGTTCCTTGGCGCGGACACTGCCGAGTTTGATCGCGGCTTCCGGATTTTGGTGGGCGATCAGCGCCTGCATGCCGATGGCCGCGGCATCGCCATTCGTATTTTCCAGCTGGAGCGCTTTGCGTGCGTGCGTGTAGGCCTGGGCCGGATTCTGGTGTTTCAATTCATAGCGCGCAGCGGCGACCCAGCCGTCGACCCAATTGGGGTAAGCGCTGGTGATCGCCGCGACGCGAGTACCGGCATCGGCAGCGTCGCTGGCCAAGGCCGCCTGCACTGGGCCCCATTCATCCTGGGTCGGGGCGTCTGCTGCCATACCCGGCTGGGCACCGAGCACGAGTGCGCACATGACGATGAAACTCAGGCAAGGGGATCGGATCGCACTCATCGGCTGCTGGGTTCCTGGGGGTGGGCGTAACCGGCGCGACGGGCGCGTTCATCAAGACCATCAATGCTGTGGCCGCCGGCGGGTTCCCACACCGGAGCAAAGGTTTGCGCGACCACCCGCTGTCCGGGCAGCACCGCATCGGTGATCACGTCGCTGGGGAAACGTTGCCACCACGGCGTCGGCGAGCGCAGCACGGTATCACTCCGGAAGAGGTTGCCGTCGCTGTCCTGGCGCCACAGCGTGACCGGGACTTCACTGGGCAGGGGGCCGCTGATCACCGCGGGCTCGCCTGGTTTCAGCACTCGTCCGCGCAGGGCGATGCCATCGCCGGGTGGTTGCGCGGGTGTCACCTCTGCCCGATGCGAAACACAGCCGCTGCCGAGAACGGCGCCTATTAGCGCGACGAGCGTGAGGGGAATGACAGTGCCGGGACGCCGGATCATCCGGGCCAGCCTACGCCCCCTCGCCCGGGGCGGAAGCACTGTCGCGACCGCGACGGGCCAAGCCGATACCAAGGCCGCCGATGACCAGAGCCAAGGCGATGACCATCCAATTGCTGCGTTCACGGGAGGCCTTGTGCGCTAGGTTGAAGTCGGCGAGAGCCGTCTTTTCGGCCTCTGGTTCTCGGGCCTTCTCCATTGCTTCGTGCGCGGCCCCGGCCGCTAAAGTCGCCCGGGCCGCAGCCAGGGTGGTGACGATCAGCGCCGCCAGCACGGCGACGGAAATCGCTTGGGCCAGGCCAAATTGCCGTTGCTTCATCTGCATTGCCCACGCTACCAAACGGGTCAGGACGATACCGGCCAAGCATCCCAGTCCGACATAGGTCCACAATTTGAACATAATGCCGAATATCTCCCCCAGTTGTATGTGATTGACATCCAAACCCCCGTTCGTGTCGGGGTTTACAAGAACGAATAAAAAGACAGCGGAGACCCCGAGCGCGAGACACCCCCCCAACCACAGACAGGCGATAATCAAACCGAGAACGTTGGCAGCACGCATGCTTATTCCTTAATGTCAGCAAGGTGGCAGATTGCCACCAAAGTCCGCCGGGGGATATCCACCCGGTCGCGATTGGCGCGCACGCCATACCGCTTGGTTTCGATCAGATACACATCCTTGGTGCTGTTGGCCTCGCGGCGATCGTGCAGGTCCACCTCGACCAGACTCAGATGCTGCGTCGACCACCCGACCAACGTCCCAATCACCAGGTACGGTTCCCCCAACTCCAACACCACGACGTTGCCACGATACGGCTCTAAAAATTCTGGTTCAGTCATGGTGGGCGTACTTTGTCATCTTCATTCGCTTGGGAAAGAGGGACGGTTTCCTCATGGTATGGAATGTATGCCCACCGTCCTATGTCCTATGTCCTAGGTCCTATGTCCTATGTCCAATGTCCTATGTCCAATGTCCTATGTCCGAGGTCCCCGCAGCCTCGTTTGAGTGCGGAACACGCAGTGCAGTGACATAAATCCTTCCATTCCAACCAATGAAAAGAATTCAGTGCAATAATTCAAGGACCTCGGACCTCGGACCTCGGACATAGGACATAGGACATAGGACATAGGACAAGTGGCAATGACAGTGGCAATGGATGAAATTAATCTGCCAAAACGGCTTGTGCTGGATCAGCTGGCCCAGCCCCATGCAGATGGTTGCGCAAGGTGCGGATGAAAATGACCCGGCGTGCTTCGGGCATACGTTGGAACAGGTTGTTGACCAGGTAATCGATGCTGGTGTCGGGGTGCTCGCCTCTGAGGGGAACTTCGGCACGTCCCATGGTGCGGTGACCGCCGGCGGAGCCATCTCTGGCAAAGGCAGAATGCGCTCGTTTGCCGACATCAATGTGGTGACCGTCCGAGCGAAAGACGACGACCAGCTTGTCGTCGTGGACTCCCGCGCAGACCGTCCAATGGATGCCGCAAGTCAGCAGGGCCAAGTCAGCGGTCTGCACTAAGATGTCCGGCGTGAGGACGACACCGAAATGGATCAGGATGCAATCGTTGTAGACGACGCGGTGCGACAGACCCCACGCGATCCAGTCGAGCAAGTTCATCGGCACCTGGCTCTTCTGCAGGCGGATCAGGAAATGGCGATCGCTTTTGGGTTGCAGGATTTCATACGCGCGCAGATCCAACGAGGACACATTGCGTTTGAGATCGTCGGTGTCCGTCGACACCCCGTACAAGAGTGCGGTGGCCAAGTTGCGATCAATGGGCAGGCCTGCTTCGACCAGATACTCGGTGAGCATGCTGCATGTCGAGCCGACACTGCGCACGTCAACAAAAGTGCCGACCGAATCGGCGCGGAAGGGATGATGATCAATGATAATGTGCGCGCGCGGCGAGTTGGTCTTCCAAAATCCGGGCTGGCAATCGACCACGGCGATGCAATCGGACCCCGCCAATTCATCATGGCCCAATTCCTCGAAGGGTTCTTTGAGATATTGGAGAAGAACCCGATTCTGATAGCGTTGTACTTCACCCGAATAGCGCAGGCGTGGTTCGACGCCGACCGAACGCCAGATTGCCGCCAGGCCCAGCGAAGCACCCACGGCGTCGGGATCGGGATCGCCGTACATCAGAATCAGCGGATTCTTCGCGGCCTTCCCCAACGCCATCAATTGATCGAAGCGGCGCAGGACTTCCAGGCGGGCGAGCAATTCCTGACGGGCGGCTTCTGGCGCATCGCGCAGGGTCAAAAATCCAGGGACCTTGCGGCGCCGATGCGCATTGCTGGCTAGAAACCGGGCGGCGGTGGGTGGCAACCAACTGAGGATGGCCTGGACCTCGTCGGGGTCCTCGGTTGCCAGCACATACGGTGGCGGCGGCAGATTTGCCGGTGCGGCGGCATAGTCGTCGGTGACCGTGCGAACCTGCACATCTGGATAAATGGCGAGGGTCTCTTCGAGGGTGGGGTCGCTGGTGAAAACCTCGACCGCCAGTTCACCGCCAACAAAGAAGGCTACCAGACCGACGATTTGACTGTTGTGGCCAATGACCGTAATCTGCGAAGGAGGGGGATCGTCGACGGGAGTGCTCATCTGGCTGGACAAGCTATGGTGCCCACCCCGTCGGTGCAAACAAACATGACTGACAGCCTGAGCTTGCCTTTTGATCCCGACTTATTCGACCTCCTGGTCTGTCCCCAGGATCGGGTGCCCCTGAAATGGGTTGAAGGCAGTCTCCTGAGCACCGCCGCGACAGGCCGCCGTCGCTACCGGGTCGAGAACGACATCCCGGTCATGCTGGTCGAGGACAGCCAGGTCGTGGAGCCCGACGAGTGGCAGCGTTTGATGGCCGCCCCCGGACCTATTGGCGGTGGACCCGAGGCGGTCCGGGCACGGCATGCGTCGGCGCCGGGCTAGCCTTCTGCATCATGTCGGCCATGGTCCCGCGCATGTGGATGTGGTGCTGGGTGCTGGTCCGACCTGTCCAACCTTGCAACTGACCCGCGTTGGTCGCGGCTGGACCGCCGCATGGCTGCCGCCGCATCGCCGCCGCTACCTGGAATGGTCGGGAGCGGTGTCCGGGGGCCGCGGGCGGGTGACATGCCGGTGGCGCGGCTGGGCGCGATGGTGGAGACTTCCCGGGGGGTGGTGCATTCTGCTTGAGGATGGTACAAGACTCACCACGCATGGCACTCGCGCGCGAATCGAACGCTGACGAAGATCGCCCCAATGGCGATACCACCACGGCCAATCCCGGCTCGAGCGAGATGCTGCGCCGTCGCGTCGCCCATCAGGCGGCATTTGAAGCCACCCTGAAGGAAGTCTTCCTGCAGCAGCGCGTCCAATTGCTGGAACCGATCGCCAAGGCGAGCAAGGAAACCATCGTGTACGGCGGGCTGTACCACGGCGAAGAAGTCGCGGTGAAGATCTTCGTGCCGGCCATCGATGATATGCGCGATGCGATCTCTGCCTTCGGGGCGTTCAAGATCGAGTGTGAAAAGACCATGATCCTATCGCGGCGCTCGCGCGATATCTTGCCGGTGATCGAATACGGCGACGCCGATCTGCCCACCGACATGGCGGCGGAATTACGCGAATTTTTCCCGTTGCACATCGTGCCGTTCATGATCACCGCCCGCGCCCCGTTCGGTTCGCTGGATCGGGTGATGAAACAACGGCGCAGCCTGCCGGGATTCGATCGCATCAGCCTGCTCGAAGCCGTCACCACCGCCACCGAAGGCATCAAAGAGGCGCACGACCACCAAGTGTCGCATCGCGACATCAAGCCGCAGAACATCCTGATCTTCGGGCCCGGCCAGGGCAAGATCGGCGACTTCGGTATCGCCCGCTGGCGCTCGCGCCGGTCGCCCAAAGAGGCGGTGCTGTTGACCCCGAAATACGCCAGCCCGGAACAGGCGTTTTACGCCCTCACCGGTCAGCGCGATCAATTGGTCGATATTCGCGGCGACATCTATTCGTGGGCCATCGTGGTTTACGAGGTAGTCACCGGCATTCATCCATTCAGTTGGTCAATCCGCGGCATCCGCGATCCGTTGACCTCGCAGCGGACTCTGCTCAAAGCCATTGCCGCAAATGACCGGCGCGGTTTCGTGCCGACCGGCGATATTACCTTCGACAGTTTGATGAACGGCTGTACTGCGGACCTCAAGCATCGCATCCATGACATCGCGGTGCCGAATCGGGTGCTTAAGGAATTTGTGCGCCGGGCGCGGTTACAGCAGGAAACCGAACGTCGCCGCCGAGCAGCCAGCGACGAAGACTAGCTGGGCTTGCGCTCGAGTCCGCTTTCGCCTGCGGCTCACCGGCTGCGCCGGCTCCGCTACGCGGAGAGCGGCCTCGCGCGACCCCGGCTTACGCCGGGGTGTTTTGCTGCGCAAAACCAAGCCCGTCCCCGCTCGCGCGCGCAGGCGCGCTCGGGGGATTGCATTTCGCGGGGCTAGGCCCCGCTACGCCCCACCAGGGCCTCGCCGGCCCTGGACCCGCTGGATCGCTGCGCGATCAATGCTGGGGGGCCCTGGTTTACGTGGTTCATCGGGTTTCCGCTCATTCTCGTAATCCGCTGGATCGCTATGCGATCATCGCTTGGGGACTCGTGAATGATGTGATTCTTCGTGTTTGAGGGGTTTTATTTATATGTGGCGATAGGTGAAATCGACCACGCACCGGACTGCCCCACCCGGTACACGACGCTCTGCGTCGCAGGGGCATCCAGCAGAACATTCACCTCCGCTCCAACCTTCATTCGGTTGCACAACGCCAAAATGGCTAAACTCGTGCGTTTGCATAATTGACCGGTTTCCCGCTCTATGATCGTCGCAATAGGATTCGTAAAGAAATTGAATCAACCTGCTCAACGCGTTTTGCGCGTAGCGATCGTCGAAATCGCCCACGCACCGGACTGCCCCACCCGGTACACGACGCTCTGCGTCGCAGGGGCATCCAGCAGAAAATAACTCGCAGCTCCCCAATGGTATCCATTTCCGCTGCGCTCTTGGCGGTTGCGCGAAACACGCAGACGCTGGCGCTTCACCGCACCAGCCGACTCGCAATCGCAAAAAACACCGTCAGCGTAATCAAATCGGTAGCAGCAAGGACCAACGGTCCGGAGGCGATGCGCGGATCACGACCACTGGCTCGCACCAACCCAGGTAAAAGGACACCGAGTAAACAGGCGGTGACCATCGCTACCAGCAAGGCCAGACCCAGCGTGGCCGCGACGTCGCCCTGACCCTTCCAGGCCCAAGCGATGCCGCCGACGATGGCAGCACAGCACAGGGCGATCCAACTTGCCGTTTGAAATTCGCGCCACAGCGCGCGCAGGATGCGGTTCACCCCGACCGGGCCGTGGTGCAATTCCTGGATGGTGATGGTCATCGACTGCATGCTCACACTTTCAGCGAGAGCGAGGACGACCGGAATGAACAGGGCCAGAGCGATGGCCCGACGCAGGACATCCTCGAAAGCCCCAGCCAGGACAGCGCAGGCCAAACCACCCGCGATATTCGCGGTCAGCCAGGGGAAGCGGTCCTTGAATTGGCGCCACGTGGTGACTTTACGGCCTTGCGCGATGTGAATGCCGATAACCTGGAACAGTTCCTCCGAGGCGCGACCTTCACTGAGTTGGGCGATCTCGTCGGTAAACAACCGTGCGTCGATGGTTCCGATTAGTTTATTCTCGGCGTCCACCACCGGAAACGCCAGGTACCGATGATGGAGAAAATGATCGCAGGCGGTTTCCACCGTCATACCGCTGTGCAGCGTCACCGGATGCTTAATGCTGAGGTCGTAGACGGTCTTTTTCAGATCGGCGATCAGTGCGCGCCGGGTTGGCAGGACGCCGACGAGATGGTTCTCATCATCGACCACATACAGATAGAGAATATCTGCGGGCAGATTCTGCGCCCGTAGCGACGTCAACGCTTCATCCAGGGTGGCATCGCGATTGAGCACCGCCGGCACGGGCCGGACGTGGAGGTCGATCAGCGATTTCAGATCAGCGGTCGGTGGCATCGCGCGAGCATCGTGTGGAAGCCATCCCGAGCGTACACCCCTAAATATGTTCAGGCCTCTTCGTAGGGAAAGGCCATGGTTTCCGCGATATCTGTGCGATCGAGGGCGATCATCAGCACGCGATCGAAGCCGACCGCGACCCCGGCGCAGTCGCCTAAACCTTCGTGCATCGCCGCGGCGAAGCGTTCATCGTGCAGCAGTTGGGTCGCATCGCTGCGCAGGAGACGTTCGTGTTCCAGGCGCTCCCGTAATACGGATGCGTCGGTCAGCTCATGATAGCCATTCGCCAATTCCAGGCCGTTACGGTAGATTTCGAAGCGTGCCGCTATGGGTTGCCCCTGCGCATCCATGCGCACCCGCGCCTGTGCCGCAGCGGTGGCGGGATAATCGATTAGAATCGTCCATTGTCCGCAGCCCAGAGCGGGCTCTATGTGCAGGGCGAGCAGCAGATCCAATGCTTCGTCGCGGCCCTGCGGGGTTGCCCTGTGTTCACCCAGCGCCGCGCGCAGAGCCGCATCATCCGCCGTAGCCGGATCGAGGCCCGCATAGCGCACGAAGGCCTCGCGCCAGGACACGCGCTCGACCTTCGGCGCAAGTCCGGTCAGGGCGGCCAGCAGCTCCACGCATTCTTCACTGAGTGCGCCATCATCCCACCCGGGGCGATACCACTCCAGCATGCGGAATTCCGGACGATGGCGCAGGCCGCTTTCACCGCGCCGAAACGCCGGTGCCAGCGCCCACACCGGCCCACTGCCAGCAGCGACTAGGCGTTTAAGCGGATGTTCAGGGCTGGTCGGCAGAAACCGTGGCCCCGCCGCCGTTTCCACCCGAAAAGATTCAACGCCATGATCCAGATTGGCCCCACCTTGCAGGACCGGCACATCAACTTCCAGCACCCCGCGCGCCCGAAAAAACGCACGCGTGGCCTGCATAATCCGCGCCCGCGCCCGCAACGTCGCCCACGAAGCCAGCGGCCGCCAGTGATGATCGTCCTCCATAGAGCGCTCGTTTCGAAGATCGAAGACCTAGGACCTAGGACCCAGGACCGTGGCAATCCCTATTTCACCCGCCCCGCATATTCGCGCGTCTGCGTATTGACTAGGATCTTCTCACCGATGTCGATAAAAATCGGCACCGGCACTTCGCCACCGGTCTGCAATTTGGCGGGTTTCAGGACGCGGCTCTGGGTATCGCCCTTGACCGCGGGTTCGGTGTACACCACGAGCAGGGTTACCGTATTGGGCAGGCGCACGGCGATAGCATCGCCATTCCAGATTGTGACGGTGCAGGCCATGTTTTCGAGCAGGAAATCTTTGTTGTTGCCCAAAACTTCGGGGCTGATGGTCACCTGCTCATAATTGGCGATGTCCATGAACACATAGCCCTGACCTTCGGCGTAGAGATATTCCATGTCGACGTCGCTGACATCGGCCTGTTCGATTTTCTCGCCCGAGCGCAGAGTCTTTTCCAAAGTATTGCGGGTCAGCAGATTGGTGACGCGGATCTTGTAGAACGCCTGGCCCTTGCCGGGCTTGACGAAATCTACGTTCAGAACGACCCAGGGGGCTCCGTCAAAAAGGACCTTCACGCCGTTCTTCAGTTCGCTGGTATCCATGGAGTTGCTGGTCCTGTTTGAGGGTTTTGCGGGTTTTGCCGTGGTGTCGTCGATTCGCGAGTGTAGGAACCCCCCGAATGCAAAGCGGCGCGCACCATAGCGGGGGCCTTTCGGGTGTAAATGACCCGGGAGCATCAACACGGCCGGACTCGTTGCCGCCTCTGGCCTGGCCCGCCCTGCTGCGGGAAGCGATTCGTGATGTCGGCGAATTATGTCGTCGCCTGGGGCTCGATCCCCAGGAGGTGGCTGGCGCGGAGGGCGCCGTGGCCGAGTTTCCGCTTTTGGTGACCGCCTCATTTTTGAGCCGGATGCGGCCCGGGGATCCACGTGATCCACTGCTGCTCCAGGTTCTGCCTGCAGCGGCAGAACTCGTGGCCCAGCCTGGCTTTGGCGATGATCCCGTCGGTGAACTGGGGTGCGCAGCAGTGCCGGGATTATTGCGCAAATATCACGGCCGAGCCCTGTTGGTCGCCACCGCGGCGTGCGCCGTGCACTGTCGGTACTGTTTTCGCCGACATTACCCCTACGCGGATGGCCCGCGCGGTCGCCAGTGGTGGGACGCGGCTTTGCAGCATCTGGCGGCTGACCCCAGCGTCAGCGAGCTGATTCTCTCCGGCGGCGATCCGCTGACCCTGCCGGATGCGCAACTGGCGGCCCTGGTCACGGACGCCGAACGCAATCCCGCTTTGCTGCGTCTGCGTATCCACAGCCGTCTGCCGGTGGTGTTGCCCGAGCGGGTCGATGCGGCCTTGTGCGACTGGATCGCCGCGACGCGCTTGCGTGTGGTGGTGGTGATCCATGCAAATCATCCTGCCGAAATTGATGCCACCGTGGTGGCGGCGTGTCAGCGTTTGCAGAGGGCCGGGGCAACCGTGTTGAATCAAGCGGTTTTACTGGCCGGAATAAATGACAGCGTTGAGATTCAGCTCGCCCTCAGCGAAGCGCTTTTTGCTGGTGGAATATTGCCGTATTATTTGCACACCCTGGATCCGGTGCGGGGCGCCGCCCACTTTGCGATCCCCGATGCGCGTGCGGTGGCCCTGCATCAGGCGGTTGCGGCGCGGCTGCCTGGCTACCTGGTTCCGCGCCTCGTTCGCGAGGTTCCGGGCGCCACGGGAAAGGTGTCCTTGACAGGGCCCGGGGACTGCTAGAACCAGCGCCCCCACGACGAACCGGCCTTGGCCGCAAGTCGTGCCCGCCGCTCTGACCACGAAAGTGGAAAGGCCAAACCACGACAGTGGGATGGAGAGCGGGGTAAGGCGCTCGAAAAAGCCCCTTGACGGCCTTCACGACATCTTCAAACTGCTCAACCCCACTGAGACGGCGAAAGTCGAAACAGGACGGGTGGCAGGTGCTAGAAAGCGCTTCGGCGCGATCCGGTACGGATGCCGATTGACAAATCAAGAACGGGGAGATGCGTGAGAGAATCCATCGACGTCTATTTTTCGAAGTAGATGTTGAGGAGCCCGGTCACCATTTGTGAAGGTGGTGACCAGTCATGAGTTTCAACGAAA
>Ga0209490_10005647_pt1 | contig 11376 bp, 12 predicted proteins | sample MAT06_FD_187209 | JGI IMG/M metagenome (GOLD analysis project Ga0209490, IMG submission 187209) | Freshwater microbial communities from Lake Fryxell liftoff mats and glacier meltwater in Antarctica - MAT-06 (SPAdes) (version 2) | ecosystem: Environmental > Aquatic > Freshwater > Ice > Liftoff...
GCGCCCGACGTGCTGTACACCGCAGACGCCGCCCCGGGGCCAGCGCCGGGCCGTGCAGCTCACTGCGCAGGGCGACAACAGGTCGCTGCAGGCGCTGCCGATGGCAGGCGACACGGCCTCTGGATCGTGGATGCAAACCGTGCTGCAGCAATCCCAGCCAGCGCAGGGATTCGGGCCGCTGTTGTTGCGCCCGGGCACTGAGCCGCCGGGCGCGGTGCAACCTGCGGGGCGGCAGGTCTGCATCTGCTTCAATGTGAGAGAAGCCAGCATCGTGGAGCAGCTGTTCGGGACACCCGGCGACGAACGCCGACGCATGGCCGACTTAAAGGAAAAACTGCTGTGCCGAACCAATTGCGGCTCCTGAATTCCGGAGCTGCGCCGCCTGCTGTGCAGCCTGCTGTGTAGCAGCGCATGCCCGCAGCCGGCAGGCGCATAAGCTCATAGCGCGCAGTCATCTCACATCCCGGACAATCACCCGATGGCAATCGCGGCATACATCAAGGAGATCGGTCGAGGCCGGGAAGGTGCCCGTTCACTGACGCGGGAACAGGCCACGGACCTCTTCGGCCAACTGCTCGATGGTGCCGTCAGCGACCTGGAGACAGGCGCCTTTTGTCTGGCAATGCGAATCAAGGGCGAGACACCAATCGAGATGGCCGGTTTCCTCGACGCAACGGCTGCGCGGCTGCACACTGTGCCCGGCGGGGCGCTGCCGCTGGTCGTGATTCCGAGCTACAACGGCGCCCGCAAGCTGCCACTGCTGACGCCTTTGCTCGCGCTGTTGCTGGCGCGCGAAGGACTGCCGGTGCTGGTACACGGAGCGGCTAGCGAATCCACGCGCGTCGTCAGCTCCAGCGTGTTTGCGGCGCTGGACATTCCGGCGCAGCTCAGCATCGGTCCCATCGCCGCCGGATCGGTGGCATTCGTGCCAACCGGCGTGTTGTGCAGCGGCTTGCAGCGCCTGCTGGACGTACGCCGCGTCGTAGGTCTGCGCAATCCGGCCCACAGCCTGGTGAAACTGATGAACCCGTGCACCGGAAAAAGCCTGTTGGTCAGCAGTTACACCCATCCGGAGTACGCCGTGTCGATGGCGGCCACCTTCGAACTGATGCAGACCAACGCCATGTTGTTGCGTGGCACGGAAGGCGAGTCGGTAGCCGACGCGCGGCGCCTGCCGCAGATGGACGGTTTCATCGCGGGACGGCGGGTGCTGCTGCAGGAGGGCCAGGGTGGTTCACTGCAGAACTTGCCGGATCTTCCGCGCGATACCGCTGCAAATACCACTGCAACCTACATACGGCAGGTCCTGGTCGGCCGCTGCCCGCTGCCGACTCCCATCGCACACCAAGTGCGACACATCGTCCATTTGGCGAGTCAACTATGAACACTGGAAAAGTGACCCTGGTCGGTGCCGGGCCCGGCGACCCGGAGCTGCTCACCATCAAGGCCGCCAAGGCAATTGCGGCGGCCGACCTGTTGCTGGTAGACGACCTGGTCAGTGAGGCAATCGTGGCGCTGGCGTCGGGCACGGCGCGTATCGTCCATGTCGGCAAACGCGGCGGCTGCAAGTCCACACCACAGGCCTTCATCCTGAAGATGATGGTGGCAGCCGCACGCAATGGCGAACACGTGGTGCGCCTCAAGGGAGGCGATCCATTCATCTTCGGCCGTGGTGGCGAGGAACTCGAGCACCTGCAGCAAGCCGGCATCCCCGTGTCTGTGGTCAATGGCATCACCGCCGGCCTCGCAGCCGCCACCGCGATTGGGGTGCCACTCACCCATCGCGCGCACGCCCATGGGGTGGTGTTTGTCACCGGGCACGGTCGGACCGGCGCGCCAGGAACCGACTGGGCGGCCCTGGCAACGGCTGCGCACCGCGGGCGCCTGACGCTGGTGATCTACATGGGGGTTCGCAATGCGCAGGAGCTGCAGGACGCGCTGCTGCAGGGCCTGCCAGCGACCACGCCGCTGGCCATCGTCCAGGACGCCTCGCTGCCCACGCAACGCCATATCGTCACCACGCTGGGCCAGATGGCGTCGGCGCTTGCCGCGCACGCCATCTGCAGCCCCGCCGTCATGGTGGTGGGTGAAGTGAGCCGTGCCGCCGTCCTGGCCAAGGATTGCGCGGCCCCGGCCAGCCGCAAGGCCGCGCGATAGGCGCATGCACCAGCGGCCCGGCAGCTGGTCGGGGCCTACACTGCAAAGCATGCCTGAATTTGATGTGGTGGTGATTGGCGCGGGTGCCGCCGGTCTGTTTTGCGCCAGTGTCGCCGGGCAGCTCGGCGTCAAGGTATTGTTGCTCGATCACTATCCGAAAGTCGGCGAAAAAATCCGCATCTCGGGCGGGGGACGCTGCAATTTCACCAACCTGCACACCACGGCTGCCAACTTTCTGGGAGACAACCCGGACTTTTGCCGCTCGGCCTTGTCGCGCTATACACCGGCGCACTTCGTCGAGCTGCTGCGCCGCCACGCCATACCGTTCCACGAAAAGCACAAAGGCCAACTCTTCTGCGACGGCTCTGCCCAGGACTTGATTTCGATGCTGCTGGCGGAATGTGCAGCCGGTTCGGTCACCCACTGGCAACCGTGCGCGGTGTTTGCCATTCGCAGCGATGGCAACGGTTCCGGTTACTTGGTCGACACCGCGCGCGGCCCGGTGGCGTGCCAGTCAGTCGTGGTTGCGACCGGTGGCCTGTCGATTCCGAAGATCGGGGCTACCGATTTCGGCTACCGGGTCGCACAGCAGTTTTCAATTCCCGTCGTTCCCCCGCGCCCGGCCCTGGTGCCGCTGGTGTTTGAGCCTGCGTTCTGGGCGCCCTATGCCGGTCTGTCCGGGCTGTCCTTGCCAGTGACGGTGCACAGCGGCAGCAAGAAGCAGCGCATCGGGTTCCAGGAGGATTTGCTGTTCACACACAAGGGCCTGAGCGGGCCGGCGGCTTTGCAGATCTCGAGTTATTGGCGGGCGAACGGCACGATCCGCGTTGATCTGACAGCCGGGCGTGACCTTCTGGGCGAACTCAAGCAGGCCAAGAACATCTCGCGCAAACTGCTCGTCAACGAGTTGTCGGGGCACGTGCCAGCGCGCCTGGCCGAGGCCTGGGTCGGCAACGCCGGCAGTTGGAAAGCACACTGGCAAAAACCGGTTTGCGAAACCACCGACAAGGCGCTGGCTGCGTTGTGCACCCAGTTGTCGGCGTGGGAAATCGCGCCGGCTGGCACCGAGGGTTATGCGAAAGCAGAAGTCACTGCTGGCGGCGTCGACAGCCGCTCGTTGTCCAGCCAGACCATGGAGTCACGCCAGAAAGGTCTGTACTTCATTGGCGAGGTGGTCGACGTCACCGGCTGGCTTGGCGGCTACAACTTCCAGTGGGCCTGGGCGAGTGCCTTTGCCTGCGCGCACGGCCTGTTGGCGAACCGGTTGGGCTAGCAGTTGGCCTGGCACCGGAAGACACTATAATGCGAGGCTTTGCTGGCAAAACCCGCTGCCACTATGAATGTGCGGGGTTTACGTTTGCTTTAGCCCGGGTGCCCGATCTCGCCTTGGCGCATTACCAGAAATCCTCTAGCCAATGACCACCATCCGTGTAAAAGAAAACGAGCCGTTTGATGTTGCGCTGCGCCGCTTCAAGAGAACCATCGAGAAACTGGGCCTGTTGACCGATCTGCGCGCGCGCGAGTTCTACGAAAAACCAACTGCCGAACGCAAACGCAAGAAAGCTGCCGCCGTCAAGCGCAATTACAAGCGCATCCGGTCGATGCAGTTGCCCAAGAAGCTGTACTGATGCTCCAGGCCCGGGCACAGAGCCGGGCAGTTGTTGCGCAGAACCCGCGCCCGGTTGATCCGGGAGCGGGTTTTGCATTTTTCAGGCCCGCTGCGCACCGCGGCGCAGGGCAATCCGTCGAAACCGCGTAATGGAGGAAGCATGGCACTCAAGGATCAGATTACCGAAGACATGAAGACCGCCATGCGCGCCAAGGACAGTGTGCGCCTGGGCACCATACGCCTGCTGCTGGCGGCATGCAAACAACGGGAAATCGACGAACGCATCACGCTGGACGACGCGGCGGTGGTTGCCATCGTCGACAAATTGGTCAAGCAGCGCAAAGACTCGATCGCAGCATTCGCTGCCGCGCAACGCCAGGATCTGGTCGACAGGGAAAACGCGGAAATGCGGGTGCTGGAGGCCTACTTGCCCCAGCGCCTCGGACCGCAGGAGTTGCAAGCGGCGGTGCAGGCGGTGGTGGCACAGGTCGCAGCTGAACTCGGCCGAAAGCCTGCTGCCGGTGACATGGGTAAGGTGATGGCGCTGGCCAAGGCGGCGCTGGCTGGCAAGGCCGAAATGTCGCAAGTATCGGCAGCCGTCAAGGCGGCCTTGCAGTCCTGACGCGCAGCGGCCGGGTCACCGCAGCGTGACCGGGGTCGTCGCCGGGTCGGCCAACAACAGACGCAACGTGTACTGACGAGGAACCAGCGTCAGCACGGTCTCCATTTGCCCCTTGCCAAAATGAATGTGCCGCTCACTGAACTGCAAAGGCTTTTGATGTCCGGCGGCAGGTCGCGATTGAACAGGAATATCTGGCTACTGGGTCCTCACAGGGCGGGCCTTCACCGACTTCCTGACCGCCAGCAGGCATCAACTGCCGGCAACCTTCATTTTGCCGATCAGCACCGAGCCCACGGTCTTGGCGCCGTAGTTGTAGGTATCTGCCCCGACCGCCTGGATGTCCTTGAGCATATTCTTCATGTTGCCCGCAATCGTGATCTCGTGCACCGGAAATGCAATCCGGCCATTCTCGACCCAGAACCCGCTGGCACCTCGCGAGTAGTCACCGGTGACATAGTTGACGCCTTGACCCATCAGTTCGGTGACAAACAGGCCACGACCCAACGCCCGCAACATGGCGTCGAGGTCGTCACCCGGCCGCGTCTGCCGCGAGCGCAACACCAGATTGTGCGAACCCCCGGCGTTGCCTGTGGTCCGCATGCCGAGTTTGCGCGCGGTATAACTGCTCAGGAAGTACCCTTGCACCCGGCCCGCCTCGACAACGCGACGCGCCGCCACGTGCACGCCCTCGTCGTCAAAAGGCGAACTTCCCTTGCCACGCCGGACAAAAGGGTCTTCATCAATATCAATGTGTTTCGCCAACACCTGTTTGCCCAGGGAACCGAGCAGGAAGGAGCTCTGGCGGTACAGGGCACCGCCGCTGATGGCCTGCACGAACGAGCCCAGCAGGCCAGCCGCCAGTGGCGACTCGAACAGGACGGGACAGGTCCGGGTGGAAATCTTGCGCGCTCCAAGGCGGCTTAAAGTGCGTTCGGCGGCGTAACGCCCGACGCGCTGCGGGCTGGCCAACTCGGAGCTATCGAGCATCGAGCTGTACCACGCGTCGCGCTGCATGGCGTCTCCCGAGCCGGCGATGGGTGCCACCGACAAGGAATGCCGCGAACTGGCAAACCCGCCGCGGAACCCGTGCGAATGGGCGCTGAAAAAGTGCGATTGTTGCGCCGACACGCCCGCACCTTCGCTGTTGCGGATGCGCCGGTCGGTCGCAAATGCCGCCTTTTCGCATTGCAGGGCAAGTTGCGCCGCCTTCTCACTGTCGATGGCCCAGGGATGGAACAGATCCAATGCCGCGATCGCGGCGTCACTGGGTGGACTCGCCACGTCGACCGGATCGGGCAGGCCGGCCACCGGATCTTGCGCCGTGAAACGCGCAATGTCGTACGCCGCTTGCACCGTCTGCTCAACCGCAACGTCGGAAAAGTCCGAGGTGTTGGCGTTTCCACGGCGCTGACCCAGATACACGCTGACCGACAGTGACTTGTCGCGGTTGCGCTCCACGTTCTCCAGCTCGCCCTTGCGCACCGAAACGCTCAGGCCACAGGCCTCAGATGCTTCGGCCGCAGAGTCGGTCGCGCCAAGCTTGCGCGCGTGCAGCATGGCCTTGTCGACGAGTTGCTCAAAAAATGGTCGGCTGTAACTAAAGCCTCGGTCGGCACGGGTCGGTTTGGATTTCATCTGGTGTGTTCTGGTCGACAGCTATGATACTTGGCTGGCCACGCCCCGGTCTTTCATGGCGCAATGGCCGTATCTGGCACACCATGTCACGCAAACTGAAAAAAGGCTATTTCGTCGCCGGAAAATTTGTTGCCGAGGGCAGCGAACTCGATCTGGAACTCAAGCGTGAGCTCAAGGGCGGGGACGCCCCAAGCCGCACCGAACTCAAACGCGAGAGCACTGAACTGCAAAAGCTGGGTGAAGATATGCTCGAACTGCGAGCCGAACTGCTGGCGCCACTCGCACTGGGCGACAAGTTCCGCGACGCCCTTGCCGATGCGAAGCAGATCACGAACTTCGAGGGCAAACGCCGACAGATGCAGTTCATCGGCAAACTCATGCGCCAGTTGGAACCGCAGGTGTTGCAAGCGGTCCGCGATGCGCTGGCCAAGCAACACAACGGCTCTGCCACTGATACCGCAGCACTGCACCAGGCCGAAACATGGCGCGACCGGCTGATCGCCGAAGAACCGGCCTTCGCGCTGTGGATCGCACAGCACCCGAATACCGACGCACAGCAATTGCGGGCGCAAATCCGCCAGGCGCGCAAGGACGCCAAGCCAGAGCGGCCGGGCGCCGCAGTACGCCATGGCAAGGCCTATCGCGAAATCTTCCGCAGCGTGCGCGAACAGCTGGACCCTGCCCAGCAGCCAGACAAAGGAAACAGTCTATGAACACCGAACAGGCCGCAAAGCTGGATGCAGTCAGCATCGGCATCGTATCGGTCAGCGACCGCGCCTCGACCGGCGTCTACCAGGACCAGGGACTGCCGGCCTTGCAGGACTGGTTGCAGCGCGCGCTGCGCAATCCGCTGGGCCTGCACTCCAGGCTGATTCCCGATGAGGCTGCGCTCATCAGCGCCGCGCTGATCGAGCTGCAGCAGGCTGGCTGTTGTATCGTCCTGACAACCGGTGGCACCGGACCGGCCGTGCGCGACGTCACCCCGGAGGCCACATTGGCCGTGGCCGACCGGCAGCTGCCCGGGTTCGGCGAGCAGATGCGCCAGATCAGCCTGCGCTTCGTGCCCACGGCAATCCTGTCGCGCCAGGTTGCGGTAATACGCGGCAACACGTTGATCATCAATTTGCCTGGCCAGCCGAAGGCAATTGCCGAGACCCTCGAAGGCCTGCGCGCGCCAACTGGAGAAGTCCTTGTGCCCGGCATCTTTGCCGCAGTACCGTATTGCGTGGACCTGATCGGCGGACCGTACATCGAAACCAACGAGGCAGTCTGCAAGGCCTTTCGGCCCAAATCAGCGCTCCGGCCTGCGCCGTCGGCACAATAATTCAGCGGTCGACAAGCTGCGTCAAACGCGTGGCTTCGAAACTCTTCGCACGCGCGGCGTCCTCGGGCACGCAGCTTGCGTAGCCTTCGCGTTGCTCCGAAAGGGTGGCGACGGCCTGCCACAAGAGGGCAATCTGGTGTTCCTGCGATGACGCGGTGTCGATCAGACCGCGCATCGCCAGGCTCAGCGGGTCGTCCTCATGGGTCACACCGTAGGCGGTAAATTTGCGCTCAGGCGTGGTGTCGGCGCTGGCCCCCTGGGTCGACGCAATGATGCGCGCCGGAATACCCACCGCCGTCGCGCCGGCCGGCACCGGCTTGATCACCACCGCATTGCTGCCGATCTTGGCGCCGTCCCCCACCAGGAATCCGCCGAGCACCTTGGCGCCAGCACTTACGACCACGTCCCGTCCCAGCGTCGGGTGCCGCTTGGCGCCTTTGTACAGGGAGGTGCCACCCAGGGTCACGCCCTGGTAGATCGTGCAGCCGTCGCCAATCTCGGCAGTTTCGCCCACCACCACGCCCATGGCGTGGTCGAAAAAAACACGTTCACCGATCTTCGCCCCAGGATGAATCTCGATGCCGGTGAACCAGCGCGCCACATGCGAGGTAAACCGTCCCAGCCATTTGAAACCATGGTTCCAGAACCAGTGCGCGCGCCGATGCAGCACCAGCGCATGCAAACCCGGGTAACAGGTCAGTACCTCCCAGGTGCTGCGGGCAGCCGGGTCTCGGTCCAGGATACATTGAACGTCGGAACGTAGTCGCACAAACATGGAAGAAGTTTAGCCCTTCGAGCGGCTGGCTGCTTGCAGCATGGACTTGGCAATACCGCGCAGGATGTGTACCTCCTGCTGCGTCAGCGCGGCCCGATTGAAGAGTTGGTTGAGACGCGCAATCAACTTGCCCGGCGCCTCGGGGTTGAGGTAGTCAACGGCCACCAGCGCCTGCTCCCAGTGTGCCAGCAACCCGGCCACCTGCGCCGCGTCTGCCCCCGTTCCGGCAGCGGACGGCGCGAGCGCCGGTGCGGCAAATCCACCGAGCGCCAGTCGCCATTCGTAGGCGATCAGTTGCAACGCCGACGCCAGGTTGAGTGAACCAAAGGCCGGATTGGCCGGAATGCACAACGCCACGTGGCACCGGTACACGTCTTCGTTGCGCATGCCGAAACGTTCGGAGCCGAACAGGAACGCCACGCCACCGCCGCCTGCAGCCGCGTCGGCTTCGAGCGCCGCGGTTTCCCGCGCGGCGCTTTCACCCCACTGCGTACAAAACTGGCGCGGACTCATGGTGGGAGGGCCGAAATCACGCGCTGTCATGGCGGTCGCGCACACCACGGTCATATCCTCGAGCGCCTCATCCAGGCTGGCGACGATGCGGGCGTGTTGCAATACGTCTTGCGCGCCACTGGCGCGCTGGATGGTCTCTTCACGGCGCAATACGTTGTCCCAGCGCGGCGCGACCAGCACCAGGTCATCGAATCCCATCACCTTCATGGCGCGCGCCGCCGCACCCACATTGCCGGCATGGCTGGTGTTGATCAGCACGAAGCGCGTCTTCATGGCTGCAATTGTCACTGGCCCGGCAGAGGGGCTGCGCTTTCATGGGAAAATGCAACAGCGCAGCCGACATCGTGCGGCCGCCACCCGTTCTTGTCCTTCAAAATCCATGCCCTCCCCCAATTTGCACCCGATGATCAACGTGGCCGTCAGGGCCGCCCGTGCCGCTGGCGCCATCATCAACCGCGCCGCACTCGATGTCGAGGCGGTGCGCATCTCCCAGAAACAGGTCAACGACTTCGTCACCGAAGTGGACCATGCCAGCGAGCAGGTGATCATCGAAACCCTGCTCACCGCATACCCGGGGCACGGCATTCACGCCGAAGAATCCGGTCGTACGCATGGCGCACAGGATTCCGAGTTTGTCTGGATCATCGACCCGCTGGACGGCACCACCAACTTTATCCACGGCTTCCCGGTGTATTGCGTCAGCATCGCGCTCGCGGTGCGGGGCAAGGTGGAGCAGGCCGTCATCTTCGACCCCAGCCGCAACGACCTGTTCACCGCCACCAAGGGCCGCGGTGCTTACCTGAATGACCGGCGCCTGCGTGTATCCAAGCGCATACGGCTCAAGGAATGCCTGATCTCGACCGGTTTTCCATTTCGCGACGACGACGACTTCACCGCCTACCTGGCCATGATGGGTGAGGTGATGCGGCGCACGGCGGGCCTGCGTCGACCGGGCGCAGCCGCACTGGACCTGGCCTACGTCGCTGCCGGATTCACGGACGGTTTCTTCGAGACCGGCTTGCAACCCTGGGACGTGGCCGCCGGGTCTCTGCTGGTCACCGAAGCCGGTGGACTGGTGGGCAATTTCACCGGTGAGGCGGAGTTTCTCGAACAAAAGGAATGCCTGGCCGGCAATCCCAAGGTTTACGGGCAGTTGGTATCGATCCTGGCGCCGTTCAGCAAGTTTTCGCCCGCGGCACTCAAGTCGTTGGTCGCACCTGCGCAGTTGCTCAGCCGCACTGGTGCGCAGTGAACCGCGGCTGTCTCAAGCAGGCCGCGCGACGCGCCGCCCGGGTCGCAACACGGGTCAGCGCTGTTCTGTGGCTGCGGTGGGTGGCCGCGCCGGCAATGTGATCCCGAAATGCCGCCGCAGGATATCGGCGATATTCTCGAAACACGAGCCGTAACGCACGACTTGAAGTGTTTCACAATCGAGCAGGGTGGATGAGGCCTGCCACAGGTGGTACTTCATCAGCCCGTAGTCGATGATGACGTCGGCGATGGCGGTGATCTCGGGCTCCATGTCCTCGACCCGAAACTTGGTACCGTGCAGCGACAGGTTGGCCGAGGAGCCGAACAACAGCGTTTCGCGCTCCAGGCTCAGGCGCGTGATCGCACGGTGGAACGCTCCGGCGTTGAGCAGCATCAGCAAGGTGTCGCCCTTCGTGCTGCGCTCGAATGTTTCGGCATCGAGCCGGCGCAACAGCGGGTGACCGGTGCGGCAAGGGGCGACCACCCCCAGCGGCAGATCGTAGTCCTGGGTAATTGCCTGCACAATGGCCTGCCCGCGTTCGCCAAGCACATGCAACTCGCGCTGCAGGTCCGGGTTTCCGAGCATCGCATTGAGCTTGCTCGGCGCGCGTCTCTTGGTGTCGAAAATCCTGCGCAAGGCCGGAGCCCGCGCGGCAATCAGCGAGTAACCGACGTCGTTGGGCAGGATCGCGATGCCACCTGCCTGCATCACGTCCATTGCGCGCCCTGCGTCGGCGTTGATCTGCAGTACAGCCATCACGCACCCCTTGCCCGAAGCGACGAAAACCACCGTCCACGCCAGCATGGCCGCGTATCCCGCCGCACCATGCTGCAGGGGAGATACAACTGCAACGCGATCTGGCCATGCGGCGAGTGCGCGCGGAACCCCTGCACATGCGGTGCTGCGGCACCGGGCAGGGAACCCGATCGATCAGGCTGTCCCATCGTCCGCGCCAGTCGTGCAAATCCAGTGCAGCCCAAAGTAGCGGTCCAGATCAATATCCAATGCACCGTCGCTCCTGAACCCGGCGCGAATGCCAAGGCCGTCGCAACGGCGGCGCAGCAAAGGCAGGTCGGCGCCCGCCAGTAGCAACGCCGCCGGCAGGACGCTCATAGCCGTGTCGTCAAAATCGATCTCGACACGGGCATCGTGAAACTGCACGGTGGCGCCACCGGCGCGTTGCACCGACGACGAAGCGCCTGCGCGCTGCAATTGCGCAACCCAGGGCTCGGTCAGCCGGCGCGGCCCACGGTACACCACGCCCGTCAGCGCCAGCACTCCATTGTCATGTTGCAAAAGGCGGGGCGGACGCAACAATTGCGGCGTCAGGTGCTGAACCCAGCACACATAGGAAGGGTCGTGCGGATCCCAGCGCGAATCGAAGTAGCAAAACCGGGCCTCGCCCAGCACGTCATCTTCGCGAATCAGCCGGGCCCAGTTCAGCAAAGGCCCCACTTCGACGCCGCGCGCAATACAAGCCTGACGACAC
>Ga0209490_10005648_pt1 | contig 11375 bp, 11 predicted proteins | sample MAT06_FD_187209 | JGI IMG/M metagenome (GOLD analysis project Ga0209490, IMG submission 187209) | Freshwater microbial communities from Lake Fryxell liftoff mats and glacier meltwater in Antarctica - MAT-06 (SPAdes) (version 2) | ecosystem: Environmental > Aquatic > Freshwater > Ice > Liftoff...
ATATCGGTCAATATTGTTGAAAAAGAAAGCGATAAAATGATTAAATATGAACTATTTCAGCGACTAAATACAGGAGGGTCAATTGCTACACCACAAGAAGTAAGAAATTGCATTCTTTTAATGTTGAATAAAAATTTGTATGATTTGATGCGTTCACTGGCCGATCGCGAGTCATTTAAAAGCTGCATTGCTTTGAGCGATCGACTCTATGAAGAACAGTATGATATGGAATTAGTATTGCGTTTTATTCTTCTCTTCGACCAAGATGATGCAAGTCTTAAAAAGTTGGGTGGTGATGTGAGCGAGTTCCTAACTGCTAGAATGCGTGAAATGGCTCTGAAAAAAGATTTGGATTTCAGCCATATAGAGAGAGCATTCGATGTGACTTTCAATATGCTTAATGAAGCGATGGGAGATGATAGCTTCAAGCGATACAAATCGGACAATAACAAATTCCTGGGAGGGTTTTTATTATCTGTATATGAGGTTGTAGCACTAGGAATTGGATACAACTATCAAAATCAAATTCCAACAGACCAAATACCTAATCGTATCAAAAGTATTTGGTCAAATCAAATTTATAAACAATGGTCGGGAGCTGGAATGAATGCAGCAAGACGCTTACCCTATCTGATTCCGCTTGGTAGAAAGGTATTTTCACCTTTATGACCATCCGAACAGCGGAACAATTAAGTGATAGATTGGCAACGGATCTTGCTTGGCGAAAGAAAGAACTTTCAGAAATGAAATCTTTGATAGAAGCGAAAAATGTCTCTGACCAAAGACATAAAGCATTAGTTCGGAGTGGAGTATGTATTCTTTATTCCCATTGGGAAGGTTTTGTCAAATTAGCAGCAAACTCTTATCTAGAATATGTTATCTCAAAAAAGCTTACGTATCAGGAGCTTTCTAGTAACTTTTTAGCTTTGGCCATGAAAGAAAAACTTAAGGAGGCAAAAGAGACAAATAAGCCATCATTGTATATACCTGTTTGTGACTTCTTTATTTCCGAATTGAATCAAAGATGTATCCTACCTAAAGATACAATATCTACTGCATCAAATCTATCTTCGGAAATCTTAAAAGAAATAACTTATATTCTGGGAATTGATTTTTCAATCTACTCTACTAAATCGGTCTTGATTGACACCAAGCTTTTAAAGACAAGGAACGAAATTGCCCACGGTAATTATTCGGTGTTTGATAGGGATGAATATCTAGAGTTACATAGAGAAGTTATCGGAATGCTCGATCTATTTCGGAATCAGATAGAAAATGCTGCTATTCAGGAAAAATTTAGGCACAATTCACCTTAAGACTATGATATTAGAAGTTGCAATTCTTGATGTTAAACCTAATATGGCTGCTGAATTTGAAATTGCTTTCAAAACAGCTTCAGCTATTATCTCTTCTATGCCGGGGTATATCTCGCACGAGGTGCAACGGTGTATAGAAACCACAAATCGTTATATTTTGCTTGTGCGGTGGCAGAGTTTGGAAGACCATACTGTTGGATTTCGAGAATCCCCAGATTACCAAACGTGGCGTTCCTTATTGCACCACTTTTACGATCCATTTCCGATAGTGGAACATTACGAAGTCATCTTGTAAAGTTTGAAGTCTCAGCATGGAGCAACATAACATATGATTGATATCGGTCTCACTCACATCGCACTGCCCGTTTCAGATGTCGATCGCAGTATTGAATTCTACTCCAAGTATGCTGGAATGCAGGTCGTTCACCGCCGCATTGATGCAGAAGCTGGTGTTGCTGTAGTCTGGCTTTCCGATCGCACTCGCCCTTTTGTAATTGTGCTAATTCAAACAGACTCCGTACATCCCGTTCTGTCTCCCTTTGCACACCTCGGAGTAGGTTGCAAAAGCCGCGAATACATGGATTCTCTCTGCGACAAAGCACGTCAAGAAGGCGTACTGCTTGAGGAACCAAAAGATGCTGGATATCCGATCGGCTACTGGGCTTTTTTGCGAGACCCGGACGGTCACACGCTGGAACTATCCTACGGGCAAGAAATCGGATTTACAGTGGAGGATGCTACTTAAAGTTATAATAAACAAATCGCCCTCCAAACCCGATCGTTTCTCATCTGGAAATAGACTGGAGAATCAAATGACTGCAGCAATCATCGCACCACCCAGAAAAGAATCACCCCTTCTGTTTGAGGGACTCACTTGGAGAGAGTTCAAAGCAGTTGAGCAATTGTTAGACCGTCCAGGATATCGACTTTCTTTCCTGGATGGAGTTTTGGAGATTAAACTAATGCCTGGAGAACCCCACGAAACCGTTAAAGAAAGAATTGGTGCATTGTTGGAGCTTTACCTGCTCATGGCGGGGTTTGACTTTACTCCAACTGGCTCAATGACTCTGGAAAGTGAAACCGGAAAAGTCAAGCGAGAGGCCGATAAATCTTATAAACTTGCTCCTGGTCGTAGGCTACCCGATTTGGCGATCGAGGTCGTGTTTTCCAGTGGTGGCATCAACCAACTGGAGGCATACAAGCGGCTGAAGATAAAGGAAGTGTGGTTCTGGGAAGATGGATTGTTAGAGGTTTATTACCTCCGGGGAGAGGGCAATACACTTTATTATGAAAAGGTTTCCAGTAGTGAGGAGGTGAAAGGGATCGATTTGGATTTGTTGTTGCGTTGCATCAATATGGTGAATCATGTTGATGCAGTTAAGACTTTTCAACAGGCACTCCAGAAATAGCTGGGAATAGGGGATTTCGCCTCCTTTTACCACCTTTGTTGACATCTCAATATCCGCAAAAAGCAATGGGGAATGGCAATGACGCAAGTTGTAATTGTGGGAGCGGGGCCAACTGGTGCGGCACTTGCCTTACTGCTGGTGAAACGAGGTATTGCCACAACGTTGGTTGAGGCTGCAAAAGATTCCTACCGAGTGTTTCGCGGTGAAGCGTTAATGCCCAGCGGATTGGATGCGATCGCACAAATGGGCTTATCCACTATGCTAGAAGGTGTTCCACACCGACAAATTGATGCCTGGGAGTTCATTGTGGGCGATCGGCAACTATTTCGAGTTGATGAACCAATGGGTTCTAATCAACCTTGTACGCTAGTTTCTCAACCGCCATTCCTTGAAGCACTAATTGCAGAAGCTCAATTGCATCCAGAGTTTGAATTTATCTCAGGTGTTCCCGTAAAAGATTTACTGTACAACAACGATCGCATTGCGGGTGTAAAGCTAGGAGATGGGCGAGAAATTCCTGCTGCACTTGTGATTGGTACAGATGGTAGAAACTCGGTTGTACGACAACGTGCAGAATTAGAGTTAGTAAAACAGCAGAAGAGTATAGATGTTCTGTGGTTTAAACTGGCCGCTCATCCTCGGTTTGTGGCGGATAATGTATTTTATTCCATCCTGAATGGCGGTAGCGGATTTAGTGTCTTTCATGGGGCAGAATCAGGAAAACTTCATCTGGCTTGGGTGCTATCGGCAGATGACAAAACCGATTGGAAACACACAGACTGGGCAGAAACTTTCGCATCGCGATCGCCTTTGTGGATGGCGGAGCATTTCCGCAACTGCGCGGATTCGATCGAATCTCCAATGCGATTGTCTGTTGTGGTTGGTCGCTGTCCGCGCTGGTATCGACCTGGAATCATACTTTTGGGGGATGCTGCACACCCAATGTCTCCGGTTCGCGCTCAAGGAATTAACATGGCATTCCGCGATGTAATTGTTGCGGCTAATCACCTTGTACCTTTATTGAAAACAGAGGGTAATTCCGAGGATATTGACTTAGCATTATCGCAGATTCAGGCAGAACGCGAAGCCGAAATTATTCGCGCCCAACAACTTCAAGCACAAGAAGCCTGGAAAGGCGAACAATTGCGAAACAATGGATTTGTGCGTTTATTGATGATGCAAACGGCTCCGTTTTTGGGTGAAAAAATTAAACAATTTTGGGTAAAAGGACAGTATGAATTGCGCCAAGGAGTAACAGAGGTAAAATTGGTTGTGTGAAAAGAGGAAATTAAAATAGCCACCACCTTTATGATTCGGCGGTTGAAACCGCTCCTACACGAACAAAGTCCGCCTTCGCGGACTCAGAAATAAATGCGTCCAGGATTATAAAACTTAGGAGAAGATTTTATGCGATCGACAACTCTCAAAGGACCGATCGGCACTATTCACATCATCGAAGCCAGCCCCCCTGTAACGGCTGGGGAGTCCGAGGCACTGCCGGTTGCTGTTCGTGCACGGTATGGCTGTTTCCGCGAGCATCTGGGATGCCCAGCTTGCCCATGTCGCCCGTACCCGACGCGCGATCGCCCTTGACGTGCGGGGACACGGTGATTCTGCACCGCCGGAGGACGGCAACTATGCGCCCGCCTCCTGTGCAGCGGATGTTTTCGCGGTACTAGATGGGCTGGAACTCGATCGAGTGGCGATCGTCGGGCACAGTTTCGGTGCTTGTATTGCCCTCGCAACAGCAGCCAGCGCACCGCACCGCATCGCGCAGTTAATCCTGGCAGACCCGCCTGGAGACTTTACCAGGCTCCCCGCAGAGGTGTACGAGGCACAGCTCGTCCCCTTCCAGAAGGCGCTGGAGACGGAGGATTGGCGGCCTGCTGTGGAAGCGGGCTTCAACGACGCGCTGACGGGAAGCACGGCGGATACGCGCGATCGGATTCTCGCTTGCTTGGCGGCGACTCCACAGGATTGCCTGTGTGGAATGTCTCGCGGGATGTTTGCCTTTGAAGCAGTTGATGATCTCGATCGCTACCTAGCAGCCCCTGGAACACGAGCCCACGCCATTATTGCTCCCTCAAACACTTTTTCCTTCAGCCTCCACATCCTCCGTCCCACACTGACGACAACTACGATCGCCGATACTGGACACTGGCTGATGCTGGATGCGCCAGAGGCCTTTGCTAGGGAACTTGATATCTGTTTGGAAGGTGTTTAATATAGATTTCGACAAAATCTGTTAGTTTTACCACGATTCATCGAGGGTTAAGTTGTGGGGATTTTTGAGGATGAAGGCGTTGTTGTCTTTGATTAAGTCACCGCTACAGAGAATCGGTAAGCGTTCTTGATAAGCTTTAATGGCGAGGATGTAATCTTTGTCTGCGAGGGAGGTTTGAATTTTCCGCAATTTGTCAGCAATGACGCCTATTAAGGTTATTTCGCCACTTAATTTGTCGGTGTTGGGGGTGTGAATTTGCATGACAATTCCCTGTAAGGTCATATTGGGGAGTGAGGTGATCAAGTCTGCTAATATTTCAATTTGAGAGCGATTTTCGACAATTTCTAGGGTTTCCATGACTTCGTACATCCGCAGAGCAAAACCGCTGACTTCTGGTTTTAGAGCTAACAAAATTTCGTAGTCTTCGCCTGCTTCATTCTTGCGAGTCCAGATGGATGATTTGTCATCGTCTCGGCTTTGTTCATGCCATCCGTGTTTTTGTAAATAAGCAGCGACTTGAGGCGGTTCTAAGGTTTTGAGAATATCGGGGTCGCGGACTGTTACTATCATAGGAGTTCTCCTGATTCAATGCGCTGCATGAGAGTTTTTAAAGCGTCTGTGTTGAAAATGTTTTGTATGGGTATTTGAACAGTGACAGTGTTTTGATTTTGGGTGGGCGGTAGCCCTCGCAATGATGCCCAGTAGCCACAATAGCGAAGGGAGAGTTCTTGTTGAGATTGGCGCAACCAATCCTCTTGGCTTTCGGGTACTAAAACGATAATCAGAATGCGGGGGACGAAAGGGTTTTCTAGCCTTAATTCTTCATAGTTTTTAACTTCTAGGGGATATCGGATAATTTCATTATCCAGTAATTTTCTGGAGGTGCATTTTATTTGGACATCTAGGCGAGGGCGGCGCGTTGATTGTGATGCTCCCAAACCTGTAAGAATTACGTCAACTCCTTCTGCATCTAGGGACGCGGGGCTATTTTGGAATGAGTAGCTTGCCGCGGCTGTTACCGCATAGACATAAGCATAGCTAAATTCCTCTTTTTGGGTGTTCAGAACCACGCTTATTTTAACCTCGATAATTTTAAACAGGTCTTTACAAAATAGCTAATCATTCATTATCTTGTTCATTGATTACTGATGTATTGTCTGGCATACGCCCTGGACGAGAAACTATAACTACGTCAAAAATACCGTTCATCCTTTTGATTTCACGTAATAAGTGGTGTTCTTCTGTCCTGCGAGAGTCATCCCAGATAAAAGCAATCATTTGTTCATGGGGGGAGCCTTCAGCTAGGTATAAAGACGTATCTTCGGCAATTTGTTCAATAATTTTTTGGGGCTTGTATTTGCGCCAGAACTTGATTTCAATAACCAATTTAAGCGAGGGAATTTCTAGGTCTACTCTTGATGTTTTCTGCCCTACCGATCGAGTATATTCTTCTTCCCTGATATCGGGAAACACCGCAGCTAATAAAAAATATAGCAAATTTTGCACATGATATTCATTTTCTATGTACCATTGCCGAGGTTGAGCGGGCGGGTTGCGTGACCTTTCTTCCCATGTCCAACGTCGAAGTCCCGCTGGAACTTGTGTTAATAATTTGCTAACATCTTCCAAGCTAAAGGAGCCTAAAGCAGATTGAGAAGAAATGAGCAACCCTTTTTCGTAATTTTCTTTAACTGCCTTCAAGTTTGACAGATGAGTCTTTAAATTCGTTTTAAGATTCCTGTAGCCCGAGAATGCTTCAATTAATGAGGTTCGCTGACTGTTAGTTAATGGGAGAACTTGCTCTAGAAGTAACTTGTAGTTAATCTGCCACTTTTCCCAATCATAATCTACCTCGAAGACATATTTGTCAGGCGCTTGTTTAGGTGGTTCACCGAAAAAAGATGAAGACCATTCTCCGGGTATGACTTTTATTGCTTTGTACATAGCCTCTCCCTCAGCTATAAGTTTCTTAAACTGATCAAGGTATGTCTGAAAATTGTTTGAAGTTAACATAATTAGGTTTCTGCTTCCATTAATTAATTTATTGATTTAAGGCAAATCCCACACCCAACTCTAGCAAAAAATCGCGGATGCGATCGATTAAAGCTTTCTCTAATTCTCGCTATTGCACTTCTAGGCCTAAAAAGTACGGCCCGCACTTGATATTGCACAATACGTTCCTTAAGTTCTCGCAAAAAATCATGATAATCTTCAGCAATTGACGAACTATCCGCCAGAACCCACCCTCGGCAGATTTCCCCGAATCATCGCCTCTAACTTGGCACTCTCGGCAAATTGCCTCTCCAACTTCGCCGTCAAATGCAGCATCTTCTCGTCCAAACCCTCCTCATCCTCCTCCAATGCCTCCGCCCCCACATACCTCTCAGGGGTTAAAATATAACTCTTACCGTTTGGCTTTTTTGTTGCCTTTTGACTCCGCACCAGTGTTACATCTCTTCTGGAAAGTACATTTGCAGCAAATCAGCCCCGCCCGAACCCAACTGGCACAACTCCTCTAGGACTTAGGTAACAAGTACCTAAAGTATGATGTAAAACTCGGTCAAAACTCTTATTCTATAAATCGCTCGGGCATTAAACCGCTCTCGATAACCGCCAAGATTTATTGCCAAAGATTAAATTTTTCCGGTGAAAACTTGCTATTTAATGAATAAGACTTTAAGATCCAGCAATGTAAATCAAACTCTCAATCAGCAGCCCTGCAAGCACTAGCCCGAAATGGGTCGCAAGTGCCCAAAAGCAGCAAAAGCTACCTTTTTTAAGTCTTTCAACAGCAAAGCATTGGCAGAAAAACCCAGGGATCGGCGGTTGGCATCTTGGAACGAATGCTTTGCTGGCAATACTACAAATGTATCAAAACTTATCTGCCAAAATTTAGCTCCAACAGATGCCTAGTTGAAACTCTTGCTGCGTAAGGTTTCAGTTTGTAATTAGGCTGGTTTTATTGTCTTTAACTACTTGAGGATTCGATCGCATGGTTTCGATTTCTACAACTCAATCCGATGTGCTACCTTTGTCTTCGCCAACCGTAACTGCTGTAACCCAAAGCAGCGTGACTGCTGCAACTGGGGTGTGCGTGACGGTTCACGGTCACTTTTACCAGCCGCCCCGGGAAAACCCTTATCTGGACGCGATCGAACGCCAAGCCAGCGCATCTCCCGCCCACGACTGGAACGAACGCATTGACAACGAGTGCTACCGCCCGAACGCCTTTGCCCGCATACTCAACGATCGCGGCGAAGTCACGGGGATCGTCAACAACTACGAGTATATGAGCTTCAACATCGGGCCGACCCTGATGAGCTGGCTCGAACGCTACGACACGGAAGTCTACCAGCGGATTCTGGAGGCCGATCGCAAAAGCTGTCAGCGGCTCAACGGTCACGGCAACGCGATCGCCCAAGTATACAATCACATCATCATGCCACTGGCTAACGAGCGAGACAAATACACCCAAATTCGCTGGGGGATCGCAGATTTTCGCTCCCGATTCGATCGCGATCCCGAAGGAATGTGGCTCGCCGAAACCGCCGTAGACTACGCCACCCTCGAAGTTTTAGTCGCTGAAGGCATCCGCTTCATTGTCTTAGCCCCCTCCCAAGCCGAACGCTGCCGCCCGCTAATCGGGCAAAACCACGAAGGGGAACCAGGGCAAAATTCCGAATGGCACGAAGTCGGCGGGGGTCAAATCGATCCGACTCGCCCGTACCGCTGCTATTTGAAACCAGAAATGCGGTTGATGGCTGACCACCAACTCTCGCCACTGAGCACTCACCATTTTGGTCGCAGGCACTTCCAAAATTCCGACGCCCCACCCGCCAACACTCCCTACATTGATATCTTTTTCTACGACGGCCCGATCTCGCGGGATATGGGCTTCAATGACGTTCTCAGCAGCAGCCACCACTTGGCAGGGCGGTTGGGTCAAGCAGTACGGGGAGACCACCGACCGGCTCAATTAATCTGCGTGGCGACGGACGGCGAAACTTTCGGCCATCACAAAAATAGTACCGAAAAATGCCTCGCTTACGCATTTACAGAAGAGTTTCCCCGCCGCGGCTGGACGGTGACGAATTTTGCTCATTATTTAAGTCAAAATCCGAGTGTTTGGGAAGTGGAACTCAAACCCGTAACGGCCTGGAGTTGCTCTCACGGGGTCGATCGCTGGCAAGATGATTGTGGCTGCGGTGGTGGCGGCGGGTGGCACCTGCTGTGGCGCAAGCCTTTGCGGGATACTTTGAATTGGCTGCGCGATCGACTGATTCCGATTTACGAAGAAGCGGGGCGCAAGCTGTTTTGCGATCCCTGGAAAGCCAGAGATGAATATATTGAGGTCATCCGCGATCGATCGCCCGCTAACGTTGACAGGTTCCTCGAACGCCATCAAGTGCGCCCCCTCGATGCCTCCGAACAGGTGGACGCCCTGCGACTGCTGGAAATGCAGCGCCACACCCTGTTAATGTTCACTAGCTGCGGCTGGTTTTTTGAAGAAATCTCGCGGCCAGAAGGCGTGCAAATTCTGCGCTACGCGGCCCGGGCGCTGGAATTGGCGGGCGAAGTTACCGGCGTGCAGCTAGAAAAGGATTTTGTCGATCGACTAGCCCTCGTACCCAGCAACGTTGACTGTTTCCAAACAGGGGCAGAAGTTTACCGCCAACTGGTGGTGACAGCCCAAATTAGTCTCCGACAAGTAGCCGCCCACTACGCGATCAGTTCTCTGTTTGCCAAATATCCCCGCGAACAGCGAGTTTACTGCTATCAGGCCCAGCAGCAAGATTTCCAAATTCAGCGCATGGGCTCGATGACTCTGGCTGTGGGTCAATTGCAGTTAACCTCGGAAATTACGCGGGAAACAGAGATTTTTGTGTTTGCTGCGTTCCACCTCGGCGGCTGGGACTTCCACTGCTGCATTCAGCCTTTTGGCAGCCGCCGGTCTTACACTATGCTCAAAGAGCGGTTGTTTGGAGTTATGCAAGAAGCTTCGGCAGCCCACGCCATTCTGGAAATGGTGCGGCTGTTTGGGGATCAGTCCTTTAGCTTGCGGGATTTATTCGCTGAGGAACGCCACCGGATCGTGCAGTTGCTGAGTCAGGAAAACTTGACTCGGTTGGATCAGCTTTACACTCAGGTTTACCGCGAAAATTACGGGGTGATGATGGCGTTCCACCGAGACGAGTTGCAGGTGCCGGTAGAGTTGCAGGTGGCTGCTGAGGTGGCTTTGGGACACCGCTGTTTGACGGCGGCCAAGGCCCTGGAAGTGGAAACGGAGGATGTCGAACCGCTGCTGGCCGAAATTGAGGCGATCGCCACTGAAAGCGGCCATCTCCGCTGTCGGCTGAACGTTCCCGAAGTCAAGGAAATTTTGGAAAAGATGGTTTGGCGATCGCTAGACGCGCTGCTGCAAGCAGGATCGGGTGTGGAGGATCGCTCGCCTGTCAAGTTGGAAGCTGATATCCGCACGATCGAGCGTTTGATTGCGGTGGGCGATCGGCTGAGTTTGGGTTTGTGTTTGGACAAATCGCAGGAACTGTATTTCGATTCTCTGTACAGTCAAATTGTGCCTCTGTGTTTGGGCTGGCTGCAACGGCAAGATGCCTCGTCGAGCGAAAATGCGGGGGCTGCTGTTGCCTTGGAGATTGCGCGTTCAGGCGGCGGCTGGGAGTTGTCTTCGATCCGGCAGTTGCTGGAGTTGGGTCAAACCTTGGCTGTTGATGTTGAGTGTTGGTTAAATCAGTTAAGTTAATCGTTTCTCGATTAGCCTGCATCAATTCCGGCCCTTGAGCATCCGCCCGATCGAGCTTTAAATGCCGATCGGGCCTACGGGTTCAACCGAGGATCGATCAGCCTGGCGGCTTCCCAGGATCGCGGCGGGCGATCGAAGCACCGACAGGGAAGCGCCAACTTTGTTTAAGTTTTCGCTCTACTTGTGGGAAGATAAGAAAACTGTCGGCAAAGCGTACAAGTGCTAAGCACCCGTAAGCTTTGCAGAGTTTTGAAGAGAGAACACTAAATATAAGTCTATGAAAGTTGGCGATCGCGTTTGCATTAAAAACTCTGTTGTTGTCTACCACCACCCTCAAAATCGCAGTCAACCATTTGATATTAAGGGTATGGAAGGAGAAGTCGTGGCGATCGTTCACGAATGGCATGGCCGCCCTGTCAGTGCCAATTGGCCGGTTCTAGTTCAGTTTGACAAAAAATTTCGAGCTCACCTGAAAGAGGATGAGGTCGAATTGATATCCTCGGAAGTCTAGCTGTCTCAAAAAAAGTTGAAGCCGGAGATCATCCGAGAAATTGGGTAGAAACCCCGTCCTTTTAGGACGGCTTTGTGTTACAATATAATTGGTCAATGACCCACCCGCGACTATGTGAACATAAACCCTAATTAATAAGTTTGCGACAACCGCA